>ENA-ORXT01000245-ORXT01000245.1-marine-metagenome-genome-assembly--contig:-NODE-245-length-90863-cov-8.184687_pt1 | contig 90863 bp, 63 predicted proteins | sample MGYA00237868_ERZ511482 | MGnify/ENA metagenome assembly ERZ511482 | reverse complement strand
TCACCTCGACACTTTTTCTTGCATTGATCATCCTTTTAGCGTGCACTGATGACATGACTGTAGAGCCACCAACTATAGAAACGACTGTTTCGATATCTCCTTTCTCAGCTACTATAAATGAGGGCATCGAAGTAGGAACACTCATAGGCACCGTCACCGGCAGTACTAATCAAGGAGATATCTCCTACTCACTTAGCGATATCAATCCAAGTGGTTCTATAGCAATAAATGCAAACTCTGGCAGTATAACAGTTGCAGATGCAGCTGCTTTTGACTTTGATATTAACCAACAGATCACCGCTACTGTAACTGCCTCTAATGATGGCAAAACCGATGAGGCTACTGTAACCATCACTATCAATGAAATAGATATGACTGCTCCAAGAATAATATGGACTGGGCCGACTGTAACATTCTCAAAAGCTGCAGGTGCGGACCCAGGGGATGAGGCAAATCAAGATAGAATATCAGATAATGTCTGGATAACGCGTGGTAATAATGGAGGTCAGATATATAATGTAAAAACTGAATCTGCATATGATAAGGATGCGAGTCCTGCTGATACTGAGTGGGCGATCGGTAAAATAGAAGATATCGACAACCTTACCTTCCAATCGTTTAGGGACGCGCTAGGTGGAAAACCTAAAAATGAAGTAGGTACCGACTTGGTTATGCACCTGATCACTGATGATATCTATTTATCTCTTAGAATCACTAATTGGGAAGAAAAAAAAGAAGGTGGATTTACTTACGAACGGTCTAGTATGTGATCATCATAGCCCATGTTTATTAGCTATCCTCGTTTATTTTATCAATTTTTTGTAAAAAGCTAGCATTTCTGTGAAAAACGGAATCCTAGTTATAGGATTCGTCATATTGCGTTTTTAATTTATATATCTTTGTGCGATTAAGTGAAGCGACAAAAGAAAAGAAGCGTAATGAAATTTGAAAATTTGGATATTATAGAGCCAATAATGAAGGCTCTCAAAGACAAAGGCTATTCTGAGCCTACCCCTATTCAGGAGAAAGCAATTCCGCATGTATTACAGAGAAAAGATGTATTAGGATGTGCACAGACCGGTACTGGAAAAACAGCAGCATTTTCGATTCCTATAATTCAACTGATCCATCAAAAAGAGAAGGGAAGTAATGACTTCCCAGTCTTAAGATCACTGATCGTAACTCCTACTAGAGAGTTAGCAATACAGATAGAGGAAAATATAGAAGCTTACAGTAAGTATACTGACATCAAACATGCAGTCATATTTGGTGGTGTAAAGCAAGGATCACAAGTAGCCCAATTAAAAAGAGGTGTTCATATATTAGTAGCTACTCCAGGCAGATTACTTGACCTAATAGGACAAGGGTTTATTAAGCTGGATACGATCAAACTATTCGTGCTCGATGAAGCAGATCGAATGTTGGATATGGGTTTTATAAATGATATCAAAAAGCTGATAGCCTTACTTCCAGAAAAGAGACAATCATTGTTCTTCTCTGCGACGATGCCTAGCAACATAGTGAAACTATCTAATACCATTCTTAATAATCCGATAAAAGTAGAAGTAACCCCTGCCTCATCCACGGCAGAGACGGTCAATCAATCGTTGTACTACACTAACCGTACTTCCAAGAATGATCTGCTACTACACATTATCAATGAGAAGAATCTAGATCAGGTATTGGTATTTTCTAGAACTAAACATGGTGCAGATAGGATCGCTAGGAATCTGAAAAAGAAAAATATCAACTCCGCATCTATCCATGGTGATAAGGCGCAGAACCAAAGACAGAAAGCTCTACAACAGTTTAAAGAGGGAAAGGTGAAGGTACTTGTAGCAACTGATATTGCGGCTAGAGGAATTGACATAGACAAACTTAAGTATGTGATCAATTTTGATGTGCCTAATGTGCCAGAGACTTATGTGCATCGTATAGGTAGATCTGGTAGAGCTGGAGAAGAAGGTAATGCTATCTCAATATGCGAGCCAGAAGAAAATGCACACGTAAAAGATATACAAAAGCTCATAGGCAGGAAGATAGAAGTGATAGAGGATAATCCTTTTCCACAAACAGAAAAGCCAATGACTGCTGCCGAGAAAGCAGAATGGAATAAGGAGAAGCAAAGGAAGAAACAAGAGTTCTTTGCAAATAGAAATAAGAATAGAGCCGGTGGTGGTGGTAGCCGAGGAAAAGCAAAATCTCCTAAAAATAAAGATTCAAGAGATAAGAAGGATAAAAGAAAAGGAGGTCCAGCTAAGGACAAAGATGAATCTTCTAAAAACAAGAATCGGAATAGAAGAAGAGACGACAATAAACCTAAAAAGGAGGAGGAAAAACCATACGGTAAGAAAGCAAGTGGAGGGAAGAGAACAAAGAATATGCCTGAAGGACTAAAGAAGAAATATAAGTGGGCACTAGAGTAAGGTAAATTAAACTACCATGCATATTCTCACGATCAATGGCTCATCAGCAGCAGATGGAGTAAATTCTAAATTACTAGATAGTTTAGAATTTACTTTTCCTAATATCTCATTCGAAAAATTCAATATTCTTGAACTACCACTTTTCCAAGTAGCACTGGATCACAATCCACTACCGGCAGCTGTTAGTAGATTTAGATCTAAAGTGATGCTAACAGACGCAGTCATTATCTCCACACCAGAATACATCCATAATATTCCTGCAGTGCTAAAAAATGCTCTGGAGTGGCTGACTACATCAGGAGAACTTGTCAATAAAAAAGTGCTTGCGATTACCTACACCCCCAATCCTCCTAGAGGCGAAAAAGCAATGACGTCTTTGCTAAATTCTTTAAAAGCACTAGACGCACAAGTAGTAGGTTCACTTGCTCTTTATCAGAATGAGATCAAAGTAGTAAATAAAAAATTACAAGGTCTTGAACAGCTAGAAATGATAAAGGCGGCTATCGACTTATTGAAGTAAAATGAGGCTTCAGTTTTTATTCAAGGGGTCATGACTCCTTGAGGACACTTTTCAGATAATTCTAATTCAGCTGTTCACTTTCAATAGGATAATATCGACTCGCCTATTTCTTTGCTTCCCTGCCCACGAATCATTTTTAAAATCTGGTGTTTTTTCTCCGTAGTCTGAAATCGATATGTTAGATAAAGTAGTGGGAAATTGCTTAAGCAATCTAAGTGCTGATTCACTACGCATCTCTGAGAGATATTGATTAAAACTCTTGCTACCTATATTGTCTGTATGGCTTTTGATATTTATCTGATACATATGGATGTTATCAATACCTTCCAACCATTCGTAAACATCCTCTGCTTGCTCTTCACTTATCGAGTAGCTACCTCCACCAAAATAGATGCTTTTGATCAAAGGCTGCTGAGTATCATCCTGAGCATGAATAATATTACACGCTATTACTAAACAAATAAATACAGTTAGGATTCTTATCATATCAAGCATTACTAAGTTATATAAAAACCTACTAGCAAAAAGAAGCTTAATTATATTATAGTCTAATTCTTATGGCATACGACAGCTTGATCTAGTACAACCAAAATTAACAAACCCACTCTCATTAAATGAAAGTCAATAAGCTTGGAATTGCTGTATATCTTGTTTTATATTCATAGTCATGGAAGCTTACGCAGCAGTACTCACCTATGCAATTCCTGGATTCGTTATTTTGATATTGATCGAGTCTATTATTGCCAAGATAAAAGGAGTCCAAGTCAATCGACCTATGGATACGATATCTAGTCTAAGTTCTGGTATGACCAATACCTTAAAGAGCTTGATGGGCTTGTCTATCGTTATCTTGAGTTACGAATGGATGGAAGGGAAAATGGGCATCTTTGATATACGATCCACTGCCCTACTATATTTATTGGCCTTCATCGGATTAGACTTTGCTGGCTATTGGTCGCATAGATTTAATCACTCTATTAATATTTTTTGGAATAGACATATCGTACATCATAGTAGTGAGGAGTTTAATTTATCCTGTGCATTGAGGCAAACCATATCTGCATTTGTGGGTGTTTATTTTTTCTTGATGATTCCTCTTGCAATATTAGGTGTACCTCCTATCGTGATTGCTATCACTTCCCCGCTACATTTATTCGCACAGTTTTGGTATCATACTCGACTGATCAACCGTATGGGATTTCTAGAGCATATTATTGTTACGCCCTCTCATCATCGAGTTCACCATGCGATCAATCCTATATACATAGACAAGAATTTTTCAGAAATATTCATCATTTGGGATAAGCTCTTCGGGACCTTCCAAGCAGAACTTCCAGACGTCACACCGGTGTACGGTACTAAGCGTCCAGCAGGCACCTGGAATCCATTACTTATCAACTTCATCCACGCATGGGCACTGGCCAAAGACGCTTGGTACACTCGCAGCTATTGGGATAAGATAAGACTATGGTTCATGCCTACAGGATGGCGACCAGAAGATGTCAAGGAGTTACTACCGATAAAAGTCGTGGAGGATGCTCCCAATAGACCAAAGTATGAGACTAATGCTTCTGCGACTATGCAATATTGGTCTTGGTTTCAGCTAGCTATTCATAATGTATTAATATTTTATCTACTGATCAATATAGCTGAGTTTTCATATCCCGACATATTACTCTATACTTCGTTTCTGATGGTATCTATTTTTGGATATACGACACTCATGGATCAGCATAAACTAGCACTGCCGACAGAAATACTTAAGCTATTCTTTGGCCTAGCACTGATATACAAAATGGGTGGTTGGTTTTTATTAGACAACTACGTAGGAGGCGCTACGACACTTATGATCATCTACTTGGTGGCATCAGTAATATTTACATACTACTTGTTATATATCGAAAGATCAGAGCAAGTATTCGTAAAAGAAAATTATCCCTATAAACTTTTAGATTAGAAGAAGATGACACAGATTGATAAGTCGACATATAAGTTTCTCAAGGACCTTAGAAAAAATAACGATCGACCATGGTTCGAAAAGAATAAAGACAAGTACACAGCTATGCATCAAAACATGATAGCATTTGCAGAAGACATGATGCAAGAGCTGGGCAAGAGTGATAAGCTAGTACCGATGACCGGTAAGAAATCTCTATTCAGAATATACCGTGATGTGAGATTTTCAAAAGATAAAACGCCCTATAAATCGAATATGGGTGGTGGTATGAAACGAGATACACAGTGGCTACGAGGCGGATATTACTATCAGGTTGAGCCTGGTAATACTTTTATAGCAATGGGTTTTTGGAACCCAAACACTGAGGACATTAAACTTATCAGAGACAACATAGCTCAGGACGATAAGCCTCTGCGCAAAATATTAAATTCTAAAAAGATCAAAGACACCTTCACTTTTTCAGGTGCTCAACTCAAAACTGCGCCTAGAGGATTTGACAAAGACCATAGTGCCGTGGACCTGCTCAGATATAAGCAAATGATATTATCTAGGACCTTCACAGATAAGGAAGGGATGGATAAAGACTTCCTCAAAGAATGCGTTAAAACTTTTAAGGCATCGAGACCTTTTCTTAATTATATGAGTGAGATACTTACCCATGATCTTAATGGTGAACCACTTTACTAATTTAGAAGTCGATCAATAGTGAATAAACTTTAAGAAATCGAATATTAATACAATTGAGAATTTATAAAACTCTAAGTATTAAAGTTTTCAATTATTCATTTTAACTACAGAAACATATAAAATAAGCATGCTCAAACCTATAACCGCCCTCATTACATTTTCTCTACTAATCCTCTCTTGCAAACCTGAAACGACCACAGCAGTATCCGCTATATGGAGTCTTGACTCGATTAATGTCAATGACAATAATTCTGATGTATCATTCGAACTGATAGGCTTACCAAAAGAAAATAACTGGACGCTCTACTACAGTCATATACTTGGAGTCGTCGACTACACAAGTATCCCTAAAGGACTTAAGATGGAGCGGATAGCAGGTGATTTTTTTAAATTGTATCCTGATGATAATTTCAATCAAACAGTAGATACATTACGTATACCTTATAAGCTTAATGCTATCGTCCAACGGAAGAGCGATGCTCCAGGAGGGCTCTATCTGACGATTGCAAATGGAGAGCCGATAACCCTAAGCGACTATAAGGTAGATGGTATCGATACTAAAACTCTAAAAGATCTGCCGTTGCCAACTGCTTTAACCAGATATGAAGAGAATGCAAGCCTAAGCTTAATACCAGCAGATCAAGTAAATCCTATCATCCCGAGACCTAAGTCAATTACCTATAGTCAGGGTACATATGAGCTACAAGGAAAAATAAGTATAAAGGCAGCTGAAGAATTAAAAGGAGAAGTAGATGTGGCAGCAGAATTATTTAAGGAGAATATAGGTCTATCCATTGATCAAACTACTGATAACGCTGATCTCACTATAATGCTAGGTTATAAAGGACCGCCCGAATCTTACAGACTAGAAGTATCGCAAGGAGGTATAGAACTGACTGCTAAAGATAATGCGGGCGCTTTCTATGGTTTGCAGAGCTTACTGGGATTAGTAAGTCCTGAGCACTATTCTAACAAAGGTCAGACGATTCCTCTAAGGCACTGTGTTATCATAGATGAGCCAAGATTTTCTTATAGAGGGGTACACTTAGATGTAGCTAGGAATTTTCATCAGAAAGAAACTGTCATCCAACTCTTAGAACTGATGAGTCAGTATAAACTCAATAAGTTTCATTTTCATATCACGGATGACGAAGGATGGAGAATAGAGATTCCCGGACTTCCCGAACTCACTGATGTCGGAAGTAAACGAGGTCATACTACAGATGAACTAAATAACCTGATCCCCCACTACGGTTCTGGCCCTCAAGTCAAAGGTAGTACGGGCACTGGATACTACTCAAGAGAAGATTTCAAAGAGATAATCCAATATGCTCACGCACGGCATATCGAAGTCATTCCAGAAATTGATATTCCTAGCCACGCAAGAGCGGCTATTAAATCCATGGCTGCGCGCTACAAAAAGTATATGGACCAAGGCAATGAAGAAGAAGCTAATAGATATCTACTGCATGACTTCGATGATGTATCAGAATACAGTTCTGCACAGAACTTTAGCGATAATATAGTTTGCGTATGTCAACAATCGACTTACGATTTCGTCGAGAAAGTCATTGATGAGGTGGTCAATATCTTTAGCGAAGCAGATGTCCCATTGTATACTATCCATAGCGGAGGTGATGAACTGCCATATGGACCGTGGCAAAAATCTCCTGTGTGCAAAAAATTTATCGCCGCAAATCCTGAGGTAGGTCATACCGATGAATTACATGCTTACTTCATGAAGCGATTTAAAGTCATCATGGATAACAAAGGACTAAACACCGCTGGCTGGGAAGAGATCGTACTAGAGCACTCTGAAGACGCTCATGAAGGCATTGTACTCAACAAAGAGATGATCGGGCAATCGTATATTCCTTATGTATGGAATGCCGTATGGGGTTGGGGTCGAGAAGACATGGCGTACAAACTAGCAAATGCAGGTTACGAGATCGTTTTCTGTAATTCAGCTACCTTATACATGGACATGGCATACGATAAAGATCCTGAAGAGACAGGCCTAAGTTGGTCTGGGTGGACTACTACTAAGTCTGCTTTTGATGTGATACCACTCGATATTTTTGCGAATGCTAAGTATGATAAAAACGGCAATCTTCTAAAACAAGAAGATATAGTCAACAAAGTCAGACTGACACCCGAGGGAAAGAAAAACTTCAAAGGTATCCAAGGGCAGATATGGTGTGAGACCATCACTAGTTCGGAGAAACTAGAGTACATGGTATTCCCAAAGATGCTTGCCATAGCCGAGCGAGCATGGGCAGCAGAACCTTCTTGGTCTGAGGGGAATGAAAAATTACAAGCTGAGGACTGGAATAGATTTGTAAACACAATCGGTCAAATGGAACTTAGAAAATTAGATAACAAATTTGATGGCATCGGATATAGGATTCCGCTACCTGGAGCAAAGGTGATGAACGGCCAACTATTCGCAAATACTAGCTTCCCTGGACTAGATATAAGGTACACAACAGATGGTAGCGAACCTGATCAAAATTCTACACTTTTTACAACTCCTACAGAGGTGTCAGCTAAGGCAATCAACCTAAAGGCATTCAGCACAAATGGGAGATCAAGCAGAACTACGAGTTTAGAATAATTCCAATTAATTATCTACTTAGATGTAATCTAGAAAATCAAGCTAAACGAACTTATATTGTTAGCGCATCGTTAAGCATGTAAGTATCTAGAAATTTTAAAATCAAAATATAAAAAATGGATAAACCAAAAATTGCAGGAACATCACCTCTACCGGTCGACTTAGAAGCAGGAAAAACCTATGCATGGTGCACTTGCGGAGAATCAGCTAAGCAACCGTTCTGTGATGGATCACATAGAGGTAGCTCTTTTGCACCACTTAAGTTTGTAGCAGAAGAAACTAAGACTGCTTATATGTGTACTTGTAAAGCAACTAAGAATCCTGGATTTTGTGATGGGAGTCATAAGAGTTTGTAATACTACATAGAGAAGTAAACATAAAAATGAAAAAACCAGCGTGACAAAATCAAGCTGGTTTTTTTGTTTTAGAGATTTTACCTTCCTAGCAGGTGTATTTATCTTTATCTGAGCTTTTATACCATTTACGCCATAATATGGCACTTATATGTTGATTTTATTTTCCAATCTCATCGTTGATAATACTCATGATCGTTTCGGAGCTATGTTTTGGCTCACCCACCCACTTTCGTGGTTCACTCTTTTCGAGCACTTTGTACTCGATTCACTATCGTGAAATCATTCGCTCTTGCCTTGACCTTGAAAAATTATATTCAAAATCTATTATGTCATTTTAAAACATAAATGGTATTACTTCTTAGGTGGTACACTTGGTCTCACTTCTATCTTACTAGGCAAAGTTCGCGGATTCATTTTTAATAGATCTATCACTATTTGACCAATGTCCTCAGGCTGGATTTTCCAGGCATCAGCATCACTAGGCGTATGATCGTTAAAGTAAGTAGCTACTGAGCCAGGCATAATAGTACTCACTTTGACCCCACTGTGTCGTAGATCTAGCATCACTGCTTGCGAAAATCCTACTAATCCAAATTTACTTGCATTATATGCTGATCCTTTGGCAAAGAAATTAGTCCCAGCCAAGCTTGCGATCGTTATGATATATCCACTGCTTGCCTTCAGTGCATCGAGACTAGCTTTAGTACTGTAGAATACGCCAGTAAGATTTACATCGATCACCTCCTGCCATTGCTCAGGTGTCAGGTCTTCTATACTTGCAAAATGACCTACTCCTGCATTAGCTACAAGCACGTCTATCTGTCCAAAAGATGCTAAGACCTGCTCGACACAAGACTGCTGAGATGCATAATCCCTCACATCACAGACAACTCCCATACAGTTGGCAGCACCATCTTTCTTCAACTCTGCAAGTGACTTGTCTACGCCTTCCTTTGTGCGTCCTGTGATAGCGACTTTCATGCCTTGATCCATCATCGACAGCGCTACGCTGTAACCGATTCCTTTAGTTCCTCCTGTGATCAGGGCTACTTTACTTTTCAGTATTTCCATTTTTTCTATTCTTTTTAATTACCTTCTTTTCTTAATCAATTAATAAAGTGATTTAAGAATAACTTTCATGTATGCAGATAAAGCATTGAAAGCCAGATACTTCAGCTTTTTTTCATCTTCGTAGCTATGATTACGAAACAAGAAAAGAGCTTTGGAATGACTATCAAGCCTTTATCTTCTAATATAAATACCATTATTAAACCACTTCAATCAAACTAAAGTATGGATTTATTATTTACGATTGGTTTATATCTAATGGCTGCGTTCTACGCTTACGCTGGTTTTATGCATTTTAAGAACCCTAAATTTTTCCTCAAGATCACCCCTCCTTTCGTGCCTTTCCCTGAGGCTGTTAATATCATTGTGGGTATTGCTGAAATAGCTTTGGCTGTAATGCTGTTAATTCCATCTACAAGAAGTATAGCTGCTTGGGGAATTATCGTTTTACTAGTCGCTGTATTTCCTGCAAATATATTTCATCATATCAAGGCTAGGCGCAAAGGGAAGCATGTTACTGCTACTATGATTCGTCTGCCTTTTCAAGTGCTGTTTATCTTTTTAGCTTATTTGTATATTTAAAAAATGCCCAAAAAATAGAATTCTTTGGGCATTCACATATCTGTTTTATACTATTCTAATTTACTAGCACAAGATTAACCTTAAGCGTAAAGTCATTATCGATCGCCTTATCTCCAAGGTTATCAAAAAATGAACCAGAGCCATATTTGATACCATAAGCCGTTCTGTCTACTGTGATATTAGCATTTGCGAGGTATTGACCTGCCGTGGCACTAAAGCTTATTGGCTTCGTGATACCTTTGATCGTTAGATCACCCGTAATGTCATACCCGCTATCTGAAGCGGTCACTTTAGTGATCTTTAGCGTAGAAGTAGGATGTGCCGCTGTACCAAAAAAATCATCTGAGTGTAAATGTCCCATCAACTTCTCAGCTCCACCTCCTTTCATATCAGTATTCTCCATAGAAGCCATATCTATTGTAAATGTACCTCCTGTCAGCTTGCCTGCAGTGAAACTTAGCTCTCCTCCGCTGAGCTTGATAGTCCCCTCGTGCGAGCCTACTACTTTCTTTCCCATCCAATTAATAAAACTACTCTTAGTATCTACCTTGGCGGTAGTAGATTGAGCAGATATGCTTACCGTTATTGCAGAAAAAAAGATAAAACAGATTCCAGTTATAATTGATCGTAAATTTTTCATTTATTTAATTTTATGATTTGGTGATAATTCCACCAAGAATACTAAACAAAGAAAGTTCTTTTTTATAAGCAAAATTGGATTGATAATTCTATTTAAATAAAAATTAACAGCAAAATAAGGCTTAGGCTTGCTGGTAATAATATTAATTTAGATTGTGATGGATATTCAATACTATATCGCACTAGTGCAAGAAGACAAACTTATTTTTCTCGCGCTTCCTATTTTTATCTTGGCCATATTCTTAGAGAAGTGGTATGACCATCGACATGAGTTAAAGTTATATGACAATCGTGATCTACTCGCCTCTGTAGGGATGATGATCATTACTGCGATAGTAGAGTTTATACCCAAGGTCATAGCGTTCGTCCTTATAGTAAATCTACACGCTATCAGTCCGCTTGCAGATATTGTAGGTAGACAATGGTGGGCATGGATGATTTTGATTGTTTTGGATGACCTGAGTTACTACGCTTTTCATAGAGCAAATCATGAGGTGAGGTTATTCTGGGCAGGCCATGTCTCGCATCACTCTTCTGAGCATATGAATTTTGGAACTGCGCTGCGACAAGGTGCGGGTGAGCGGATTCATAAATATATATTTTGGTTATGGTTGCCGCTCTTAGGATTTGATGTAATGATGATATTTACGGTCATGACCATTAATTTGATATTTCAGTTTTGGGTACATACCGACCTGGTGTATAAATTTGCTAGACCTATAGAATTGATCTTCAATACGCCTTCTCACCACCGGGTACATCATGCTTCCAATGTGCGGTACCTTGATCGCAACCATGCAGGCATGTTCATCATTTGGGATAGATTATTTGGTACTTTCTCAGAAGAATTGGCAGAAGAGAAACCTGTCTATGGACTGACCGAAAATATTCACACCAACAACCCAGCCATAGTAGCCACGCATGAGTATGTTGCCTTATGGAAAGACGTGTGGAATGCACCAGGTCTAGGCAATAAACTAAAGTACCTATTCTATGCTCCAGGATGGAGTCACGATGGGGAAGACAAACGCGCTAAGACCTTACGGAATAACCTTAAGTTAGCTTAGCTATTTCATCAGCAACTAGCTCCGCTTCTGCACGTTTAGCATCGCTAGCCTTTCTATCAGTAGTAGATAGATCATAAGACTCTTTTATTAATCGCTCATACTTTTTTTGTAATTCCTTTTTTGGGTCTTTCTTAAATAATCCGAACATTGTTTTGATTTTATACTTAAACAAATCTAGGCTTCAATAGTTGAAAGCATCACACATTGGATTATAAATCGTTTTACATTTGCGACTTAAATTTTAAAAATATGAAGCTTAACTTATTTGCACTATCTATAATATTAATTGGATTTCTTACAATTTCATGTGGAGATGACGACCCAATTGCCGATAATGCTGCTCAGATTCAAGAATATATAGCCTTGAATAATCTTGACGCCAAAGAAGTAAATAACTCAGGCCTATATTATGTGGTTACAAAGGAAGGGAACGGAGAATTCCCGACTATAAATAATGAGGTAACCGTACATTATGAAGGTAGATTATTAGATGGTTCTATTTTTGATTCTTCCATTGCGAGAGGAACTCCAATTAGCATTGGACTTAATAGTGTCATCACTGGATGGCAGATTGGAATACCTCAATTCTCAAAAGGAGGTGCAGGAATTTTAATCATCCCTAGCGATCTTGGTTATCAAGCACGAGGCCAAGGCGCCGTTCCTGGCAATGCGGTCATGGTTTTTAATGTAGAATTAATAGATTTTAAATAAAGATCTTATAGAAATAAAAATGGGCTGTTAGAATTCCTAACAGCCCATTTTTTATTTAATGCTATTCCTATTTACTTAAGTGTAGACACTTTGTGATCTACCTGAGCTTTATACTTTGCGTCAGTTACTAACTTGTAAGTTGCAACTGCTTCTGCATTCTTACCAAGTTTTTCTAGGCTTTGTGCTTTTGCATAATTGACCTTATCCTTGTTTTCGATTCCTGCAAGTGCTTTGTCAAAGTGAGCAATTGCTCCATCATCATTTCCATTAGCAACCATACTCTTACCTACGTAATAACTTACATCTGCATTAGTCGCTTTAGCTAAGAATTTTTCTCCTAGAGTAACTACATCTGCATATTTCTTAGCCTTATATACTGATGTCACAATTCCTTTTGCTCTTTTCTCTGCATCTGCAGCTTTTTTAGCTTTTCCTTCTGTATTAGCTTTTTCGACCCCTACAAAGAATGCATCCATCGCTTCGCTATATTTCCCTTGATCTTTTAGCACCCGTGCTAGACCTATATAATTAGAAGAGTAAGCAGCTGACATGCCAATACCTTTATTGAACAAACCATTCGCCTCATCGAAAGCCTTAGTTTTGAGTTTACTCATCCCTAGATTATAAGCTGCCATCGCACCGTTCTTCTTTGCTAATCCCATTACTTGCTCGTTATTAGCTTCTGTTGCTAATTGTAATGCTTGCTCCATCATTGGAAATCCCTTAGCATAATCCTTGTTCTTAAGTGCTGCTAGCCCTTGATTATAGATACCTGCAGCTGTTGGCGCTGCTGCTGCATCTTGAGCAGACATTGAAAAAGTAAATAATGCTGCTAACATAAATGTAGTAACTGCTTTTACCATTATTGAAAAGCGATTTCTTGCTGATTCGAAACTCATTAGTATATTTTATTGTGAAATAATTAGAAAGTTGACTTCTTAGGGAATCCGAAGCTAAAAAAAATATTTATGCGTCACAAATAACTATTTGTTAATTCTTGTAACAAATATCGCATCTAGTCAATTAAATATTCGATTAATCAAATATTACTTTGACAAACACTGCTTTCGCAAATTATTATAAGGATTCTCCTAATCAATCTGATTATATCTACCTACTAGCCAATCGATATTACTCTTAGTAACGATGAGGTCATACAAGATGCTGAGTCTTGTAAAGGAAGTATTGAGCAAATTCAATTGTATATTCCGGTAGTCAAATGAATTTATCGCACCAGTCCTAAACCGCTCTCCGGCTATCTCAATATTCCGATTAGCCAATTGTAATTTCTCTTCTGTGATGCTTAGGAGACTGATGTTATTGTTATAATTATCTATAAGATTAAGTAGTTGGACTTCAAAATCTTGCTTGACGTCATCAAAGGTCATATCAGCGATCTCTTGTTCGAGTTTCGCATTAGCGATATTATTCTTGATGAACCCTCCGTCAAATAGATTATAAGATGCTGTGATGCCTAGATTCAACCCATAGCCCCTTGTTGGAGATATAGGATCCTTCGTGCCGGTCCTAGGATTCTCACCGAAAAATCCAGATGCATTCCTATTCAATCCGAAACTTCCGTTGGCACTTATGAAAGGCTTCCGCTGCGAGCTTTGAATCTTTGTATTTACTTCCGCAAATTTTTTGTTGAGCTCCAAGGCACTGATGTCATTGTTATTAGCCAGCATCTCAGACAATAAGGATTCTCTGTCAAGCACCTCAGCGCTAAATTCTAAATTATCGGTCACAACATACTGACGTACATCGATCTTTTCATTCATGTTATCCAGCAGACTACGCATCGCTAGGTCTATCTGTGTATACTGATTGACCATCGTAGTAGAATCATTTAACAAGGCATCTTCTAATTGCAAAATGTTGAAACTATTACTTGTCCCAAATTCCTTCTTCACCTCTTCGAATTCTATACGGTCCTTGGACAGTTGGATAAGTTCTTTGAGGACTTCTAGTTGTTCTGTTTGCAACACGATAGTATAGTAACTCTGGATTATGTCTAGCACTGTTCTTTGCTGCTCTCCATCTAGTGCGATCCTGTTTTGATCAACGGCTAGATCAAGTTGTTCTTTGAGTAGGCTGCCTCTACCTCCAGTGTAAATTGGCCACTGCCCATTGATACTTATTTGCTCCGTCTCACTATAGTTGACCCTCGTATCCGCAGGCACTATACCAAAAGTGAAAAATCGATCTCCAAATGTCCTATTAAAAGAAACTGGAATACTCGCATTTAAGGTTAGACTAGGACTAGTACCTGTATTTGCTTTGTTGTTGTTATTCTCTGCGATCTCGATCTGCTTCTCTATTATCTGAGCTGCATAGGATCTATCTAGCGCTATTGCTATGGCATTATCTAGACTGAGTGGCTTTTGGCCTATGAGCGATACTGTATAGACCATCGCAACTACAAATATGAATTTCCTCATTTTAATAACTCCATTTTTAGAATATGAATCCTGTGATCTTCATAGAAAAGAATACTAATGCAAAAAATCCAGCTATAGAAACCAATGCTCCCAATAGATACAATAAGTAATTTTTCTTAGCGCCTGCATATGCCGGTTCTACTACAACTGGATCAAGTGAATAACCCTCCCATAGCTGCATTACTTGCAACTTGATATTATTAGAGATAACAAGTAGTGCAGGTGTGAGTGCCAGTATGATAAATGTTACGACCATCAACCCAAAAGAAACAGATATCGCCATAGGAATTAGAAATTGAGCATTGAGACTTTTCTCTAGCAGCAGTGGTAGAAGGCCTGCAATAGTAGTCACTGATGTCAATACAATTGGTCTAAACCTTGACATCCCTGTCTCATACAGTGCATCATTAAAAGACTTACCCTTCTGTATTTTCAGATTGAAAGTTGTAATGAACACCAATGCATCATTGATCAAAACACCTATCAATGCTATCACTCCCAAAAATGATAATAAACTAATCGGCCTATCCATAAAATAATGACCCATCCCTACTCCAATAAATGAAAAAGGAATTATCGCAAATACGATCATCGCCTGACTCACTGACTTGAAGGTCAATACAATTACAAAAAACATCAACAAGAAGATGATTCCTAAAGTAGTTTGTAATGAACTAGTAGTTTTTTCTTGCTCTCGATTCTCCCCTTCAAATAAGACATCTACACTTGGGTATTTCCTAAGAATTGCCGGAACGATATCTGTTTGTAGCTCTCTGGTGATATCTGCTACGGACACATCATTATTAACCACATCTGCCTCTACTCTGACTTCGCGTCTTCCATTGAGGTGATTGATATTAGTCACTCCCCGTGCTATAGAGAATGTCGCAAGCTTGCTCAGGGGAACGGTCAGATTACCTGCAGTCCTTATCCGCATATCAGCTAACTTACTTATGTCAGATCGATCCTCTAACTTATATCTTACCCATACCTTGACTTCATCCTCCCCTCTCTGCAATCGCTGCACTTGTCCTCCAAAAAATCCTTGCCTCACTTGTCTTACTACCTCATTGAGTGTTAGTCCTAGATTATGGGCTTTAGGTGTTAACTCAAGACTCACCTCCTTGAGTCCTTCCTTATTATTACTTGTTACATCCTTTAAGTCGGAGAAATTTGACATCGCCGCTTCTACTTCTGCCACAGCACCATCTAGCTGCTTATAATCAAGACTTTGTAGCGACACAGAGATAGCCGTACCAAAGGGGCCTATTATTACATATTGCAATGACTCGGCTTCATACACGGGTCCTACCTTCTTCCTTAATAGAGCAATCATATCTCTCGCTGAGACTGGGCCTCTTTCCTCTCCACCTAGCATGGTGACCACTATGTTTCCTTCATCTATGCTGGGTCCAACATTCTTTTGGACTTTCTCAAATATTTGTTGATCCCCATTATAGTTTTCTTCGCTAAACTCCTTATTGACTGCAAATGCAGACTGCTCGATATGATCGAGTATTCTCTGTGTCGTCGCCACATTAGTACCCGCAGGTAATTTGAGCGTCACCGTAAATGCATCAAAGGGAATCGACGGGAAAAATGTGTTTTTTATATACCCGCCATTAAATGCCCCGACAGCAATTGCCATCATCGCAAATCCAATTGCTAAGGTGGGGAAACTATAGTTTATCGAAAAATTAAGTACTGGCTTGTAGGTATAATCTCTCAGCGTATCCATAAGCCCGTTAAGTACCATCATAACTGGATTTTTCTTTGGCTTGGCTATGTGCGGTTCTTTATTAGAGTCGTCGTCTAGGAGCTCTATATCATAGTCATACTGTTCTTGGATATAAGCTTGTAGCTGCTCATCTATATATTCGTCTTCATCAGACATCATATCTCGAGCGAGATTATTAGATAGAAAATTTGCTCTCGATATTTTTAATAATTCGCAAACTTGCGTAATACCTTGATTACCTGCTACTACCAATGCAGGTCTTACTCGCTCCGTAAGTGCTTTGGAGTGAGCAATATGAGCAGGCAGAATAAACGCTCCTTCGACCAAAGAAAAGATCAGACACAAGATCACCACTATCGCCACCTGTCCGAAAAAATCTCCCAACCTGCCATCCACGAATAAGAATGCAGTAAAGGCAATAACAGTAGTCACTATAGCGCTAAAGACAGCCGGTAATACTTCCATGGTTCCTTCTAATGCTGCTTCATTAGCAGGTAGTCCTTCTTCATATTTCTGATAGATATTCTCTGCTATGACAATACCATCATCCACCAATATACCGATCACCAGTATCATCCCAAACACAGACATAATATTGATCGTAATACCCGTCAGTGGGACCAACAAGAACATTCCACAAAATGAAATTGGAATTGCTAATGCTACCCAAAAAGCAAGCCGCCAGTTAAGAAAAATAGCCAACAATATAATCACTATGAAGAATCCTAGATACCCATTCTCTGCCAATAAATTTATCCTACCCATCAAGTATTTCGCATTGTCTGCTATGATGGTAGCCTGTACATCTTCATTCTCTTCATTAAATTCCTCTATATAAACTTTGACCTTAGCATTAATATCTAGTAAGTCTTCTTGCAGAGTACTAGATACATTTATCACAACAGACGGATCAGCATTTACAAAAGTCCGCTGGGGGGAATCTTGCCACTGATCATTTATATCTGCTATCTGTGACAGCCTGATCACTCCTCCATTCGGATTAGACCTCACTACAATATCCCTGAATCCAGATCCTTCATATTGTCTGTTATTTGCACGTATCAATAATTCTTCTTGATCAGACTTTATAGTACCCCCTGTAGATATCAAGTTACTCCCTCGTATTGCTAACACCGCTTCATCAAAGGTAAGATTGTAGGTACGCATATCAGTCTCCCTGAACGCTATCTCAATTTCTTCTTCTGGAAAACCAGTCAGGTCGATCTTAGATATTCCATCTATTGATAATAGATCTATCTCCACATCTCTAGCAAAGTTTTTTAAGGTCTTTAGAGATACATCGCCGGACAATGAAAAACTAATCGCCGGTGATCTGTTCTCTCGTTTAGAAATGATCGGCGGCTCCATACCTACTGGGAAAGAAGGAGTCTGGTCCACTGCATTTTTCACATCTCTCAATACTTCATCTATATCAAATCCTTGGAACACCTCTACAGTAACGATCCCAAGATTTTCAGAACTAACGGAGGTTGTTCTTTCTACGCCCGTAGTACCTTTAAGATTTTCTTCGATCTTTGATACAATACCTTCTTCTATCTCCTCTGGCGAGGCACCTGGGTAGACCGCTTGGACCGTGATGATAGTAGTCTCTACTTCTGGAAAAAAAGTAGATTTTATAGAAAATAAACTAAAGATACCCATAATGAAAAGGAAGAACATCAGCATGTTTCCAGCTATGGGATTATCCAAAAAGTATTTTATAATTCCTCTCATCTTATATCCTTTTTGGGCTTACTTTCTGACCTTCATACAATCCTGCGGTAGTACTTTTCACGATCCACTTATCCATATCTAAACCTGAGACATAGACGAAATCACCGTCCCTGCTAATTATCTCGAGCTTTGTCTGGTTGATCGTTGAGTCTTGGACTGAGTAAACGTACTCTTGATCAACTACGATACCCTTAGGAAGAACTGCGACTTGCTTGAGGGAGGAGCCTTTTAGATTTCCTTTTAAGTACATACCTTCTTTTAATCCCGACCCACTCACACCTATGAAAAGTGGAATACTCTGAGTTGCAGGATCTATGGTAGAGCTTATCCGATTTACTTTACCAATCCACTTTTTACCAGATAGTTCTGACAACAATTCTACACTTTGACCTACCTTGACATACTGCAATTGTGTTTCCGATAGTGGCGCTTCTAATTCATAATACCCAGTGCTAGTAATTGTCCCCAACTGAAGACCTGGACTTATCATACTTCCTTCAAAAACATTTGTAGCAGTAACTACACCTGAGAATGGTGCATAGATCTTATAGTCAGCTAATCGTGCTTCATTACCTTTGATACTATAGTAGGTGTTATAAATGTTTTTAGATGCTACGTAATATTTTTCTTGGTCACTTGTAATAGTTGGTAGTGGTTTTACAGCCGACTCTACATCAAAATCATCAAGGTATTTCTTCCAATTTTGAAAAGCTTGAGGGTAATCCAATTTTAGATCAGGCATGATCTGTGTGATTTGATTTAACAGGTTACTTCTTAGTGCAAATAGATTATACCTTGCTTCTCTTTGATCAACATCAAATAGCAACTCTCCCTTTTTGTAGTAAGTACCTTTTTTGAATGCTTTACCAGAATTGATCAACTGACCCGTAACCTTAGAAGATAAGTTTACACTCTGATAAGAAATAAGCCTGCCGTCTATAACGATATTGTTGTCTGCATTCTCAACTAAATACTGAGTCACTTCTACTTCTCTCAGTTCTTTCGCTTTATCAAAGTTTTTCTGTACAGGCTCTTTTTCAGCACCTAACTTATGATAAATCAACATGCCAATAATAAGAATTAGAAATGTCAGGATAGTGGATATTAACAGTTTCCTTTTATTCATTTTGATTGATTAGAATTATATTCTAGTAGGTTTTTATATATTTTATCTAGGACTTTTAAAGCAACTTTCATATCTGCATCAGTAAGTCCATCAAAAGCTATTTTATGTGTTTCTGGTAGCACATCATTCATGAAATCACTCATGCTTCTACCTTTTTGGGTCAAAAATATTCGTTTACCTCTTGCATCTAGAGTATCCGCTTCTTTTCTGATGTAATCATCTCTTTCTAGTCGTTCTAGCATTTTTGTGATAGAACTCTTATTCCTTATCATAGAAATGGCTAGCTCTTGCTGTAGCACGCCCTCATTCTTTTTTAAGTCACTGATGATACCCATCTCATGTACCGGTATTTCTATATGCTTTTGCGCAGAGATAGTACTTACTGTTTTTAACAATAAGCGGCTTACTCTTGTGGTAAGAAATCCAAAATTTAAGTTTGAAGAGAATAGCTTCTTCACGAAGTAAAATTAGTTTAACATGAAACTAAACGAAATCCAAAAGGTTTAATTTGAAACTAGTTTTATTTGCAAAAAATTTATATTCTTCAGGCAAGTTGAATACCAATTATTTATTTCCTAACATTGCCCTTATGTTTCGAAAATGCATTGCCGTTGCTGTCTTTTTGCTGTTTTCATTTGCTAGCAATGCCCAGATAGTCGGACTTACTTCTGCTAAGGTCAATAGTTTTACGGCCTCTCCCATAGCAAAACACTACGCTGAGCTAGAACCTTCGTATGGGAGTAATGTAAGCAGTAGCACGTGGGATGGTGATGGTAACTTACTAGATAATCCAGGCCCTAACGATACAGAACTTGGGTCTGGCATGTGTATAAGGTCAGCGTACGTGCTTACTGATAAACTAGAAGTGGCCTGCATGGTACCCACTACTGTAGACGGAGCAAATTTTTCTTTGAAGTATTTCTTAGGTGGTGATGACAAAAATGGCTTTGCGATAATAACAGGAATCAAAGTGCCGATGGGTAATAAGACCTTTAACAAGGATCAACGCACGCTTGATGAGGCGATGGCATTTGGATTAGGCACTATTTATTCTAGAGCTTTTTCTGAGACCTTATCCTTAGATATTAATCTGCAGTACTACGATTATCTGCACTCTACAGTTGAAAACCATAAATCAGACATATACCTATATGCAGATATAGGAAAATATTTTGCAGATGGCCAATATCAATTTCTAAATGGTATCGGCTATGCAGCTCAAAGTTTTGATGATGCTAATTCTAATGTCTTTAGTTGGTATCCTGGATTCTCTATTGAGGTAAATCCTAATCTTCTCTTTGTTATGAATCTGCAGTTGGATCTGTTAGGTAAAAATGCTCCTAAGACTTTTGGGTTTGGATTCGCTGCTACTATGACTATTCCAAAACCATAATCCTACAATCTCTTATTCATATAAATCTTAGTTCAAACAGAAGTTACTTTATTGTCTGCACTAGGATGGATAAGATTATGGGATTATATCACTGCACTAAAATTTTGTCATGCAAAAGCAATAGTAATTTAATTAATAAAAATCCCAAAACTAAGACATGACAAAAATTAGAAACCTTAAAAAGACATTGCTATCCGATAACTGGTATACCCTCAATAAATTCAATTTTGACATCCAAGATAAAGATGGGGCGTGGGAGTCTATTGAGAGAGAAGCATACGATAGAGGAAATGGAGCAACTATTCTCCTTTACAACAAAGCTAACAAGACAGTCGTACTCACTAAACAATTTCGTCTGCCTACTTATGTAAATGGAAACGAGGATGGTATGTTAATAGAAGCCTGTGCAGGACTTTTAGATAAAGACAACGCAGAAGATTGCATAAGAAAAGAAACAGAAGAAGAGACAGGCTACAGAATAAGTAAAATTGATAAAGTTTTTGAAGTCTATATGTCACCTGGCTCTGTAACGGAAATTCTATATTTTTTCACAGGAGAATACTCTACAGACATGAAAGTGAGTGAAGGAGGGGGAGCAGAAAATGAAAACGAAAATATAACTGTTTTAGAAATGGATTTTGAAGAGGCTTATAGCATGATAGCTAGTGGAGAAATCAAGGATGCTAAAACAATAATGTTGTTACAGCATGCTAAGTTGAATGGGTTATTAAATTCTGAAATCTAATCTGTAGGAGCTAGTTCGACCCAGTCCCCATTATTGTCAGCACTATTATAAATAGCATCAAGCAACTTAATTGCTTTTAAGCATTCCGGTCCTGTTATTTCAAGCTCATTAGTTCCATCGATAGCGCCTATGAAATTCTCAAAATTCTTAATGTGTCCAAGGTGATTGATCGCTGCAGGATCGTTAGCGCCCAATCCTTTTTGATCACCTTTAACCATTAGAGATCTTACATCTACATCTTGAGGGACACTGTCTTTAAAATCCCAAACACGAAAAGACTCATCTGATAAAAAAACAGATCCCTTATCACCACAAATATGTATCTCCGCAGGATGACCAGCCGATGACCAACATGATGTAGACGCTTGTATAACGCCTCTTGCGCCATTTACAAATTCAAGGATTACAACTGCACTGTCTTCTACTTCCATATTCTTATGAGTCAGACAAGCAGTGCTTGCAGATAGTCTCTTCACATCACTCATAAAATAAAGTAACAAATCAATTGTATGAATACCCTGATTCATCAAAGCTCCTCCCCCATCTAGCGACTTAGTCCCTCGCCATGCTCCAGAGTCATAGTAAGCTTGATCACGATACCACTTTATCTGAGCATCGCACATAGCTATTCTCCCAAACCTTCCACCATCAACAGCTGCCTTAAGTGCTCTTACAGCCGGATTATATCTTCGGTTGTAGATTCCTGATAAGATGACGTTTTGTTTTTTACAAACAGTTATCATTTGATTAACTCGCTCCTCATTAATTTCTAAGGGTTTCTCTACGATGATATGCTTCCCATGATCGGCGGCAGCGATAGTCGGCTCTAAGTGATAGCCAGATGGCGTGGTGATCGTCACTGCATCTATATCATCCCGCTGCAGCATTTTGTTGAGATCGGTGTAAGCTTCTATCTGATATTTATTTGCAAATGCATTTACTTTATCTTTGTCTCGACCATAAACGGCGAGCAGCTCTGCATTGCCTATTTCATTGATAGCATCAGCATGAACATTTGCAATGCTACCACAACCGATAATACCAAATCTTTTCATAAGTTTTTAACCTAATAAGAACCGGTTACTTTATTTCTAGGAATAGAATATATCTTATCAGCACGGCCGTCTAAGAAGTAAAATTTCTTACCATCAAAAACGCCATCTTCCTCAAGCATGATCCTGACTATCTTACCCCATTGGTCTACCTCAGAGGCTGCGAATAATTCTATGGAGTAAGCGGTATTAGGCTTAAGCGGATAATCACCTTTTCCCTTTACGCCATCCTGCTGATCCCATAAGCCTATCGTCGGTCCAGCTGCATGTCCATGCGACCCTATCGGATGTGTATAGATAGATGCTTGTATATTTTCACTAGAAGCTTTTTTTAGTGCCGCAGTTAATATTTCGTTACCCGACAACCCTTCTTTAAATTCATTGACTAATATATCCTGCAAACGATTACCAACTTTGAAAGCATCTTGTAAACCACTAGGCACCTCGACTTCTTCTGGCTTGAGCATATAGAAGTGTTGTTGCTGATCTGTATTAAGCCTTAAATAAGTGATGCCAAAATCTACATGTAAAAGGTCTCCAAACTGGATGATATCATCCTGGGCACGTTTAGAAAATGAGCGTAGGAATTCATTGTTACTAACATCAGGTCTCTGTATCGATACGGAAGGGTGAAACCATGTCGTCAGGCCTAGCTCTGTCACTCGATTACGTAGCCACCATATCACATCATCAGATGTAGTCACTCCAGCAGTGATCACTTTTTCAGAAAATGCTTCTTGCAAAATATCATGCCCTATTTTGCAGAGCATAGGATATAGTTCTAATTCTTTTTCTGTTCTAGTTTCTAACCAGGATATCGCTAAGTTTTCTGCTGAGTATAATTTATTCCTAAATCTTCTTGGGAGTTTATTATAAAATTCATCGTACTCTGTTTTCACGAGCCCATCTGCTAGTGCAAAGTCTTTTGAGTAATTAAGCCCTATCTTTTTAGGATTTTTTTCTGCGATGATATTCACCAAAGCTTCCCACTGATCTGGGTATACATCTATATTCCATTCTCCTTTCAATAGTTTACCCACACTGTATCGTGCTATCGCGATCTTGTCCAAAGATCCATCTTCATTTTTGTTGAACACCATGATGGTTCTCCTTCTTGCCGACAACCAAGTGCTAGGCAGCATCGTCTTCATGACCGGATCTTCATTGTACTCTCGCGAGATCAATATCCACATATCAAATCCCTCACGCTCCATTAACTTAGGTAATAGATTATCTATTCTATCTTCTAGGATATCATCGACTATAGCTGCTCGCTCTCTCTGATCGACAATGGGAAATTTGTCTTGTGCCGTTAGGAAATTTGAAATTAAACTTACTATTATCAATAATGTTAGAATCCTCATATCGCTAGTCTTAGAATAATTTGAAGGTAAGATATCATATCCTATATTTAAAGAATTATGTACGTAATCAATGCCCACAGTTTACTTTATGCTACCATAAGGAGAGTTGTATTATTTATAATCATAATATCAACAGCAAATCTCGCTGCACAATCCCAGAAATCGGAGGATCTAGATTTAATGACACTCAAGAATCAGCTTGATTCCATTATCCAAAATGGCATTGATTCCTTGGCTTTTCCTGGAGCTCAACTATATGTATCCGTAAAAGGTAAACCTATAATCCATAAAGCCTATGGTCATCATACTTATCAAGGGACAACTCAAGTAGCGCTAGATCACATTTACGATATGGCTTCTATTACTAAAGTCAGCACTGGATTACCACTCCTTATGAAGTTCTCTATGGACAATAGATTTGATTTAGATGCTCCACTAAAAAAGTACTATCCTAAATTTAAAAGATCGAATAAAGCGGATCTTACTTACAGAAACATCCTAGCTCACCAATCTGGCCTTGCTCCCTACATTATCTTCTGGCAAAAGACGCTTGACGAAGCTGGCAGTTATAAACGAAAAACATTCTCTCGAAAACATTCCCGCCGTTATCCAGTCTCAATTACTGATGACTTACATCTTTTCAAACGATATAGAAAAAAAATGTTTGACTATATCAAGGAAACTCCTGTAGCTCAAACTCCATCGTACAAATACTCTGGGCTGCTCTTTCTCCTATTACCTGATATTATCAGAGACATTAGTGGTGAGGAGTTTTATCCATACCTGAGGAAGACGCTCTATGATCCTCTAGGTGCTTCGAAGATGATGTATAAACCACTTTGCAAATATCCTATTGAGAAAATTGTACCTACGGAACAAGACACTTATTTCAGAAATACCTTGATCAGAGGATATGTACATGATGAAGCAGCAGCCATGCTAAATGGAATATCATGTAACGCGGGCTTGTTTACAAATGCTGAAGATCTTGCCAAACTATTCCAAATGTATCTGAATGGAGGAGAATATGAAGGTAGAAGATATCTAGTCAAAGATGCCATAGAAGAGTTTACTAAATATCAGTTTCCTGAAAATGATAATCGACGTGGACTTGGTTTTGACAAACCTCAACTAGAGTATGATGCAGAAACAAGCTATGTTGCTAAAAGTGCCAGCCCCAAGAGTTATGGACATTCTGGATTTACTGGGACCTTTGTATGGGCAGATCCTAAACATGATATGCTTTTTATTTTTTTAAGTAACCGAGTTTATCCTGATCGATCTCATCGCAAGCTTTATACTATGAAAATCAGACCCACGATGCATCAGGCGGTCTATGATTATATGAAGATGGCTCAACTTTCTGAACCTTGATTTCGGAATCTGTTGAAGCGAATCCATTGAGGTGGAATCTCTGAGAATCGCTTGAAGGAGGACGCATCAAGAAACCTAGTACTTCGAACCAACTTTAATGAAGATTGCCTCATACTTCCCTGCTGGCAGAAAATACAGCAGATAAAAAAACATATTACCTTACAAACAGATGAGCAAAAGCATAGACATAAACTGCGACCTTGGCGAAAGCTATGGCAACTTCAAAGTGGGTAATGACGATGCTGTATTTCCATATTTGAGTTCTTGTAATATTGCTTGTGGTTTTCATGGAGGTGATCCATACCATATCAAAAATACCATAGCCAAAGCAATAGAAAATGATGTACAGATCGGCGCGCATCCTTCCTATCCTGATCGACTAGGCTTCGGAAGAAACAAAATGAGTATTGCCGGAAACGAGTTACAAGCAATCATAGAATACCAAGTAGCAGCCCTCAAATCAATGGCAGAAAGCCAGGGTGCTCAAGTAAAATATGTAAAGCCCCACGGTGCGCTATATAACTCAATGAGCAACGATCTAGAAGAAGCAAAATATGTGATTGCAGGTATTCAAGCTATCGACGCAGGACTTAAGGTCATGGGTCTAGCTGGGTCACAACTTGAGACGTACGCGCTTACTCAGGGTATAGACTTTATTTCTGAAGGATTTGCCGATAGACGATACGAGCAAGATGGTAGCTTGAGATCTAGAAGAAAAGAAGAGGCAGTAATTCACTCTGCAGCTGATGCTAGCCGACAAGTATTGAGTCTAGCGCAGGACCAAAAGCTAATTGCATATGGTGGCAAAGAAATAAACATAATGGTGAAATCTATCTGCATACATGGAGATAATCCTGCTGCGGTAGAAATCCTCAAAGCAATCCACAAGGAACTTAAAATACATAACATCCAAATCACTAAGTTCTGACTTATGGATATTATTCCCTATGGTGACCATGCTATACTAATCAAATTTGAAAATAAGATAGATATAACGGTCAATCAAAAAGTAATTGCACTTTCCAATATTATAAAAAATACTAAACCAATAGGTTATAGATATTGTATACCTGCTTACTGTTCACTGACAGTAGTTTTTGATCCTCTTAAGACTAACTTTCAAAAACTAAAAACAAAGATATCCAACATTCAGATCAAGAAAGACCCAACCAAATTTGAAGTAGCTAGAACGCTAAGTATTCCTGTTTGCTATGATAATAAATATGCACCAGACCTAAAGGCCTTTGCTAAATCAAAGTCACTTTCAACAGAAGAAATAATATCGATTCACAGCGAGAATATATACCATGTTTATATGCTTGGATTTCTGCCAGGGTTTGCCTACTTGGGCAAGTGTGATAAATCTATAAAAGCTAATAGATTATCTTCTCCTCGACTCAAAGTACCTGCAGGTTCTGTTGGACTAGCAGGATTGCAAACTGCTATCTACCCATGCGAAAGTCCAGGGGGATGGCAATTGATCGGGCGAACGCCGATTAGGATATTTGATGAAGCAGCGGAAAACCCATTCTTATTTCAAGAGGGTGACAAAGTACGATTTCGACAGATCAGCGAGGAAGAATACAAAGGACTAGAAGTCGATATTATTCTTGATAATTTTGATAGTGAAATAATTATCGATGTGGGAAACTAGATTAGAATTTACACGACCTGGTCTCCAAACATCGATACAAGATATGGGTAGAGAAGGCAGGCAATCACAGGGCGTACCTAGAGGAGGCGTAATGGACACTCGCTCTATGCTGATAGCTAATAGCTTAGTGGGAAACGCAGCTAATAATCCCATTCTAGAAATCGCATTGATCGGACCTAAAATTAAAGTTACTGGAGATGCTTACATAGCAGTGACAGGCGCACCGATAGATATCAAAGTAAACGGAGTATCTAGTGTAATGTATGAGACGCTGCATATACAAAGTGGCAGTACCATCGAATTAGGAGCTATCTCTGATGGAGCAAGATCATACCTAGCTATCAATGGTGAATGGAAGATAGATAGGTGGCAAGGAAGTTGTAGCCCACTCCCGATTATAAATCCAAAAAGTCTTCTCTCTAATCAGATACTTAAAAATTCAAAACTGATCATCAATACTCAAAAGTTGATCAACAAAAAAAACTGTCCGCCGAACTTGCGATTTAGATTTGATACTCAAATGACTTTAAGCGTTTTACAAGGACCAGAATTCGGTCTTTTGAGTAGTGTAAATCAAAAATACTTTTTTGAATCAGCATTTACCATCCATAAAAATTCTAATAGAATGGCAGTAAGTATGATAGAATGTATTCCTAATTTTGAGAATGAACATGAACTAATTTCGTCTGCTAATCTTATCGGGACAATTCAACTTACTAAAGAAGGACAACCTATGATCCTGATGAATGATGGAGGGACCACAGGTGGCTACCCTAGAATTGCAAATGTGATTACTGCAGACCTGCCCAAAATAGCACAATTGAAAACAGGTCAAAAAATAAAATTTCAATTAGTTGATCTTGATTTTGCTGTTAATGAGTATAAGAAAGAAAAAGAATTATTACTTTCCATAGCATAAATAAAATGATATGAAATTTTCTCTCTTTATATTCTTACTCTGCTCCATGAGCTTTGCCTGTGATAGCAAAAAAGTAATCACGCAAACACCAAGCTATCAATCCCTATTTAATGGTGAAGATCTAGATGGCTGGCAGATATATGGGACAGAGAAGTGGTATGTAGAAGATGGACTATTAGTTTGTGAAAGCGGCCCTGATGCTGGCTATGGCTATTTAGGAACCACCGCAAAATTCAAGAATTTCGAACTATTCGTAGATTTTAAACAAGAAGAAAATGGTAACAGTGGCATCTTCATAAGATCAAGTGTCGATGGCACTAAGATAACTGGCTGGCAAGCAGAAGTTGCGCCACCGGGAAATAGCACTGGCGGCATCTACGAATCATATGGTCGAGGATGGTTGATCAAGCCTGACCCTGCCTTAGACAAACATCTTAAGATGGGCGAATGGAATACGATGAAGATAACTGCGAAAGACAATGTTGTAACCACCTATCTCAATGGGCAGCAGATGATACAGATCGATGACGAAAAGATCGGTGCAGCATCAGGACAGATCTGTCTACAGATCCATGATGGTGGAGGCATTAAAGTACGATGGCGCAATCTTAAGATCAGAGATATCTAGGTATTCTACTTTCTCAATATTTTATTTTGCTTATATTGATTCTTCACATATTAATCATCTATGAGCTCTTTTGATTACATAATAATAGGCGCTGGATCCGCAGGCTGTGTAATGGCCAATCGACTATCTGAAAACCCCAACAATAAGGTTCTTCTACTAGAAGCTGGCGGAAAGGATACTGACCCTCTGATACATATACCTGGAGCATACAGTGATCTGCACAAGAAGAAAGTCAACTACGCCTTCTACACCGAGCCACAAGAGCATGTTGACAATAGAAAAATGCATATCCCGCGTGGTAAGGTACTCGGCGGTACGAGTTCTACCAATGCGATGGCCTACGTAAGAGGTAACAAAGAAGACTATAACGACTGGGCAGATGCAGGCAATGAAGGATGGTCATATGATGAGGTCCTCCCCTACTTCAAGAAATCAGAACATAACGAACAGATAGGAGAACTCAACGGAGACTATCATCAGACTGGAGGAGAGTTGAATGTGACCTTTGCAAAACAGTTTAGATCTCCGTATGGTACTGCATATATAAAAGCTTGTGAACAAGCAGGACTAAAAACCAACCACGATTATAATGGTGCTGATCAAAATGGCGCATGCCACTTACAATTCACCACAAAAAATGGTAAGCGACAAAGTGCTGCGGTAGCATTCTTAAAACCTATCATGGATCGTCCTAACCTAACGGTAATAACTAAAGCACCTGTAAAACAGATCCTGATCGAAAATGAAAAAGCCGTAGGTGTAGAATATCTTAAAAAAGGTAAAACGCCAATCCAAGCGAAAGCGAATAAAGAAGTGATTCTTTCTGCAGGCACTATCAACTCTCCGCAGATACTTATGCTATCAGGTATCGGAGCACCAGAAGAATTAAGTAAGCACGGTATAGTCGTTAAGAAAGCGTTGGATGGTGTGGGTAAAAACCTACAAGATCATTTGTTCTACTTCGTGAGCTGCAGATCCAAAGATCAAGAAGGCCTAAATCACTATCTCAAACTCGGTAATAAACTTGCAGGGTTAGGGACTTACTTATTTAAAAAGATGGGGCCGTTTGCTGTGAGTCCTTTAGAGAGCTCTGGCTTTTTTAATGTCGATGATCCCGGAGATAGAGTGGACTTCCAATTTCACTTTGCTCCGATGCATGTAGGAGGAGGAGAGGAAGTAGATATGTATGATACCAATACTTATCCAACCTATGATGGTTATACTATACTTCCATCTCTACTCCGGCCGAAAAGTCGCGGATATGTGACTATTAAATCTAATAACCCGACAGATGCACCAGTCATTCAACCAAACTTTTTGAGTGACAAAGAGGACTTAGAAAAATTGATCAAAGGTGGAAGGAAAGCTATTGAAGTATTATCACAATCAGCATTCGAGGCATATAATGATGGCTTTCTAGGAATAGATAAAGACTGTACAGATGAGGAGTTAGTAGCTCATATAAAACGCTATCTAGAAACCATCTACCATCCAGTAGGCACTTGTAAGATGGGACATGATGATATGGCAGTAGTCGATGACGAACTCAAAGTACATGGTATCAAAGGCTTGAGGGTTGTAGATGCCTCTATCATGCCAACCATCGTATCTGGTAATACGAATGCACCTACGATCATGATAGCAGAAAAAGCCGCTGACATGGTGCTAGGAAAACTAGTCAAAGCACAAACAGAAAAAATGCATCTAAAAGAAATCGAAATACTAAGAGTTGATCAGAAGCCTAATCAAGATCAAAGTACTTCTTCTACTGGTGTATAGTTTAGTTTGAATGCATCAGCGACGCCCTTGTAGACGACTTTACCATTAACTATATTTAATCCTTTGCGCAATGGCGCGCTTACGCTGCATGCTTTTTTCCATCCTTTATTAGCTAGTTGGATAGCGAATGGTAATGTAGCATTTGTCAGTGCTATCGTAGAAGTATAAGGTACAGCGCCTGGCATATTAGCCACACAATAATGCACGATACCATCTATAATATAAGTTGGGTTCTTGTGTGTAGTCGGTCTGCAAGTCTCTATACAACCTCCCTGATCTACAGCTACATCTACCAAGACCGTACCTGGCTTCATTTTCTTTAGCATCCTCTTAGAGATCAGGTTTGGTGCTTTAGCTCCTGGTATGAGTACTGCTCCTACTATTAAGTCAGATTGCTGGATGTATTTTTCGATGTTATACTGATTTGAGTAGATGGTATTTATATTATCAGGCATTACGTCTTCTAAGTATCGGAGTCTGTCTAGATCAATATCCATGATCGTCACATCTGCACCTATCCCTGCTGCCATCTTAGCGGCTTGAGTACCTACTATACCTCCTCCGAGAATCAACACTTGCCCTGGAATCACGCCTGGCACACCTCCTAGCAATACACCCCTACCCCCCATCGGCTTCTCTAGATACTTAGCTCCTTGCTGAATCGCCATCCTACCTGCTACTTCCGACATAGGAATCAACAGAGGCAGTGCTCTATTATCAAGCTCAACAGTTTCATAAGCTAGACAAATAGATTTATTTTTTATCATGGCCTTCGTCAAAGGCTCATAACTAGCAAAGTGAAAATAAGTGAATACTAATTGATCTTCTTTGATAAGCGCATATTCAGATTTAATAGGCTCTTTGACCTTCATGATCATCTCTGCCTTATCGAATATTGCTTTGGGTGTACTGAGGATCTTAGCGCCTGCCTTCTTGTACTCAGCATCCGTGAATCCACTTCCTACTCCAGCACCCTTTTCTACGAATACTTTGTGCTTATTCTTTGTTAATTCGAATGCTCCTGCAGGAGTCAATGCTACTCTGTTTTCGTTATTCTTTACTTCTTTAGGTACACCGATTATCATTAGATCAGGTTTAATTTTTTATAGAAAATTATGCCTCAAAATTAGACTTTATTTTGAATCTGAAAACAAATTTTAAAGCTGCTAAAACCAACTTTTAAAATCCAAATAATAAGTGCTTAATTACTAGATGACCAAATTATTACCTATCATGTGTGACTAGTATGAGACTTTCCCAAATATTCCTTTTTTGCCTATTCGTATTTTTGTTAGTCATACTTTCATTGTGGTATTTTCCTATACCAGAAAATGCGGCTGGACTGGCACATCCGACCTATAAGACCATGCTACATAGTGGTGATAATGTACTCGCCTCTACTACGACGAGGATCTTATCTTTTCTTTTTGGACTCGGAGTCCTAATGATATTTTATTTTTTTATTCTCTTTGGTGCAGATAGAAAAAAATCAACTGGTAAGCTCAGAACATGGATAAACATAGGATTTATAGTATATCTAATTGTATACGGGATGAGCTTTCTATCTTATCTCAACTATGAATCTACTGGTCATGATGATTTTTTCATGGGATGGCCAACGCCTACTGCATGGATGATCTATGGAATGTGGAGTGCTCCACTAATATTGGTATTAGTTTATGTGATCAAATTCAAGGAATGGATATTGGATGATGAAGATGAAGCAGAATTTCAAAGAATATTAGCACGGCGAAAAGAACGAGAAGCACAATAAATGGAAGCATATAGAAATCCCATAATCCTATCCGCAGTTGCGATATACATGGTGCTGTGTATTGCCATCGGCATCTGGGCACTTAGAAGGACAAAGTCTAGTCATGATTTTTTTATGGCGGGACGAGACCTTGGGATATTCGTGACTGCTTTTGCAGTATTCTCTACTACCCTTAGTGGGTTTGGGTTCGTCGGTGGACCAGGATTGGTGTATAAGATGGGGATGAGCTCTATCTGGATGGTCGTGATCGCCGTGATGGGGTTTAGTGTTTCTACCTTTCTTCATGGTAAGAAATTAAGACTGCTCTCAGAACTTGGTGATGCGAAGTCTCTACCTGATGTGGTTTACCTTAGATATAATTCTAACCTTACCAGAGCACTAATTGCAATTGCTATAGTCTTAGGTGTACTCGGATATTTAGCTACGCAGATCTTAGCCATGTCAGTGGTGCTTAAAGACTTACTTATTGAAACGGATGTCTTCTCCGACATTTCACTTTCTACCTGTATGATCATCTCCTGTTCTATTCTAGTTTTCTATAGTGTGACAGGAGGGATCATTGCTTCGGTTTATACAGATCTAGTGCAAGGGGGTATCATGATCATTGCTGCTATCCTGATCTTCTTTACCGTAGTCTATACTTACGATGGAGGATTTACTGAGATGAACCAGATCATAAGACAAGACGATGCAGGCGCGATCGGTCCTTGGGGAACTATGGGTATGATAGGTTGCCTATCATGGGTATTGTTGTTTGGATTAGGTGGGTCTGGTCAGCCGCATGTCATCACTAAGTTCATGATGAATAAGAAAGTAGCGGATGTCAGAAGTATACTTCCTATTTCGATACTTGGTTATGTATTCTCTGGATTACTTTGGATCAGTATAGGTTTAGTGATGAGAGCCTTGGTGATCAGTGGCGGGCACCCAGAGCTGGCTTCTCCTGATGAGGCAGCATCACAGTTCTTGCAGAATTATGCGCATCCTGTTTTGGCAGGGGTAGTTTTTGCCGGTTTGTTTGCAGCGATCATGTCTACTGCTGATGCATTTCTTAATATTGGTACAGCAGCTGTCATGCATGACCTGCCTAAGTCTATCGGCAAGAAGATCACTAATGAACTCACCTGGGCTAGACTCACTACATTCTTTATAACTATTGTATCTGCTGTATTTGCCTATTGGGCATCACAGAGCGGTGATCTGGTTGCTATCCTCGGTGCGTTTGGCTGGGGGACATTTGCGGCAGCAATCGTGCCTGCTGTTACGCTTGGTTTTAATTGGAAGCGAGCTACTCCTTTCGCTGCTAACATTGCAATTCTATCAAGCTTACTGATCAACTTTGGAGTTAAGCTAGGCGGCATCAAGATGCCCTATGCAATTGATGTCGGCGCATTTTCTTTGGTGGTATCCTTGATCATTTTTATTGGTTTATCGCTAATGACCGAGCCTCATCCTCTTGATCCTGATGTCGAGGCAGTGATGGATCTATGATGTTCGTACCCAACGTTTCTTTTGCTAGGTTCTTAATTTTCAACCTTACTTACATTCTAGCCCTAGTGACTCTAGGAAAACAACACTAGCTAAATAGTCAAGACTATCCGTAGTAGATACGTTAGTTGTGTTATTGGTCCTTGTGGTAGTGCCATCTTCATTGTCACAGACTGTGAAATCTGATGTTACCCCATCAGCATTGACACCAGTACATTCATTACACTGATCACTTCCACATGATGCTATGCCTACCATTAAAACTATTGCAATTAGTAAATTTTTCATCGTTATACTTTATTTGATTAATTATATAACTCTAATCTGCAATTATAATTTGATAAGGAAGTATCATACTCGCTAACTGATACTATATGTTGAGTTAGAAAGCCATAATTAACAGTTATTGATGTAAATCTATAAGTAGCCAAAACCTATGCTTTTTAGTTAGTTTTGGCTACTTATAAAAACATCTTGTTAAGTAAATTTTTAAAAATAGAAATGAAAAAACATAGAGATAATGGAGCAATAGGCGCACTCTTAGATGAGTACGAGAGAGCCATAGAAGAGCTAAAGAAAGTAATCTCAGATATATCAAAAGATGAACTCATCCTCAAAGTAGACCATGAGACTAAAGATCCTGAATGCATATCTATTCAAACAATATTAGCTCATGTCGTGAGAGCAGGTTACACTTATATAACTGAAGTCAGAAAACACTTAGGAGAAGAAATAGACTACGCCCCAAATATCTTATTAGAAAGTATCCAAGAATACAAAGCTGCGCTGAATAAAATGTTTGAGTCGAATGTGAAAATGACAGAAGACTATCCCAACATGAAAATCGAAGAACATGATAACAATAAAAAGATGCTCGTCAGATGGGGCCAATCTTATGATATCGAACAGCTTCTAGAGCATGCCATAGTACACATCCTAAGACATCGTAGACAGATAGAGCGATTCTTGATAAGACTAAGATAAGAACTAGAAAAATAGTATCCATGATTCTTGAAAATCACCAACAGTCATGAAAGTCTGCGCGTAGCTCCAATAGGAAATTATACTATTTATGTTTTAAGGTGCCGCATAAGAATTCAAAGAGAAATTTTTAAGATCAAGGCGAAAAACGCAATCATAGATCCGAGAGTCTGCGGACAGTAGCTATGGCGAGGATTTTCAATGTAGAGATTGATGATTTATATTGAAATATATACGGCATTCTCAAGCTATAATGGTATTAGGTAGCGGAGGTTAAGAGAGTTAAAGAAAAAAGGTCTACCACAATTAAGCGATAGACCTGAAAAATTCAAACTCAATCTGAATTAATATTATTTATGACCTTATATAAATGATCGTCTTAACTTTTTTCTCAGGTCATCTCTTATCTCATTGGCAGCTGTGAGAAGCATATCTGAGTCACTTGGAAATCTTAATGGCCTATCCTTGTACTTATTTCTTGCCTCATCGCTAAGCGCTCTTCTATCTCCTCTTATCGTACAAGAGTAATCTTCGAATCTTACATTATGACTTATCCTGTCTCTATCGATCAAAGCATCATTATGCAGATCGATCACTTCTATCCCTACTTCTACCAAGGCTTCTTTGTGTCTATACAGCTCGATTATCTTAGCCTCTATATCTATAAACTTAGGTTCCTTGATATCGTTCCCTAAAGAGTCTTTTTTAACATTCCCTTTACTATCCAGCACATAGTCAAATCCTTCTTCTATCGACTTAGTATCAGTGAAGTATCGCTCATCTTGATTATCTCGACTTACATCTGCCCTTACTAGTGATAGTCTAGCTTCGTAGTCCATCGGTAGATCGATAGGCGGATCGATGTGAAACTCTGTCCATCTAGTATTAAGCTCGGCCGGACTAAATGCCAACTCAGTGTAAAACCTAGAGGTATTGAAACCAAAACTTGTATCCTCAAATCTTATGAAGATTCGATTAGTCCCCAAGAATAAGGCTTCGTCAGATAACAGTCTACTGTCCTCATAAGACGGGTAATATCGTTGTATCCTGATTAACTCATGGTGTGCTTGTCTTGCCGCACCTTTATCGCCTAAGCGACCAGCTATGATCAATTCTTTCCCCATTTCATAATGATACTTACTTGCACCTGCTTTAGCTTCAGCGAGCAGTTCTTTTGTCTTTACGAATCGGAAGTGAGCCTCATACCCTTGATTGCTTACAAGTGGCACTAATGGGGAAATAACAGATTGTCTTGCGTCGACTCTACTGAGGATGTTATACATACTGCTCCAGTTTTCTCCTCTTCCTTCTTTAGCAAGTACCCTATAATTTTCCATATCACGGTCAGTGATCTTTCTGAACGCTCGCTCTAGTCCTTTGACATACTTGGTCTTCTTGTTTTCCTTTCCTTGAAGTTTTTTAGCAGCTAAAGCTATAGCGCCATCATAGTCCCCTTTGTCGACCATCTTCTGTACTGACTTACATGACCCAAGGGCTAGACTTAATCCGATAAAAAGTAAAAGTGTTCTCATGGCTCTTAATTTTAGATTAGTAAATAACTTAAAATCAAGACTCTTCTAAGAACCTAAATGTCGCGGCAAGTCACCTCTTTAGCAAAGGATTAACCAAGTCATAAGACAATAGTTAAGAAATATAACTTTTGAAGGAGTATGAAGAGAAAATAAATAAAACAGACAATTTTTTCTTAAGAGAAAAATAGTCTACATCTTATCCATCGCGAGGACTAGTGAAGTCAATAAAAATGGTAATCCAACCCAAAACCATGCATTGGCAAATATCAATAGTAATACGGTCACTATGAGAGAAATGATCGTATAGATCCAGTAAATTCCTCTATTTGTTTCAGTCTTAGCCATCTTTATATTATTTGCTGCAAAGGTAAGCATTCGAATGTATAAATAGCAAATATGAATTAAACTACTTATTCAGGGGGTGACTTTGAGTCCCCCGCTGGATATTTCAACTTTGAGTCACCCGGTGTGATTACTCCAGAAGCTATTTCTTTATCTGATCAATGATCATCTCTCCGTGGTGTCGCGTATTCTCTATGAACAAGGTACTAGTCTTCTTACCCGCATTGAGCACCCCAGCCAAGTATACATTTGAGAGGTTACTTTCTAAGGTTTCTGCATTAAATACTGGAGTCGCATATTCATCATCATTTATGGCTATGCCTAAGCTCTCCATGAGACCATAATCAGGCAAGTACCCTGTCATCGCTAACACCCAATCATTCTCGATCGTGATTATCTTACCATTCTTTATCAGATCAACTTCCTTTTCTCTGATCGCCACTACTTCTGTATTGAAGTGGGCCGTTATAGAACCTTCCTTTATCCTGTTCTGGATATTAGGGAGTATCCAATACTTGACGCGGTCATACAGTCCTTCACTCCTCACTGCCATAGTTACCTCTGCTCCTTTTTGCCAGGTCTCTAGTGCAACGTCGCATGCAGAATTAGCAGCACCTACCACCAATACTTTTTGATTGATATAATGGTGTGCTTCGTCGTAATAGTGTTTTACTTTTGGAAGATCCTCTCCAGGTACGTTCAGCTTTCGATAAGTATCATAAAACCCAGTTGCCACGATCACTGATCGTGCTTGGTAGCTAGCTTTAGAAGTATGGATAGCGTAATGGTCATTTATTTTTTCCATACTATTCACTTGCTCATAAAAATTAATATGGAGATCATAGCTAGAGGTCAGTCTTCTATAATATTCTAGTGCTTCCTTTCTTGTCGGCTTATCTGTATGGGAAATAAATGGTATCTCGCCAATCTCCAATAATTTAGAAGTAGAGAAGAAGGTCATATTAGCAGGAAAATTGAATAAGGAATTAACCAACATCCCTTTCTCTAAGACTAAATACCTAAGCCCTTGCTTTTGAGCAGAGATCGCACAATTTATCCCTGTAGGTCCTCCACCGATAATTATCAGATCATACATTCTTTAGAACTTTAGGAATCGAAAAATAAAAAGTACTCCCCACACCCACTTTCGAGTCTACCCATATCTCACCATTAAATCTATCTAATATATTTTTGCATATGGACAGCCCAAGACCTGACGATTGACTTAGAGACTTACTTTGCAAAGTCTTAAATGGCTTGAATATATACTCTAATTTTCCTTCATCTATCCCATCACCATTATCTGCTATATCAAACAGTGAGTCAGACTTTGAGAATTTGCTTTGTCGATTGTATAAAAGGGCAATCTGGTACTGAGCTTGAAGAATAGCTTCCTTCTGATCATGAAACTTAGCTGACTCTATGATCTGATTACCTAATTCGTCAACACTATCTAGTTCTGATCTTTCAAATAGAGCCTTTAAGGCTGTCAGTTTTTGATTAATCTGTTCTTGCGGAGTTAACCTACTATCAGACGATAAGTCCTGGGCTTGCAAGCTACTAGCAACGTAAATATTAATAACCAATAGTGATATATAAAACTGTAACCCTAAGCCTTGGCAAATTTTTTCCAAAAGTGGAATTTGTTTTAATACCTAGTTAAATGACCTTACTAGAAATACCGCAAAGTAGAACCAATTGGTTTTGACTAAGTTAACATTTAAATTCCCTTCCTAAAAAGACAACCTATCTTATAAGCGTAACATTACCCTTATCCTTTATCGTCACGTCCTCCACTTCATAAACTACGTAGAAGGCATAAACTTCACTAGGTGCTCTTTTACCATTTCTATTACCATTCCATTTCGTTCCCACGGACTCTGATTCAAATACCTTCTCGCCCCATCTGTTGTAGATACGCAGATTATAATTCGATATATTATTTGCGCATGTGTTAATAGGACCAAAACTATTATTGAATTCCACGTTAGGTTTTGGCACGAAAGCATTTGGCCAACATAGACATCCATTCTCCGATTGTGTAGAACCTTCTATACACTCGCTTACTGAGCAGGAAAATATCTGTGCTGCAGTTACCTCTATAGACGCTTCTGTTTCTTCACCGCATATATCTATAATTGTTACTGTGTATACTCCAGCGTCTGATACTGCTATAGTATTAGCGGTCGACCCTGTATTCCAGCTGAGTCTTGATACATCACCTGTAGTTACTACCGTTACTGCTATTACTCCTCCAGAACAATTCTCTAGATCTGCAGATACTACTCCTGCTCCTGGCTGATAAAAATCATCTTCTGTGACAGTAATACTACTTTCTACACTGTCATCGCAATCATTAGTTACTGTAACTGAGTAGGTGTCTGGATCGGTGACCCGTATCTGTGGTGTTGTCTGTCCTGTAGACCACTCTACCGTATTACCTTGCGCTCCGTCTACAATTAGTGTTACTTGACTAGTTTCTTCACATATCTGACCAAAACCTTTCCCAACTTGTATCATCGGAGGAGGTATTTCAGTAAGTCTAGATGTATCACATAGGGTAAAGCAATTATCCATTTCTATTTTGACCACTGCTACATAATCCACATCTATCTCAGTACCTATGAATACGGAATCTACTCCTAGGGTCATATCCTCATCTTCCGCATCGTACCATCTATAAGATACAGCACCAGGCGTAGTGGCATCAAACTCAAACATCACTGGATCACCAGGACAAAACATAGAGTCTTGCAAAGTAAGTATGGGTGCTTGATGGTTATAGCTAAAATCAAATACTTCTATCGTATCAGGTCCTCCTGCTACGGCCGTAGCATCCCAGACTAACGTGTCTTGTCTGAAAGCCAGGTCGTTAACCAATAGACCTTCAAGTGGCGTATTACAATTCTCACCATCTAGTAATAATCCTAGATTTGCCATGTCATCTACTTTGATCATCCTCATGATAAGGGAACTATCTACTCCACCTTCATTATCAAATGCTGTGGTTTGATATGCATATCCACCATCTTCCGTTTTAGTAAGAGACCCGGATCTCAATGAACCTTGACCCCTTATTATTTGATATTGTGTCAGCGTGACTACAGCCCCTATGCTGTCCAAAACGATGATAAATTCACCGTCATCAAAAGCTCCGTTAAAATCAGGTCTTTCTATGTGTCCCGCAATTGCCACCTGACCATCACCTGCTGATACCACATCATTTATAGTAATAGCAGCTAACCCAAGGCTCGCCGTTACTTCCTTACCCCATATTATATTACCTAGTGTATCTAGTTTAATTAACCCTCCTGTCGTCTTTCCTTGATTGTTAGTGATGTAGGCACTGATCACCACTGTAGAATCTTCCATGGTAGCTATTGCTGATGCTTCAGCGCTAAAATTGCCGAATGTCTCATAACTCCTACTATATATCTGGCCTCCATTCTCATCATGATTTAGTAAGAATATGGATTCCTCATCCAGAGAACCTATTGTTAGATATGAAGAATCATAGTTGATTCCAACATCTGCTACTGACTCTTCAAAACTATTATCGAGGGTATCCTTTGCATGCAGGTCTGCTGCCCATACAAGGCTTCCTTCGATATCTATCTTTGATGCATAGATACCTACTCCATCAGCAGTCATGGTATTCCCAAAATGAAAAACCTCATTAGGGTCTACCGCATTAGATAGAATCGCATTACCGACGACCAAGGCATCTTCTGAGTTACTTCCATAAGCTCTAGCATACTGCATGATCCCACTCATATCTGTACCTACTACGACATTGGATAATTCTGCGAGTGTATCTACTACTACCGTATTGATCATCAGGCCATCTTCTGTGATGACTATGCTTCCTACGGTCTCTACAGTAGAACTATCCTCATAGAATATATAATCTCGCGACCATGTGACACTTCCTTTTTTATCCAGACTAGTCACGTTAAGACCATGCACAGAATCTCTGCTAGTCTCTTCATAATATTTTGATAATAAGAAGTAGGTTCCCCCACCATCTTGCTCTACCATGTCAAGTGATGTCATGGTCCTATCAGAGGTGCGATATAACCTATCAAACTGTTCTTGCCCTATAAGGTTAATAGAACAAATAATGCATACTGCTAGTGCGAGTATTTTCAGTTTCATAAATAACGATTTTGCTCAAAAATACAGCTTATGTAGGAATGATGAACCAATGATATATGCATATCTATCACCAATCATCAACCAGTATTAATAACTAAACTTGAAAATAAGCATCCAAAAATTAAAAAAGGCCCTATTTCAGTTGAAATAAAGCCTTTTTATCTTCTTTAAATAGTAATCGAGACCTATCCTCCCATCAATGATTGGAGTTTCATCGCTAAGCCCATATCTCCTGATATCTTCACTTTGCCACCCATCACTGCCATCATAGGATTAAGATCCCCAGCTTGCAATTGAGCAAAAACATCCGCAGTAGTCGTGATCGTACAAGATGCTTCTCCATCTCCCTCTGTTACCACATTAGTATCACCAGTACCGTCTATCATGATAGTCTTATCATCTAGGACAAATTTTAGGGTATCTCCAATAGGTGCTGCCGCTGCTGCCGCAGTCTTCATACCTTCGATTACAGTTGCTATATCCATTTTTACTTTGTTTTAATTTGAATAAATAGTTGATTATAAATGCTTCAACGAAAAATTAGCAAATAAGTTCTTTTTCTTTTACAATTGTTAATACCTCAGGGCTCATTAAGGTTTCTTTGAGACCTGCAGTCTTAGGCATTTCATATTTAAAATAAAACCTCATAGTATGGACCTTGCTTTCATAGAAGGTCTCTTCGTATTTCTTATTTCCAGTTATCAGCGCTTGCTTAGCGTCGGTTGCTATCTTAAGCCATTGCCAGCCTACTACGATCGTACTCAAGTACTCCATGAATATCGTTGCATCCGCTAAGAATCGCTCAAACTCTCCTTTCATCGCAAAAGGGCCCAGATGCATCATGATCTCCTGCACTTCTTGCATTTTCTCCCCTAGTACTTTCGCATATGGCTTCAGGTCATCATATGTCGCTGATGCTTCTATCGCTTTCTTTACTTCCGCCCCTAGCAGTTGCAGCGCACGGCCACCTTTCATCGTACTCTTACGTCCTAACAGATCTAGAGACTGGATACCTGTAGTCCCTTCATATAAAGACATGATCCTAATATCTCTGTAGTACTGCTGCAGCGGAAATTCTGTACAGAAACCATAACCTCCATAGATCTGCAGTCCATTATTGATAGATACTTGACCCATCTCAGATGGATAAGTCTTAGCGATCGGTGTAAGCAGTTCTAATAGATCGAGAGCATCTTCTTTTTCTTGAGCATCAGGACTATACTGAGACTTGTCATATAGTGAAGAAGCAAATAAAAGAAGGCTAATTGACCCTTCCGTCACTGCTTTCTGCAAGAGTAACATTCTCCTTACATCAGGATGGTTTATGATCAATGTTTGCTCATCACTAGCATTCTTTGCTCCAGCAGATGATAACTTTCTTCCCTGTGGTCTCTCCGTTGCATACTGTAGCGAATGGTAATAAGCAGCAGAAGCAACCGCTGCGGCTGTCATCCCTACATCTATTCTTGCTCCATTCATCATCTTGAACATATACTTAAGGCCTTTATTCTCCTCTCCTACTAACCATCCTTTACAGTCATCATTACCTCCTAGTGCCAGGTGAGTAGTAGAGTAGCCTCTCTGTCCCATTTTCTGAAAATCTCCAGCTGTCTCCACATCATTGTAGACGAATGATCCGTCCGCTTCTTTTCTGAGTCTAGGTACTACGAAAAGTGATATTCCTTTTGTCCCTTTAGGCGCTCCATCTATTCTTGCTAGATATAAGTGCACAAAATTTTCTGCTCCCTGATGATCTCCACCAGAGATAAATATTTTTTGACCTTTGATATTGTATGACCCATCCTCCTGCGGTGTTGCAGAAGACGTAATATCAGAGAGAGAACTTCCTGCTTGCGGCTCCGTAAGACACATGGTACCACCCCACTTTCCTGCGACCATATTAGGTACGAATTCGTCTATCAACTCTTGGCTACCGAATGCTACGATCAGCCCCGCAGCCCCAGAAGTAAGCCCTAGATAACCACCGATATTATTATTAGCTGCTCCTTGGATAAAACTAGAAGCCGTATGTACAACATGTGGCATCTGCGAACCTCCATGCTTGTAATCAAATGAAGAACCGATATATCCATTCTCCCCACCAAACTTCATGACTTCTGCGATGGCAGGATGTGAGGTCACTCGACCATCCACAAACTTACATGGCTGCTCATCCATTTCACGATAGGTAGGATAGTATACTTTATCCGTGTAATCCTTCTGAGAGTCCAAAAGCATATCTACGGATTCTGCATCGTAATCAGCATATCTCTCTATTTTTAATACTTCTGAGAGATCATTGACATCATGAAGTAAAAACTTCAAAGTGTCCATATTCATATATTCAGCCATGATTTTTAGGTTAGTGATTAAAAAACTATACTTAAAGTTAAATTATTAATAGCTAAATAGCCAATACTAATTATCTATAAGGACATAAATGATACATAATCAGCTATTTATACCTATTTTCAACACTTACTTAGGGTAAGATTTTAATATGAATACTCAAGAAATAAAAACAGAAAGAGGATTATTCGCCTATCGGGAGTATGGATCTGTCACAGCCCCTCCAGTCGTCATGATACATGGCTGGCCGGAGACTAGTTATTGTTGGCATCATACGGCACAATTCCTACTAGATAGCTATCGCATCATTGCAGTAGATCTGCGTGGTACGGGCGGGAGCAATAGAGACCTAGACAAAGCCAAATATGCAAAAGATCAACTCGCGCTGGATGTAATATCAATGCTTGATGGATTAGACATCCAAGATTTCTTTTTGGTCGGTCATGACTGGGGAGGTGGCATAGCGCAGGAAGTGGAAATGAAGATATCTCCACGCATCAAGAAATTGTGTATCCTGAATTTTCCGATCATCACAAATCATAAAGGTCAGGCGGCAGCATATAAGATCCTTGGCCAAAAATTATTCAATTCATTTTGGTATCAGTTTTTTCTAAATCTTAGAGAGTTACCGGAAGCGCTGATCATCGGTAAAGAAGAAGCATGGATAAGATTCTTTATGAGAGGCATGGAAAACGAAATTCCAGAAGATAGTATCCAAGAGTATATCAGATCATACCAAGTCGAGGGAAGCGTCACCTGCTCGGCGAACATGTACCGCACTATGAAAAGTGACATCGCTAGATGGGAGACGCTCCAAGGCCAGATGATAAATGCCCCTACCTTGATCATTCATGGTAGTAGAGATCCCGTGATCATTAAGGAATACTATGAAAGTGCTGAAGAATGCATAACGGATGTTCGACTGAGATCAATAAAAGCTGGACACTTCGTCATGGATGAGAAGCCGCAAGAAGTAGCAACTATGCTCAAGGAGTTCTTGGTTTGATCAACATTTATCCTTGATATTTCCATAAATAAAGCAGTAAATACTTGACTTAGATTAAGTAGATACTAACAATTTTACTGGTTAACCTAAAATATTGACTTGAAGGATTATCTTAGACCACATGAGTAGCAAGGGAGAAACAGGCGAGAATTACCTCCAGATATTTCCTCACGTAGAACTAGAGGAAGGCATCTACGAAGGCCAGAAAATGAAGAGTGGTGTTACGGTCTTCAAGGGTATCAGGTATGCAAAAGCACCTGTAGGTGAGCTGAGATGGAAAGCACCTGAGCCTATCAAACCATTTAAACGAGTAAAGAAAGCACTGAAGTTTGGTCCTGCATGCCCACAATCCGAGGGATCTATATACTTCTATGCCCGAGCAGAAAAGCTGGGAGGATTACCCGAAGGCACGATGAGCTGGGCACCTGAGAAGCAAGACGAAGACTGTCTACACCTCAACATATGGACACCAAAAGTTTCTGCTTCGGCACGTCTACCAGTCATGGTCTGGATACATGGTGGCGCTTCCGTATTTGGTGCTTCACACGACCCGTTGTATGACGGAGAAAAACTAGCCAATGAGAAAGGAGTCGTAATCGTCAGTATCAATTATAGGCTGGGTATCTTCGGCTATATGGCACACCCACAACTCACTGCCGAGTCAGCGTCAAACTCCTCTGGCAACTATGGTCTCATGGATCAGATAGCTGCTTTAGAGTGGGTTAAGGAAAACATAGACAGCTTTGGGGGACATCCTTACAACATGACGATCTTTGGTCAGTCGGCTGGCGGTCGTGCAGTACTCGATCTCATGTCATCGACATTTGCTAGCGGACTATTCCAAAAAGCCATCGCCCAAAGTCCGTGGGATGCAGAGCATCATTACAGACATCTTAAAAAGAACATAGGCCACATAGAAAGTGCTGAAAGTATAGGTGTCAAGATCTCAGAAAATCTTGGTTTAGCGAATGATGACGAGACTTTAAACAACCTAAGAGCAGCAAGTCCAGAAGACTTGATAGCAGCAGCAAAAAAAATCGATAAACCTGGAACCGTATTCGCACCATTTATTGATGGCTATGTTTTGGAGTTTCATCCGTTTAGGATCTTTAGCAATGGATTACAAAACAAAGCTTCTTTGATAGTCGGCTTGACAGCGAATGAAGCAGATATATTTTTGATAAAAAAATACTTTGATTCAGGGAAAGAATATGAAGGTTATATAAAATCTACTTTTGGCCCATTGGCAGAAGCGTTTTTAGAGCTCTACCCTCCTTCAGACGATGACAAAGAACGCAGAGAACAGATGCTTAATTTATTCTCCGATAGGCATTTCTTAACTCCTGCACTGGTCGCCGCCAATGAGAATACTAAGGTATCTGATACATGGTTGTACTACTATAAATATGTAGAACCACATTTTATGCCTGAAGCGCTAGCTGACCAAAACACGACTATCGGTGCTTACCATTGTGGAGAGTTGAAAATGGTCTTTGGGAAACCAGATAAGAATTATCCAGAAGAAGAATCGATCTCTAATACGTTAATGGACTACTGGACCAACTTTGCAAAATCGGGAAACCCAAATGGGGATAATGTTCCGCAGTGGAATGCCTACAATAAAACACCTCAGACCTACTTGGAAATAGATAAGAAAATCAAAGAACAGAAAAAACTTAACAATAAAAGATTTAAGCTATTTAAAAAGCTAATAGAAAACATGATATAATTATGAGTAGAATAAAAAAACAATTTGACCTAACGGGTAAGGTAGCCATCGTCACTGGTGCTAGTAAAGGAATCGGAGAAAGCATATGCTGGGGACTTGCAGAGCATGGTGCTAAAGTAGTAGTCAGTAGCCGAAAACAAGAAGCCGTAGACAAGGTAGCAGCAGAACTAAAAGCAGCAGGTCATGACGCTATCGGTATAGAAGCGCATGTCGGCAAAATGGAACACCTCGAAGCTCTAGTAGAAAAAACCAAAGCTCAATATGGTGGTGTAGATATCCTAGTAAATAACGCAGGAACCAATCTAGCTTACGGACCAATAGATCAAATGAATGAAGCCATGTACACAAAGATAATGGATGTCAATGTGAAGTCTATCTTATTCTTAAGTAACCTCTGCTATCCGAGTATGAAAGAAAGAGGTGGCGGAAGTATAATCAATGTAGCTTCTGTAGCTGGACTAAAACCAGGACTAGGAATGGGTGTGTACAACACTAGTAAATCAGCAGCAGTCATGCTCACACAATCACAAGCACTAGACTGGGGACCGTACAATATCAGATCTAATGCGCTCTGTCCTGGACTAGTCAAAACTAAGCTCAGTGAGGCGCTTTGGACGAATGAAAAATTGCTGCACCAAGTAGAAAACCAATTGGCGCTAAGGAGAATGGCAGTACCTGATGAGATGGCAGGATTAGCCGTATTCCTAGCTTCTGATGCTTCTAGTTATTGCACAGGTGGAGCCTTCACAGCAGATGGTGGGCATATGGTTTCTTAAAAAGATATTAATAAATAAAAATTAGAAATGACTAATACAGCATATAAAACGCATCTAGAAACGCTAGCCGAACTCAAGGATAAAGTAGGTCAAGAAATAGGGTTAACAGAATGGGTAACTATCGAGCAAGATAGGATCAACAGTTTTGCAACCACAACCGAAGACAACCAATGGATACATATCAATCCGCAGATGTCTAAACAGTTTTCTCCATATGGAGCACCTATAGCACATGGTTTTTTAGTGCTCTCTCTTGCACCAAAATTCTCCTACGAAACCTTATCTATCGGTAATGTGGTAATGGGCGTAAATTATGGTTGTGATAAAGTAAGATTCCCTAACGCTACTAAGGTCGGAGCAAAATTACGAGGTAGAATAAAAGTAGCAGACTATTTAGATATACCTGGTGGTGCCAGATACAAAATGGAGATCACATTCGAACTAGAAGGAGAAGAAAAACCTGCTTGTGTCGCTATCATGGTTGCTCAAGCGCATACTGGTGATGCTAAGCAAGCTGCGCAAGTAGCTAAACTAAATCAGATGGCTGATTCAGCCGCCGCTTCAGGAACTGACGATAGTGATGGAGACGAAGTCCTTTATGCAGTGAAAGATAATATTGCTACGATCACTTTAAACAGACCAGACAGATACAATGGTATCAATCAAAAATTGCTACAAGGACTATTCAAAAGTTTCATGCAAGCTAGAGATGATGAGGATGTGAAAGTAATCGTCCTTAACGGGAATGGTAAGGGCTTTTGTGCAGGAGCGGATATGGCAGATTTTGACCTTAATGGTACAGGTGCTGATGTCAGGAATTTCCTAAACACCTACTACAGAACTACACTGGAAATGATCATGGACACTAACAAACCTACGATCGCTGCCATCCAAGGTGCGGCTGCAGGTGCAGGTACCGGATTTGCGTTAGCTTGCGATTTTAGAGTCATGGACGAGAAGGCGTCTTTTGCATTTGTATTTAGCAATATAGGACTAGTAGGTGATAATGGAGCAGGATGGTTATTGCAAAGAGCCGTGGGATATAGCAAGGCACTAGAGTATTGTATCGAGGCACAAAAAATACCAGCTGCAGAATGTCATCAAGTAGGCCTGACCAATAAATTAGTAGCGGAAGGCAAGGCGCTAGAAGTAGCAATGGAATGGGCAAACAGGATCAACACCAAAGCCCCCCTAGCTATACAAGCTCAAAAAGAGATACTAAAATTTGCAGTAAACAATAGCCTGATGGACACCTTCGCAGAAGAGGCTAAGCATCAAGGCAGATTGATCGAGAGTAAAGACCACAAAGAAGGTGTAGAAGCATTCTTGGGTAAACGTAAACCAAAATTCATAGGCGCTTAGTGAGTACAATAACTTATATCAGACATGGACAAGCTTCTCTTTTTTCGGCAGATTATGATAATCTATCGGAGACGGGGTGGCAGCAGGCAGAGCTGTTAGGCAATTACTTTGCAGAACAAGATCACCCTATCGATAAGATCTTCATGGGTCCTCTAAAGCGGCATCGACAAACACTAGAAGGTATACAAAAAGGAATGGCAGCGAAAGGCAAAGAACTAAGTCTCCAGCCAGTTGTATTAGAGAATCTAAAAGAACATAAATTACCTGAGATCCTAAGACTCGTAACGCCAAAGTTGATAGAGACGAATGAAGAGATCAAAGAAATAGTAAAGCAGCCTACACCAACTGCTCTAGAAAAAAAGAAAGTTCATTTTAGATTATTCGAGAAGGTATTTTTGATGTGGGCAAAGGGAGAAATAGATGGCTTATACGAAGGATTCCATAGTTTTAAAGAATTCAGAGAAGAAGCAAAGGATGCACTAGAACATATTAAATCAAATACAGATAAAGGAGAATCAGTAATTGTCGTAACCTCTGGTGGGCCAGTAGGAGCTGGCGTTGGTGACACGTTAGACTTACCTATAAAGAAAATGTGTGAAGTTAGTTGGGAAGTTATTAACTCGTCTTTCACTACCTACAAGTTGACTAAGAATAATTTTAGATTGATAGGGTTTAATGCTACTCCTCATCTTATAGATTCGAAACTTAGGACTTTAGTATAACGAAATTTAGGGGATTACAGAAGTCGCATTTTCCACTGCGAAAGACAATAAAAAGAAATTGGTTTTTTAGAACTCTTTTCAAAAACATTGTCAACCCGACCGAAGTGCGTCATATCCTCTTCTAGCCTCTCCTTAAAAAGGAGAGGAACTTGTGTGGTGGTTTAGTTTTAGTCTCAGGTTAACTAATTTAGGATTAAATTCAACCATCAAATTGAAAATTCAATATGGCAACCAATCAATCCATAACTAAAATAACTACAGGCAAAGACTACATCAACAGTCTACGTGGTAGAGATCTCAAGATCTACTTATTTGGAGAGCTGGTAGAAGACTATGTCGAGCACGCGATGATCAGACCATCCATTAACGCGGTAGCAGAGACCTATGACCTTGCCGTAAGAGAACCAGAACTAGCTTCAGTGATTTCACCATTAACAGGAGAGCGTATCAGTAGATTCCTCAACATCTGCTCGAGTGCAGAAGAGCTAGTCCTTCAAAATAAAATGCAGCGGAAACTAGGTCAGAACACTGGTACATGCTTTCAGCGATGTGTGGGTATGGATGCTTTTAACGCATTATACTCTGTCACGTTTGAAATGGATGAAGCACATAATACGCCATATCACAATCGCCTTAAAGCCTTCTTGACAGAGATGCACAATGGCAACTTAGTAGTAGGTGGAGCCATGACCGATGTAAAAGGAGATCGTAGCCTAGCTCCTCACCAACAAGAAGATCAAGACTTATTCGTACACATCACTAAGAGAACTGACGAAGGAGTCTACATATCAGGAGCCAAGGCTCATCAAACAGGCTGTATCAATTCACACTGGATGATGGTCATGCCTACCATGAGACTTGGCGAAGCGGATAAGGACTTTGCCATTGTAGGCGCTGTACCAGTCGATGCGGAAGGGATAACTTACATCTACGGTAGACAGTCTTGCGATACTAGAAGCATGGAAGGAGGCTCGATAGATGTAGGAAATAAAAAATTCGGCGGGCAAGAAGCGATGGTGATCTTTGAGGAAGTCTTCATTCCTAATGAGTTGATCTTTATGGATGGGGAATTTGATTTTGCAGCGATGCTAGTAGAGCGATTTACAACTTATCATCGTCGGAGCTATGTTTGCAAAAGTGGTGTAGGAGATGTGTTGATCGGTGCAGCCGCCGCTATTGCTGAGATGAACGGAGTTACCAAAGCCTCTCATATCAAAGACAAACTTGTAGAGATGACTCATCTCAATGAGACGATCTACGCTACAGGAATAGCATCATCCTATCAAGGATACAAAACCAAATCTGGCTGTTACCTATGCGATGAAATGATCTCCAATGTCTGCAAACATCACGTCACTAAACTCCCTTACGAGATAGGAAGATTAGCCCAAGACCTGGGAGGTGGATTAGTAGCGACGATGCCATCCGAGAAAGAACTCAATCACCCAGAGATAGGAAAACTAGTCAAGAAATATCTGAAAGGAAAAAAGGAATACTCAACCGAAGACCGCATGCGTATTCTACGACTTATCGAAAACATGACCTTAGGTCGTAATGCTGTTGGTTACCTCACAGAGTCTATGCACGGCGCAGGCTCACCTCAGGCACAACGCATCCAAATCGGCAGGATGATGCAACTAGAATATAAGAAGCGATTAGCTAAGTCTATTGCAGGTATTGATAATCCTGGAGAAGTTGCAGAAGAGTTAAGCGGTTATTTTGAGCGAGTGTTTCGAGTTTGATCTAGGATATCTAGTTCTTTACAGAACTTCATTCTCTATGTATTCCAAATTTTCTTGATCTTAAGGTGCATCACTTTCTAGTCCAAAAACTACTGAAAGTTTCACAATAATAATTATTAACATTTAACTATTGCAGCATCTTTTTTAGAACACGGTAAAAGATATCAACCCTGATTCTACAAATTACATTTGTTCTTATGTATTTTCAGTATCAGTACCTTATTCACAAATAAAATTCAACATGCTTGATCGTAGGAATTTCATTAAAAATATTGCTGCAGGTGCAGCCACTGTAGGCATCTCATCAACGGTAGTTTCTAATTGTTTTGCACAAAACAAAAAGGATAAGGTAGGAGTAGCATTGGTTGGGTTGGGTTATTACAGTACTGACCTGCTTGCCCCAGCATTACAACTGGCAGAGCACTGCTATCTTGCAGGAATCGTCACTGGGTCACCAGAAAAAGCAACTCAATGGAAAGAGAAACACAACATTCCAGATAAGAATATTTATAACTACGAAAACTTCGACAGCATAGCTGATAATGATGATATCGATGTGGTCTATATTGTCCTTCCTCCCTTCATGCACAAAGAATATGTCATCAGAGCTGCAAATGCGGGTAAGCATGTATGGTGTGAGAAACCAATGGCCATGACAGCAGCAGAATGCGAAGCAATGATCAAGGCCTGCAAAGACAACAAACGACAGCTGACTATAGGCTATCGGATGCAACACGAACCAAACACACAAGAAGTCATAAGATTTGGACGAGAAAAAGTGTATGGCAATGTCCTACTGGTCAATGCTGCAGCAGGATTTAAAAATGGTTGGGAAAAATGGACCGACCACTGGAAATTAGAGCGCGACAAAGGAGGAGGCGCTATGTATGACATGGGCGTATACTGTCTTAATGCAGCAAGATATGTTACCGGAGAAGAACCCATAGCAGTCTTCGCCCAAGAGTTTAACGATGATCCTACTAAATATCAAAAAGCTGATATGACTACAAACTTCCAACTGGAATTTCCGAGCGGAGCAATTGCCAATTGTACGACTAGCATAGGCATGAATGTCAACCAGTTACATGTAACAGCTTCTAATGGTCACTACAGCTTGTCTCCTTTTCAAGCTTATGGTGGTATCAAAGGAGTGACCAGCGATGGCCTGTTAGACAAGACAATACCCAACCAGCAAACTAAGCAAATGGATGATAATGCATTGGCCATTTTGAACAACACGCAAGTGCTCGTGCCAGGCGAAGAAGGCATGAAGGATATTATCGTAGTTGAGGCAATCCAAAAATCAGCAAGAGAAGGATGTCGAGTGGTGATCTGATCTCAAGAGGGAAATCTTGTATTCCTAATCACTAAAAACATTTTTCGAAAAACTAAATACCATCATTCTATAATTACTAATATCATCCTCCATGTACAGAACTAATATATTCATTTTGTCACTTCTGATTTTTGCATGCAAACCTTCGCAAAACAATCAAGTTGAAGTTCCTTCAGTAAATGATGAAAGTAATAACTGGGTAAGTATTTTTAATGGAAAGAACTTAGATGGTTGGACTACGAAAATCAAAGGTCATCCATTGGGCGATAACTTTGCTAATACTTTCAGCGTAGAAGATAGTATATTGAGTATACGCTATGATGGCTATGGGGATAATTTCGATAGTAGATTTGGAGCTATTTATTTTGACAAAAAGCTAGCTGATTACCGTCTCAGAGTAGAATATAGATTTGTGGGAGAGACAGCACCAGGAGGCCCTGAGTGGGGATATCGAGATAGCGGGGTGCAGTTTCACGGTCAGTCACCAGCTTCTATGGATATTGATCAACAGTTCCCTGTTTGCCTAGAGTATAATCTCCATGGTGGCAATGGTACAGATGACAGACCCGTCGGGGAGATCTGCGCTAACGGGATGCTAGTAGAAATAGACGGACAACAAAATGAATCTTATTGCACTGCTCCCTCTGTCAAAAGAACCTTTCATGGTGACCAATGGGTGACACTAGAGATAGATATCAAAGATAGGGTTATCTCACACTTTGTAAATGGTGAAAAGATCTTGACTTATGAAAACCCTGTGCTCAACCCTGAGCATGACCTAGGCAAGACATTGATCAAAAATGGTAATACAAAAGTTACTGATGGTTACCTATCACTACAGTCTAATAGCCACCCGATAGATTTTAGAAAGGTTGAGATTGTAGAGTATTAAATTAAACCTCTCCGAATTCACTATATTTCAATACTAAACCAATACATCAGTCTCTATCTTAATATCACTCAGCAGCGTACGATGCACGGGACAGCGAGAAGCAATTTCCTTGAGTCTTTGTCTTTGTTCTTCAGTCAGATCACCAACGAATTTCAGTTTTTTAGATAGTACATCTATGTAGGATGATTTCTTATTTTCAGAATCTACTTCCATATCTTCAACATGTTTTTTAGCATGTGAGAGATAGACGTATACTTCTTGCAGGTCCCACTTCTTGCGTCGCGCATACATCTTGAGCGTCATGGTCGTACAAGCAGCTAGGCTCGCATTGAGGAGTTCGTATGGCGAAGGACCAAAATCATCACCACCCACCGACTCAGGCTCATCTGCGATAAGCGTGTGCTTAGCAGTCTGTATGGAAGTAGTGAAGTTATCATTGACTAGATCAAGATGCCCTACTAGCTGCTCTCCATTGGTGCTATACATCTTATTCTCATTTGATACTAGATATCTCTTGGCCCATGCGCCGATCACGTTTCCTGCATATAAGCTATCCTCTTGCTTGGTGAGTAGGTGGTCTGCGGTGTCCAGAGAGACGAAACTTTTAGGATGTTTGGCATTAATAAAAATATCCTGAGCATTCTGTACACCTACGATCTTATCGAACGGCGCATGTAAAACGAGCAGCGGTTTATGAAGCTTTTGAACGGTTAACAAGAGATCTGTTTTTTCGAAATTCTCGACAAATTCTTTGTTGATCGTAAACGGGCGACCGCCAATATTGACTTTGATGGCTCCTTTCTGCTCTATCTCTTGCAGTCCGTGAGAAAAATGCTTCGTCGTATGAGCTGCACTAGCGGGTGCGCCGATAGTAGCGACAGCCTTGACATCATCGATCTGTGACCCTGCTACGATCACTGCAGCACCTCCTAGCGAATGCCCGATCAGCAAAGAAGGCGCTTCATAATTATTTTTCATGTATTTATGTACGTCGTGCAAGTCACTTATGTTTGCTCCGAAATGGCTCTCTGCAAACGTACCTTCACTACTACCTAAACCAGTAAAATCAAATCGCAAAACCCCAAATCCATTCTTGGTCAGGGATCTACTAATATTCCTCACTGCATTGAGACTACTGCTACAGGTAAAACAATGAGCAAAGATGGCAAAGTGATTTGGCTTCTCGTTAGCAGGTAACTCTAGTCTAGCATTTAGCTGATGGCCTTTTGAGTTTTTTATTTTTAGTTGTATGTTCTTCATTTGTTATTATTCTTACTTACTACCAATTTTAATCTATCCACTTGACTCCTATAGTTTTCAAGTAGGAACTTTATTTTGGGGTCAATGTATCGTTGACAAAATTCCTTATCAGGATTGCTGTAATAATAATCTAAATATTCTGGCTTGTTTGTTTTGAAGCTGACCATTGGTAGCACTATGGTAATTATCTTTTGATCAAAATCAGGCTGCAATTTTGTGATGATATCTTGAGCCACTTTAGTCTCTTCTAAATCAAATACATACACAGCAGATCTGTACTTGCTTCTGAGCTGATGAGTACTAGTGCAACTATGTGTACATAAGTGTATACTTATCAGGACAGATTGCGGAATCAATATCTCATCATAGTGAACTACCACCGCTTCAGAAAAACTATCATACCCGCCACTCGATGCAACCCACCCTTGCTCTACCTTAGACACTCCAATCAGGGACTGAAATACAGCCTCGGTGCACCAGTGACACCCACCTCCAAACGCTATTTTCTTTATCAAGATCTGTTCATTTCAACTATCAATTTAATGAATCTAAATAATGAAATAATTCCATACGATCTTCATGAAATTATTATTTCGTATCAGACTTTAGCTTAGCTAAATAAAGTCTTACTTTGCTAGTACAATCAATGGACTAATAAGATTTGAAAATCAGTACAATCAGTAAGTTAATCGGTGTCTATGTCTACTTGATGACCTATAGCTCTTGCGCTCAAGAGCAAACGCAAAACCCACTACCGCTTTTTGAATACATATCCGTCGAAGATTCAGGTATAGATTTTATAAATCGTATAGAAGAGAATGTCAATCGTAGCATTGGCGTCTATGATTATTTCTATAATGGTGCAGGAGTAGCTTGTGGAGATTTTGATAATGATGGCTTAGTAGATATATTCTTCGCTGCTAATGACTCATCCAATAAGATCTATCGAAACAATGGTGGACTGACATTTGAAGACAAGTCTATCGATGCAGGTATCCAAAGTGATCGGTGGTCGACTGGTGTTTGTCTAGTTGATATAAACAAAGATGGATTGCTGGATATTTACGTCAGCAATTCTGGACCATATGATGACCCACAAAAAACCAAGAATCAACTTTATATCAATAAGGGAGATTTTAAGTTTGAAGAGCAAGCTGCAGCTTATGGAATAGATGATAACTCTAGGAGTAACCAAGCTACTTTCTTTGATTTTGATAATGATGGGGACCTCGATTTATGGGTCGTTAATCATTCGCTAAGAAATTATGGTAGATCGGTAAGGCAATGGTATAATGGCCGATCTAAACTACCATCTGACCAACTATCTCGTGACTGCAATACCTTGTATGAAAATCAAGATGGAAAATTTGTCGATATCTCAAAATCTGCGAAGATAGATCGTCCAGGATTTGGACTTGGTATAAGTATCAAGGATATCAATGAAGATGGCTTATTGGATGTGTATATCGCAAATGACTATTTCATACCAGATTTTTTATACTTGAACAATGGTGATAAGACCTTTACCGAACAGATCAAACAAAAACTGAATCATGTCTCTTACTATTCGATGGGATGCGATGCTGCTGACATCAACAATGATGGTCTGACCGATCTGGTAGTTGCGGATATGACACCTGGCGATCACATAAGGAATAAGACGCTGATGGCATCGATGAACACCACTAGATTTGAAACCCTCACTAAGCGACTACAATACATCCCTCAGTATATGTTTAACGGAATGTATCTCAATCATGGTAGTGGCAACATGAGCGATATTGCGCATTACGCTGGTGTCTCCTCTACGGACTGGAGTTGGGCACCGCTCCTAGCAGATTTTGATAATGATGGTTTAAAAGATCTGTATGTCACTAATGGTTTTTATAGAGATACCAGAGACAATGACTGGCTGAATCATCTAAAAGAAATACAAGAATCAAAAGGGGCGAACTATACTTTGGATGATTATTACGCACAATTAAAAAAAGCAAGCCAAGCACCTATCTCCAACATGATCTTTAAAAATCAGGATGGATTAAAATTTCAGGATGTTACCAATGAGTGGAACATAGAAAAGAAATCTTTTTCTAATGGCGCTGCGTATGCAGATTTTGATAATGATGGCGACCTTGATATCGTCGTCAATAATCTGATGGAAACTGCCTACCTCATAGAAAATCATGCAGATAAGAATGGCCATAACTTTATACAATTCCAATTAGGATCTAAAAATGAGGATGCAAACTTTCTACATACTAATATCTGTATGTATTCTGGCAATAACATTAAATGTGTAGATTATAATTTCACCCGAGGTTACCAATCCTACATGCATGACATTACTCATATAGGTCTTGGAGCTATCTCTAGAATAGATAGTGTCGTTTTCTCAAATCCAATGGGGCAAAAACATATTCTCCTATATCCTGCGATAAATAAAAAACACATTCTAAGTGATCTTCAATTTAGCAGTACAAGAGGAAAAGCTATCGAAAGCTCGCCTTTCGCAGATGTCAGCAATATTCTACTACCTAAAAATATTACGCATCAAGAAAACGAATTCAATGAATATCAGAAAGAAGTACTACTCCCTCATACTCAAGCGCGTCTAGGTCCGACACTAGCCGTTGCTGATATCAATAATGATGGCTTAGAAGATTTTTTTCTTGGAGGAGCTCATGAGCAACTTGCTAAATTATTCTTGCAAACTAGCAATGGTTCTTTTGTCGAGTCGGCAGGGCAGTTCAATGCTGACATTGCATTCGAAGATGTAGGTTCTTTATTCTTTGACGTTGATGGGGATGGGGATCAAGATCTCTATGTTGCGAGTGGAGGTGGAGGAGATTTAGAAAACTACCCTCGACTTATGCAAGACAGACTTTATATCAATGATGGGCTCGGTAGACTAAAAAAAGATAAGAACCGAATACCTAATATTTTGTCAAGTACAAAAGCGGTTACAACGCTCGACTGGGACAAAGATGGAGACCTTGACATATTTGTGGGTGGGCGTACAACACCTGGGAAATATCCAACAGCCCCAAGTTCATATTTTCTTGAAAATGTAGATGGTACGCTGGTCGATAAAACAATAGTATTAGCACCAGAGGAAGGAGCAAATTTTGGCATGATCACGGATGTCGAAGCAGTAGATATCAACGGCGACAATAATCAAGAATTGATATTGGTAGGAGAATGGATGCCTATCACTGTTCTTGAATTTATAGGTGGGCGTTTTCAAATAAAAAAGGAATCTACTTTATCAGACACGGAAGGTTGGTGGCAGAGTATTACCCCTTTTGATCATGACAACGATGGTGATCAAGATTTCATAGTTGGCAACATCGGTCTCAATAATAAATTTCACCCCAGTAAAGAAAAGCCACTCCATATTTATGCTAATGACTTTGATGATACGGGTACAATAGATATTGTGCTTAGCAAATATTATAAAGATAACCTTGTCCCTACAAGAGGTAAGGAATGCTCTTCAGAACAAATGCCATTTATATCAGAGAAGTATAAAAGCTATGATGCATTTGCAAATGCTAATTTGATAGATATTCTCGGAGAAGAAAAGATCTCTGAATCGATTCATCTAGAAGCTAAGATGTTTGAGAGCCTTTTGCTTATCAATGACGGAGGTAAATTTAGCTTGGAAAAACTGCCTGCAACCGCACAATTATTTCCCATTAATAGCTGTCTGATCCATGATTTTAATGCTGATGGCAAACAAGATGCTCTAGTAGCTGGTAACTTATTTGATACCGAAGTAGAAACTACTCAATATGATGCGGGTAAAGGACTTTTACTAACTAACGGTCACCCAAACAAATTATCTACAAATATTAATGTCAAGGAATCAGGACTCGTACTATCGGGAAATGTGAGAGCGATGAAAGGTATATCAATAACTAATCAAAATATCCAAGGAATAATTGTAGCTAATAATAATGGGCCTTTACAGCTACTGATTTACGCCAAGGAATAAATTTTAGAATAAAACGTCTTAAGTATTATACCTTAATAATGAATCATGATCAAAAGCTAGGGCGAGCTAGCATTGTATACCATCGCTTGGAGTATGTTCTTTTCTTCTATCCGAATTCAACTAAAGTTGAATCCACTTTTTTCCATTGCAATAGAGAAAGTTAAAGTATCAATCGTTACTTAAGGCTACTATCTGCAAATCCTGTGTCTTTATGGATTTAGAGAAGTAAAAATTAACGTGACTTGTACTTTTCCGTTTATCCTAAATAATTTCAAAACTTAGATTCAAATAAAAAATGCCCTCTGCAGCAGAACCGCAAAAGGCATATCTCATGAAATTAGTTTTCTTCACAAACCTATAGTCTAAGATTTCAATTGCTGTTTCTTTTGATAGTAATTAAACACTTTCGTTACAACAGCCTTACCTACACTCTTAGGATCTTTTCTGATCTCTTTTTCTTCCTTGCCCATGGCTAAGAACATTGCGTCTACTGCTCTCTCCGCAGCAAAATCTGAGATTGACCCCTGTACCTTATCCTCCTTATCAGCAAATAGATTGAATGCCGTCTTTGCCGCATCCCAATACTGCAATTCTGGCACCTTAGAAAATTCTGTATCCATACGTTCACTGTATCTTTGCTTTACAGATTTGTACATACTCTTTCTTAGTGCTTGTGTCGCTGCGTCTTCTCCATAGATGACTATTGCCGCAGCATCGCCAAAATTTACATTTTTGATTGCGTCTTTCATCAAGACCGCACCTTCTTCCGCTACTAGCGCAGATATCTCTCCTACTTTTTTGGTCACTTTATCTACATCTCCTCCGATACCCAGACCTTTGAGTTTGCCGAGCACCATGGCTACTTCCTTAGGTACGATCGATTCAGTACCATTCATTTGCATTTTACCAAGAGTTTTGGCTGCTTTGAAGGCTGAGCTATCTAGAACATTCCTGAGTGCCGTGATCGTTTCGAGAGATGTTGGTTCTATACCTAGTTGTTTTAGTGTGCTACAGGAAGGTAGCATTAGCCCTACAACGAGGCATAGTGTTATGATTTTTTTCATTAGCGTTGTTTGTTGATTTATATTATGACACATAAATCAACTAATTGACACTAATCAAGTCATTAATAAAATCATAATAATTTATCCAATCCCTCTCTTCAAATCATTTATATTCGAAATTCAAACTAAAAAAAGTATATGTCAGCACTAGAAGCATTCAAAACAGAGGTAGGAGAATTCCTTGATAAGAACTGTCCTGACTCCATGAGACAACCGATGAAAGCAGAGGATGATGCGTACTGGGGAGGTAGGAATGGCACCTTCAAAAGTGATGATCAGAAGCAGTGGTTCGAAGCGATGGCGGCCAAAGGATGGACTACTCCTGAGTGGCCTACGGAGTATGGTGGCGGTGGTCTCTCCAAAGATGAAGCGAGGATATTGAAGAAAGAAATGGCTAAGAGAAAATGTCGCAATCCACTATACAGTTTTGGCATATGGATGCTAGGGCCTGCACTATTAAAATTTGGTTCTGAAGAACAAAAGAAAAAGTATCTGCCGGAGATAGCTGCAGGTAAGATAAGATGGTGTCAAGGCTATAGTGAACCTAATGCAGGTTCTGATCTTGCATCACTAGCTACCAGCGCAACTTCTGTCGGTGATAATTATATCGTCAATGGGCAGAAAGTATGGACCTCCTACGCTGATCAATCGGACATGATATTTGCACTCACTAGAACAAGTAGTGATGGTAAAAAGCAGCAAGGAATAAGTTTCCTGCTAATCGATATGGCACTAGAAGGTGTAAGTACTCGACCGATAAAACTGATCAGCGGTAAATCTCCCTTCTGCGAGACCTTCTTTGATAATGTGAAAGTACCTAAAGCAAATCTGATCGGTACAGAAGGAGGCGGATGGTCAGTAGCAAAGTACCTACTGACTCATGAGCGAGAGATGATCGGTGAGACTACAGATCCTGATGCAATGGTTCCTCTAAATGTATCTGCTAAAGATTACATTGGCGTAGGAGCTGATGGAAAATTAGCTGATCCTGTGATGAGAAAAGAAATTGCAGAATGGGAAATAGACGGTGCTGGATTTTTGTTTACACTTGCCCGTATGAAAGACGAGATGAAAGCAGGTCAACCAATCGGTGCTAAATCTTCCTTTCTAAAATACTATGGAACAGAATTAAACAAAAAGAAATACGAACTACACCTGACCAACAAAGGACTAGATAGTCTTGGCTGGGATGGAGAGCAATATGAAGAAGGTAAACTGGCTAGAATGTTTTGCCGTACAAAAGGTAACTCTATAGAAGGCGGTACATCAGAAGTACAATTAAATATTATTTCAAAAAGAATTTTAGAACTGCCAAGCGAATAAGATATGGGACTAGTAATAACAGAAGAACAAGGATTACTTAAAGAATCTGCAAGAGATTATTTAAAAGAAAATGCATCTATCGCCCTTATGCGAAAACTCAGAGATGAGAATGATGAAAACAGGTACTCCCCTACTGTATGGAGTACTATGGCCGAGATGGGTTGGGCAGGATTGATCATCCCTGAGGCATATGGAGGAATGGGTTTTGAATATGTAGGGATGGGACAATTGTTAGAAGAGACTGGCAGAAGTCTTACCTCTTCTCCCCTCTTATCTAGCGCACTTATCTCTGCAACACTCATCAATCTAGCAGGTGATCAATTGCAAAAAGAAAAATATCTAGCCGCTATAGCAGAAGGAAAAATAATATCGCTGGCAAGTGAAGAAGTATCACACCATAATCCAAGCCATGTCCAACTAGCAGCAAAAAGCGATGGTGATGGATTTACATTAACTGGTAAAAAGAACTATGTTCTAGACGGACAAGTTGCTGATCATTACATAGTGAGTGCTAGGACATCCGAGGATGACAATAGCATGAAAGGAATATCGCTTTTTATAGTTCCATCTGATGCTTCTGGTATCACTAAGACTAACGCCACTTTGATGGACAGCCGAGTATGTGCTCATCTTAGTTTTGAAAATGTGAAGGTGTCTCAGGCACAACTATTAGGAGATCTAGATAAAGGATACAAGCCTCTACAAAAAACATTGGACATTGCAGCCATAGGTATCTCTGCGGAACTCCTAGGTATTATACAAGAATCATTTGAGCGGACTATCAGCTACCTTAAAGAGCGAAGACAATTTGATAAGATCATAGGCTCTTTCCAAGCACTGCAACATAGAGCAGCTGAAATGTATTGTCAAATTGAAATCTGTAAATCACTAGTGATCAAAGCGCTGCAAGGAATAGATGAAGACTCTTTCATGCTACCTGCGCTCTCTAGTATGGCTAAAGCAAAATGCAGCAAAGTAGCGCAACTAGTGACAAACGAAGGCGTCCAAATGTTTGGAGGAATCGGTATGACCGATGACGAAGACATAGGTTTATATCTAAAGCGGGCAAGAGTAGCGATGGAACTTTATGGAAATTACAACTATCACTTAGATAGATTTGCTACCTTAAACGCTTATTAATGATCTAAGAAAACCATGCCTCAAGAAAGCCAATTCATAGCTGATTTAAAAGCGACACTTCAAAGTGAAGTCTATGATGATAAGGCTAGCTTAGGAATGTATGCTACTGATGCTTCTCTGTACCAGATCACGCCTGTTGTAGTCGTCCTTCCCAAAAACGAAGACGAACTGCTAAAAGCGATCAACTTAGCAAATAAGTATAAGATAAGTATCCTGCCAAGAGGAGGGGGTACTAGTCTAGCTGGACAAACGGTAGGACACTCTATGATACTTGATTTCTCTAAGCACATGAATCAGGTGCTAGAGCTTAATATCGAAGAACAATGGGTACGCATCCAACCTGGTATCGCTAGGGATGATCTTAATAATTTTTTAGAGCCTCATGGATACTGGTATGCACCAGACCCAGCTACCTCAAGCAGAGCTAATGTGGGAGGCATGATCGGCAATAATTCTTCGGGCACTAAAAGTATTCTCTATGGTAAAACTATAGATCATCTCCTAGAAACAAAAGTTGCACTTGCAGATGGCACAGTCCTAAACTTAAGTGAAAAAGATCAAACCGAATACGAAGCTATATCTCATAAATCTGATCGAGAAGGAGAACTCTACAAAGCGTTTAGAAAAATTATATTCGATAATGCTGAGGAAGTAGAACGGGTTTTCCCTAAAGTGATGCGACGGGTTGGTGGTTACAACTTTGATGAATTTACCACTACTGATAAGTGGAATCTAGCTAAGATCGTATGTGGGAGTGAAGGAACACTCGCAACTACAATAGAAGCAAAAATAAATCTTGTACCACTTCCAAAACATAAAGCACTCTGTGTAGTACACTTTGAAAGCATGCTAGAAGCAATTAGAGCTGTTGCCCCAATGCTAGAATTTAAACCTGCGGCGATAGAGATACTAGATAGAACAGTTATCAACCTAAGCAAAGAGAATCTTACAACTAAAAGTCATACCGCATGGGTAGATGGAGATCCTGCCTCCGTGCAGATCGTCGAATTTTATGGAGACACCGAAGATGAAATCCAAGATAGGATAGATCAAATGATCTCAGATCTAAAAACAAAAAAGATCGGTTATGCTTATCCAGCATTCTCGGATAAAGAAAATGGATACCATAATGTGTGGATGATCAGAAAAAAAGGCTTAGGTCTGATGCTTGGTAGAAAATCAAAAAAGAAAGCGGCAGCCTTTATTGAAGATGCAGCCATACCAATCGAGGTGTTACCTGAGTACATAGAGAAAGTAGTAGCTGTCTGCGATAAATACGATACCGAAGCAGCTGTCTATGCACATGCAAGTGTAGGGGTTATCCATGTGAGGCCTTTCTTAGATTTTCAGGATGGTGAGGATGTTGAGCGATTTAAAAACATAGCTGAAGAAACATTCCAACTCGTAAAACATTATAAAGGATCATGGAGCGGAGAGCATGGCGATGGATTGGTAAGAAGTCCTTTTAATGAGCGATTTTTTGGGACACAATTGTATAATGCTTTTAAAGAAGTGAAGGCCTTATTTGACCCACTTAATCTAATGAATCCTGGTAAAATTGTCGATGCTCCACCGATAGATCACAACTTACGGTATGGCGCAGCATACAAAGAGGAGAAGCTTGATACTATTTTTCATTATCGAGAAGATGGTGGATTTGAAGAAGCGGTGCATATGTGCACGGGCGTAGGCGAATGCAGGAAAAAATCTGGAGGTACGATGTGCCCTAGCTACAAGGCAACTTATGAAGAAGAGCACAGTACGCGTGGTCGAGCTAATGCGCTTAGGCTGGCTATGTCTGGCCAATTAGAGAATAAACTCACTGATCAGAGATTGTTAGATACATTAGATCTGTGTCTCTCTTGCAAAGCATGTAAATCAGAATGCCCGAGTAATGTAGATATGGCTAAGCTGAAGAGTGAAGTATGGCAAAAGAAATACGATGCTGGCAATATATCACAGCGTGAGAAATTTATAAGAAAGAGTGCAGCCATGTCAAAAACTTATGCTGGCTCAATGGCTCCGATAATCAATGTTGTTCAAAAGTCGTATCCATTCAAATGGGCGATGAGTAAGATTGCTGGTATCTCAGCAGAGCGAACCCTACCTTCTTTCTCAACTCAACACTTTTCTACTTGGTTTAAGAAAAACTACCAAGCTAATAACTCCTTAAAACGAGTTATACTTTTTGCTGATACCTTCCTCAACTATCACGAAACTAACATCGGAATCGCCGCTACACAGTTACTAACCGCATGTGGCTATGAAGTTATCTTGGCTGATCATGGCTGCTGCCAAAGACCTCGGATATCAAATGGATTTCTTAAAGATGCTAAGAAAGATGGGACGGATCTTGCGCTCAAGTTAGAGCCGCTGATGAAGGAGGGCTTGCCTGTTTTGGTGTGTGAGCCTAGTTGTGCGACTGCGCTCGGTGATGACTTACCAGACCTCATCGATGACGAAAACTTAGCTAAATTACTAAAGTCATCAGTTCACCTGATCGATAAATTCTTAGCGAGTGAATTAGAAAACGGGAATCTCAATGGTTCTTTCAAAAGTAAGTATGAGTCTATCATGATACATGGGCACTGCCACCAGAAAGCGGTCTATGGTACTAAGTCTATGCACGATATTTATGATGATTGTGGGAATGTGGCGTATCGAGAAATAGATTCTGGTTGTTGTGGAATGGCTGGTTCTTTTGGTTATGAAAAAGAACATTACGATATCTCTAAAAAGATAGGCAATCTAGTACTAGTCCCTGAAATCAACAAACTGGATAAGAAAACTAAAGTCGTGGCTTGTGGTGTAAGTTGTAGACATCAAATCGAGGACTTTACTGATCGGAAAGCGGTGCATTGGGTGGAGAGTGTAGAGTTTGTTTCGGGGAGCCTGTTATAAACCTGAAAAACGCAAAAATTCTTAGTTACTCTTTTGCTTTTCTACCTCGTAGATACCATTGTAATTAGTCCCCTGATAGGCACTCCATTTCAACTCCTTGTAAAGCGGTATTTGGGTTACTACTCTATGTACTTTCATCCCATCAAAATTATACTTGCTTGCGTAGGGCTTTATACTATGGCAATAAATAAAATCTAAAAACCCATCATGATCGAGATCACCTACCCACGGAGTCGTAGCGAGGTTACTACCCATCTCTATATCAGCAAGGTATAATATTTCTTGACTTTTAAACTCTATTGCGATCAAGGAGTTTTGTATGATTCTCTGCTCGATACTATCCTTGCCCAGGATATTAATACTCATCATGACCTCATCGATGCCATCTCCTGTCAGATCAACAGCGATAGGGGAAGAACTCTGATAGTAGCCCAACTCATCTGTGAACACTACTTCTCCAGTTTTACCGTTGATCATCTTCTGGACTCCCCACTCTATGTTGGGCCAGATTCCCTGACCATAGGAGATGAAAATATCGAGCACGTCATCATCATTGAAATAGCCTAAGCAAGGCATGCTGTACGCCTCTGTCGCCGGTATTGTCAGTTGCCATACCACTTCGAAGCTAGCACCATCTACGAGGACTAATCTACCGTCTACACTACTGACTACTATGTCAAGCATCCCATCATTATTAAAATCTGCGCGAGCAACTGGACATATATAGCCCTTGTTTTCACTCGTGTGCAAGACCTTGGCACCAGACAGATCTCCCTTCAGCACATTCGATAAATAATCGACATACAAGCTACCTCCAATCGTCTCCCCACCAGTCCCAAAAATTATTTCGATCTTCCCATTGGACATATTTTCTGAGACCGTTACAGACATATAAGTTTCTTTACCGTCTGGCATTGCTGCATGAGCGATATGCTTACCCGTCTTACCACTCACCACTATGAGATGACCAGCAGGGCGATTGGGATCATAAGGTCTTACCATCACATCTCCACCATTGGACACGATCAGGTCTGCGATACCGTCATCATCTTGGTCAGGCACTAACTGAGGATTGTAGAAATTAAAAATCTGAGGCAGTCCTATTGCCTCTAGATCATTGGCAATATAAAATCTCCAGATCTCTTCGCCCGTCTTTCCGCTCATCGCTATCAATTCGCCAGAGCGACCACCAATGATCACATCGTCTACATCGTCGCCATCCATATCTGCTAGTAGTGCAGACCCAAATATCTGATCTATAGAACTACCTGTCCACAAGAGCTCCCCACTTAACCCATCAAAAGCAATTACTGAACTATCACAAGCTTGAAATTCTTGTCGACCTGCACCAAATAGAATATCATCCACTCCATCACCATTAAGATCAGAAACTCGCGCTGAAGAAAAGGTACCAATATTATTAAGTGTCTTAGCCCAACTAGATTGGCCGACCACTTGTAAAGATGCTCCGACAAAGCAACCAATTAAAAAAATAACCTTGATCAATATTCTTTTCATTTCACTTTTTTAAACAACATAAGTTCTTTGTTGTTCCTGCCTATTACGATAACTTTTCCATTGGGAGTATTGATCGCTGCGGCATCTTTGACTTCACCCTCCACGTATATCCCAGTTTTCTTAGGAGCAAGAGCGCTAAAAGTCTTGTCTCCGTTACCCCTGAGATAAACGCCTCTACTTGCGTCATGGCGGCCTATCTGCGGTTTGATACCGTACATATTACCGCCTAGCCAGATATCCTCTATTCCGTCATCATCTAGATCTTCTATGACTATACCAAACACTGGAGATACTTGTGCTTCCGCTGGTAGACTCTGGAGTTCCAATTTGCCATCATTATTCCATAACACACTAGTATTGATATTATTCAGCTCGTAGGCAACAGAACTTCCTCTCACCTCATCCGAGAAGATGGTCTCATAAGTCTGTATTGCGTAGTCTTCATATTTGAGCATCTGCTTTTTGAGGGCTGGTAATTGCTGTGTGATCTCAGGTTTTGTGGCGAATGGGTAGGCTTTATTTTCGTTCGGCGGATACCAGTTGATGATAAATTCCGTTTTCCCATTTTGGTCAAAATCGTTGACATACATTCTTATCGGCTTACCTGAATTAGCAGTCAATTTAGAGTTAGTACCTTGGTTACCTATTACTAGATCCATATCGCCATCACCATCTAGATCTGCTGATTCTATCCTATTCCACCAGCCATTACTTTCTGGTACTTTAGTTTGTTTTTTAAGATCTCCATTATTGTTCTCATAAATAGTAACCGCCATCCAATCCCCTACTACCACGAGGTCACTATCTCCATCCCTATCAGTATCTACCCAGCTAGCATCAGTGACCATACCTACCCCTTGTAGCTCAGTTGAACTTATATCTGTCCACTGGCCTCCATCGTTTCTTAGCAAATAACTTCTTGGTATGACCCCATAGTTACCAGGTACACATCTAGACCCGATAAATAGATCAGCGTCTCCATCACCATCGATATCTGCAGATTCTATGCTTCCCACATGCGCAACGATGGGCGGTAGTTTTGCATCTCCAATTCTAAAATTGCCCGATCCATCATTCTCAAAATACCTTATCTTGAAATTTTCTTTTCCTAGCTGATACTCATTACCCCCTGCCCCTATGAGCAAGTCCAAGTCTCCATCCTGATCATGATCAAAAAATGTTCCACAGCTACTTTCTATTGATTTTGTTTTTTGAAATGCATCAACACTTTTGTTTTGAAACTTACCCTCTTTAGTTTGTACGAATAATTTGTCAGGATCAGCTTTAGCACCTAGGACGATAAAGTCTTCTAATCTATCGCCGTTCACATCAGCACGTAAGATTCTAGGGCCTTCCTCAGATAATTTTTTCAGCAGTAAGATCTCATGATCAAAATCATTGTATTCGTTTTCCTCGTGCTTACTCTTGCCAGATATAAATTCATTAGTTACATCCTTGTATGTGGCAACAACATTCTTTGTTAATGATGTTCTTGCCGTTTGATCCGCATCTGCATACTTAAGTGTAAGTATGGTATTCTCTGAAATATTGGAAATCGTTTGTTTTTTAAGATCGGACCAAACTACTTCTAGGCTTCGCACAGACTCCTTTCCTAATCCAAAAATTATTTCTGGGGCTGTACTACTTTGAAATCCTCGCGTATTTTGATTTTCAATAACTTGCGTAGTGTTATCTGTTTTGATCGTCACCCTAGCCCCTATCCCAAACGGATTATTAGGAGGTCCTTCAAATTTTATTTTTAAATATTTATTGCCGGTGTGCTCTGCTGCATTTCTATATACGAATGCATGCATATTGACATTATTAACGACAAGATCCATATCGCCATCATTATCTAAGTCTCCATATGCAGAGCCATTACTAAATGAAAGCTTATCTAATCCTAGATCCGCAGCTTTATTTTCAAATTTTAGATCACCTTGATTACTAAAGGCATAATTCTTCAACGGGCTTGAAGGCATTTTAGAAATAACTTGCTTAAAGTCGATCTCTTCTTCATTTGCCATCTTGCTATATAGTCCGCTCTCACTCATGAAATCCCGAAAGTCCATACTCATCAGATCTTTTTGTAGACCATTACTGATAAAGAGGTCTTTTAGGCCATCGTTTTCAAAATCAAAAAGTAGCGCTCCCCAGCTCCAATCTGTAGCCGATACACCGCTCATCATAGCCACCTCCTGGAAGTTCCCATCTCCATCATTTAGATGCAGACAGTTTTGCCCGATCTGGTAATGGTAGTTGGCTCGATACTTCATATCCTCGATGTGATAAGCATCGAAATGACTCATCGCCTTGAGTCTATAATTATCTGCGGCTAGCATATCAGTAGAGATGATCTCTGGGTAACCATCATTATTGATATCTGCGATATCTCCTCCCATACTCGATATAGAGCAGAAGTTTATTCGCTTGTGTAATTCCTCTGAAAAAGTCCCATCGCCTTGATTGATATAGAGATAATCACGCTCCCAAAAATCATTACTCACATAAATGTCTGGTAATAGATCACCATTGACATCTCCTATACAAGTCCCTAATCCAAATCCTATCTGACTACTGTAGATACCAGCTTGCAGGGTAACATCTGTAAACTTACCTTCATCATTGCGATATAACTTATCTCCTGACAGCTCATCAGGCTTTTCCCGCATACTTTTATAGAGCTCTATCTTCGCTGGATCCTTAAAGCTCGTATTGAGCAGATAGCAATCCAGATCTCCATCCATATCATAATCAAAGAAAGCTGCCTGTGTAGAATACCCTTTGTTATCAAGACCATACGTTGTTGCACTTTCTGTAAATGTCAGATCTCCGTTATTGATAAATAGTTCGTTCTGTTTATTTCCGCCATCTATATCTCCTGAGTTACTCACATATATATCTAGATATCCATCTGCATTAACATCAGCCATGGTCACTCCTGTACTCCACGCCTTAGTGCCGTTTACTGCGGCTTGATCTGTAATATCATCAAACTTAAGATCGCCCTTGTTTAGGTATAATTTATTAGATCCTAGGTTTGCTGTGAAGTAGATATCTGCCAAGCCATCATTATTGATATCTCCGATGGCTACTCCTCCCCCGTTGTAGTAATTTCTATAGGTCAGGATATTCATATCATTCCTATCGACGACTTGATTTACGAAATGTATGCCGGTCGTGTTGGCGTCTAGTAGTTCGAAGTGGGTAGATTTTTTATCCTCAGATGTCTCTGTGCCCAGCTCATCTCTATCTGTCGAGCAACTCAACAAAAACAGAAAGAAAAAACCAAAGATCCTGTAGTTATTTATCATTCAAATAATCTGCTAACGCTTTATATAAATTCCTTTTCCTTCAGCACCCATGTATTCTCCCCAAGCTACGTCTTCACTTTGCATTTTTATGGAAGAGCTGATCCTTTTTATTCTCATCCCTCCTATTTTGAATAAGTCGTCGGGACTAAAATTTTGTGCGTAGACGATGTCTAGGTATCCATCACTATCGAGCTCCCCTATCCATGGAGACCCAAACGTATTTCTAAATCTCGGAGATCTATCTATCTCTTGTACCACACCTTTTGTTAGATCTAGAGCGACTATGAGATTGGATATTTTTTCCACACGTTTTGCTTCATCTATTAATTTAATATCACAGTCATAGTCATTGATACTCATAATGATCTCGTCTATGCCATCTCTCGTCAGGTCATATGCTACTGGGGTCGTGAGACTATAACACCCTAGACTTTCCTTGTACGCTATATCTCCTGACGCTCCATTGATCATCACATGTAATCCATGACTATAATCGGGCCATACTCCATTGCTAACAATAGTAAATACGTCCGGTATCTCATCATCTGTAAATTGGCCAATAGCAAAACTACTACTGCACTCATAACCTTCGAAGCGATGCTGCCATATAAGCTTATAACTACTCCCATCTATCGCTTTGATCTGCGCATTATGAGAAGCAACCAAAATATCTAAAAATCCGTCATCATTGATATCGGCTAATGCTGGTGGCGCTATGATTCCATGCTTGTCATTTGTAAATATTACTTTGGAAGCCTCTAGTTTATTATCCAGAAGATCTTGGAGGCTCGTTAAGAATAAACTACCTCCCATCGTCTCTCCCCCAGTACCTATCAAAATATTTAGGATTGGCGAATTCTTTTGTTTAAAAGCAACTGGTGACATATAAGATTCTCGGCCATCTGGCATCGTATCAGCTGCTATCACATTGCCGTCCTTAGCATCTATCAACATCAATACCGCGGGATATCTCTCTGCGTCTTCGTTAGGAAGTGCATCCCAATTCCCACCATTGATAGTGAGCAATTCTGGATATCCATTATTATTGACATCATCAATTATGCTACTGTTGTAAAAATTAAATCTAGCATGCTGCAATATCGGATCATCTATTTTATCATTTGCATATTGCCAAATCAGCTCACCAGTATGTCCATTGATCGATTTAAAGACTTGATTACGACCACCTATAAAAACATCTTTGGTCCCATCATCAGTGATATCTATAAACGAAGCTGACCCTACTATCTGTGCTTGAGTGCTTACTGTCCATAACGACTCGCCGGTGCTTCCGTCCAGCGCTAAGACTCCATAAGGCGTAGCATCCAATTCAGCTTCGCCAGCTCCTATGACTAGATCCTTGACTCCATCATTATTGAGATCTGTAGCTCGAGGTGAGGACTGTGAACCTATCAATGGAAAATTCTTCTCCCATACGAGTGTTGTTTTCTTATTCTCACAAGAAAGTGCACACGAAATAATAATAAACATCAGAATCTGCCTGTAGTAGTTCATTTATCCAAATATCAATAAAAACAAATAGCGATACACATTTTTATGTATCGCTATTCTGATTTGAATAAAATAATTTCTTAAAAAACTACAGCCCTCTAGAGGGCTGCAGTAATTTATATGAAAAACTATCTAATCTAATTTACATCCCACCATAACTTGGTAGTCATATTATCAGGCAGTGTAGCTCCTTCTTGGAAATTAGGGTTTAACGCTGCTTCTACTGTATTGTATCTGATCCTAGTAGGTACGGTCCCGCCGGTCTCATTTCCTGGATAGTTGACTGGGCTTAGTGCTGGCACCTTAGTCCTTCTCCAGTTACTGTAAGCCTCGTACCACTGCATGAAATTAGCTGCCCAGTTATGCTCCTGTGCCATCTGCGCAGTTCCATCAAATGGATTAGCCGCTAGATATGCATCTACTGTAGCATCATCTACAGTAAACGATGGGTCAAACATCACCCACTGCTGCATAGATGATCTAACACCATTAGCATAGTGTTCTGCTGGATCTCCACTATGCCATCCTTTGATAGCTGCTTCTGCTAAAAGAAACTCTACCTCAGCATGTGTCATGTGAATAAACGGATCATCAAAGTTAAGTAGTGAAGGATTGATTCTAGCCCACGTCAGCTCTCTGTCTGGCAGTTCTTCTACACCTAAAAACTCTGCCAAGTCTTCGGTATCCTTCCCATTAGGCATTCCCATCTGTAATTGTGGATCTGTTTCGTAAGGGCCTTCCCAAGGACCAGTAACTGCAATAATTCCTAGTCTCGGGTCATTACGTGATTTCATCCAATCTACCAAAGTTTTACTCAACATATTATCTGCACCCCAGTCATTAGGATCTAATGCTCTAGATATACCATTTTGGTTGAGCCACTGAACAGGTCCACTAGCCATAGGTACTCTAGCTAGATCTGCATTACTTGTCATCACCCCTCCTGCAATAGCCTTCTGCACGAATGATTGTGCGGAACCCGGATCAACATTTGAAATTCTCATAGCTAATCTAAGCATAAGCGAATTAGCTAATTTCTTCCATTTTCCTAAATCTCCATCATAAATTAAATCAGCGCTACCTATTTCATCTACCCCTGTACCAATCAAATTTGCTGCTGTTTCTAATTTAGCTAACATATCATTGTAGATAAATTCTTGCGTATCAAACTTAGGAAAGAAAATTCCATCTATTCCTTTATTAGCTTCTGTGTAAGGCACATTACCATATAGATCTGTCATTATATGCATAGGTAGTATGTATGCTACTTGTGCAATTTGATGAAGATTGACCCATTCCGGATTAAGTCCTTCTGGACCTGTCTGCCTGATCACTTCTCCTAGAGGCTTTAGTGAGCCTTCGTATACATTGTCCATATAAGCATTATGACTATCAATGTGATAGAAATACTTGTCACCAGATCCTCTCTCTCCACCTACACTCTGGGTTGCCATGTGCTGCGCCATCCCCGCAGCTAAATTAAGGTGTACTCTACCATTTACATATCTGTTCTCTGCAGTACGGATCAGACCATCTGTAAAGATGAATTTCCAGTCTAACTCATTTGCTGCTGTAGGGTTTATATTTAATTCCTGTAATTCCTCAGTATTACATCCTATCGTTGTGATAAGACATAATGAAAGAAGAAATAAAAATCCTTTTATTGTTTTCATAATTATCTTCTTTTTATATACTTAGAATGTTGCTTTCAAATTGAATCCAAAATTTCTAGAGGCTGGAATACCATAGTATTCTAATCCCTGTGCATTAGAGTTATTATAAGTAGACTCTGCATCTACATTCTCAATGTTATCAAATAAAATAAACAAGTTTCTAGCTACGAGAGATATCCTAACTGCTTGTAGCGGTGTACTATCAAGTATGTTCTGTGGCAAACTGTAGCCTGCACTAAGTTGTCTTAATTTTGCAAATGAACCATTTCTAATAAATCTATCTGATAACTGTGCATAAGCTCCATAAAAGCCTGGGATCTCTGTCTCAGGATCTAGACTGTGTGTATACGGATTTCCTTCCTGATCTACTCCAGTCACTACTACAGATGTACGACCATTAGCCTCTACACCATCAGCAGACCATTCTGAGACCGTATTCTGATGGTAACCTCTACCATAAAATGCAGAATTAGATCCTGAATAAATCTGGCTTCCTGCCTTGAAATCAACTAACACGTCTAGATGGATAGGGCCGATTTGGAAATCATTAGTAATACCTCCGGTGTACCTAGCAACTCCATTACCTAATATTTCTGCAGTTGACGTACGTACTGGCTGTCCATTAGCATTATTAAATACTGGTACTCCAGCATCGTTTCGCTCTTGTACAAATCCCGTGATCGTACCGAATGGTTGACCTACTATATGCTCAACAAATGCTGCCCTAGTCCTTACTTCTCCTAAATTACCGTCTACTCTTATCCTCTCTAGACCTTCAGCTAGCTGCACCACCTTGCTATCGTTGAAAGCAAAATTAAAGCCTACATCCCAACTGAAATTCTTTTTCTGTATTGGAGTACCTGATAATAATAATTCTACACCTTGATTAGTGATCTCTCCGATGTTGATAGTAGTACCACTAAATCCGGAACTTTCCGCAATGGATGCATTCAAGATATCATCTGTCGTCTTCTGAGAATACCATGTAAAATCCACTCCTAATCTGTTTTTCAAGAATCTCATATCAAATCCGAGCTCTATCTCTGAAGAAGTAAGCGGTTTTAGCAATGGATTTGGAATTGATCCTTGCTGTATTCCTGCTGTTGGTCTATCCAAGTGACCATTTCCTAAACCATAAGTAAGTAATAATCTGTAAGGATCAGTATCTCCTCCTACCTGTGCCCACGAAGCTCTGAACTTACCAAACGATATCGGGTGATTAGATGGCAGATTTAACAACTCTGAAAAAACTAATGTACCCCCTATTGATGGATATAAGATAGAATTAGTTTCTGGATTTAGTGTAGAGAACCAATCATTACGAGCGGTTGCTGTTAGGTATACAAAGTCACCGTAACCTACTGTAGCAGATCCTAATACTGAATTTATACCTTCTTGAGATATACCGTAATTAACTACTTGGTTCTGCGCATTCTTAACCTGATGGAAGAATGGTATGTTGAAATCACTACCTTCTAACGATAGAGTCTCACTCTCTCTTCTCATCCTGTTACCTCCTACAAATCCATCAAATGTAAAGTCTCCTATCCTATGATTAACTCCTATGAGCCCTTCTATATTTACTTCTCTAATTCTTCTCTCACGCTCTTGAATACTTCCTAATCGTTGATAACCAGTACCATAAGGAGTTATATCTGTGTCTCTTCTAGTATACCAATCCATACTAAATCTTCCTTGGATATAAGCATAATCCGTTAGATTGAATTTAATGACGTTAGAAGTAATTATTCTATCTCTTACGTCATTATTACTATGCTGGTAAGCTGCCCAGTAAGGATTAGCATTCCACAGATCAGGTGACATCTGCAATTCCTCTCCTGGTCCTTTAGGATCTGGAGATTCAAATCCTAGAGGGATGGCTCCTGGTTTGTCCGGGTCTCCACGTAGGTCATCAATATTATAGTTAGCTGGTAATCGTAATATCGCTTGAAACGCATTACCTGGAGAATCTGCAACCCTCGGTCTGTTTTTTGCAAACTCATGAGAGTACAAAACTTTACTAGTCACTTCTACTCTATCAGCAAAATTACCTCTATAAGATAAACTTACATTCTGTCTATCAAAACCTTGATTAGGTGTGATTGCTTTACTTCTTAGATCTGAAAAGTTGAGTCTCACACTATAATCGTCTCCTGCTTGAGTAAATCCTAATGAATTGGTAAGTGTAGTACCGGTATTATAAAATTTCTCAAGATTATTATACATTTCAAATGTATATGGTTTTAACTCACCACTAAATATAGGCACCTGACTTCCATCTAATTCTGGGCCCCAGTTAGAACCCCAAGAGTTCCACGCCTCATCGGCACTAGTAGGTTTTTCACCATTAAATCCATTTCCATTAGTTTCTTGAAACTCGTACGGGAATACATATTGTTCTGCAACGATGTTAGTATTGAACTCGATTCCTAATCCTTTTTTCTTTACACCACTTTTGGTAGTGATCAAGATTACTCCATTTGATGCTCTTGACCCATACAGTGCTGCAGCATTCGCACCTTTTAAGACTGTCATAGTTTCGATATCATCCGGATTAACAGAAGACATACCATCTCCTTCATCCGCTCCTCCCCATAGTCCTGATTGTCCAAAACCTGAGTTATCCATTGGTACACCATCGATCACATATAGTGGTTGGTTATTACCACCAAGAGAAGTATTACCTCTTATGATCACCCTACTTGACCCTGCTGGACCTGATGCTATACTACTTACATTCACACCTGCTATCTTACCTGCAAGTGCGTTACCGATATTGATCTCTCTAGCTTCTTGAAAACTTTCACCCTTTATTTCCTCAACGGAGTAGCCAAGTGCTTTCTTTGTCCTTGCCATACCTAGTGAAGTTACAACGACCTCATCAAGCATCACACCCGACTTCATGGCTATATCTACCACTGATTGGTTATTCACAGGAACAACCATTTCATCGTATCCCGTGTAGGAAATCAGTAAATTTCCGCCACCGGGTACATTTAATTCGTAGTTACCATCAAAGTCGGTAACCGTACCTGTAGTCGTGCCTTCTATCATGACACTAACTCCAATGAGAGCTTCTCCATCATCCGCTCCGGTGATGGTCCCTCTCACTGTTTGTTGTCCATACATGGTTAGACCAACGCCTAACAGTATGAATATCATTAATAATTTTTTCATAGATGTTTTTTCATGATTAAAAAATTCTTACTCAAATTAAGTTGTAGATATTGATAAAAGGAGCAACTTATGAAATGCTACAATTAACCTTTACTTAACTCTCAATGAAAATTACAAAATATATATTGAGTCCAGAGGAAGGATATACATAATTAAGGGATAATTTTGTTATCGAGTTGCTAATTAGTGTTTTATATCGTTTTTATAGTAAATGCAAACAAATCGTTGTTGGTTTTGTACTAAAAAAGGAATTAAAAACTTTACTCTGGGTTAAATTTTATACTAAAAAGTTTATATGAAGAATCTTATTCTAGTACTCTTTATTTCATTTTCGCACTTGACTATCAATGGACAAGTAGTAATCAAAAAGAATGGTGGCGAATCAAGGACGGAAAACTCCTTGATCATGGAGGGATTGAGAGTGGATAACTTCAAAGCTAATGATCTAGAGTATGGCGATATTAAAGGGAGTCCATATTTAGAAAAAGAAAGTCTGCGTGGCTACTTAATAATGATAGACGAGAAAAAAACGGAGACCGTAACACTTCAATATGATATTTATAGCAATGAGTTTTTCCATATTAATAATAAGGGCGAAGAAATTGTAATTGATCTTAAACTCATCAGAGAATTAATCATGCAGGGTAAAGAGGAGGCTTATGTATTCAAGAGAATAAATCCGCGAAAGCCACTTAAATTTTATGAGGTTCTGTACGAGTCTGATGGCTTAGATATTTTCAACGACTTACAAGTGAATTTCTATGAAGGAAAAGATCAAGGCATTGCTAAAATAGACCCTAGATTTTCGAGAGACAATAATTACTATGTCCAACTGAAAGGAAAAGATGTTAAAAAAATAAAACTGAAAAAGAAAGACGTCTACAAACTATTCAGCAAAGAAGAACAGAAAAGAATGGATGCTTTGTCTAAGGAGCTAAATCTTAAATTGAAGAAAAGTAAGGATTTTAAAAAACTGTTTGATGCTATGAAGGGATAGGTAATTTAGCTTATCTCGAAGTTTTCACTTTTAAGGGCTGTTAGGAGGGTCAAGATTCTCACAGAATAACATCCACCTTGTCGTCTCAGTTACGAGACGATGAAGTCATATAATCGCATCGTCCTCTATGAGAGAAGACACTCAGGAATATTTTTCTAACCCCCAACTTTTCGTCTTGATTCAAATTTACCCATGAGTGGTCGTGATATTGATAGCCATGGTTCTAAACCATCGTACTGAAAAAACATCCATGATTTTGAGAATCACTAACAGTCATGAAAGTCTGCGCGTAGCTTTTTTAGGAAATTAAGTAGTGGAGGTTAAAAGACTTTCAGAAAAAACGAGGCGTCTGTTTAGCGATTTTTTTTGTCAAAAAAAGTGAAAAACAAGTTAGCTTAAAATAACTCCTTTGACTTTCATTCTAAAATAGGGAAGCTAGCTGCAAAGGCATTATTAACCACCTTACCATTTACTTATTTACTTATTTGCCTATTTGCCTATTTGCCTATTTGCTTTAATAACTTGAAGCTTATCATTATTGCATCCTGCAAGTATCAAACGCTCTGTATTAGTCTGCACTCCCAATAAACTCTTGACATTGAAAGGGATATCAATTCCACTTTGTAATTTACTCATTGGCGCGAAGTTTCCTTCACCATCTCCAGTTAGTAACATCCCGTATCCTCCATCTGCTCGACTGGTCTCTACTTCTGCATTGTAGAGATTTCCCGCTACTAGCAGGTCTAGGTGATCATCTCCATTATAATCATCGATCAAGATATCATTGATAGATGATAGCTGTGCCATATTAGGTAATACGTGAGGCTCGAAAGTACCGTCTCCCTTATTCTCAAAGTAAGTGCTCGCAAAAGTGTACGCCTCATAATGCAAGGCGGACTCTAAATTATCAGCTCCGTAGACTTCTGCGATGTCCGACGATGCGAATAGGTCATAAGTCTCAAATGTCTCGTTGAGTGTAGGAACTTGCTCAGATGAACACTGCTTCCCTCGCACTGGATATTCCAATCCAAAATTATAATAGGTAAGTACTACATCCTTAGATCCGTTCTCATCAAAATCATAGTAGTATACTCCAAATGGTTCTTCCAATGATGCTTTGTATTTATAGTTGAGTCCTAAGTTGCCAGCTATGATATCTTCATCGCCATCACCATCCATATCTGCTGTCTCGACTGAGAACCACCATCCGGCAGTTGATTCACAACCGTTCATGACCAATGTTTCAAATGTGCCCTTATTATTCTTGAGTATAGTCAGCGGCATCCACTCTCCTACTAGTACTAGGTCTTCCCATCCATCCTTATCATAGTCTATCCAGCTAAGGTCATTTACCATACCTATGTTTAGGAGCATCGGAGCTATTTCATTTGTTTTATCTGTGAATACTCCGTCCTCATTGACCAGAACTACACTACTCACAGGCTCAGGATAGGACCAGGTCTTATGGTGCCCCGTAACTATTAGATCTTGATCACCATCTTTATCGATATCATTTGCCGTCACCTTAGATCCGCAAAATCTCATATCTGGGATCAAAGAGTCACGCTTACTCAGCACTCCATTACCATCGTTGATATATAACCTATCTTGATAAGCATCTGCTCCTTCCTTATACTCATTGCCACCACTTACTACATACAAGTCTTGATCTCCATCTCCATCTGCGTCAAAGAATACGGAACCTATATCTTCGCTCCTAGCATCGCCAAGTAAGGCTGCTTGCATACTCGACTGGAAAGTCCCATCAGTCTGCTGAAGAAAAATACTACCTGTCTGCTTTATTGCTCCTCCAACAAAAACATCCTCTAAGCCATCTCCATTCATATCTGCTGCGGATACTATGGGGCCGCTGGTAGACATCTTATGTGGCATCAATACTTGAGTCCTGTAATCATCAAACCTATTTTCGTTATGCTTATGAGAGAGAATTGATTCACTAGTGATATTGGTGAATAATTGTTTTTGAGAAACATCTCGCTCTACTGGCATTGTACTTCCACTATACTCAATTTCTAGTAATTGATTTGCTGGAATATTCTTTACTGTTTTTTCGTAGCCATCGGGCCATCTTATAACCAGTTCCTCTACTACAGTCTCTTCTCCTAATCCAAAGTGCGCTACCGGCTCACTTGTCGAATACATACCTCGGACATTTGTGATCTCACTAAACTGCCGACCATCCTTAGTATTTACCCAGATCTTACAACCAAATACATGACCGCCATTTTCTTTTGCTAGTGGCTTCACTCTTAGGTAATTTGAGTTTTCCTTTTGATTAGAATTATTCTCATAAATGATTGCAAGGTCATTGATATTATTAAGAACAAGGTCAAGGTCACCGTCATTATCTAAGTCACCATATGCAGTTCCATTGGAGAAAGTGCTTTGATCCATTCCCCACTTTTCTCTTACCTCTTCAAAATTTAGATCTCCTTTATTCTTAAAGGTATAATTCTTTAATTTTTCTGATGGAACCAGTGCCAGTGTTTCATCTATGTCTATGATATCCCAGATACTTCCGATCTCTGCAGTTGGATTTTTTTGTATCTGCTCGTATGCGGCAGTTTCTATTTTCTTAGCTATACTTTTAGAGGCATCCTTATTCCTGATATCTCTCATCAAGCCATTAGTGATGTGGATATCTTTCCAACCATCATTATCTAGATCTGCCATCAGGACCGACCAGCTCCAGTCAGTATTAGCGAATCCTCCGAGCTGTGCTATATCGCTGAACTTACCGTCACCCTGATTCATCTGTAATGTGTTAAACATGTACTGATGATGCCCACCGTCGTCTACTACCTTCCAAAATGCCTTGGGATTCATCCCGCTCATATTAGCCTTTTGTCGATAATTATCCTCTGCGACCATATCTACTATGCTAATATCTAGCGCCCCATCATTATTGATATCTGCTGCATCTACGCCCATACTGAAGTACGATATATGCTTAGTATTCTCTAAGATCTTATCCGTAAAAGTCCCATCTCCGTTATTGATATAATACCAGTCTGGCACCCAGAAATCATTTGCTATATACAGGTCTACCCAGCCGTCCCCATTGAGATCACTTGCTGTCAGGCTGTTGGGGAATCCTGTTTTATCAAACCCTGCTTTGAGACTAACATCTACAAATTTCCCATTCTGATTCTCAAGTAATTTTGGAGCGTATTCTGGTAGGAGTAATTCAGTACCGTAGAATCTCGAGTAGTCTCCAGGATTGGGTGGTTGATTAAGCAAAAATAGATCTAGGTCTCCATCTTTATCATAGTCTAAAAAACTTGCGTGTCTTGTACGCTCCGTTGAACCAACTCCATATTCGTCTTCCTTCGCAGAGAAGGTATTGTCCTGATTATTTATGTATAATTTATTTTTTCTAATAGCGACATTGTCGTCATATAATTCTCTAGTGACATAGATATCCAAGAAGCCATCTTGGTTAACATCAGCCATGATCACGCCTGAGGACCATCCTCCATCATCGGCTATTCCAGCTGGAGTAGTGATATCTTCGAAAACCATATCACCCTTGTTGAGATAGAGTTTATCTGCTTCTAGATTTCCCGCAAAAAACAGATCTGCTAGTCCATCATTATTGATATCTCCTAAACCTACACCAGCTCCTCCGTAGAAGTTAGAGTAGATCATGATGTTATGGTCTTTGGTATCTTTTAAAGCATTATTGAAGGTAACATTTGAGTGTGTAGCCTCTACTACTTTAAAAAGAGGTTCACCATTAGTCTCCTTTTGCAGATTAAAGGCAAGCGTTAAGAATACCGTTATCAGTAGACTTAAAAGCCCTAATATTTTTCTGAAATTATTCATAAAACCCTATGGGTGCTTTATACATCAAATCTCTGTTAAAATGATTAAAAATGATAGCCTAATATGAGATTATATCTAGAATGTTATTTTCAAGTGTCCAAGATTTCTTTTTTTCAATAATCCTGATTTTCATTTTAATATAATATGCTGGCAATAGACCAACAGATCAGTTGCTTAACAGTTTTTTAATTTCATTAACTTTCGCCAAATTGATAGGGGTTCTTTAAAAACCTATCATTAAAATAAATTTAAGAAAACTAATACCACACAAATTGAAGGCCATATATCTTATAAAATACGGAAACAGTAATCAAGCATTCGAGATAAGAGATACTCCAATACCTGATATAGAGGATAACGAAGTCATCATAGCAGTCAAATCTATTGGGTTAAACTTTGCCGACGTGCTAGCAAGAAGGGGTCTATATCCTGATGCCCCTAAAAATCCTGCGGTCCTTGGTTATGATGTGGCAGGTACTATACATAGCAAAGGCAAGGATGTGACACATGTCGACATAGGACAGCGAGTCGCTGCGCTAACTAGGTTCGGAGGCTATACGGAGTATGCTAAGACCTTTGCAGAAGGGGTGGCAGCTATTCCTGATAATGTTTCTTTTGAAGAAGCTACTGCACTCGCAACTCAGGGGTGCACTGCTTACTACTGTGCGGAGGAGAGTGTGCAGTTGCATGAGGGTGATCATGTCTTGATTCATGCGGCGGCAGGCGGTGTCGGTTCTTTACTTGTGCAATATGCTAAATATAAAGGCTGCAAGGTCTACGGCACGGCATCTACTAAGAAGCAAGATTTTTTAAGAGAGCTAGGCGTGGATGTACCTATCGATTATACATCACAAAACTTTGATGATATCATTTCAAGAGACCTAAAAGATGGGCAGCAACTGGATGTGATTTTTGATAGTATCGGTGGAGCGGTATTTAAAAAAGGAATGAAGATCCTCGGACAAGGTGGCCGAATGGTTACTTATGGCGCTGCCTCTCAAATGGACAAAGGCAAGAAGAATTTGATCGCTACTTTGAAGGTAGGATTGGGGTTTGGGATATTTTCCCCTATCTCACTACTTATGAGTTCGCAAGCAATTATTAGCGTCAATATGCTTAGGATCGCCGATCACCGAAAGCATATTTTTAAACATGTATTTGAGCAGGTAATGGACCTGACTAGTAAGGGAGTGCTTAAGCCCAAAGTAGGTAAGGTCTTTCATGCTGACCAGTTTGCTGAGGCGCATGAGTATCTCGAGCAGCGTAAGTCACTCGGTAAAGTAGTCGTTAATTGGTAACGATAATCTCATCTCTAACTCCTTTTGACATTACTCCTCTTGTAAAGGAGAGAATCTAAAGTTTGACTAAGGGGCAAAGTTTGACAAACTGGAAAAGCTTTGCGTACCAAATTATCTTATCCTTGATCGATTCTTTTGTCCAATTTGTCAAACTAAATTTTTTTGAATCTTCGAGCTGGTTTTTATTTATTGCTTAACCAGTTTTATAGTTTGCGAAAACTCAGACCCAGCGAACTGCAGTAAGTACACACCAGGATTAAACGTTGAGGTATTTATGATCTCTTCTGAAGAAGTAATCTTTTTTGACAATATCAACACACCCCGTATATCAAACAACCTAAGTTGTGCTTCGCCAAAATCCTTAGGATGTTTGATCAACAGATTATTATCGAATGGGTTAGGAAATACATTGAATCTATCATTGCCATCAATACCATCTAAAAGTGAAAGAGAAACATCCTCAAGATCATTTGAATTTACAATGCTGTTTTGTTCCTCATTCATTTTGAATCCTGTAATAGTACAATCATCCACCACCTCTGCAATAGAATTACATCCAGGTAAATTATTACCTATTCCAAGATAATCTCCTTCTTCTCGAGATTCTATAGCTAGCATCAAACCACAGCAAGCTGACAATTGAGCATTATAGTTAACATGCAGCAGATCGTATGCTCGAAGATTAGATAATGCCTCTACATCCGCAAGTTGTGGGTTAAAATATGCCGAAAGTGATTCTACTAATTCTAGATTTTCTAAGCCTGTAAAACTTTGTAACACAGCATTGTTTGTTATCGATAATCTATTAATGCGCATTACATTTTCCAAACCTCCTAAGTCAATTAGTCCATTGTTATTTTCTATGCCTAGATAATCAGATGTTCTCAAATTCTGAAGTCCACCAAGGTTTATCAAAGCAGGATTATTAGTGATCTTTATGTGGGCCAGATGTTCTCCACTTCTCAATCCATCGATCTCTGTAAGATTTGGATTACGTCGTATTATGATGAATTGGGCAGAATCGAAAACTACATTTGCTAGCCCACGAAGGTCTGCTAGATTAGTATTAGAGACCATAACGTATTCCTTTACCTCTGCTAGATTTGCTAACCCCTCTAAGTTGTTGATGTCTAGTCCTTTGATCTCCAGCGTATTCACAGAATTACAAGTCCCATAATTAGCTTCGAAGTCATCTACTTCTTGCTGGCTTGTAAGGATTACATTATCATTCTCACATTCTATGATCTGAACGTCCTGACATTCTCTACTGATATCGGATGCAGCATTACACCCTATTGCATTATCTCCTACAGATACATTGCCATTATCTTCCTGGACGAATGGTAATAAGATACAACAGTCAGCTAAAGAAGTATTCTCGAATATATCTCCGAAATCAATATGCTCTATGCTCATCAGATAATCAAGATTCCTTAATTGCGGATTTTCGGTAATCAATAAATGCTCTATTGAAATAATCCCTTCCAATCCAAGTAACTCTTCTAACCCGTTGTTAAACGATATACCAAGATGACCCACAGACTCTAGTAGCGCTAATCCATTCAAATCCATGAGAACTTCATTTTCATCGATATTGATTTCTTCCACATGGCTAGAGAACATCACTCCGTTAAGGCTGATCAATTGATCGTTATTAAAAATGTTGATGATCTGCAGCGAATCGAATTCAACTCCAGCCAATACGTTAAGATCAGTCAGTTGTGTCTCACCAATGAATAACTCTACGTTGATTTTTTCTAACCCAATAATACCATCAATACTTGTGATATCAGGACCATTGATATGAAGTATATCGACTATCGTACATCCTCCATAAGTTCTCGAATAATTATCTACATCAGCTTGACTATTAAGAATGATCTCTGTACAATCAGTCATTGGGGGATCATCACAAGTTTCTTCGATATCACTTGATCCGTTACAGCCATCTGCATTTTGCCTAATTACCATTCGACCATCTGTATGTGCTAATGCTATAAAAATGGGGCAACAGGAAGAAAGAATATTATTACCAAATATCTCTACATATTCATATGTTCTTAGTGGTTCCAGACTTTCTATGTTTTGTAAGAGTGAGTTGTCAGATACGACAACTCTATCCATATTTTCAGAAATAGAGATACCTTCCAGATTTTCAAGAATTTCATTCTCCCTGATCTCCAGCTTGGAGACGCTACCCATTTCTATATGCATAAGACCATTCAGGTCAGCAAGTGAAGTTTCTTCTATCTCTATTTTTTCTGTGATCATGGTAAGGCTCGCAAGTCCGTCTAGATTCTCAATATCTAGTCCTGTGATGATCAGTTCTGCTACTTCATTACATTGATATTTTGATTGGAAATCATCAACTTCAGCTTGGGAGCGGAGGGTAATTCTGTCTATATCACAAGATATATTTTCATCACCGCACACATCAGATATATTTTCTAGGCTTTGGCATCCTTCAGCATTATTTTCTACATATATATCTTCCTGATCAGCACCGAGAGAGTTGAACTGAAACAACACGCAGCAATCAGATAACGAACTGTTATTCCCTATAAAAACTCTATCAATAAAAGTTAGGTTATTGAAATAATCTATTTGAGTGAGCTGATCGTTATCTGCTATCTCTAAAGTGCTGATAGACTCATAGAAGTTAACTCCGCTTAGATCAGTTATCAGATCATTGTTACTTATTATTAAAGTGCCAGATAAATCCTTGACCCCTTCAAAGCCTCTTAAACTTCGCAGTTTTGTATTATCTGTGATGACCACGCTGGTTGCAGATTCGATCTCATACAATCCATCTATAAATTCTAGACTTGTATTAGTCAGCTCTATTTTGCCATTGATTCGCCTTAGTTGAATCAGGCTATCGAGACGAGTAATATCCTGACCTTCTATTGTGAGATTATTAAATTCTGTACAGCCTGGATAGTTGCGAGGGAAGTCGTCTACCTCTGCTTGAGTGATAAGGACTAGATCTACTTCCGAACAGTCCAGTGTATCAGGATCATCACAGGTATCTATGATCTCCATGATAGACCTACAGCCCACTCCATTATCATTTACAACATCTCTTTCTGCTATAGGTGTCAGCGCACAGCAATCTGTCAATGAAGCATTAAGCCTTATGTTACTTATCTGTCCTATGTACGTGGATCGTAGTTGGCTTATGTCTGTGAGTAGATCGTTTCTTACTATCTCAAGATCATGAATGGTATCTACCGCTTCTATTCCTTCTAGTGATTTTAAATTATCATTGAAAACAAGGTTCAAAACTTCTATTTGTCGAAGATCTTCGAATCCTACTAGGTCTTCCAATGAATCATTATTTTCTATCCTTATGAATCTAATGTTGCTTGTATAATTTGGACCTTCCAAGGATAGTAATTGATGATTCGATAAGATTCTAAAAAAAGTTAGATCTTGAAAAGTTGTGTTAGTCAAACCGCTAAAGTCAGAAATTTTAGTGTCTATAATTACAAACTCTATTTCAACTGACCTGATAGAGGATAATCCATCTAAGTTGGTGATATCGGCTCCTTGAATGCGCAATGATCTAAGCGTGTCACATCCTGGATAATCTTTAGAAAAATTATCAATTTCTTCCTGACTAGTTAGTACTATATTCAAACAATCAAAATCCTCTACCTCTTCGCATGAGCTCGTCACATCTTCTATTGATTTACAACCATATGCATTTCTTCGTACAAATAATCTTGCGCCTGATGGCTTATCCAGTGCTTGCAAAACAGGACAGCACTCAGCAAGTGAATTATTGTTTTCTATCTCTAAATACTCATAAGCCCTCAATGATGCTAGTGCATCAATGGAGCTCAATCTAGGATTATTACTTATAACCACCTTTCGGATCTGATCTGAAAGTATTACTCCATCTAGCGTCTGTAGACTAAGATTATCTAATACTCCAAACTCGTCAAGATCAGTAAGATCAATATGACTTAATCCACTAAGATCGACTAGTCCAGGACCTCGGACAGTTAATCTTTCATTTACTTTCTGTAGGGAACTGATTCCATCCAAATTGACAATATCTCGTCCTGTTATAAACAGTCGATCTACCGATGAGCACGCTCCATGATTAGCCACGAACTCATCTACTGCGCGCTGAGAGTTTAGTCTTATCTCTTCTGATGCACAGGAGAATCCCTCATTGCATTCAGATTCTATTTCTACACGACTACTACAACCGTCTCCATTATTTAAGAAAGTGAGGACCCCAGAATTAGGTAGGTCTTGTAACTGCGAATTCAAAAAACAACATTCAGATAGATTTATATTTTGTGAAAATGTAAGCTCTTCATACGTCTTTAAATTTCTCAATCCACTTATATCCGTAAGTTGATCGTTGTCTTGAAACCGTAAGAATGCATGTTCTAAGTTTTCAAAAGCGGCTAGATTAGTTATAGCTGTGCTATGAATATTTGAGTGGCCATTTATTCTAGTAAGGTTCAAAAATGCATCTATTTCACTAAGTTGGAGATTATCCTGAAAGCTAAAATAATCAATCTCCGGCCCGAAATTTAATCCGTCTAATGACTCTACATCAGTTGAGATCACATTAAAAATACTATTGATATGAACTCTACTAAGGGCTTCTAGACTTGTAACTTGAGATGCACTTCCGTTTATACTTATAGAGCTGACTTGTGTACAGTTAGGATAAAGTAATGAGAAACTATCGATAGTGGACTGAGATTCAAATTGCAGATCAGTGCTAGGACAAAAGCAATTTTCATTTACCTCTAAAAGATCATTGCATCCATCCGCATTATTCTCAATTGTAATATTCTCTAACCGAATTCCAGTATCTAGAATATCATCTAATAAACAACAATCAGAAAGTGAATTATTATTTGCTAAATAAAAATTATTAATTGATCTAAGATTATCGAAGTATTCTAGATTCAGTATTCCATCGTTATCATCGATCGACAAAAAGCCAATTGTTTCTAAGTCTGCAAAACCATCAAGGTTAGTAAGGAGATCATTATTTTGAATGATCGCTCTCCCAGATATCGAACTGATATTAGTAGGCATCCTAAGACTGGTCAATAACTCATTGTTAACGATATAAAGGTCATCTATATCCTCGCCCAGACTAAGGCCATCAAAATTAGTGACCCCTGTATTCTCCAGTGTAAATTCACCAAATATATTCTCAATGAGATACAGACTATCTAAGTTAGTAATATCATTACCCACTATTCTAAGACTTCTGAATACTGAACAGTTAGGATAGTTAATTGGGAATGTATTTACTTCGTTTTGAGTAGTTAGAACAAGTTCATCGATTTCGCAGCTTACTCCTTCACAACTACTGATTATATCTTCGATACTATTACACTCCGATGCATTATCAGATATCTCAAAATCTATCTCCTCATGTGGATGCTCGAAATCAAAGTACTCTTCTAATATGCAACAATCAGATAAGCTAATATTACCTACAATAGTCAATTGGTCTAACAGATTATCAAGTGCTCGTCTCAAACCTGAGATATCTGTAAGAGTAGTATTGTTTTTAATAGTTATATCGTGTCCAACTTGTAGCCTAGCTAAGCCATCTAGATCTGTTAAAGCGACATTCCTTACTATTTGTAAAGACCTAACACCATCCAAGCTAATTAGGCCGTCAACATTTTTCAAGGATCTGTTATCAGCTATTCTCAGATCATCTCGGATTTCTAGATTTGGTATGTTTATCGTTTCTAGGAATGGATTATTCACGATCTCCACATAATCTACATCTATGCTCACATGCGAAATCCCATCTAAATTTGTAAGTGATGTGTTTTCTATTGTCAGGTCCATTACTGCTACTGAACTTAGATAGTAAAGACTATCTAAGTTTGTGATATCTGAGCCATTAATATTTAAACTAAAAAGCTCAGTACAACTCGGATTATTCCTTCTGAAATTATCTACACTTTCCTGTGACCCAAGACTTATTTCAAAGCTTTCACAATGACCACATAGTTCTCTAATAATTTGGGTACTACTACAGTTATCACCATTGTTGCTTAAAGTCAAAGCAACTATATTATCCCTATCGATCAACTCGAATAATCCACAACATTCATCAAGATTTATATTATCAAAAATAGAAACATGATCAGCTTCTCTGATAGACTCAAAGAGTGGAATTTCAACAAGTAATTCATTCCTATTGATCTGGATATAATTAGCATGGTCCGTATATCCAAGATTGGCAATCGAGGTGATGGACCCATTTCCTAGTACGATCATAGTATCTATTGATTCACCAAAATCTATATCCGTTACGGAGATTAATTCTTGATTATCTATAAATCGATACTGAGTAACTTCACTTAGATCAAGATGCGATATACCCTCTAAGTCTTCTAAAGATGTTTCTTGGATTGATATGGACGCTGTTACAAACTCCAAGTATATCAAACTATCTAGATTCGCTATATCTACTCCAATGATAGAGAGGTTACGGAAAATGTCACAGTCTCGATAAGTAATAGGAAAAGCATCTACCTCTTCTTGTGTTCTAAGAACAAGTGCTTCATTATGACAATTTACTTCTTCGCAACTGCTGATTATCTCTGTACTGCTATTGCAGCCTGCCGCATTATCCCTGATCTCAAAACTATTGTCATGGGATTGATCATCTATGAAAATTTCTTGGAGTACACAGCATGTGGAGAGGTTGTCGTTACCTATTACTTCTAGATTTATACGGTTCATATTCAGCCCGCTAAGACCGTCTATATTTTCCATCGCATCATTATTTTCTATACTCAAGAACCTAACATTATTTAGACCTGAAAATCCATTTAAGTTCGTTAAGGACTCATTGTTACGCACGTATATAAAATGAATGTCTAGTCCATTAGCTAAGCCTTTAATCTCAACTAATGAGGGATTACCGCGTATATCCAAATCATCTACAGTAGAATCGATCAGCGGAAAGTCAATCGTCTCCAATAATGTATTATCAATTATCTCAAAATGCCTGACATCTACCCCAATGTTTGATAAAGGGCCTAGATCTGTCAATGAGGTGTTCCTTATAACAAGGTCAAGTTCTATTGATTCTATATGAGATAGGCCATCTATATCAGTAATATCCTCTCCGCGAATTTCCAATGAGAGTAAGTGCCTACAAGAAGGATAATCAAACCTAAAATTATCTACCTCCTCTTGCGATCTTAATGAGAAATCATGTTCATCACAGTTTTCACATTCTTCTCTTATGCTTTGAATAGCACTACAATTAGAACCATTATTCCCGACCACTAATTCAGCACTACCTTCCTCGTACACCTCTTGCAGTATACAACAGCCATCTAGGGATGGATTGTTACTAATCTCTACATATTCTGAAAAAAATATATCTCCATTGAAACCAATAAGTGAGGCATTATTAGTCACTATAAAAGTATCTAATCGCGGACCGTGAGATAGTAAGGGTACGAATAGGAGATCATCATTATCATTGACAATAAATACATGGACTTCAGATAAGTCTATTCTCGATAAACCGTCAAGGTCTACTAAGCTTGTACCATCGATCAAAGTAAATTCCAACACATTTTCTAAATAAATAAGACTGTCCAATGAGGTAATATCACTGCCTATGATCTTTAAAGAATCTACAGAATCACAATCAGGAAAATTGATGTGGAAATTGTTAACATCAGATTGACTATTAAGCGTAATAGATTGCCCGCAGCTTTCTCCTTGACAAATTACTATTGGTATGAAAAATAAAAATTGGCCAAAAATTAAAAGTAATTTTTTCATATCAGATAGTTTAGGGTGCACGATAAGCTCAGGACAATTCCTCAGTTCAGGTGTCGTCTATAACTATTGACATTATACTTGATGGGGAAGTGTCTAGTAACATACAATTCATATTTCATGCCATACATAAGATTTTTATCAGATATGTAGAAGTTTGGTCCGCTCTGATAAGACACTGTTAACAATACAATAACATCGTATTCCATTAGCAAAACCCATGATTATACCGCATAAATGCCTTTTTTCAAGTACTTTGAAGGTTGATTGAATTAATTATCAAACACTAAAACCTAACTACTTTGAAAAGAAGAGATTTTACGTTGCTAGCTGGTGCAGCGGCTGGTATGATGGCTAGTCCTATACCGATGATGGGTAATGCTATCTGCGAACAGCAACTCCTAAATCCAGGGATGGATGTAGCAGCTAAAAAAGTGCTTGCCAATATTGCTCTCAATACCGCAAAAGGACTCGGTGCCACTTATGCAGATGCGCGAATTGGCAGATACCTTAATCAATATGTATTCACAAGAGAAGACAAAGTGCAGAATACGGTCAACACGGAATCATTCGGTGTAGGAATCAGAGTGATCACTAGAGGGACTTGGGGTTTTGCATCTACCCATGATGTGACGCCTGATGGTATTAAGAAAGCAACTGAGCTTGCCATAGCGGTAGCCATTGCAAATTCTAAAATACAAACAGACGAAGTAGTCTTATCTCCCGTGAAAGGACATGGCGATATCTCATGGAAAACACCGATAGAGAAAAACGCTATGGAAGTACCTGTCTCAGAAAAAGTAGACATGTTACTTACTGCCAATGCAGGCGCTCTGGAGAATGGCGCTAACTACGTATCAAGCGCACTCTTCTTAGTCAACGAACAAAAATATTTTGCTTCTACAGAAGGATCTTATATCGACCAAGATGTACATCGTATCTGGCCAACGTTAAGGATAACTGCCGTTGATAAGAAAACAGGAAAATTTAAAAATAGACAAGGACTAGGTGCTCCTGTAGGAATGGGTTACGAATATGTGATGCCTGACAAATCAGAAGAGATCAAAGGAGGAGCGGATATAGTACTATACAGAAATAGATACAACATTATAGATGATGCCATTGCAGGAGCGAAGCAAGCTAAGGCTATGCTCACCGCACCATCTATCGAACCAGGTAAATACGATCTAGTACTAGAGCCTAATCACTTAGGACTAACCATCCATGAGTCAGTCGGGCACCCACTGGAGCTAGACAGAGTGCTCGGGTATGAAGCTAATTACGCA
>ENA-ORXT01000244-ORXT01000244.1-marine-metagenome-genome-assembly--contig:-NODE-244-length-90937-cov-8.749241_pt1 | contig 90937 bp, 72 predicted proteins | sample MGYA00237868_ERZ511482 | MGnify/ENA metagenome assembly ERZ511482 | reverse complement strand
TGGTGTGTCAATTGTAACAAAGGCTTCTGTTACATCTATTAATGTATCACCATTCAATGTCCAATTAATATCTGTAAAGTTAGATTCTGAAAAGATTGTAACATTTCCATCTTGGCAAAATCTTACCTCATCTTCAGGAATTGAAATTGTTGGTGTTTCTACAAATTCTAATAAGACTTCATCTGTAAAACTACATCCAGTATCACCATCACTTACCGTTAATGAATAGACACCAGTTCCATTGTCACCGTTCAATTGTATTGCACCTTCAACACCTATTTCTGTGTTGTCTGGTGCAGTCCAACTAAATTCAGGGTTAGTGATGAATACTTCATCGGTTACATCAAGTGCAATGTCTTCACCAATGCAAGTTGCTTGGTCATCACCCAACTCAAATATAGGTACTGCAACTAAGGCCAAATTGAATGTATCAAAGGACTTACAACCCGGTTGACTAGTTACTTCAAGTGTATACTGACCAGGTTCAGTTATAAAGATTCCACTACTATTTGAATCCTCGATATCCAACATATTAAGCTGCCATTCATAATTGCCATTTATCGATGTTGTTTCTACATATGCTCGCAAAGCTGACGAACAGGGTGTAATGGTGTTGTGTATTCACGTCGATGCTGATGCCGCGACAGATGTAGCGGCTTTTACGCAGAGAATCGATCCAGCCTTTTCTGCCGTTGCCGACTTGCCAAAAATGGAATACTGTCAAAACTTGGTTGCAATTGTACCGGTGCAAATGAGTGAAGCATGGATGCTTTCTGATAAGAATTTGCTGAGGGACGAAATCGGGACTAGCAAATCGAATACGGAGCTTGCGCTAAACAAGAATGCAGAAAATTTTGCGGACCCCAAACAGGCGATTGAAAATGCAATAAGAACAGCGCGTCAAGGTCGAACACAACGACGTCGTAGAGACTTAACTCTTAGCGAGTTGTATCAACCGATTGGTCGAAACATTGCGCTGGAATCATTAAACATGCTGTCATCATACAAAAAATTCCGTTTGGCTGTACAAGAATCATTTCGCAAACTCAACTATCTACACTAAAACTATGAAAATTGAACTGTACGACACAACATTACGCGACGGCACCCAGGGCGAAGGCGTTTCCCTCAGCTGCGATGATAAATTGCGCATAGCCAAACGATTGGATGAGTTCGGCGCAGACTATATCGAAGGCGGTTGGCCTGGCTCAAACCCTAAAGATATGGAGTTTTTCCTGCGCGCGCAAACCGAGCTTGATCTCAAACATGCCAAAATCACGGCGTTTGGATCCACCTGCCGCGCGGATACGAATCCGGCGGACGATCCGCAAATGCAATTGCTGATCGAATCAGCTGCGCCGGTCATCACCATCTTTGGCAAAACGTGGGATCTACACGTGACCGAGGTATTGCGTACATCGCACGAAGAAAATCTGCGCATGATCCGTGACTCCGTACGCTTCTTAAAGAACCAAGGGCGCGACGTAATCTACGATGCCGAACATTTCTTCGATGGCTATAACGCCAATCCAGAATATGCGCTCGAAACCTTGCGCGCCGCCATCATCGGTGGTGCCGATTCGGTCGTACTTTGCGACACAAATGGTGGGCGGCTGCCGTGGGAAATCTCTGAAACAATCGGCGTGGTGCGGCGCGATGTACTCGGCTTGGAAGATTCTACAGAAAACCAGCCTCCCGCATCCACCGTCACATTGGGGATCCATGCGCACAACGATAGCGAAATGGCGGTCGCCAATACGCTCGAAGCAGTCCGGCATGGCTGTACACACGTTCAAGGCACCATCAACGGCTACGGTGAGCGCTGCGGCAACGCCAATCTGATCAGCATCATCCCAGATTTGCAGCTGAAAATGGGCTTCGACCTCGTGCCGCCCGAAAAGCTCGATCAACTTTCCGATCTGAGCCACTACGTCAGCGAACTTGCTAACCTTAGCCCAAATAGCCATCAGCCTTTTGTGGGAACAAGCGCGTTTGCACACAAAGGTGGTACGCACGTTAATGCCGTGGTGAAAAATTCCATGAGCTATCAGCACATCGAGCCTGAACTGGTTGGCAACGAGATGCGCGTGCTGGTCAGCGAACTGAGTGGCAAAGATAATATCGCAGTCAAACGGCGCGAATTTGGGTTGGACGGTCTAAGCCGCGAAGAAGAACGCGGGGTCCTGCAGCGTATCAAAGAGATGGAGAATGTGGGCTTTGCCTTTGAGAGTGCCGAAGCCAGCGTGGAACTACTGCTGCGCCGCGCCCAAGCTGATTATGTTGCACCTTTCGAGATGATCGATTACACCACAAGTGTAGAGCATCGCTCTGGTCGTGGGCTTTTTTCCGAGGCAACGGTCAAGGTGATGATCAATGATGATATTTTTCACGAAGTGGCCGAGGGAAACGGTCCGGTCAACGCGCTGAACTTGGCGCTGCGCAAGGCCGTTCAACAATTTTATCCGCGCCTTGGCAAGGTTCATCTAACGGATTATAAAGTGCGTATTCTCAACAGCGATGGCGGCACTGCTGCCCAGGTACGTGTCTTGATCGATTCGACAGATGGCGAACGCAACTGGAGTACCGTTGGCGCAAGCGGCAACATTATCGACGCCAGTTGGACAGCACTTTCTGATTCGGTAGAATATTATTTGCTGACTGATGCCGAGCAGCAACTTGTCGAAGAAAAAAAATTGTCTGAGGCTATTTTTGCATAGTGGTAAAGATGTAAACTTACGCACGCCTTATGTGGGTTCACTGGGAGAAACCCGCATTCCGAGAGTGGGCCAAGGATAGAGCCGTTTGTGAATCATTTTGTAACCCAATTTTCGGAATCCTGGTCTTGTAAGAGAAAAACCCATGACAGAATCGATTGATGCTCGCATCCTCATACTGCTAGATCAGCTACAGATCGAGCAAGCGCATATTGCAGGACGTTTGCCCACAGATTGGCGCGATCTGGTTGTAAATTATCCAGATCGTGTCGCATCCCTATCGCTTGTGGCCCCCACGTCTCTCCCTGCGGCTGACTTAGCGAATACTCAAGAACGGGTGCAAATTTTCTGTAGCGACTTGCCCCTCTTTGGTGATTGGGCATTGGCTGCTTTAGATGGGTTGCCGCAAGCGACTCATCATATTTTTGAGGGATACAAAACGAACCTGTGGGCTGATTTATCGCTAGACCAAAGCGAATTGATCTATCAAAACTTGCTGGCATTTGCCGAACGCCATCCCGCAACACAAATAACTGACACTACCATCGCTTCGGGCGAAATGGATGGCCTCACCTATCAAGTTAGCGGGCAGGGAGAAGCGCTGATCCTATTACCCTTAGGCTTGTCACCCTCTGCATGGGAGCCTTTGATTGCGCGCTTAAGTCAACATTTTTGCGTGATTGTTTTGGGGGGCGCACAACTCGGTTTTATTCCAATCTTAGAAGAGCGCGGGCAGTCAGATGGCTACCTGTCGCTGATGCGAACGCTCTTTGAGTGGATCGATCTGCAATCGAACGAATCTGTCCTTGAAGTTGGTTGTGGCACGGGTGTAATTGTGCGCTGGCTAGTCGAAGAGACCGAGCGCCAGAACCCAGTCACCGGCATGGATCTTAACAACTATCTGCTGACCGAGGCGCAAAGCTTAGCGCAAACCCATGGCCTGTCCGATGCGCTGACCTTTCAGCAGGGCAATGCCGAATCGCTGCCTTTTGACGACAACAGTTTTGACGTCATTTTTTCGACAACGGTGATGGAAGAGGTCAACGCCGCGCGCATGATGACCGAGTTGATCCGCGTTGTTAAGCCCAGTGGTCGAGTAGGCGTGGTTGTGCGCGCCACCGATATAGCCTACAATCTTAACATCCCTATTCCCTCCGAAGAGCGCGATCTATTTGAGCGGCAGAACCGTCGCCCCGAAGGCGAAAGCTGTGCAACTGCCACTCTCTATCATTATTTCCAAGAATCGCCGCTAATCGACATCCGTTTTGGCCCGCAACTTGCCACATTTTATAATGCATTTGGTGTGGTGGAGCGCTTTGTTTATGGCGGCACGATTGCGCAGATGGATGAGCTGACTGCCGCGACTTGGACGGATGCACTGAGAATTGCCGACGAAGATGGAACCTTTTATTTTGTCTGGCCGCATCACATGGCGGTTGGGCGAAAACCGAAATAATTGCAAACAAGAAAACGAGAAACCAAATGGCAACAGCAACGACAACCCTCAATGGAACCCTCAACAAATATAGCCGCACCCTTACCCAAAAACGTTCGCAGGTCGGATCTCAAGCCATGCTCTACGGCGTGGGCCTGACCGACGAAGATATGGAAAAGCCGCAGCTTGGCATCACCAGTTTGGGGTGGGACGGCAACACCTGCAACATGCATATCAACGACTTGGCGCAAGAAGTAAAAGCGGGTGCAAACGAAGCCGGACTCGTCGGTTTAATCTTCCACACAATCGGCGTCAGCGACGGTATTTCGATGGGTACCGAAGGCATGAAATGTTCGCTGCTTTCGCGCGACGTCATCGCTGACTCGATCGAAACGGTGATGCGGGCGCAGTGGTACGACGCAAACATCTCGATCCCCGGCTGCGACAAAAACATGCCCGGCACACTCATGGCTATGGCGCGCCTCAACCGCCCCAGCATGATGTTATATGGCGGCACGATCCGACCGGGCTTTCTGCACGATAAAAAATTAGACATTGTCTCCGCATTTGAGGCATATGGTCAGTGGCTGGCAAAAGAGATCGATGAAGTTCAGCTAAAGGAGGTGCTCAAACACTCGATCCCGGGTGCGGGTGCGTGTGGCGGCATGTATACGGCCAACACAATGGGATCGGGCATTGAGGCGCTCGGCATGAGTATGCCATACAGCTCATCGATCCCCGCGACCAGCGAAGACAAGATCAAAGAATGTCGCGCCGCGGGTGCCGCTATCATGAACCTGCTTGAGCTTGACCTGAAACCGCTTGACATCATGACGCGTGAAGCATTCGAAAACGCGATTTCGCTCACAATGGCTTTGGGTGGATCCACCAATGCAGTGCTGCATCTGCTTGCCATGGCGCGGGCGGCAGATATCGAACTGTCGATCACCGACTTCCAAGATATTTCGGATCGAACGCCACTGTTGGCCGATCTAAAACCGAGTGGTAAATACGTTATGGAAGATCTATACAAAGTTGGGGGTGTCCCCGCTGTGCAAAAATTGTTGCTGGCCGAAGGGATGCTCCACGGTGACTGTATGACCGTAACCGGCAGGTCTGTGGCCGAAAATCTAGAGGATCTGCCCGGCTTGGCAGAAGGTCAGAAGATTATCTTCCCCGTTAGCGACCCGATCAAAACGACCGGCCACCTGCAAATTCTTTACGGCAATTTAGCAACAGAGGGTGCGGTTGCAAAAATTACGGGGAAAGAAGGTACAGCCTTTACTGGCCCAGCCAAAATCTTTGACTCGGAAGAGCTTTGTCTCGAAGGGATTCAAAATGATGACGTCGTCGCGGGCGATGTAGTTGTGGTACGCTATGAAGGGCCAAAGGGCGGACCGGGGATGCGCGAAATGCTCTCGATCTCCTCTGTGATTATGGGCAAAGGATTGGGCAAAAGCGTTGCGCTCATTACCGACGGTCGTTTTTCGGGGGGAACGCATGGTTTCGTAGTTGGTCACATTTCACCCGAAGCGCAAGAGGGTGGCGGCATTGGCTTGATCCAAAATGGCGACATGATCACAATTGATTCTGAAAAGAATACAATCGACGTGGACCTAACCGACTCCGAGCTCGAACAACGTCGTGCCAACTGGGTTGCTCCCGATTTTAAGTACAAAAAAGGCGTACTGTATAAATACATCAAAACGGTTAGTTCTGCATCAATGGGCTGCGTTACAGACGAATAGAGCGCAATAATGGTACAATATTTTAGAGGTTAAAAATCTGTATCTTCTTAAAACCCAAATACTCTATATATACAAATACATGGTATAAACATGACAATTGATAAAAGTATACTAAAAGAACTCGATGAAATGCGCTCCGCTTCACCTCCGGGACTGCTCTCTAATCAGGAAAAGGATATACTGATCGAACGTGCCTTTCTCGGCCTTTATCGCTGGTATGTCTCTCGCTCGCAAGAGACCCGCAGTTGGAACCCTAATACAGGTTTTGATTGGCGCAAATTCCGCACAGATCACTCCCCGCAGATGAATCACATTTTGGAAGGATTTTTTGCAGTCGAGCAGTATGTGCCCGATTACGTTTTTACTCTGCTACGCGTAATCCGTAAGAGTCACGGTCGCTCGCACTTTCACATTCGCTGGGGCTCCGAAGAGGAGAAACATGCCGATCTGTGGGAGAACACCATACTCTTTTCGCGCCACCGTTCCCCAGAATGGCTCCACGAATATAAGCACACGCTGCGCGAAAGTGAGTGGGAACTCCCGTGGGAAGATCCGCTACGCATGATTATGTACACTGTAATACAAGAGCGCGCGACGCAGGTCAACTACCTGAACGCCGGTCTGATTGCCGCGGGCAAAAATGACCTGCCGCAATTTGCAAATGATGCCGATCCGGTACTAGCGGAAGTATCGAAAGTGATAGCCGTGGATGAAGCTGCACATTATAACTTCTTCTTGGAAGGCGCGCGCCTCTATCTCTATTACTATCCAGCCGAAGCGCTCGAAGCACTCTACGATGTTATAAAACACTTTTCTATGCCTGCTGGCAACATTATTCCAGACTATGACAAATTCGCCGAAGTTGTGGCGCAATCAGGCATTTATGGTCCCCGTGAGCATCTAAAAGATGTCATTACTATTGCGCTCAAACAGTTGGGCACGGTGGGTCGATCCGCACTTTATAAAGGCATCGAACGCACGCGCCAAGTGCCACAGCTAGATGGGCCTATGCGCGACACAGCTATGTTCGAACTGCTTGATTATGATGGCATCGAAAAGAAGGTGCAGCAGCTCTTTGGCCGCATTCAAGGCTACGAACAGCGCATCGGCTTCGACGAGATTGACCCGACGGAATTCCGTTCGAGTGGGTTATCTGCCCTTGCGCCATAGAAAAACGTGGTATGTGGTGCGTGAACCAGTTCAGCTCGTTGCTATACTACGGGGAGGGAATCGGTTAGATAATCTAGCCATTAACAACGCCACAACATAACCAGATTGAATGTCAGTTCACGCACCACATTTTCTTTGTATCACGCATAAAAAGGATCAAATGATAGCCTTTGTATTAAGTGGCGCTGGGAACCGCGGGCCAATCGAGGCGGGCGCACTCATTGCGCTAATCGAGCATGGGATCCAGCCGGATATCCTAGTCGGTACATCCGCCGGTGCAATCAACTCGCTCTACCTAGCCGCGCACGGTGCTACGCTCAACGTCGCCAAGCAGATGCCCGAAATGTGGCGCAGCTTCTCGACTAAAGACGTCTACCCCAATAATATCCTGCAAATTGGGTGGCGGCTCGTTACCAAAAAGAACAGCTTCTATGAAAATAGCGGTATGCGCCGATTAATTGTCGAAATGTTGCCCACCGGCGTCAATACTTTTGCAGATTTACAGATTCCGCTTTACACAACCGCAGTCGACATTCGAACCAGCCGTCTCTTTACTTTTGGCGTAATTGATCGCGACAAGACTCCGCTGGTCAACGTTGTGCTAGCTAGCGCATCCGTGCCCGCAATCCATCCCCCCGTAAATTATCACGAGCTTCAACTTGTCGACGGTGGCGTTGTAGCAAATGTCGCCGCAAGCGTTGCCATGCAGCAGGGCGCAACCGAGATTTATGTGCTCAACGCTGGCAGAAAAATCGACGCCGAACCGGTGGCCAGCGGCATCCCTGAAATCATCAGCTACACGTGGGGAACCGTCCTTTCGCAGTCGCTGCTGCGCGACATTGAAGATGCCGTGGCTGATGATGATGTCGATCTGCATCACATTCATCTAGACGCCCACCGAGGTACTTGGTTCCGTGATTTCAGCAAGTCGGATCAGATGGTCCAAGCGGGCTACGACGCCACAAAAGCCTACATGACCGCCCCCGTGGCGCGTGCCGTCGCACCACAAAATGCGCCATCACCCAACATCTCTGCCACACCTCCGCCCGGCGCAGAAGAATTTACGTTGCCCCCTAACCGATGAGTTCAGCCGAAAGATCTTCACCAATTTTTCCCAAAACAAGCCCCACAAAATTAGCCAGCCTAACGGGCGCGGTCATCGGTCTCTGCATCGTTGGCGATTCGTTGATGTACACAATCCTGCCGCTCGAAGCCGAAAATTTAGGTTTCGACCTCTGGATGGTAGGTTTGCTGTTAAGCGCAAATCGGCTCATCCGTTTGGGATCCAATAGCATTGCCAGCGCTGTTTTCGAACGCTGGGGCGAGGCCAACCCCTTTATATTTTCTGCAATTCTTGGGCTGCTCTCAACTGCGCTTTATGGCATTAACGCTGGCTTCATCGTTTTTCTGTTGGCGCGAATTCTGTGGGGGATCGCATGGTCGGGTTTGCGGCAAGGTGGCTATCAGGCACTATGGTCTGCACCCGATCTCTCCAAAGGGCGGCTGACGGGGCTGCTGTGGGGATTGATTCGAGCGGGGAGTGCATTTGCTGCATTTGTGGGCGGTTTCTTTTATGATCGTTTTGGATATGGTGCCACAATTGCGTTGATGGTGGGGGTAACAGGGTTGGCACTGCCGCTTGTTCTCTCCATCCGCTGGCCAGTTGAAGCCAACGGGGCGGCAACCAAATCTCAAAAAGGACGGGCAAGTAGCGGGCCGGAGCGTGCTGCGAAGGTACACCCGTCGGAAAGCTTATCATCATCCACGGCCGTGCAGGGCTGGTACCAAAATTTTGTGGGCAAGTATCTGCGCGAATGGCGTGCAACGTTGGTAAAACCGTCAGACAAACGCTTAGTGGCTGCGGGCTTTTGCACGCTGTTGCACAGCAGCATCGTCATTGCTACCACCGCACTCTTTATTCAAAAGCACTTGATTAGCGGCAGCGATGGCGGCGAAAGCACTATTGCAGGGGGCATCGGCGTTGGCACCGCCGCCGGGACTGTGCTCGCCGTGCGCTGGATCTCGGGTCTTTTTATTGGCCCTGCACTAGGTTTTGTTTCGGATAAAATTGGTCAACCAATGACGGCTCTGCTGCTCAGCTTTATACAGCTTGTGGCGATAGCGGCTGCCGTGGTGCTGCCAGCAAGCGGCGCGCTGATCGGACTGTTGATCGTCATGATTGCCAACGGGGGGCTATTTGTTGTGCTCAATGCTGCGGTAAGTGTCGTTGCGCCAAAGACCGCTTATCCCCACCGATTTGTGGGCATCTTCACCACAGCTAATGATTTCGGCTCGGCTATTGGACCGCTGTTGGCACTGCCGCTTGCTGGCGTGCTCGGCATTCCGTTGATCTACATGAGTATTGGTCTGCTGCTCCAACTTGTTGTTGGAGCCTATTGGCTTGCAAGTCGTTGAACTATTACTGCTTCTTAATCGATAGCTGGTACTCACCTTTTCCACTATCGCTAAAGTGACGCACCAATATCGTATACTGCCCCGAGCGCAATACTTGCACAATCTTAGGGTTCAAACGTCGTCCGCTATCGTCATCCTCTGCTTGAAACTTGGTTGAATCATTTGGCCCAAACAGACTCATAACCAAATCAACGCGGCCACTTGTTTCGATCTCATAGACACCCGAACCATTCGCGCTAAATGTAAAGGTGTCCACTTCGCCCGGCTTCCCGATGTTCGCTTTGACTGGCGGGCCCCCCACCACAAGCGCATTGGTCGGCTTCTCTTTAAATGGGTAGTGCAGACGCACAAACTCTTTGTCGGTTTCAGATAACTCCTTGTTCCACTCTACCTCGAAATTACCAATCGTAAACCGTTGCTCTACTGGATAGAGCATAATCGAATCGATATCGAAATCTGAAAATTGGGTAGAATTTCTGTCATAGCGCCAGAAGAGGTTGCGATCTGTTTGCGCACGCGTCCAATTATTGGGTGGGCCAGCATAAAAAGAGTAGACCGCCTGTTTATCCCACGGAATGGTGGCCGATGGATTTTGATGCTCGTGAACCAGCCCCAAGACGTGACCAAATTCGTGCAGCACAACGCGCCGATATTCGGACTCTTCTGTCTCGGGTGTGAACCAGCCGTAATTCATTGTTGGCTTGTTGCGCGGTACCAGCAGCGCATCGGTACCAATGTAGGCCCACGAACCGGGCTGCTGCGTTGATATCCGAACTTCGGCATCCCAATCATTGCTAATTTCGAACTTGATATTGGCGTAGTTGCTCCACTCGGGAAAGATAGCCGAAATGCGTGCGTGGACCCGAGGATCGCCATCCATATAGCGCACGCGCAATGTGCGACCGGGCCGCCATTTTTTGCCGTGCTCAATTGTGCCGCGCGTAAGCGGCATGTGATTGGCTGGGTTCTCTAGCATCGCGCGCTCGACTGCTGCCGTGCGTAATTCGATTGGCAATCGCCGGTCGATACAGGTGTGAATTGTGGATGATGGATTGGTGGGGGTCGACATGGTTTGCTCCTTTGATCAATCACTCTTGTGGAAGGTTTGTGGTAAAAATTATCAGCTAAATAGCATTATATTGTTTGCAGAGTAGACTGTCAATGATTTGTATTTGTACCCTGTTTGCAACCCATTATTTACCTGTTTGCCGATGTGCGATACAATTGTTTGCATATAGTGAGATCTAAGAAAAGAGAACTAGAAAAGATTTAGGCGGATTTGTGCTTTAGTTGCTGCTTCGTCTCTATCACTAGAACGATGCAGCACATTGAAAAGTTGCATCTGTACCCAATCAATAATAATGGACAAATGAGATGAGTGGAATTCTTCTACCCGGCCAAGAAAACAAACCAAAATCAGATGAACAACCCGCTGAGGGAAGCGCCAGTGGCCTCGTTTTGCCTTCTGGTTTTAGTAGCAAGAAAGAGCGAGAAAATAGACAAGAGAACGCCCCAGAAAATAAGAGCGAGCCGACAGATGAGGGTGTAAACGGTTCGTTACCTGCTGATACGAACCCAGCGACTGCGCCACAAAATGTTCAGCCGACTCAAGATAGCCAGCCGCAGATGAACTTCAAGTATCCGCCAAGCGGTGCGCAAGTTCAATGCCCAAGTTGTGGAACGCCATTTAACACTGCCGTCTTTTCGATGATCGATCTTGGCGCAAATCCAGAGCTGCTTAGCCCGCTACTTTCGGGTCAAGTGAACGCGGCGATTTGCTCTAACTGTGGCGCGGGTGGGCAACTCTCTGCACCACTGCTTATTCATCATGCGGCCAACAACTTTCTGGGCGTCTTTGTTCCATCTACCGGACAGGTTGACGATGTGCGCACCCAAAAGACGATCGGTGATCTTACCTCGCGGCTAATGCGCGATCTGCCGAGCGAGGAACGCAAAGGCTATCTGCTGACCCCCAAGCAGTTCTTTGACTGGGGCAAGTTGATCGAGGTGCTGTGGGGCTTTGAAGGCGTAACGCCCGAAATGCTGCGCCGTAATGCCGATCAACGAGCGCTATTGCAGAGCCTGATGAAGCTGGCAAACGATGACAGCGCGCTCAAAATTGGCGTTGAACGGAGCGGTGATCTGATTGACCTCGACTTCTTTGGGATGCTCGAACAGATGGTGATGGCCGTAAGCCAGCAAGGGCAACAGGAGGCAGCACAAAACCTGTTGCAGCTGCGCGAAAAGCTAATCGAAACGACGCCCGCAGGTGAAGAAGTCAAGAAACAGCAAGAACGAGCACAAGCGCTACTAGAGAAGATCTCGCAGACGCAGTCACGCGAAGAATTGCTTACGTTAGTTGTAAATGCATGGGGCGAAGAGAATGGACAAGACATTGTCGGGTCGGTTGCCGCTGCGACAGGACCGGCGTTTGATTACGAGTTTGTCATGTTGCTGGCCGCAAAGATCGAAGCCACAAAGGATGATGAAGAGCGTACCTCGCTAGAAGATCTGCGCGATCTGCTTGTGCAAATTCAGTCCGAACGGCAGCAGAACCAGCAATCTGCCATGCAGCAGGTACAGGCGCTACTGCAAGAGGTCTTGCAGGCCGAGGATCCCGAAGCCTTTATGCGTCAATATACGCCAGCAATTGATCAAACGTTTTTGGCGCTGATTGCGGCAAACGTTAAGTCAGCGCGTGAGCAGAATGCAACGGCTGCGGTAAATCGCTTGGAGCAGATCTACACAATCGCATTGCAGATCTTTGATGAGAGCTTACCTCCAGAAATTCACTTCATGCAGGAACTTGTGGGCGCGCCCGATGCAAATGCTGTCAAGAAGCTGTTAAACGAGAAGCGCGACCAACTTACGCCAGACTTTGTGAATATGCTTGGCTTGGCCGAGAATCAGATGCGTGAGTCTGGTCATAACGACCAGGCTGATAAAATCAAGTCGATTCGCGGCCAAGTCGCGTTAATGGTGTAAAAAGTCATGGTGTAAAACAGTCTATGTCAACCAAACGCTTGAAAGCCGAAATTGTCACGTCTGGCACCGAAATTTTGCTTGGCGAAATTGTCGACACCAATGCCGCGTGGATCGCACAGCAATTGCGCGAATCTGGAGTAAACCTCTACTACAAAACGACCGTTGGCGACAATGAACCACGCCTGCGCGCTGTTTTAGAGTCGGGCCTAAGCCGCAGCGACGTGATCATCATAACGGGCGGCCTTGGCCCAACCGCAGACGATATCACGCGTGATGCGATTGCCAATGCGACCAACTGCCCGCTGCTGCTGAGCGATACGGCACTGCAAACGTTGACCGAACGCTTCAAGCGCTTTGATGTAGAGATGACCGAGAACAATAAGAAGCAGGCCTATCTTCCAACCGGCGCAATTATGATCAACAACTCAGTTGGTACGGCCCCGGGTTTTATTGTCGAAAGCGATAGCGGCACGATCATCGCGTTGCCGGGTGTGCCGCGCGAGATGAAGCAGTTGATGACTGAGACGGTGCTGCCTTATCTGCGCCAGCGTAATGGCGACACGGGCATCATCCAACGGCGCGTGCTGCGCACAATCGGCATTGGCGAAAGCACTATCGATAGCAAGATCGCCGACTTGATGGCGGGATCAAACCCGACCGTTGGGCTGGCCGCGCATACGGCACAAGTTGACGTTCGCATCACGGCTAGCGCCGACACAGCAGATGCCGCGGAGGCGCTGATTGACGGGATGGAGTCTACAGTGCGCGAGCGTATCGGTGACGTCATCTTTTCTACAGAGGCCACAGAAACGTTGGAGACTGTGCTGACAAAATTGCTCGAAGCCAGCGGGCAGCAGATTGCCATTGTAGAATCCAACACAAATGGCACAATTGCCAACCGCTTACGCAGTGCCGATAGCGACTATAATCCGATCTTGGCCGCGTGGACGCTCGAATCGACTGATTTACCCGAGCCGATTGTTGATCGACTGGGCGATTCACTATCAATTGGCGAGACGTTCGACGAGACGTTAGTTTCGGACTGCGTGGCGTTACTTGCAGACGCGACAAATGCAGCGCTGAGCCTATTTGTGCTTGGCACCAGCGGCGAAGATGAAGGCGTATATGGATCGCGCGCTGGCGAAACGTGGGTCGCAACTCATGGTAAGGCTGGCATAATGGTGCATAAATTACGCTACGGTGGCCGAGACGATTATACAATGACGTGGCTTGCAAACTACACGCTCGATGGCTTGCGGAGACAACTGCTCGCGACCTGATTTTGATGACTCACCCCAAACCCATTTCTTGAAGAACTTACGGCTTACTATACTAATCGTTGCACTATTATCGGCCTTGTTACCCATTGCCTATTTTTTTGTAAATGGACGGGCTCCACAACCTCTCGCGTCTATCACAGTCGCCGATCCAACCGCTGTGCCACCTATTTCGCCCACTCCAAACGCATTAACCCTAGCGCTCAGCAAACCATTAACAAGCGCGGATTTACAAGTAGCGGAATCGCAGCCAATTTCTCAACCATCAGCGCTTGAACCTGTCGTGATTGTGCTTTCTACAACTATATCGGCTATAGCTGCACCCGCCACGATTATCGCTACATCTTCTGCAACGCCCTCACCGACACCAATGACTACACCGATACCAATAGCTACATCAACAACTACACCCACAGCTACGCCCACGAATGCCCCCACATCGACCCCAACCAGTATCCCCACGCCAACCCCCCATGCGCTAGACAAAACAACCAACATTCTTGTACTCGGAAGCGACCGTCGGCCAGGCGATGGGGCATGGCGAACGGATGTGATCATGCTGGTTGCGCTGGATACGGCCAACGCCCGCGCGGGGATCGTCTCAATTCCGCGCGACGTCTATCTAGACGAGATACCCGGTCATGGGCCAAACCGCATTAATGTGGTTGATGTTTTGGGGCAGCAGGATGATCCGAACGGTGGGGGGCCTGCGCTGCTTGCAGCAACTTTGGCTCAAAAATTGGGTGTGCGCACCGACTATTATGTGCGCTTCGAATTTGAGTCGTTTAAAGAACTAGTGGACGCTCTCGGCGGCGTACGGATCTCGCTCGATTGCCCTGTATCGGATGAAATCGTAGGTGAAGATTTAGTGATTGATCTGCCTGCTGGTGAACATCTGCTCGACGGGAAAGAGGCGTTGGCCTTTGTGCGCACGCGCCGTCAAGGCGGAGATTTGGCGCGGGTTGGGCGGCAGCAACAGCTCGTTTGGGCCATTCGCCAGCAAATGCGCGAGGAGAACTGGATCACGAGTGTGCCCGCACTTTACAGCGCGCTTTCGGAGAGCGTCCAAACCGACATTGGTTTGCTAAAAACAGTGGAGCTGGCGCGCATTGTGATGGATCTTGATGAAGAAAGCATTTACGGTTTTTCGCTCGCCGCTCCCGACTTGATCGAACCGGCGTGGCGCAACGGCATGTCGATCTTTCTGGTCGATTGGGACACAGCCGCGCAAGATGTGCAATCCATTTTCGAGCGGGCGCAATTTGCGGGTGAGGATGCGGGCGTTCCGATCCGGTGCCCGTAGCTGCGAATATATCCCAAAGTGAAAATAATGTATAGGGAGATGTCGTCAGTAACCCAATACACATCAAGCTAAGCGTCGATAGCTGATTTTGTGATCATTTCTTTCGCTATCGGAAGATACGTTAGTGGAAAAAGTCGCTCACAATGTCATTCCTGCGCAGGCAGGAATCCAGAGTCGCTCAAGTGGACCCCAGCCTTTGCTGGGGTGACATCGAATTATCAAGTTTTAAACGTCCCTAATCTGGTCTTCGTTCCTTAGCTTGATACAAATTGGACATGTGGTCAGCGACCTATGGGATCATCACTCCCTTAACGATCCATCCAATAGCAAATGGTCAAGGGGATGGCAAGCTCGTTTCGTCACTGCGGACACGAGAATTGCTGGCCGCAAATCGCGTGGTGATGGCAAAGACATTTCTCCAGCACCCTCATGCCCCTATGGATTGACGATTACGGATTAATGGCTACATACCTACACCGCCTGCGACCACAACTCACGGATCAATTCAACGCTGCCCATCAACCAGCGTCGATCCCCTGCTACTTGAATCGTAATCGTCCCATCGTACTGAAAGCTTCGTACCGTTCGAAGCTCACGCAGCAGATCGATCCCGCCACTGCCCGGCGCACCCAATGGCAGGTGGCTCGCAACAGTGCCGTCATTGTCGCTGATCCGCACGTGCGAGAGATAACTTGCCAACGCAAAGAAATAGTCGCGCGTGGTGCTTGGGGCGGGCGTTCGCACATTGCCATTGCCGATGTCATAGCTCAAGCGTAAGTTGGGCAAACGATGGAAGATTTCGCGGAAATATTTTAGCTGATGCTGATTTGCCGCGCTGTTCTCCAACGCAGCATCCACACCGCGCTCCTTACCATGTTTAATAAGAATAGAGAGCATTTGTTCGGTAAACGTATACCCGTCTTTTTCGTCAAAATAGCTGGGCCAACCCGCAAAAAGAATAGTGCAGAGCGATGCGCCCACAATCTGCGCGGCGTCGACTGAGCGCCGCATCTCGTTGAGTGCTGCCTGTCGCACCAGCGGTGATGGATTGTTCAGCGGCAGATAGGTAGGCGCGCGGCAGATGACAGTAAGCGCGGTGTCATCTAACTGCAAACGGATCTCTTCCCACTTGGTGTTTTCGAGCGCAGCGTGCGGAGCTTCTAGCACCAGATCAATAAAGTCGAAGCCATTTGCTGCAATCCAGCTGATCTCATCCGCAAGCGGGCGGTGTGGGTTATTGCTTGCCCCGATCTTCATACTGCTTTCTCGCCTAGCGTTCTATTCAAAAATCGGCTCTCTTCTTCGGTCAATTTTTGTGTGGGCGATGCGCGGTATGCGGTTGCATCTGTAGCCCACGCCCCAGCAATTAACAGCAGCAACCCCATTGTCATAACGTACATGCCCCACCCCGGCCGCTGAGTTGAATTGTAAAGTTCGCTAATGGTTGGCAAGATGCGCAAAAAGCCAGAAAGTGGAAACCAAAGTGAGCAGAGTGCAAGCAGAGTCGTTGCCCCCGCACGCACAACGTGACGCAGCAACCCAAGGAATGGACTGACCAATATCATGGCAAGGCACAAGAGAATCCAGCTAACTTGCAATTGAAACTCGGGCAACCGCAGTTTTCCTGGTGTCCAGGCGGGCGGTAACATATTGAGCGCAGCCACAATCGCCACGATTACAAAGAGCACGCGCAGGATCCAGTGGTAGCGATGCTGAAAGGTAGTAGCGTAACGCGCAAAGGCATATAGGCTGCTCACTAGACTAACCGTTAACAGTGGCAAATAAAAACCTTCGCGCCAGAGCGAGATTTGGCCACTGCGTACCGAAGGCAGAAATTTTACATATTCGCCTAGATCTAATCCCATGATAACTAGTCCTGCGACAGAGTGATTGATCCATGGTCCACAATAGCCGATAAAGGTGACAAGAACGCCAGCCGGTAGCAGCCATTTTTTTAAAATAGAACGTTGCATCGTTATGATAGTACCTTTTGATAAGCCTGAACTATTTGTTGTGCGCTACGATCCCACGTGAATTGAGCGGCATGGGCAAGACCGGCCACACGCAATCTTTCGCGCAATTGTCGATCTTGCGTCAGTTGCGTGATGCCGTGCGCAATACTGCTCACATCCTCTGCATCTACATAGATTGCACCTGGTCCACCCGCTTCGGGCAGACAAGAATTGGTCGCGGTGAGGACTGATGTTCCGCACGCTAATGCTTCGATGATGGGAATACCGAATCCTTCATATAGCGATGGGTAAGCGAAAAATTCGGCTGTGCGATAGAGTGCTGGCAGCAGATCGTCTGGCACAAAACCGGGCAGCAAAACGTGATCAGCGAGACCCAACTCGTTGATTCTCGCATAAATTTTATCATACATCCAGCCTTTACTCCCGCCGATGACTAAGCAGTGGGGCATGTCACTTTCTTGACGCGCTTGATGGAAGGCTTCGATCAGGCGCACAAAGTTTTTACGAGGCTGTAGCGTGCTCAACCCAAGGATGAAAGGGCGCTCGCCTATCCCCAACCAAGTGCGGACGCGCGTCTGTTCAGCATTCAGTGAATCGGCTGCGATACTTTCGGCTGGGCAGAACCACTGATGGTCAACGGCTCCCTGCGCAACAGTGATCCGCGCCGGCTCGATGTGCCACGTATCGACAATATCGTTGGCCGTGTGTTGACTGTCGGCCAAAATATGGTCCGCTTTGTGGATGCTGCGCGGCACCACAACATTTAAGTAATGCTGAAGCGTTGGCATGGCCGTTTCGGGATAGTGGATAAACGCGAGATCGTGTACAGTCAACATTTTTTTGCGCGCTCGACTTGGTGACAGTACAAAATCGGTTGCGTGAAAGAGATCTGTCTGGCTGCGGGTAAACCACTCGATTTGAGGAAGGGGAAGATTAAGCCGATGCCAAATGCGCACCATATTGCGTTCGCTGATGGGCGTTGTGTGCAGGGGCAGGGGGGCGCTGGCTCGCTCTGCTTTGGTGACAAAACCACTCACAAAGAGACGAAAGTCATAGCTATGGCTGCCTCGAATCAACCCATCAACCTGACCGCGTACGATCCGGCCGATGCCAGCGCTTTGACGAATAGCAGGTGTGTAGTCGATGGTGATTGTGGGCACAGTTGTTTTTAGTGTGGTTTGGGTCTATATACCTATCCAGAAAAGTTCCGTACCACGTTTCAGAGAACAGAAATGGGACAGAACCTTTCTAGTGAACTATAACCCGCGGTAGGTCCAAAGTCGATTTACTAGAAAGTTCCAAAATAAGACAACCCCAATCGCAATGGCAACGGCAAAATTGTCGTTGATCCATGTGGCTATCTGTTCTGTCGAGGCGAGAGTGGCCCAAAATGGCAGCAGCAAATAGCGACACAAGAGCGCAACGCCTTGGTTTAGAACGAGACCAACTACACTAACAACGGCAAATTGGGTAAGCTGCCCGCGTGGCGCTCTACTCTTGCTCTCGGGAAAGGTCCAAAAGCGATTGAACATAAAATTTTGGAGCACCGCAACGATAAAGCCCAGCGTGTTTGCAATTAAAAATGGGATTTCAAGCAGCAGCCCAATGTTCAAGATAGCAAAATGGGTAATTGCTCCAATTGCGCCAACCGTCGCAAACTTTAGAAATCGTTTCAATTCTTTTGGTTGCTCATGAGCAAACGAGCGTACTTGCGAAAATGACAACAACTGCTGCCTCCGTTTTTGTAATGAATGGTCGTTTTCTTCCAAGAAGGCATGTGTCTAAATTGCCAAAGCGAGTAAATAGACACGTCTTCTTGGAACGGTAGATGCTCTGACGCCGTAGCGAGCACGACCGATACCAATCAATCTCTCTTCTCTACACGCACCTAATGCTTATCGATTTAAGACTCAGGCTCATACAGCAAGGTTGTCAACCATAAACCGATGTGCAGATACATTCCCTGCACAAACAGGTTGTCGAAGATATTGTGTACATGCAGGTGAACCATTATGCCCAGCACACCAACTGCCAGCGCTCGATGCCACCCGACGCGTCTGCGGATTTTGGTGCAGATCCACCATGCGATGCCGCCCCACACGAAGAGATAAAGTACAATGCCCACAATGCCGCCTTCGGCCAGCACATTCAAATAAATATTGTGCGCATGGCCCAACGGATCATCCCACCGCCTTAAGCGATTATCGCTACGAACAATGTCTGGATAGGCGTATGCATAATTGCCTGGCCCCACACCAAACCACGGCGCTTGATCCCACATCTTTACCGCTGCCGACCAGTGAGCGGCTCGTTCCATTGCGCCAAAGTTTTCGCTTGTAAGCTGCTCGTTCAAGATTTGGTCAATGCCTTTTGTGCTCTTTTCGAGCAGCGCTGGCACGTCGCTGAAGCGATCCATAATTGGCTTTGGCAGCACAGTAATCTCGGTGCTGGCCAGCAAAATAAGCGTTGCGACTACTGCCGTCAGCACACCACCCACAAAAATGCTGCGTCGATCATACAGAACAATCACCACAGAGAGTGCCGCCATTGCACCGAGCCAACCACCACGGCTCCAACTGAAAAAGAGACCAGCGGTTATGAGAAGTGTAGCGGCCAACAAATAAAGTGAATTTTTTAGATTGAACTGACTCTTGCTTGGCCTCTTAAAAATTACCCACAGAAGCAGACTAGCCGCCACAGGTAAACAAAGCCCTAGATACCCGGCATATGGATTGGGCTGGCCAAATGTTCCGCTTGCACGCATAAAGCGGCCCAAAACCATGAACCAAGATGGTCCGATGCGCAGAAAGAATTGACCGATTCCCATCGCACTTTGCAAAATCCCGCCCAGTAAAAGGGCACCGACGAGCAACGGCATTTTCTCCGTTGGGATCATTTCACGCACAATTAGCAGAACAAACCACAGCTCAACCCATTTTACCACTTCGCCAAATGCTTCAACTAAATCTACTGCATTAAAAAAGGAAAGTAAAAGAAAACTGGCATAGACTGAAAAAAGTATGGCTGGGAACGAAATGGTGATCCGCAATGAGCGCTGCTCGATGCCGCGCAATAACCATAAACCAATAGCAACCGCAATAATGGCGTCTGCTCCACTGGCTGGACCGATTTTTGCCAAACTCAGGATCGGGAGTAGTGCTGCAATGTAGAGCCAAATTAGCCACGGATGGCGCAGCCACTGACGGCCAATAAAGTAGAGAATGGGTGCGCCAACCGCCACGGCAAGGAGCACCAAGAGCGGCAAAAACGCCACGAGCGCTGCCAGCACAAATAGACCGATACCATATGCAATGTATGCGGGCTTTCGATCAAACGCTATGAATTTATGGCTAAGAGATTCACTGCTCATGGTATAGCTCCCCAGAAAAATTTCAATCTCCCGTATGGCGAGATCCCATTGCTGCTTCGTGAAATGTGGCACGGAACTTTTCTAGGAAAGTATAGTGTTTTATCCCATTGCTGCTTCGTGAAATGTGGTACGGAACTTTTCTGGGCATTTGGGTAAATGACAACAAAAAGGCGCAAGCCAGAAAGCCTGCGCCTTTTTAGGAACTTTGAGGACAGTCCCATTTTGATGATGGCGGAGAGGGAGGGATTCGAACCCTCGAGGGCGTGAACCCTACGCGTGTTCGAGACGCGCGCACTCGGCCGGACTATGCGACCTCTCCAGACGAATCGACGACAATCGTACCACAGCGCCTTATACGTCTGCAAGAATCTGCGATGGTTACTCTGACCTGTCATATGAATTGTTCACTTCTATTGCCAGATCCAATATGTCGGTAGAAAATTGATTGATACCCACCATTAAGCCATTTTCAATAGCAGGTATCGTATTCAAATTTGCACCGTGTACAAGAAATCTATGATCGTGAAGCATATCGATAAACGGTTTGTCGAGTAGCGCTGCTGGTAAATGAGCCACTTGTGCTTCCATTAGCTTCATCCACCCAAGAATATGATCCCGCCCCAGCTCAACGGTCATCCACTCTGGAAGAGGTGAAAAAAATACGCCCGTTGCCACAGTCAAATCTATCTGCTTTGCCCTCATCAGCAATGGTGTATGTACTGACGTCAGCTCCACATTAGCCTTCACACCAAAATGAATGAGCTCATCCCAAATTAATGATAATAGTTTGAGGCTCGGCGTGCGCATGTCGATTTCAAAATGGATTTTTCTCTGCCCTAGTTCCAGCACCTCACGCAACGTCAACATTCTTTCAGCCGCAAAATCGGATCCGAACCAGCTTCCGATATCCAGTTGCTTTAGCTCGGCAAGCGAAAAGTCTGCAATCGTCCCCGCTGCGTCTTCCGTCCGGCCCAAATAGTAGTCATGGTGTACAACAAGTTGCTCATCCGCCGTAAGATGAACATCGAATTCAATTGCATCGGCACCTTTTTCGATTGCCGACTAAAATGCTGCCTGCGTGCTTTCCGGTGCATGTTGGATGTCACCCTTGTGGGCGATTACTCGCGCTTTCATCTTGTCTCTCCACAGTTTGTTTCTCCACAGTTTACGTCCCCGGCAGGGACTTCTAGTAGATTCACAATCAGACTATTACCTAGATCGTGCCGGGGACGTGGGCCACATGTCTCAGACGATTACTCAACAACCGCATACGCACGTACGGGAAACGTGCCAAATGATTCAACCTTTACAGGCGCAGCACAAAACTTAAACGGCCCATCGGGGATCGTCTCTAAGCGACATAGATGCTCCACAATCGGAATCTCTGCGCCGAGCAAAATTGTATGTACCGGACGTTCACCCGTTGACACGTCATCAATATTGTACGAATCAATGCCCACGAGCGTTGCACCCGCATCGTCAAGCCAGTTTGCTGCATCGGCAGTTAAAAACGGATGCCCCTCAAAGTATTGATCCGTCCGCCAATGGCGATCCCAACCTGTGTGGATCAGGACTGCTTTACCGCGTACATCTGCGTTCTCGAAAAACTCGGCTTCGATCTGTGGCTGGTCTGTTCGAAACAAAACGCCCTCCAACTCAGTCACCGATTCGAGCGGCAGTTGTGACAGATCCTTGCCGTTGGCATAGCGATGAAAAGGGGAATCAATATAGGTGCCTGTGTTGCCAACCATTTCCATCTTGCCGATATGAAAAGTTGTCCCGTCGGCATAGTGCTCCTTTGACGCCTCGCGACTGAGAAAATCGCAAATTAGCGGTGCAGGCAACCCTTTATAGGTGATCATCCCGTCTTCAATTGTGTGGCTCAGGTCAATTAATTTTGCCAAGCTTTTTGCCCCTTTTCAAGATGCTTATTCGCGTAGCCTACTAAGAACAATCGCGCACTTCGCGCTCGCCCACAACCAGCGTATAGCGCCCAACCTGCCCCAAGTTGGACCAAACCGCGACGCTGTACAGACCATCGCTGGGCAACTGTATCGTCTGGCGCTGGCGACGCCGATAGCTTGTGCGGCTTCTTGGGCCGCATCAATCGTCACGGTGCCGGATCCTGCTGGCACGCTTAATTGCGCTGGTGTCACAGATTGATCCAGCCCATCGGCGTTCAATCCCGGGCCGATTAACGTGATGCTCGGCACAAAATTCTTCTGCCCGTCGATTTTGGGGATCGACATGTCGAGCAGCACCGCATCGCCAGTCCGCCTCTGAAAAGTGTAGAAGTCGACATCTTGCGGCGACTCCAGCGTACCGTACAGAGCCGTCGATATGGCCGCATCTGCAATGCTCATGGTGCGCTCAAAAGTGGCGTCCATTTATTCAAAATAGGGTTGGTGCGCAAAGACCGACGAGATGGATAAAAACACCGATGTCGTGCTGATGAGGATCGTTATTAATTTTCGCATAATTTTGTTTGGTTGAATAATGGGAGATAGTTTGCATTCAATCTACCATGGATAGTGTATACATGCTAGGATGGGGACTACAATTTTGTCTAATTCTGTCGGAATTGGTGGGAACCTTGAAAACAGGAAATATCTAACGCAGAGATTGCAGAGGAGAATAACCTTATTCTGAAGTTCCCTCCTGCTTTTCTCTGTGCGCTGCGTCTCTGCATTTAAAATTTAGCTGGCAATTTGTCTACCTACTAAATATTATTTGGCAGTTGCTGGGTGGAACGAGCCATCCCGATGGTGTGCCAATCTACAATACCTGCGCCTCGACTGGATACGCACAGGGAACGCCGGGCATTGCGCGTGCGGGCGGTATTGACGTTAAGATCGCGTACTAAGATTACGAAGCGTGGCAGCCCGATGGCGATGCAGGTGCGTTGACAAAATCGCTGCTCGATATGGGAATCCGCGCGATGAAGATCTAACCTTTTGATCCGTCTAGCCGCGGCCAACCGGGGGCAGACGATTTCGTGGGCAGAGATCGAGCTAGGGTTGCGGCCATGGCGGCAGATCCGCGATGTGGTGGGGATAGAAGATGGGCGTGATTTTTCACGACTACACGGGGCCGGGTGCGCTGGCCGCGGCGCTGCATCTGTCGGCGCATTGCACAAATAGGTGGATGCAAGAAATTGTACGCGCCTATACTCTAGGCTTCTATTTGGATCTGGTGGATTATGCGTTTGTGGTTGAGAATGGGCGCAGGCGGCCACCGCAACGACCCGGTATCGGGCTGGCGTTGCCTGCCGAGGCGCTAAAACGAGCGGATTGTTTGATTACCGATATACTTTTATGGTGACATGCTTGATGATGACATGCTTGATGATGAAACGCTTTTATAATTATGGAACCGATAACAACCTTCACAACTTATAGATTTTCGACCGTGCGCGCCAAGATGTGGGCTTTTCGACAGATGGGGTTTGCGGGTAGTCTATTTGAACAGGTCGATGGGTTACGCTTTTGGAAGATGCTGGGCAGCGGAAAGGGTGCAGGTTTTAGTATGAACCCAAACTGGTCGCGCTATGCGCTGCTGTGCGTTTGGGATTCGGCGGCCGCGGCCAATGCATTTTTTGATCGAGCCGAGTTGAGCGCGGGGTTTGATGCCTATGCGCACGAGTGTTGGACAGTTCACTTGGCGGTGACGCGTGCTGCGGGTACGTGGGATGGGGCGAATCCATTTGCTGGATGCGAACGGGAGCTGCCCGCCTATGCCGGACCTGTTGCCGTGCTCACTCGCGGCGCGATCAGCTGGAATCGATTACATCGTTTCTGGCAGCACGTGCCGATAACGAGTCGAGCGATTGAGAATGCGTCTGGTGTGCTTGGATCAATTGGCGTTGGGGAGCTACCTTTGGTGCGTCAGGCTACGCTTAGTTTCTGGGAGAGTACGCAGGCCATGCAGGAATTTGCGTATCGATCATCCGAGCATCGTCACGTGGTGCGCAAGACGCGAGAGGAAGGGTGGTATAGCGAGGATCTCTTTGCGCGGTTTGTGCCGCTTTCGTCCAAGGGGTTGTGGAATGGGGTTGATCCGCTGGCGGGGCGTTTGGTTGAGATTGAAGCATAACTCTGGTAAAGAAACAAAAAGTCCGGGAAAATTATTTCTCGGACTTTTTGTTTCTCTCAATTTAATCTTTATGGTTCGTTTTTTTTAGCGCTTTTCGCCGCTGACGTCGGAGCGCATCATAGCGACTCTTCTTGCCAAAGGTCTCTTCTTTGTTAGACGAAGAATTCTTGCTCTTTGGCTTTCTGTTCTGATTTGAGACGTTGCTGTTTGCTTGCGTTGAGCCATTCTCGGATCGACTATTCTCTGTGCTGCCGCTCGATGTATTACTCGATTGGTTCCGATGATTCGAGCTGTTGCCGTTCGATTTGTTTCCATTCGAGTTTCGTCGGTTCGCATTTCGCCCGCCTGAGTTGCGCGAGCTTGAATTTCGCCCGCCCGAATTGCGACTACTGGGGTTACGTCCACCGCCGCGTTGCCCACCATTCTGTCCATTTGCTTGGGATGCACCTGTTTTTGGCGCACGTGATGGATTGTCCGCGGGGCCACTGTATTCGAAGTCGTCTAATTTGCGTCGTTCGATACGACTTTTAAGCAGCCGCTCTATTTGGCGAATCATCGGCTCATCATTGGCTGTGGTAAAGGTGTAAGCTTCGCCGTTAGCGTGCGCACGACCGGTACGGCCAATGCGATGGGTATAGGCATCAACGGTATCGGGCATGTCAAAGTTGATTACGTGCGAGATTTCGGCCACGTCGATACCGCGGGCCGCGATGTCGGTTGCTACCAACACATCGTACTCACCGCTCTTAAATCCGTTGATTGCTTGCTGTCGGCGATTTTGCGCCATGTTGCCTTGCAGCGCAATGGCATTATAGCCCTTGCCTTCAAGCCGCTGTGCCAAAAAGCGAGCGCGTCGCTTGGTGCGGGTAAAGATCAGCACTCGGTCGGTTTCGGTTCTGTCCATAATTTCGAACAGAAGGCGGTTCTTTTGTCCATCGGCCACCGGAAAGAGCGCGTGAGAAACTGTTTTTGCGGGTGCGATCATGCCGATCTGCACCGTTTTGGGCTTGGTCAAAAATTCGTCTGCCAGTGTGCGGATCTCTTTTGGCATGGTGGCCGAGAAGAAAAGATTCTGGCGCTGTTTTGGCAATTTTTTGATGATGCGCCGAATGTCTGGCAAGAATCCCATGTCGCACATGCGATCCGCTTCGTCGAGCACAAGCACTTCGACGTTGGAAAGATCCACGTTGCCTTCGTTGATATGGTCCAACAGGCGACCGGGGCAGGCCACAATAATTTCGGTTCCATCGCGCATAGCCCGAAGCTGCGGACCTTTGCCAACACCACCATAAATGGATGTACTGCGGATTTTGGTCTTTTTCCCCAACATTACCGCAGTCTCGTGGATCTGCTCGGCTAGTTCGCGCGTTGGTGCAACGACCAAGGCACGGGTTTTGCGCAGCGGTCCTTCGGTAAGGCGTTGCAAAATGGGGAGAATGAAGGCGGCTGTTTTGCCTGTACCGGTTTGGGCTAGGCCCATTACATCGCCGCCATTTAGGATGATTGGGATCGACTGCTCTTGGATCGGGGTTGGTGTTGTAAAACCAGCCTCGCGCACGCCAGCCATAATGCGCGCGTCTAACGATAATGATTCAAAACTCACAAATAGTGTGCTCCTATAATAATGTGGTACACCCACAATAACGTCTATACATCGCCGCAGCATAAATGAAATATGGTATAGATCAAATCTCATTCTGGCGCTGGCTTGTATGTCAGCGCTTGCGGTATAACGACGTAAGTATATCACACATTGACGGAAGTTTCTCTGTTTTTGTAATACTAGGCGCACACGTTTGTTTTGTGTTGAACAAAAAGTGCGAAATAATGGCGCGCTGTTTGATTACTGGGTCTGAGTATATGATAGCATTTATTTGTGGGTTTTGGTATAGGAAAGATGTACCGTTTTATTGGAGGTGTCTGAGGACATCTTGCGAGAGTTGGATGTTTTTTCTATGATGGGAAATGGAACCACATCACTTAGATTTTTCGAAATTTTTAGGAGGATGTTTTCCTACGAAATAGAGCGCTTTACGCAAATTTACTGAACCCAAATGATTCATCTGCAATCGAACAACTGTTGCTCTACCTGTGGGCGTTATGCCTATAATCCGCGAATACCCTTCGTTCCAGCCGAAATGTTTTGTCCATTCGTGCTGTCGAGGGTTGTAAAGAGGAATTAGACTATCGCTTATGGGATCTATTGCTTCTACCGCGTTATATTTGTGACCATTGCAACTTGAACAAGATAGAGCAAGGTTTTCCGATTCTGTTTTTCCGCCACGGCTGATAGGTACCACATGCTCGATGGGAAATGTTTCGGTCGCGTAATCTGCTCGACATTGGCAATACTCGCAGCGGCCTTGGGCACGTTCAATCACCAAGTGTTTCAGTTCAACCGCTATGTATGGTCTAGGCATAGTTCGGTTTTCGGATTCCTAATTCATCCATTACTGTATCCAAAGAGCTGTTTCGTATCTCTGCGAGTTGGATTAAGTGTTGTATGCGATCCGCATCAGCTACTTTAATTTGATCTATTATTAAAAGATACTCTTGATGTTCCTCAGATGTAATGGCCTCGTCGAGCATTTTTTGGCTCAAATGATCGTAACGCTCGCGAAGTTGTGTAGGTACGCCTGCATTAATTTTTTTTAGCAGTTCGGTTTCGCCTCGTGGAATAATAGGAACTCGTCGCGCTGCTCGCAGGTCGATAATCCTGTCTGCAAGTTCCTCTAATTCTCCTATTTCTAAATTTGCAATGCCTTCCATCACATCATCAATATTGAGTGAAACTTGTGAGTCAATATGAACTTTTAACATAAAGAACCTCCGAAAAATTCGCTAGACAATATCAGCGACCCGTATCAAGCGGTGTAACCGTTCAGTCCCGCCCGCTGATTGAGTGTTCACGGTGGTTTGAGGGTTTATCGAAACTAAGGAGGGGCCGAACGGTTACATCGCTATAGTAGATAGAAATCGAAATGATTTGGGCAAATTATACCATAAGTTACAAGTTACTGGAGAGGGCATTTAAGATATTCTATCTGACCAAGAACGAAATCCTAATTTTGATAATTTACACTTAATTTTTTGGCGCACGGAAACCCGCATTGGTAGCTTCGGTTGTAGTACAAAACCAGCGGTCCCCTTCTTCTGGTTTTACATTCGTTCTAGTATATGATCTGCTACTCGTCGTATGATAGATTTTCTCTTTCTCGCTGTTCACATTCCCTTTTATCGAGCAGCTTGGATCGGGTGCAACTGAACAGCCTCCTATGCAAACAAATGGTTGACCTCCCCCTGCGCTTGGCACAGTGACGGGTGCAGGTTGTTGCGGTGCTAGTTGTTGCGGTGCTAGTTGTTGCGGTGCTGGTTGCGCGGTAGCTGCAACTAACGAATTGACCGGTGCTTGTTGTACCACATTTGGCTGAGGCGCTGGTGCGACATAAACTGCCGTCGGCACCGCTGTTGCCGCAATCCGGTTCTGCGGAATGTCGTTCACAATCGCGATTGAAGCTGTGTTCACATTGAGTGTTAGATAGGGCGCATAGATCCAGCCACCCTTGCGATTTGGTGGGCGAACTTGAACCCAATCTCCACTCGAATCGCGCCCGAAAATTGTCAGGGGCGTGTTAGTCGCTGCTGATCCCGAGGTTGCAAAGTCTGTACCCGGTCCGCTGCGAATATTCATGCTTTGATTGGTGATGCCATAAGCTGGCGCACCGTCATAGTTCGACGTTCCGCTCCAAAAGCCGACTCTCTGCTGGCTCGCCGTAATCGCTGCACTCAACAATGTTGCGGCTTGACTGGTGTCCGGTGCGTATTCGACAGGTTGGGCTACACCAAGTGCAACCAATTGCTGATTGACCATTACACCATTTTGCAGATAGACATAGCGCAACAGCCGACCATTCCTGTCGGTGTCTGATCTATCGCGCACAAGCGTAACAATTTGACCTTCAACTAATATACGATTGGCCTCTTTCGCTGCTTGATAGCCAGACTGTCCGCGCTCGGGTGTGTCCATGCCAATGTAGCGGATGGTTTTGATCTCACCATTGATTTGTACTTTGATCGTGTCGCCATCAACGATTTTGGTCACGATGATTTGCGAGCTGTCGGTATTGACTGCTGGCACTGTGGTTACAGAATTGGACAGTGCTGTATCTGGTAACAACTGAGAGGCTGTTTCGACTATTGAAAGCATTTTGAGAGTCAGCGCCTTATCCGTATAAAGATCGCCATCACTGTCTCCATATTCCAGAGCGCCCTCTTGATCAATCAAATAGTATTCTCCATCCCCACAACACTCTAAATCAATGAATTTTCGACCGATGTAGGAGTCAACTTCAGCTAATTCTGCCGTCTCTGATATTCCATCTAAGTACACATCTTCAATATAAAATTTGTTGTTTTGGATAAAGATACTTCTTTTGCTTCCCGACTCAGTTAAATCAGAAAGCCATCTGCCAATCACGGCTCTCGAAGGATCTTCGGGCATTTCAAGTAGCCGTTTCAGTTCTGCCTTTGTTAGACGGTGATAACCTAGTTCATACTCAGGTGTAAGGTCAATGCTAGCCCAAGAATCAAGCTCCTCATAGTCTTTGTCTGACAAAAAGAAAGCAATAGCAATAGCATCATGCGAACTCAAAAAGAATTTTCCAATTTCTGTAGAAACGGCTTGCAATATACTGCTCGCTACTCTTTCACTAATTATCACATCAACTCTTGTACTTCCGTCCCAAATTTGAACTTCATCAACAATTGTATAAGTGACTTCCCCTATTTTCTTTGATATACCAAACTGTGTTGTAGGGTTCGATGTTGTGCTTTCACTTTCTATAGATGATGGTACGCGATTCGTCTGGATTGCTGAAATCCAGTATCCATTATCTAACTGATACCATTCGCCACTGCTATCCACTGCCACCACATTTATAGTATCACCTTCAAAGACACCAGCAATAGCCGAATTGTCGCTGCTTGGGCCATCATATAGGTCCCCATTCGTGTTTGTGGTTGTCGTGAAATTTTGTGATTGAGGAATGCTCTTTATAGACGTAGTTTCTTGAACGGGTGCTGGCTTAGGCGTTCGTGTTGTGGTTAATGTAGGTGTATTAGTTGCAGTTCGTGTTGAAGTTGATGTAGGTGTTCGTGTGGCAGTTGGAGTTAGCGGCGGTTCAGAAGCAAAATTTCTTAGCTGGCTCAGTGACATCGTTTGTTTATACAGCTTGTTCTGATAGACAAGTGAAAATGTAAGTGCTGATGATGATTCTACTGAAAACGGGATGATCAGTATTTTTGATTGGCGAGTTGCACACAATGTGAATAATCCCCCTCCAGGCGCATTTAAACTATATTTATCCCGAGTTTTGCTGCGAGTATCTTGCCGTACGCGCTTACTGCCAAACTGCAACCCGAAGTCATTCCGAGATAAACATTCTGTGCCTTCATCGATGTCGATAGTCCCAACAAATACAACATAATCTTCCCAAAAATCAATACGACTGAGCTTGATATCTCCGTCTTCAAGCTGGATAGTAATTTCAATCGGTGTATTAAATGTTGTTGCATCTGGAAGCGATTGATTAATGTTGGATGCATAGGCTGAATTAGTGATGAAAACAGTGAGCAATACAGCAATAATTGCTGATTGAATTTTTGGTAGAGAGATGACCATTATGGTTTCCTATCTGAGTTTTTATGAGGTAAAAATGATTGTGCACTTATCCAACAAAGCGAGGCTAAACCACCGTGAGATTGGCAGCGTCGCTTATTCAGGCGCGAACCTTCGTGAAAGTAATGTCAATTTAGAAGTGGTATATTATGTGGAATGGCAATATTGTACGTCACAAGATATTGTCTAGATATTTCAATATATTAACATAATTTATTGAAGCGTAATAAAATGATTTTAATGTGACGAACGGCATGTTAAATCGGCAAGGCTAAACTTATCCCTATTGCTTTTGGATATTTAGCCCTTTGTCTACAAAAAATCTAATAAATTCCGTAGTCAAAAAATTTGGCCTCTGCCTGAAACAACAGTAAAATTAGAGCTGTTTTGTGGTGTACTATACGAGATATGCGTGCACACACGAATCACGCAACAAGTATCTGGGCAAGTTCACGCACCACGAATCACATTCTTATCAATAATTTACATTCTCCCAGGAGTATCAACCGATGATCGAAGTCAACAATCTGACCAAATCTTACGGAGAGGTTGACGCACTACGCGGCATTTCGTGCAGCATACAGGCTGGCGAAATTGTGGGGCTGCTTGGTCCAAATGGAGCGGGCAAGACAACGACCATCAAAACGCTTACGGGCTATTTGCAGCCCGGCGGCGGAACCGTGACAGTCGACGGTCTTGATGTCTTAACCAACCCACGCGAGGTGCAAGCCACCATTGGCTACCTCCCCGAGAGCGCGCCACTCTATCCAGAATTGAGCGTGCAAGCCTATCTGCGAATGATGGCAAATCTGCGCCAGATTCCCAGTAGCGAACAAGTGTCGCACATCTCCGATGCGGTGCGCTCGACTGGCCTAACCGAACATTTGGCGCGGCCCATCAGCGAACTGAGTAAGGGCTACCGCCAGCGGGTAGGATTGGCGCAAGCCATTTTACATCGCCCCAAGCTGCTGATCCTTGACGAGCCGACCGTGGGTCTTGACCCCACGCAGATTGTCGAAATCCGTAAGTTGATCCGGCGGCTGGCACAGGGTAGCACCATCCTCTTTTCCACACACATTCTTTCCGAGGTCGAGGCGCTCTGTGACCGCGTGATCATTCTGATCAACGGTGAGATCAAGGCTGACGCACGACTTTCTGAGCTAGCTTCTTCATCCAACGCGCTGATCGTGTTGGGCGAAGCCGTGGCTGGACTAGGCGATCTTGTTACCGACCTGCCGGGCGTGGTCGACGTAGAATCTACCGAATCGAGCGACGGCTATCCAGCTTACTGCGTGCATGGCGCAAGCGAAGCCGATCTCTGCCCGGCGCTCTTCGAATTGGCACAACGACATAGCTGGCCCGTACGCGAACTTCGCCGCGATGTGCAAACACTGGAATCCGTCTTCAATCGACTCGCAACCGCGGAGTAAAAATAAATATTAACCGCAGATTACGCAGATTTTCGCAGATTAAAAAACTTCTGTTATTTTTCTCTGCACTCTCTGCATCTCTGCGTTAAATTAATCTCTCGAATCCGATACAACTATCACAAAAAATCATGAAACAAATACTCGCAATCACACGCAAAGAATTGAGCGGCTACTTCGGATCCCCGATGGCCTTGATTTTCATCGGCGTCTTCCTTGCAGCCACGCTCTTTTCCTTCTTTTGGATTAACACCTTCTTCGCCCGCGGCATTGCCGACGTGCGCCCGCTTTTTAGCTGGATGCCGCTGCTGCTGATCTTTTTAGTCGCCGCGTTGACCATGCGCCAGTGGAGCGAAGAGCAGCAGACCGGCACACTGGAAATCTTGCTCACTTTGCCCGTACGCGCGTGGCAGCTTGTGGTGGGCAAATTCCTCGCCGTTTTGTTGCTTGTCATCGTCACCCTCTTGCTGACCATCTTTCTGCCCATTACCGCATCGCTGCTTGGCGACCTAGATTGGGGGCCGGTCTTTGGCGGTTATTTGGCCGCATTGCTGATGGCCGCAGCCTATACCGCGATTGGGCTTTTCATCTCGTCTCGCACAAACAATCAAATCGTCGCGCTGATCCTGACCGTGCTCGTCTGTGGAATCCTCTATCTGCTCGGCACGCGCGGGCTCACCGATTTCTTCGGCCAGCGCATCGGCAGCATCCTTCGCGGCATTGCTACCGGCAGCCGTTTCGAAAGCATTGAACGCGGCGTGATCGACCTGCGCGATCTGGTCTACTATATTTCGTTGGCGATCTTCTTTCTGGCGCTCAACGTCCTTTCGCTGGACCGCAAACGCTGGAGCCTTGGCGATCACACCGCGAGCTATCGCTTCAATGCCAACATGGGTGTGGCGCTCTTGGGGATCAATCTGCTGCTGCTTAATCTGTGGCTCTCGCCCCTTAACATTCTGCGCGCGGATCTAACCGAGGCCCAAGAATATTCGCTCTCGACCACCACTGAAGAGATGCTTGGCAGCTTGCAAGAGCCGCTTCTGTTACGCGCTTACTTCAGTGAAAGAACGCACCCACTGCTAGCACCCCTAACGCCACGCATTCGCGATATGCTGCGCGAATATGAGGTTGCGGGTGGGCAGCAGGTGACGGTCGAAGTTGTGGATCCGGCGCTCAACCCCGATCTAGAGGCTGAAGCAGCCCAAAGCTATGGCATCCGCCCCACACCGTTCCAAGTGAGCGACCGCTACGAAACGGGGCTGGTCAACGCTTACTTTGATATTCTCGTTCGCTATGGCGATCAGCACGAGGTGCTCAATTTTCGCGATCTGATCGAAGTTGAGCCGCTGGCCGACGGCACTACCGCCGTCCGTCTGCGCAATCTGGAATACGACCTGACGCGCGTCATCAAAAAGACGGTCTTCGGCTTCCAAAGCACCGAGGCCGTACTCGCAGCGTTGCCCGACCCAGCCAATCTAACACTCTACATTACGCCCGACATGCTGCCCGAACAGTTGGCCGAAGTCGAAAACACTATCCGCACCGTGGCCGATGAATTTGAAACAGAAGCCAATGGCAACTTCAACTTTACCACGGTCAACCCCGACGATCCGGCCAGCGGCACGACGCGCCAAACGCTGTTTGACACCTATGGCTTGCAGCCATTTTCTACGTCGCTCTTCTCTACAGATAGCTACTATTTGCATATGTTGCTGCAAGTGGGCGAAGAAGCCGCGCTTATTTACCCCAACGGCGACATGACCGAGGCGGACGTCCGCACCAGTATCGAGTCGACGCTTAAGCGCGCGTCACCCGGCTTCCTTAAAGTTGTGGGCGTCTGGCAACCGACCATTCTGCCCGATCCGCAAATGGCTCAGTTTGGCCAAACGGGCCCGCCGCCCTTTTCTACATGGGACACGCTGGTGCGCCAACTCAATCAGGAGTACGAAGCGAGATCGGTTGAGCTGAGTAGTGGTCAAGTGCCAGCCGATATCGATGTGCTGGTTGTGGTTGGCCCGCAGCAGATGGGCGACGTGGAGCTCTACGCGGTCGATCAGATGTTGATGCGCGGCGGCTCGGTGATCATCGCGGGCAGCAGCTACCGCGTTGCGCCCGACATGTTTACGGGCCAACTTGCCGTTGAGCCGATTACGGATGGCGTGCGCGATCTGCTGCTGCATTATGGCATCGACGTGCAGCAATCGCTGGTGCTCGATCCGCAAAATACAGGCTTCCCGATTATGACCACGCGCGAGGTCAATGGCTTTACTGTGCAAGAGCCGCAAACGCTCGACTACCCCTACTTTGTAGACGTACGCTCAGACGGGATGTCCGAAGAGAGCGCCGTGATTGCCAACTTGCCTGCCGTAACCCTGAACTGGGTTTCGCCCGTCGTTGTAGACGCCGACCAGAACGCCGAACGCGAGGTGACCACATTATTAGCGTCGACAGAGGGTTCGTGGACCAGCGACTCGCTTGCTATTCAGCCAGATCAAGAGCTTTACCCCGAGTATGGTTTCCCGATTGGCGAAGAGCAGGGCAGCCAGCCGCTGGCCGTTTCGGTAATCGGTGCGTTCGACAGCTACTTTGCCGAAAAAGAGGTGCCGCAACCCGAACCTAGTGCGGATCCAAACACGCCGCCGCCCGCGCCGCTTTCGGGTGCAACCATTACGCAATCGCCCGACACCGCACGGCTTGTGGTCATCGGCAGCGGCGATTTTGTCAACGATACCGTCTTCGATATTGTGGGTCAACTGCCGCCATTCGACGCCTATTTGACGAGCCTGCAACTGGTGCAAAATACGGTCGACTGGTCCGCCGAGGATCTGGACCTGCTCGAAATTCGTACCCGCGGCACCTACGCCCGCCTTCTGCAACCGCTCGAAACGGGCGAGCAGCGCATGTGGGAATTTGCCAATTACGGCATCGCGCTGCTGGCGCTTTTAGGCGTGGGCCTTTTCTGGGTCATGCGACGCCGCAGCGAAACACCCATGACGTTGACACCCGTCGAATAAAGAGAAATGAACTCGTAAGGGCACGATATATCGTGCCCAATATTAGAATATCCCTGTAAGATCGCCACGTAGCGTTTACGTGGTTCTCACGGGGATGGCACGATACATCGTGCCCCTACGAGTGTTAAAAACATACCAACGATAATCGAACAAATACTCGACAAATCATTATGACTGAAACAACAATCGATCAATTTGAAGAAGAAGTTCTGGAAGAAATTGAAGAAGATTTCGACCCCGAACCAGATGACTCCAACGTGGAAGAATCGGAGCGCTTTGTGAACATTGGGATAAGCCGAACCAATACCTTTCTGGCGGCATTGGTGATCCTGCAACTGTTCTTGGCCGCTTTCATGCTGTGGCCGCGCGGTGGTCGCGTGGCAAGTGGCGAACCGCTGCTGGCTGGCTTTCCGGCGAGTGCTGCGGAGGGCGAAACCGAGGCTGCACCGGCTGTTGACGCGCTTTCCAATCTTGTGTTGACCGACGACACGGGCGCATTTGTCACGCTCGAACGCAGCGGAGATGAATGGGTGTTGGGCGGAACCGATGGCTTCCCCGTTAATGTGGAAAACGTCAGCGAAGTGGCCGAAAAGCTGGCTGACATCAACGGTGATCGCTTGGTCACGCGCACCTCATCTAGCCACGAACGTTTGCAGGTCTCGCCCGATGATTTCGTGCGCAAGATCGATATCACCACCGACGAAGGCGTTCAAACGCTTTACGTTGGGTCATCACCCGCAAGCAACGCCACGCACGTGCGCTTAGATGGTCAGGACGAAACCTACCTCGCGGGTGACATCAATTCTTGGGAACTGGCCGCTACCGCATCCAACTGGATCGACACTAATTACTATCAGGCGACGGCAAACGATGTCACCGAGATCACGCTGGAAAATGAAAACGGTACGTTCACTTTTACGCGTCCTGCACCGGCTGCCGAAGGGAGCGAAGATGCGCCCGAACGAGAGTGGTCGCTCTTTGGCTTGGGCCTGACGGAAGAGCTAAATCAATCTGCAATCACGACGCTGGTGAGTCAATCCGCAAACCTGCGCATGACGACGCCACTGGGCAAAAGCGCTCAGCCCGAATACGGGATCGACTCCCCACAGGCAACGGTTACGCTTACGTTTGAGCCTGCTGATGGCGAAAAATCAACGTCAACGCTAACTGTCGGCGCGCAAAATGACGATTTGACCGATTACGTTATCAAATCTTCTGCGTCGGACTATTATGTGCAGCTTTCTTCGGTCAATGCGGAGCAGTTCATCAATAAAAGTCGCACAGATTTTGTCACGGAGATAGAGCCGGAGGTAACTGGAGAAGCTGGCTCTGAGGAAAACAGTGAGGAATAGGTTGTTCGCCTTGGCTTCGACCAGATTGGCTAGCCAATCTGGTCGAAGCCAAGGCGGCACACCTTCACACAGGTTATTTCTTAAGTGCTTTCGAGTGATGCTCGATATGATCCTGCATAAACGAAGCAATAAAATAGAAGCTATGATCATAGCCCTCTTGCAGCCGTGCCTTGTGTGGGTGATCGATCTCTTTGAGCGTTGACACAAATTGCTCGAACTTGAGCTGCTCTTCGAGAAAGCCGTCGGCGTCACCTTGATCAATCAGTAAAGGAAGCTGCTCTTCTGCCTGTTTCACCAAATAGTTGGCGTCATATTGAAGCCACTCTTCACAATCGTCACCCAGATAATTGGAAAACGCCTTGTGGCCCCACGGACATTCTGTTGGCACACAAATGGGGGAAAAGGCCGAAACTGACTTGTAGCGCCCCGGATTCTTAAGCGCAATTGTCAGCGCGCCATGACCGCCCATAGAGTGACCAAAGATACTTTCGTTATCTGCCTGCGTTGGGAAGTTCGCATGGATCGCCGCGGGCAATTCGGTCACAATATAATCATACATATTGTAGTGCTTGTCCCACGGTGGATTGGTGGCATTCAGGTAGAAACCTGCACCCGTGCCGAAGTCCCAGTGATCATCTTCGATGTCAATCCCAGCACCGCGCGGGCTCGTATCCGGCACAACTAACATGATCCCATGTTCGGCGGCAAACTGTTGTGCACCCGCTTTGGTCACAAAATTTTCGTGGGTACAGGTTAATCCTGATAGCCAGTAGAGCACCGGCACAGGTCCATCTGCGGCTTGGGGCGGCAGGTAAACGGCAAAAGTCATGTCGCAACTGCAAGCATCGGATGCATGGGTATAAACTTCGAGCCAGCCCTCGAACGATCTGGTACGGCTGGTTTGCGTGAGTTTGTTTGGCATAAGAGTTTTGGGTTATAGGAATTTAACGTATAGATTGTTGTTGGTCACTGTGTTTGTTGTGGGGTAATTACGTGGTGCGTGAATAAAAATGAAGTGGTGACAAAGTAAGGGCCGCAGAGTAGAGAGAGTATCGGCAATTCTGCGGTCTCACCTCGTCATGCGTTAAAACAAAATAATCGATCGAATACTCTCCCCATCATGCATCAGATCAAAAGCCTTATTAATATCCTCAAGGCCCATCGTGTGCGTGATCATCTCGTCAATCTTGATATCGCCATCCATATAGTCTTGAACATAACCCGCCAATTGACTGCGCCCTTTGACACCACCAAACGCGGAACCACGCCAAACGCGACCCGTAACCAATTGGAAGGGCCGCGTGCTGATCTCTTGCCCGGCACCCGCCACGCCAATGATGGTCGATTCGCCCCAGCCCTTGTGGCAGCACTCTAATGCGGCACGCATGGTATTTACATTTCCAATTGCCTCGAACGAATAATCTACGCCACCGTCAGTCATATCTACAATCACGTCTTGAACTGGCGAATTGTAATCTTTCGGATTCACAAAATCTGTCGCGCCCATCTGACGAGCAAACTCTTCTTTTGCTGGATTCACGTCAACCGCGATGATGCGTTCGGCCTTTGCCATTTTGGCCCCCTGCAGTACGCTGAGACCAACCCCACCCAAACCAAAGACCGCCACGGTAGAACCGGGTTCAACCTTGGCCGTATTTAGCACCGCACCGATCCCGGTAGTGATGCCGCAGCCAAGTAGACAGACCTTCTCAAGCGGCGCATCTTTGCCGATCTTGGCGACCGATACTTCGGGCAGAACCGTATATTCCGAAAAGGTAGAAGTCCCCATAAAGTGGTAAATGGGCTTGCCATCTTTCGAGAATCGCGTCGTGCCGTCGGGCATTAAACCCTGCCCCTGCGTTGTGCGGACTGACGAACAGAGATTGGTCTTGCCCGATTTACAGAATTTACATTCGCCACACTCGGCAGTGTAGAGCGGAATCACGTGGTCGCCGGGTTGGACAGAGGTGACGCCCTCCCCAACTTCCTGCACAATGCCGCCACCTTCGTGACCCAAAATACAGGGAAAGACGCCTTCGGGATCCTCTCCGGAAAGGGTAAACGCATCTGTGTGACAGACGCCTGTTGCAACAATTCGGATCAACACTTCACCCGCTTTGGGGCCTTCTAGATCCACTTCAGTAACTTCTAACGGTTTGCCTGCTTCCCATGCGATGGCTGCTCGTGTCTTCATGGGGTTTCTCCTTGTATTATTTTGAGTAGATTATAGAATTCGCTTGAGCTGAGTATGGTCTACTTTTTCACTCGTCCCAGTAAATAGCGGTGATGCGCCCAGACAGACTTAACTTGCCACGGCAGCGGCGCATGATCGAGCCATGCGTACTTCATCACCCGCTCGCGCAGATCGGGTTCCTCGTTCATGTAATAGGCCATGGTGCTCCACTGCCAGTCGTCGCCCGTAAATTGTTCTTCGAGCTTCTGGCTGCGGATCCCCAAGCGTTTCAGCACTTCGCTGGCAGGCATGACTGTGTCGGGCCACGGGGGCACGTCGAGCACGCCTTGTTCGATAATTTCGACGCCAGACTCTTCTAAAATTTTGCGGATCCGACCGATGTTTGTCCACTTTTCATCATGATGTTTGAAGAATTCGCGATCAATTACCAATTTGCGCATCCAGTAGCCCACTTGGATATTGTTGGGCATGGCCACAAAAACCAGATCGCGACTGGTGCGCGCCAATTCACGCAGCAACCCGGCTGGATCTTTAATGTACCACAGGCCTGCCCACTCCCATGTAAAGTCGAATGAATTGTCCTCAAAGGGGAGCTGATGCCAACCATCTGGTTCGATCGATACAAAATTGGCGGGCAGTTGCAGATCCTCGCGCCAGATGCGCTCGACTCCGGCCAAGCGTTCGGCGTTGTCATCAACCATGGTCACGTCCACGCCATTCTCGGCGAAGATCACGTCGTTGATGCCACTGACGCCCGCCATGCCGTAAAGCGGCGCTTCGAGCACAGATTGGATGTTGTGGCTTTTGCGCAAGTCATCTAAAAAATCGTTAAGCACAAAGCGTTCGTAAACAAGACCAAGCCCTTCGTTATAGTCGGTTAGATATTTGCGCCAGTTGTTGACAGGATAGTTTGCGAGTGTCTGCATTGAAATAAGTAGCTTCGTTGTTGAGTGCTCTTTTGTTATTCTGAATGTTGTTTCATCAAACCCGCGGCGCAACGTGTAGCGTATAGCCATCTTGGCTCACCACGGTCACTTCGTCGCCTACAGCAAGCTCCCCGTTATCTAGCTTGGCGTTCCACCACTCGCCAGAGACGAGTACGCTGCCCTTTTCGTCTATGTCAAAGCCTTTTTTGACCACACCAACTTGCCCGATCAATCCTTCGCTGCCGGTTATGGCTTGTTGACGTTGCGCCGCTAGCCCCAAGCCGCCTGCCCACATTGTAAATATGCCAAGTAACGCCGCGAAACTAATGATAGGAATCCATGGTGTCTCAACACCCGGTACATCAAAGAGCAACACGGAACCGGCAATAAAGGACGCGATTCCACCTAGTGCAAGGACGCCAAAAGTGGGTGTAAATAGTTCGGCGATGAAGAGCGCTAGGCCCAACCCTATCAGCGCCAAACCAGACATATTCGCATCCATTTGACCAAGTAGCGCCAGCGCCAGCAGCAGACAGATTGCACCGACGATGCCGGGAACGCCAAAACCGGGGGTACGAATTTCTAAAAGCAGACCCGCTGTACCAATTGAGAGCAAGAGCGACGCAATGGATGGATTTGCTAAGAACCCAAGCAGACGCTGTACCCAATCCTGTTCGATTAATTCGATGAATGCGTTGGTCGTTTCTAACGTACGTGGCTCATCGTTGACTAACACCTCAAATCCATTCAGTTGCTCTAACAGGTGCGGCAGATCGGCTGCAATAAAGTCGATCACGCCCATCTCTAGCGCTTGATCCGCGGTGGCTGCGGCCGCCTCTCGTACCGTGGCAATGGCCCACTCGGTTGCCTCTTCGCCACGGGGCGCAGCTAAATTTTCGATGTCCGCGCTGAGAATATTGACGATTTTTTCTTGCATAGTTCCACCGATGTCGCCACCACTGCCATCGACCGGACTCGCCGCGCCGATGCTGCTGCCGGGGGCCATAGCGGCAGCGTGACCGGCTAGCGTAATGAAGGTGCCTGCGCTACCCGCGTGCGCACCCAGTGGTGAGACATAGACAATGATTGGCACAGACGAGAGACGCATCTTTTGCGTGATCGACTTGGTCACGTCCACGTTGCCGCCCGGCGTGTCGAGCTGAATGATCAGCGCTTCGGCTTCGGCCTCTATAGCGTTGTCGATATTTTCTTCAATCAAGCGTTCCAATACGGGCGTAACAATGCCCTCGTAGACTAGTACGTGAACGGTTGGGTTTTCTTGGCTCAACTGACTCTGCGTGGCGGCTGCCATGAGCGATGCGCCACTCGATAAGAGTAGGCCCGATATGAGACAGAAAAGCGCAAAAATTTGTAAAGGGGAGTAGGAGATTTTTTTCATTTGATTTTGTGTTTCCGAATAGATAGACAAATTACCCAAAGTAGCTGCTGACCCCACCCGCGACCGATACCGCCAGCAAGCCAAGCAGAACCATGCCCAAAACAAAAAGCAGGCCGATGGGGGCGATCATTGCCAAAAAGGTTTGGGCCATGTTTAGGCCAGTGACGGTGCGTGCCGTCACAAAGTAAACGATGATGGCCCCGAGCGTGCCGATCAGCGCGGCAAGTAATCCCAAATAAGGGACAGGTGTCAACGCATAGAACAAGATGGGCAGCACCGCATAGCTGGTGGCCGCCAAATAGTTTTGGATTGTGGTGGTTGCGCCCAGCCAATGGCAGACGAGCAGCACAAGCGTGCCGTAGACGAGCCACACGGTGAGCGACCGCAGCGGCCAGTTGATCCACTCGCCCAGCGACGAAAGACCTGCCACCGCCCAGCCAGGCCAAATTGGTGGCAACGCAGCGATCTCGCGCGTGGCTTGGTCCAACGACGTGCCATTCAACGCATCGAGTGCGTCATCGCTCTCATCAATCGGATCCGCTGTGGGGCCGTAGAAAATTTGCGCGGCGTTTGGCGTCGCGTCGCGGCCTAATGTCAATGCGGCCATGGTTGCGTTATATAAGCGAGCTGAATTTGCCAGCGGCAGCGCAACGCCCGCTCGACTGGCTATATTCCAGTTGACAATAAACGGGATCAACCCAGCCAGTAGCGCAACGACGCAGATCATGCCGAGACCCTGACGCATACTAATCGCAAATGGGTGCCACGCTGTGGGCACAATCGTTCTTGGCTGCGGCTGTTGATCCGCTGGATCGCCTTCCGGATCGACCACAAAATCATCGAGCGTGACCAACTCTGCAGGCCGCTGCCCTACATCCATACGTAATGCGTCGGCCATCTGTTGCAGCGAAGGCAGCCAACCCATCTGCGAATTGAGATACCAGATTCGGTCAATCATATGCTGCCCCCAACCATAAAGAGCGACGTGCCGATTCCGGCTACGAGAACGCCAAGACCAATCAGCATAGCGAGCGGAATCGATGCCACCATGGCGGACTGTTTCCATTCGAGTTCGTGCGTGACTTCGATGCTGCGATAAACAATCAGCAAGCCCCACATAATCAGCAGCAGCCAGCTAACCGAGACAAATGGAATGCCGGTTAACAGTAACAAGACGGCTGGCGCAACCATGAGAGACGTACTGCCCAGTGTTTGGTTTAAGGTGCCACTGCCGCCAAAGTATCTGGCGACTACGTGGGTAACAAAGCCATAAATAAGCCACGATGTGGTGAGCATGAAGGGCGTAAAGATGAGGGCCAAGAGCCGAAACCATCCGGTCGAAAGGCCCGAGATGTTGCGCAATGCAAACCAGCCCTGTCGCACAAATGCTGGGATAGGCGAGGCAGCTTCGGGCATTGCTTCGGCAGTCGAGCGGAATCCGTAGATATCCCAATTAATTGTAAGCAGATTCTCCATTTGGCTACGTGTTGAATCCAGCGAGAGGCTGCCAAGACTTTGTGCTTGCTGAATCTCTGTCGGCAAGAGGCCAAATACCTGTTCGAGCGGCGGCATACTAACGGTTGTCAGCAATCCGCCAATTACTTGGGCAATGCCAACCACAATGCCGAGACAAACGGTAAAAAAGAGCCCCTCGACCCATGGATTGTCGTCTTCGGCCATGGCCACGAATGGATCCGCTTCGAGCATGAGCGCCCGACCAATTAGTCGGGGGTATGTTTTGGGTTGTAACATTCCTTTTTTCCTGAGTTTGGAAATGAGATATAGCCAATCTAATGGTTTAGTTCTACTAGTATATCATAGCATGTTTTGGGGTGCATTTTTGTAAACAACAATATATAATAGAATTCTCTCCTGCAATCTAGCTGCCGTACCCTTTTAAGAGAAGCACTTCCTTCATTGTCATTCCAGCAGGTTTTTGAGTGGAATGACAATGAATAGCCCATGCTCTAACAATTGTCTACTTTGAAATTACTTCTAAAAATCTAAAGCGAGATTCGACGTACCTAAATGGAGAAAAAAGAGAGACAATATCGCCTCACATCAATTTATACCATTTGTGGATCCCTGCTGCTTTGCATGACCCTTTTGTGGTTGTTCATGTCCGTAACCTTGGCCCAAGATGATGTATCACAGAGTGGAGCGGTCTATCGCGTGATCGAAGTGAAGGCTGGTGGAACGTTGAGCGAAATTGCCAAACAATCTGGCGTGAGCATGGCTGCGATCATGGCGTTGAACGATATTAGCGAACCCGATGCGATCTATGTGGGACAATTGTTGAAGATCCCCGCTAACGGAGAGCTCGAGCAAGGACCTCCTCGGACCCAAGAGAGCACAGGTGCAGAGCGTACGCCTGTCGCAGACTCAGCGATGCCCGATCCGCTGGTGGATGATGCGGGCGCGATTCAGCCGATGTTGCCATCTAGCTCACATACGATTAAGCGCGGCGAGACGCTAAGCGAGATTGCAAAGCTGTACGGCATTTCGGTTGCCGAGTTAATGGACTATAACGGGATTGATGATCCCGATTCGATCTACTTCGGGCAAACGTTGCAGTTTTCTCCACAGATGTTGGATGGGCAGACCGAAGAAAATAGCGAACAGCGAGAAGAAGTGAATAGTGAACAGTCGACACCTGTTGTGACTTCTCTACCAAAACCAGCTTTGCTTGAACCACAGGTAACGGTTGTCGTTGTCAGACCCACTGAAGCTGTTCCCGCTATCGTACCTGTGACTGTCCCTGTGACTGCTTCGAGCACTGTAGAAATTACAAGCACTGTAGAAATTACAAGCACTGTAGAAATCACAAGCACTGTAGAAATCACAAGCACTGTAGAAATCACAAGCACTGTAGAATTGACGTCCGCCGATACAACACCGATTGTAGGGATCATGGCCCCACTTGTTGTGATCACCCGAACGGACTTGGCCACAAACTTAAACAAGCAATATACTATTCAGGTGGGCGATACGCCTGAGCGCGTGGCGCGCCAAAATGGGGCAGATGCCGACGTGATTCGCCGCTTAAACCAAATTGAGGGTCCGCTTGTGCCGGGCACGCTGCTGCTGTTGCCCGCCTCTCGGGCCGACATGGTACCGACTGAGGCGGAATCGGTGCGCACGCACGTGGTGCAGGCGGATGAGATTTTGGGCTTTGTAGCAAAGGATTATAGCGTAACCATTGCGGATCTGCTGGCGGCAAATTATATTACCGACCCCGATTCGATCTATGTGGGACAGACGCTGCTGATTCCTGAAACTGAGCGCGCGGCAGTTGAAGTGACGCCGCTAAAGGTTGGCCCCGAACGGCGCGGTTTCTATCAAGTTGAAGTCAAGCGCGGCGATACGATTTCGGAGCTGGCGCGTGATTTTGATAGCACGCTTTTGGCGCTGCTCACATACAATAATCTGCCTGATGAGGAGACGCTCTATACTGGTTTGAAGCTGCGGATTCCATTTGGCGCGCCGCCTCTGCCGCAGCGGCTGCCGCCTACGCCCCGCTCGGGTACAGATTTTTTGGTAAGCTTGAGCCGTCAACAATGTTGGGTGTTGCATGGCGATATTGTGGCTCACGAATGGACGTGCAGCACAGGGTACGGTCAATGGACGACGCGCACGGGCAGCTTTGCGGTACAGACCAAAATCGAGTCGGCCCAAAGCTCTGCTTATCAACTGGATATGCCGTATTGGCTGGGGATTTATGATGTGGGCAATTTCGAAAATGGGATCCACGGGTTGCCGGTGCGCTGGGAGACGGGCGAAAAAATTTGGACGACGCTGATCGGTCAACCGGCTACGTTTGGCTGCGCAATGTTGGCCGACGATGATGCGGCGCAGCTCTTTGAGATGGCTTATTTGGGGATGCCAGTTCATGTTGTTGAGTGAGAATTTCTAGTTTTATCAAAATTGGCGAGGATGTCCAATAGTTCCTAAACAAATTCGTAGGGGCATGAACTATCGTGTCCAAGATTGGTAATCCCGCCAACCATACTGGGCATGAACTATCGTGCCCAGTATGCTTTAAATCATCTTTTTTCGAACCATTTGATATCACCAAATCTGACAGAATCAGAAAAAACATTATGGACAAACAAGAAACTCAATCAGAAGAAAGCTGGACGCCCGAAGAGCGAATGCGTCGGTGGCGCTTGATTTTGGGGAAAGATGATCAAGAAGAAACTCAACAAGAGCAGGGCAGCGGCGAAGGCGAAGACGATGCAGGCGAGGGCGGTGCTGAGAGCGAACCTGGTGATGGAGATGGCGCGGGCGATGAGGGTGGCGGCGAAGGTGAGGGCAAAGCGGGCGAGCTTTCTGACGCGGACAAAGATATTGATGAAGCGCTAGATGGTCTGTATGGGGATGGTGATTTGGGCGGCAAAGGTGATTCTGCGCCCGACATTGCGCGCTGGTTAGGCGACATTCGAACGTACTTTCCGGGTCCTGTGGCGCAGATGGTGCAGCAGGATGTGCTCAAGCGGGTAAATTTGCGTAAGCTGCTGGGTGAACCAGACTTTTTAAAGGATGTTGAGCCAGACTTAGAGCTGGTTACAAAGTTGGTTTCGTTGAGCAAAGTGATGCCCGCGGAGACGCGTGAGACGGCGCGCGAGGTTGTACGGAAAGTGGTAGAAGATCTGCTCGAAAAGCTGGAGTATCCACTGCTGCAAGCGCTAACTGGTAGCTTGAACCGCACAGTACGTACGAAGAACCCACGGAAGCAGAATGAGATTAATTGGCTGCACACAATCCACGCAAATCTGCGCCACTATCAGCCAAAACAGCGCACGGTGATCCCCGAAACGTTGATTGGATACGGGCGGCGGCGTTCGGCGCTGCACAATGTGGTGCTCTGTATTGATCAGAGTGGGTCGATGGCAAAGTCGGTTGTCTATGCCAGCATCTTTGGCTCGGTCATGGCGTCGGTTCCGGCGCTTGATACGCGATTAATTTTGTTCGATACAGCCGTGGCCGATATGACCGATGAGCTGACAGATCCGGTTGATTTGCTCTTTGGGTTACGTTTACGCGGCGGCACAAATATTGATCGGGCGTTAGCCTATTGTGAAAAGATAATCGAGCACCCACGTGAGACAGTTCTCGTTTTAATTAGCGATCTGTTTGAGGGTGGCAACAAAGAGAGTATGGTGCGGCGGGCGGCTTCGCTAGTCGAAAATGGGGTGACGGTGGTTGTGCTGCTGGCGCTAAATGATGATGGCGCACCTCGTTTTGATCGCAAAATGGCGCAACGTCTTCTCGAGTTGGATATCCCATCGTTTGCCTGTACGCCTGATCTTTTTCCCGATTTGATGGCGGCAGCTATTGAAGGGCAAGATCTAAATCGGTGGGCGGCCGCGAATAATATTATTCCTGTGTCGCGTTAATGGTTACTATTGTATAAAAAAGCTGATTGATCAATTGATCAATCAGCTTTTTTATACAGCTTTATCTCCTAATTTTTGCCTATGTATTTCGCTTACGGCGACTTTCGAATAACCCGACAAGCCCAAGTAAGAGAATACCAAAGAGCGGTATCATAATATTTGGTGCCCACATCCGCTGGAGAGAAACACCCGTTGTTGGCAGAACCTTTGGTGGCTCTGGCGTTGGTGTTGATGGGACGATAGTCGGTATAGCAGTTGGCGATATAGCGGTTGGCGGTATGGCCGTATATGTGGCAGTCGGCGGTACAGCGGTAGGCGGTACAGAAGTTGGCGATACGACCGTATACGTAGCAGTCGGCGGTATAGTGGTTGGCGGTACGACAGTATATGTGGCGGTTGGTGGTACAGCAGTTGGTGGTAAGAGAGCCGTTACGGTTGCTGACCCTTCATCTGAAACCGCACAAAGATTGTTTCCCGCTGTACCCTGCGCTCGAACCTGCAACGTCTGATTGGTTGCAAGCGCTGGCGAGTTGCAGACATACTGAAGTATTTCACCCGGTGCAAGCAGTGGAACGACCTGATCGCAGCGCGTGATCGTTCCATGGCTCACCTCCAGGTCGGTGATGTCAATGTCACCTGCGTTTAAGACCGCCACATTGAATAACGCTTCTTCGCCCACTGCGACACTTCCAGCCGCTGGCGAAACCGTAATGCTCAACTTTGGATTGACAACCGTAACTTGTGCCGAGTCATCTGCTGCAACAGATTGACCCAAAGAAGTTCCGGTTGAGGGATCGTTTGGCGTGTTGGAATAGAAGATCTCTGCCTTATCCCCGGCTTGAATTAGCGTTGATTCGTAGAAGGCCCGAGTATATTGATGCAAGAACTCTTCATCACTGCGCAGATCGCCATTTGGTGCTACATAATCTTCTCCGTCAAGATCTAACCAATCGAGATATCCATTGTCGTTTAGATCGCTCTCTGGCACGAAGTATGTGGCTCGAATGTCTACATCTGAGCCCAAATCGGTATTATAAATTTCGATATTGCGTAATTGAAACCCTTCGCTCGCATTGAGCAAACGGGTATACATTTGAACGGTTACATCCTGACCCGCACAGACGAGACTGTCGCTAAGCACTAGTTCCATATTAATGCCAACATCTGGCGTAAGCCCTGCATTTAATAAGATCGCTTCACCTTCGCCGACGTCGACAGAAACCATGCCGTCGTTTGGTGCGCCCTGTGGGTTGGGCACCTGTACATCGCTGTCGATTGTGTCATCATCTCCGACGTCGTTTAGCGTAAAGTTAAAGCCTGCTGGTTTGATGAATGTGATTACATAGTTACGATTTGGCGCTACATCTGCAAATTCAAATGTACCAAGCAACGTTGTGTTAGCCGTCTGCGTATTTCCATCTTCATCAGTTATGGTAACGGGCATACTAAGAATATTTGCCGGTTCATCACTATCTTTTAGACCATTATTATCGATATCGAGCCATACCGTTCCGCCGACCGTTGATGTTTCTGGCTCGGGTGTATCTGTAGCCGTTGCGGTTGGTGCTGGTGTATCCGTTGGCGGTACAGCAGTTGGTGGTACAGCAGTTGGCGGTACGGGTGTATCTGTTGCGGTTGGTTCTGGTGTATCCGTTGGCGGAACATTCGTTGCGGTTGGCGGCACCGATGTGCTTGTGGCTTCTGGCGTGTCTGTTGCCGATGGAAGCGCAGTGCTTGTCGGTGGAACTGACGTTGCAGTGGCGCGTGGTGCTTGGGTTGGCACGCCGCCCTGTGGCGTCCCCGTTGCCGTACTGGTTGCACGCACAAAGTATCGTGTTGGTGCCACACTGGCGGATACTACGTTTTGATCGTTATTTTGATCATCCCCGCCTGAATTTTGAACGTTTCCTTCTGTGCTGCCCAATACAGCCGCGTCGACCACAACGGTGTACTCGTCAGATGTCGCCACAACTTCGTCGTTATCATCAAGCGCATTAAGCTGTACCAGATATTCACCCGGCTCTGTCAGCTCTGTTGCGTGGCTCCACTGCCCGCTGCCGTCGACCGCCGCCTTTCCATCTAGCGCACCATCGATCATAATACCAAGATTGCTGTTTGCTAAACCAGCACCGGTCAGCGCGATTGCGCCAGGAGCCAATGCACCGCTTGGCAGGTCGAGCATAGGCACCATTGCATCGTCCATTGCACCTACATTACCTACTACTACCCTGTAATCGTCTGATGGAATTGCAACTTCTCCATTATCGTAAATTGTACGGGCTGCTAGGCTGTACTCTTGTGCGTTTGGTAGCGTAGCCGAATAGCTCCATCGACCAGCATCGTCTACTGATGTAAGCCCCTCGACCTCACCATCGATCAAAAACTCTAGCTCTGTGTTTGGCATGGCGGATCCAGCAATGTCTATTTGGCCTGGCACTAATGATACAGTTGGAAGCTCTAGCATCGGCTTGATTATCTCGGCACTACCTGCTGCCATTCCACCTAGCGCTAAAGCTGACACGCCATACTTCATTACATTTGATGTTGCCCTAATATTTCCAGCTCCATCAATGCTCTTTGCCTGATATTCACAAGTGCCGGAATTGTCTACCGTAGTTGAAAAGGCCCACTTCCCCTCTGCATCAACATCTGTATTACCCAAAACATCATCGTTGCAGAGTACTTCTACCGATGAATTAGGTTGGCCTGTACCCGCAAGCGTTAGCTCTCCTGCACTAATTTCTGTGCCAAGCGCTGGGCTTACGATTTCGGGTGCAGCAAATGAAGTACCAATACCCGCTTGTTGTAATAGAAAAAGCAGCAGAGCAATCAATCCTAAGAGAAAGAGTATCCACCATTTCCACCGTCTATGTTTAGCAACCAGATCGTTGTTACAGTAAAGATCTGATCCTGAATATACTGTCACGTATTCTCTCCTTAATATACCGCGCTCAACGTCGCCTGTTTGGTTGGCGTGCTTTAGCCTGTGTTAATTGTCGCAGTTATCTGAGATATAGAAATAGGTGTCTTGCTTTTGACATTCTACTTTTAGCAAGACGCCTATTTTGATGGTTATTCTATTTCTTTGCTAGTTCAGCGGCTTGTTTAGTCCAACCCGCGGTATCGTGCTCTTGCCACTCTTGGATTTTACAGACAGCGTGTACTTTGTCCGGATCGGCGGCGGCCAACTGTTCAAAGGTGTATATGCCTGCTTCATTTAGTCGCTTTTCATATACCTTTCCAATACCGCTAATCTCGCTTAACCGATCTTTCTCATCGCTACTGCTTGATGGCGCAAAGCTAAAGCCGGTATGGAAGAAATTACCCAGAATATTCTCGGCATCTTCAATCCAGGCTGAATAGTTTGCACCAGCCGGCGTCTCACCACCGGCTTCAACAATCTGCTTTAACTCTTCCGGAGTCGAGTTTGCAACATCGTAATAGGTATTGATGCCAGCAGCATAAAGTCGAGCTTCATACTCTTCGCCAACGCCGCGAATTTCTTGCAACCAATTTCGTCCAGTACGTGTGCCTGCCAAAATTTCAGTTGCCTGTGTTGCCCACTTGTTTGTGTTCGTTGACGTTGGCGCTTGTGATCCGGCCAATAATTCTTGCTTTGTCGAGTTAATCACCTCATAGTAAGAGGTAATTTTTGCCGCATACAGTCCCTTCTCGTATTCGGCTGTAATACCCTCCAACTCCTGCAGGCGATCTCGTCCACGTCGATGCGCTGTGCCACCGCCACTACCGCCAGTTAAGCTAGCGATCTTCTTCTCGGCGGCTTCTAGCTGTGCCTGCATCTTCTTGTCGACTTTTGGTCGTGGTGGTTTAGGCTTTGCGCTAATTTCTGCCTTCAACCGCTCGATCTCTCCGATTGAACTGTTAAGCTGTGAACGTAGCTCATCACCTTCGCGCCCAACAATCGTGCCATCTTCCAGAATCATCACCTGATCGGCTGACTTCATCTTCTTGGCTTGTGCAATCCAGTCTGCTGTGTCTACATCCTGCCATGCCTGAACGCCAGCGATCTCATGTAATCTTTCTGCTGTAGAATTAGCTACATCACTATAGGTCATAATGCCCGCATCATGCAGGCGACTTTCCATCACTTTACCAATGCCGCGCATCTGCTGTAGATCGTCCTTGCCCTTGACCCATTTAAACTTAGGCATTTTGGCAAGTTCTGCTTCAACTTCTTTGAGACGTTTATTAGCTGCATCAAGCTCTGCCTGACTACCGGCGTCTTTCAACTGGGATTCTAGCTCTGTGATACGCGTTTTAAGTCCATCGCGCTCGCCAACTAACTGTTTGATCTTCTCGTTGGCTGATTGAATACGCGAATTTGCATCTTTGATTCGGCCATTTGCTTCTGCGACCGCTTTTTCGAGCGATGCAACGCGCGAACGAGACGTGTCGAAGTTTCCGCGGAGAATTTTCAGCTCTTCACCAGCTTTGGCATTTGCTTCAAGCTGAGAGGTGAAACTGGCGATTTCTGACTGATACGCTTGCTCGGATTGACTCTTTTCCGAACGGAGTGAAGCAACAAGAGCATTGGCTTCGTCACGTTCTGTACTCAGCGCGCTAACCTTATTATCGACATCGGTCAGCTTACTTTCTAGCGTGCGAACCTGCTCCTGCGCAGACTGTAGATTTTTTTCTAGCTGTGCCGAACGATTTTGAGCTGCATTTAATTCGCTTTCAAGCTCTCCGATACGCTTACGCGCTCCGTCAAGATCCGCCCGCAGTGACGCCAACTCACTCTCCGCGGCGTTTCCTGCTTCTAGCTTGGCTTCTAACTCAGCAATTTGCGTTTTATAGCTGCTGTCTGCTGTCTGCTTCTCGGCACGTAGTGATGCAAGCTGAGCATTGGCCTGTTCGCGTTCGTTTTCTATTGTCGATATATTACCCTGTACCGTCGCGAGCTCGTTCTCCAACTCTCCCACTCGACCACGTGTTGTGTCGAGTTCATTCTTCAGGTTGCTCAGTTCGCTCTCTGCTTGGGCACTTGCGTCAAGCTTGGTGGTGAAGTCAGCAATTCGAGATTGATAGGTGTTTTCAACTTCATCTTTTTCTGCACGTAGTGACGTAACAAGCTGGCTAGCTTCGTCACGCTCGCTACCCAATTCTGTAATTCGCTCGTTAGCCTGAGCAATGCGCTCATTTGCATTCTGAATGCGTGAATTCGCCTCACTAAGAGCTTTTTCTAACTCTGCGGTTTTATCGCGCGATGCACTAAGCTCTGTACTTAGCTCGCGTAATTCGGCTTCGGTTGAGCTGCTTTCATCCAACTTTGTGGTGAATTCTGCAATCCGAGATTGATAGCTGTTCTCAACTTCGTCTTTTTCCGCACGCAGGGATATGACGAGATTTTGGGCTTCGTCACGCTCACGATTAAGCGAGGCAAAGCGATTGTTGACGTCGCCTAATTCGCCTTCGACTTCGGCAATGCGTGAGTGCGATGCGTTCAACTCACTCTCGAGTTCACCGATGCGACCATTCGCGCCATTGAGTTGACCCTCAAGCTCACCGATGCGACCATTTGCACCGTTGAGTTCACCTTCTAATTCACCGATGCGACCGCGTGCGCCATCCAAGTCACCTAATTTACCGCGGCTCTCTTCGAGTTTACCCTCTAACTCACCAACGCGATTTCGTGTACCATTCAGTTCGGTTTCAAGTTCACCAGCACGGCCACGCATATTGTTAAGCTCACCCTCAAGTTCGTCGATACGACCGCGTGCGCTGTCCAAATCACTTAGCTTACCGCGTGCCTCTTCAAGTTCACGCTCTAACTCACCAACGCGACTGTGTGCGCCACCAAGCTCATTTTCAAGCTCACCAATACGAGTGCGTGTGCTCTCTAGCTCACCACGGACTGTGCCAAGTTCGGCTTCTGCATTGCTGCCGCTATCTGCCTTTTCTCTCAGCTCTACAATCTGTGACTGGTATCCCTTCTCTAACTGATCCTTTTCATCACGCAATGAGTCAACATGCATCAGTGTCTGATCGCGCTCGCTTTCTATCGTGGCAAGTCGCTCATTCACGCCGCCAAGCTCTGCTCTTAAACGCTCAACGTCGCTGTTCGACTGGTTGATGGCCTCATCCCGCTCGTTCGTCAACTCTGTAATTTTGTCGTTGGCCTGACTAATGCGCGTGTTTGCATCTTTAATTCGCGAATTTGCCTCACCTAATGCTTTTTCAAGCTCTGCGGTTCGGTTACGTGCCGAACTCAACTCTGCGTTTAAATCGCGTAGATCTGCTTCTGTAGATCTGCTCTCATCCAACTTGGTTGTAAATTCTGCAATGCGCGACTGATATGTATTCTCAACTTCATCTTTTTCTGAACGGAGAGATGTGACAAGACTTTGCGCTTCGTCACGCTCTAAATTAAGTGAGATGAAGCGATTGTTCACGTCGCCTAGTTCCCCTTCGATTTCGCTAACGCGTAACCGTGAGGCATTTAACTCACCTTCAAGTTCACCGATGCGACCATGTGCGCCATTCAGGTCGTTTTCGAGTTCGCCAACACGACCGCGTGCGTTGTTGAGTTCGCCTTCAAGCTCACCGATGCGGCCATGCGCTTCGTCCAGATTCACAAGTTTGCTGCGGGCTCCTTCGAGTTCGCCCTCAAGTTCACTGATACGACCATTTGCGCCATTCAATTGACCTTCAAGCTCGTCGATGCGACCAGTTGCGCCATTCAGTTGACCCTCAAGCTCGCCGATGCGGCCGCGTGCCCCATCCAGGTCCACAAGTTTGCTCCGGGCTCCTTCGAGTTCGCCCTCAAGCTCGCCGATGCGACCAGTTGCGCCATTCAGTTGACCCTCAAGCTCGCCGATGCGACCGCGTGCGCCATTGAGATCACCCTCAAGTTCACCGATGCGACCACGGGCACTGTTGAGATCACCTTCGAGCTCGCCGATACGACCGCGTGCGCCATCAAGCTCGCCACGGACTGTGTTAAATTCTTCGGTAGATGGTGTATCTTGTAATCTGGTGGTGAAGTTAGCAATTTGTGATTTGTAGGTTGTATCTAGCTCATCACGCTCGGTACGCAATTCCATCAACATCGAATTTGCATTGTCACGTTCACCGCGTAAAATAGTGAGCATATCACTTGCGCCGCTGCTCTTTGATTCGAGCTCATCTTTCTCGCGACGTAGCTCTGTAACAAGCTGATTTGTACTATCTCGTTCTTCTTCAATCTTTACAATTTGCGAACGAGCATCCGATAACTCTCTGCTTAAACGATCAACTTCTTCGGCATCTACAACTGGTGTTTTTGAAAGTTCAACTGCCTCGTCGCGTTCTGTACGGAGCCTATTTATCTGTAGATTTGTATTGTCTAAATCTGTCTCAAGCTCTGAAATGCGCGTACGGTATCCAATAAGCTCTGATTCATCGAGTATCGGTACTGCTGCTGGCGCACTGCGCATAAGTTTGAGCCGTGCAATTTCATGCTGCGCATCATCCAACTCGGTCTGTAAGTTGCCGATTTCTGTCGAAGAGACCGATGTTACGGTGGTGCTGCTGCTGGCTGGCGCATTGCGCATGAGCTTGAGCCGTGCAATTTCGTGCTGCGCATCATCTAACTCGGTCTGTATATTGTCGATTTCTGTCGAAGAGACCGATGTTACGGTGCTGCTGCTGGCTGGCGCACTGCGCATAAGTTTGAGCCGTGCAATTTCGTGCTGTGCATCATCCAACTCGGTCTGTACGCCTCCATCGCCTGTAATTTGCGTGGTCAGCGTAGATATTTCTGATTCAAACTCAGAATCATCGCGATCAAATGCAGCACCTACTAACGCCAGCGCACCACCTGCACCAGTTAACAGCCCTGCTTTGCGCCGCCAACCGCTTAGATTGGTCTCTAATTCGCCAATCTGTGTTTTTGATGTACCCAAATCTGATTTTAGGGTATTGACCGTGCTATTTAATTGAACTATCTGATCATTTGCTTCGGTTGCATAGTTTTCACATCTGCGTTTCCAAAAAAAATAATCAATTATGAACTCGAATAACCACCCGATCGCAAGACCAGCTAGGAGCGGCAATAACCAACTAGGCATAAGAATTATATCCTCCATCATTTTGTGCTTTACCGGAATAAGGTACTGTCTATTTATTGTATTCCACCTGTCACTCTCGATAACAGTAGAGTACAAAAACTAGCGCTGTTAGGCCATTCCGAAAAATAAAATATACAGTATGGCCGCAAGCTAATTCAGAAAATCGTTCGAATACGTATAATTATTTTTCTGGATTAGCCTTACATAGATAGTACAGACATTATCTTATACAGATTCTGCTCCCCAGCTTAGAATCTTGGCAGTAAACACTTAATTTCTTGAATATTATTTGTTAACCTTATGATGCATAAACTAACATGATTTATGCAGAAAATCATACTACCTTTTAGGGACTGTGCCACTCGAGTATCCAAATGACTTTGTCTGACTAGGTAATCTAACGCCATTCATACACAATTTGGAACAGTCTCTACTTTTATAAGCTCGTGCCGTACTCTATAAAAATCTTGATGAACGATGGTAGATTTTTATATGTTTATTAGATAAATCCTGTGCGTGAATCGTTCTACAATTTAGCAATAAATCGATTTAGAATCGAAGTTCGTACTATCGTCTTCACTAAATGATGTGTAGAAACAGTTATATATGTATCTAGTGGGGGTATTGATATGTGTCATTTCCATGAGGTTGAAGGCGGAAAATCGTCATTTTGAGGGCGTACCTTAACAAAATAGCGCTCTACCCTTACATAAGTATGTTAATCGTTGCTTGAACGTACTATATACTCCACATATCGTAGGCTTATTATATACAATTTGTACGATATGTCACATAATAGATGTTACCTATCAAGATCAACTTGCTACACAGAAAGCCTCTATTTTTTTTATCGAAAAATTCAAATAATTACTAAAAATGAATATATCATTAATATGCTACTGATGTAGACAAATGAACTGTTACCATTCCGTTCCCCTTGGTTTCGATACAAGATGCTGCCTCGATCCACTCAACTGGCGGGGACTAAACAGTTACATGTCTGAATGCTCATAGTGAAATTGAGGGAGGAAGTAAATGGATAACCGACAAAAGCTGCGCAAAATTATTCAGGACCACTATAAACGTGATCACGATGCTTTAGGGGATACGGGGACATTAGCGCTACTCGACGCCGGGCGACAGTGGGATCTGTCGAAAACGCTTTCTACTGGAGGCGTTGTTGTTTTCCCGCACGCAAACGTTGCCGATTGTGGACACGAAATAGCAGCCGCTGTCCACGCCACTTTAGATAGTGGGGCCGACCGTGTTATGGTAGTTAGCGTTCTGCACGCGTTTACCAACGAGATGGAGAATGCTAGAATTCGCGTAGCCAATGGTGGTGATCCTGTCAAAGAGACGCATTGCGGCATTCAGGGGACCGATATCGATGGGGCGCGTCAGGAATGGCAAGAGGATCATGCGCTGATTAGCTGGCGACATCTTTTTGCCGCCGAAGTAAAGCGGCGCGGTATAACAGGGCCAGAAGTCATCGAGCGCTATCCTTATTTAGCAGGCGGCAAGCCCAATCAGCTTCCAGGTTTTGATGAGATGGCGCGCTTGGCAGAAGAGTGCGTAATTGTGTCAACCGCCGATCCCTTTCATCATGGTATTGGGTATGGCACACCGCCGAGCGAATCCTACATGCCCGAGGAGGGTGGGCTTGATCTTGCCCGGCGCACGATACAAAGTGGAATCGATCTACTTACCGCAGGAGAATATTGGGGCTACAATCAACATTGCGTGGAAGCAAAGAGCGATGCCCGAGATGCTGGGCAAGTTTTTCGACATTTGCGCGGCCCTATGGCTGGGCAGATTGTCGATTTGACCTACAGCGATGCCTCAGGTGTGTATAATCAACCTCCACCAACGTGGGTTGCTACTGCTTTGTTTGACTGGCAATTAAGGTAAGGATAAGAGTACTCAAAAAAGTGAAAATATCACTTGGCAGAGATTTACAACTGTGCTATAATTTTTTACATTCATAAGTAACAAATATAAGTTTTAGTTAACGCACACTTTTTGTGCAGTCTTGTTCGCATCTTGTTGGAGATTTCTGATGATCGAAGTCACAATCGATAGTATTCGTGTTAGTTTAATGAGCCACCATCGTATTGTGGTTCTAAAAGAGGAAAGTGGCGAACGAATGCTGCCGATTTGGATCGGACCGTACGAAGCCGATGCCATTACCATGATTTTGCAGGGGATGGATGCTACTCGCCCACTAACGCACGATCTTTTAAAGATGGTTATTTCCACGCTAGGTGGTGACGTTAATCACATTGTTGTGACTGGTTTAGAAAATACGACTTTCTTTGCCAAAATCATGATCGATATGGATGGCGAAACTATTGAAATAGACAGTCGGCCAAGCGATGCCATTGCGCTTGCTGTACGCGTGGATGCGCCTATCTTCGTAGCGGAAGATGTGATGGAGCAGGCTTGTGTCCAACCTGGGGAAGAGATGAGTCTTAGCGACCGCGATGAAGATATGATGGAAAGCGCGGATGCTTCATCTGAAGATCTTGGTGTATTTAAAGACCTGATTGAGGGACTTGATTTAGATAATCCGCTAAGCTGATCTGCTCTAAACACTCATAAACAATTTAGGTTGATATATCCCCTGATTTTACTAGAACAAAAGTTCGACTAAGTGAATAAAACTAGATATACTGTACGGCGAGGACTAACTTTAGTTCTCGCCGTTTTTGTCAGATGAGATATATCCACAGGTTGTAGACAACCTATACGCAGGTAATCACCCAAACTATGGTATTCCCAGCAGATTCGACTGCAAGCGCCCCAATCAAAGGTATTCCAGCGAATATAGAAGCCGAGCAGGCTGTGCTCGGCTCTCTTTTGATTGACCCCGATGCAATTATTAAGATCGCCAGCTTTTTGCGACCAGAAGATTTCTACCGCGAGCGACACGCTTGGCTGTACGAAAGCATGTTAATGTTGAACGAACGCCGAGAGCCATTGGATATGGTTACCCTGAGCGATGAGCTAGAACGGCGAGAGCAGCTGACCGAAATCGGCGGCCCTGCCTATATTTCGGATCTCATCAGCAGTACTCCCACTTCGATTAATGTTGAGTATTACGGCCAGATTGTGGCCCGTACTGCTCTGCTGCGCCGATTGATATCCGCAGCGGGTAAGATTGCTGAATTGGCGTATGACGAAAGCCAGCCGCCGGATCAGGTGCTGGAACGTGCGGAGCAGCTCATCTTTGGCATCAGCGAAAGTCGCGTTCACCGCGATCTGGTTCCGGTGGACACGATCATGCAGGATGTGGTCAACAAGCTGGACTTTTTAGCGCGTAACCAAGATACGCTGATGGGTGTGGCGACTGGCTTTAATGCGCTGGACACCATGCTTGGCGGCTTCCAACCGAGCGATCTCATCATCGTGGCGGCGCGACCGGGTATGGGTAAATCGAGTTTCGCGCTATCGGTCGCGCTTCAGGCTGCCAAGAATCTGAATTCCCGTATTGGTATCTTTAGTCTCGAAATGGGCGCTGATCAGATGGTCCAACGATTTTTGGCGATGGAGACGCGTATAGATAGCCACCGTATGCGCATGGGCAATATTTACGAGGAGGAATGGGATATTTTGCTGACCGTCGCTAATGACTTGGCCAGTTATAATATATTCATTGACGATACGCCGGGCGCAACGGTTGGCGACATTCGAACAAAGGCGCGTCGACTGTATGCTGAACGCGGGCTGGACATGTTGATGATTGACTACATGCAGCTCATGTCTTCGGGCAAGGGGGGGGGCGGTGGCGAAAACCGTCAGCAAGAGATCAGCTATATTAGCCGCTCGCTGAAAGAGCTGGCCCGTGAACTGAATGTGCCCGTGATTGCGTTGAGTCAGTTGAGCCGTGCGGTGGAAAGCCGCGCGGATAAACGCCCGATGCTTTCAGATTTGAGGGAGAGTGGTTCAATAGAGCAAGATGCCGATGTCGTGATGTTCATCTATCGTGAAGAATATTATATCGAAGATACTGAGCGACAAGGCATTGCGGACATTATTATTGCCAAACATCGCCACGGCTCTACGGGCACAGCTCAACTTGGCTTCCAAGCCGAGCTGACCCAGTTCAGCGACGTCGAGATCGTGCGTACCGATTTGGAATATTAGAATATGCAAAAATCAACCGGGTTTATTGGGTTCCCCGACAAGAAAATGAGCCCCATCTTTGTGCCAGATTTCTTCTTTACCGATCTGCTGCCACAAATTGATGATATGGCCGAACTCAAACTGACGCTTCACTGCTTTTGGCTACTCAACGAACAGAAGCAAACGTTGCGTTACTTACGCGGCGAGGATCTGCGCAGCGATTGGAAGCTACTGGAAAGTCTTTCGACCGATAGCGACCTGCGAGCGCCGCTAACCGTTTTAGAGGATGCGCTGGAACGAACCGTTGCGCGCAATACGCTGCTGCGCTTGGAAATTGAAACCACTTTTGGCGAGGAGCCTCAAATTTTGGAGTCATCTCCCGCTGATTCCGTTCATAGCAAGCCGCCCCCCATCGAAACGCCTCAAGGGGATGATGATGAGATAATTGATACTGATCTGCTGGATAGTGGCGAAGAAATAGAATTCAACACCTTTAACGCCGATCAACTGGATGGATTTAATCCGGCAAATAATGACACCATTACCGAAGATTGGTACTTTATGAACACGGTCAAAGGGCGGCAAACGCTTGCCATGATCCGGCAGGGCAAATTGAGCGAAGTGATGGCCGCGATTCCAGACGAGGCGCGACTGCACGTCGAGCGCCCCAATATCTTTGTTATGTACGAGCAGAATATTGGCTTTATGTCGCCGATGATTGCGGAACAGTTGCGCGATCTCGAAAAGACCTATTCGCCGGACTGGGTGGAAGAGGCGTTCGAAATTGCGGTCAGCAAAAATGTGCGCAATATAAAGTATATTCAGGCCATATTAAAGCGTTGGGAGACTGATGGCCGCGAGGGAACAAACGCAAATAGTTTGAGCAAAGGCAAGAATGGGTATGAAGAAACTAGACGAGATTCTAAACAGCAACGGCCGGGGCGAACAGGCGGGAAGAGCGTCCTCGATGAATACTCCGACATCATTATCGGCTAATGGCCTGCCCGCCGGGCGCAAGCGCAAAAGCAACCACGAACCTAAACCAATTGTGGTCGAAGGTCGCACCGTTAGCGGCAAGGCATCGCGCTCGCTCTCGCCGACAGAGCACAACTGCTCCATCTGTAAAGATATCGGTTTTGTGGCGCGCGATGTGCCGCGCACCCATCCCGACTTTGGCAAAGTGCATCCGTGCGTCTGCCGCGCGGACGATGTGGCTGCACGGCGGCTGCGTCGGCTACACCGCATGAGCAACATGGAAGGCCTAGAGGCGCTCTCGTTCGAGAACTTTATCCCTGAACCCGGTCACCTTTCGCCCGATCAGAGCCAAAGCCTTAAAAATGCGTATCAAAGCTGCCACTATTTTGCAGAAGATCCGCAAGGTTGGCTGCTTTTAACCGGCACATACGGTTGTGGAAAAACTCACCTAGCCGCGTCCATTGCGAACAGTTTATTGGCGGGCGGCAAGAGCGTTATCTTTCAAACGGTGCCGGATCTGCTCGACCATCTACGCTCTACATTTGGCCCAACTAGCGAAATCAGCTACGATGAATTCTTCGAGCAGGTACAGAACACGCCGATTCTAATTCTGGATGATTTTGGCGCGCATAGCAGCAGTCAATGGGCCAACGAGAAACTCTTTCAAATCCTCAACCATCGGTATAACACTGAGTTGCCAACCGTCATTACAACCAATCTACGGCTCGACACGCTGGAGCCGCGTTTGCGCAGTCGCCTTTCGGATGTACAACTAGTGACACAGGTACTGATCTCGGCACCCGATTTCCGCAGCGGGTCGAATCCGATGCAGCAAGATTTGAGCACCTTGGCCTTCCATGGCGAGCATCAATTCGATACGTTTAATGTGGAGCGGGGTGATCTAATTGGTGATGAGCGAGTGGGCTTGAAGAAAATTATGCGTACTTGTGTAGAGTATGCTAAAAAACCAGATGGGTGGTTGGTTCTTTCGGGGACATATGGCTGTGGCAAGACACATCTTGCCGCTGCAATTGCCAATCACCAAAGCAAGACGCTAATGGGCGACGTAATGTTTATTGTGGTGCCCGATCTGCTGGATCATCTGCGGGCGGCATTTAGCCCAAACTCAAATACATCCTACGATCTGCGCTTTGATCAGATTAAGAATACGCAATTGCTTGTTTTGGATGATTTGGGGACGGAAAGCGCCACGCCGTGGGCGCGCGAGAAATTGTTCCAGCTTTTGAATTATCGCTATACGGCCATGTTGCCAACCGTGATTACAACTTCGTCGATAGACGATATTGAGCCGCGGCTTTTGACTCGAATTTTAGACGTTAGTCGCTGCAAACTGTGTCACATCAAGGCAACGAGTTATCGCGGCAGCCACAGCCAGCAGAAGTCAACGGGGCGCAATAGTAAAGGACGTGACCGATAAAGCCTCTCCAAGAAAATAAGTATACACGGAGGAGACATTCTCTTGCGTCGCTGCTTTTGGGAACGAGCCGTACTAGAGAATGCTCACTCCACGGTTTACGAATAGTTATTTCTATAGGATTAGCCTCAAGACCACTTAAATGAGTCCTTGTCGACTAATGTTTACAAAACAGTACCGCTTTGCGACACCCGACGGATCTGGCCAAAATCTCGACACCCTATCCACGGCTCACGGATCCGTTCAGAGCAGATTAAATCTTCATTTAAGCGGTCTTAGGACTAACCTACCTGCTGTAGTTACTTGATACTATTTGGATTCAGACTCAATATACCCATCGCGTACTGTGCTGCCGATCACAAATCCGGCGCTAACCAAGACCAAATTCTTAATGATATATTGGCCTTCTAACGTAAGTCCATACGGGAAAACGTTGAAACAGATCTCTGGCAGCAAAACCAAAGGGAGCGCTGTCCCCGGCATTTGCAGAAAGAGCAATAAGAGGGTTACGCGCATAAACAGCCCCGAAATCAACCCTAGGCCAATTAACATTTCCCATATGGCTAGGATGGGTATAAAAACATCGGGCGAGACAAAATAAATTGTATTTGCCACTAATTCCTCGGCTGGGCTTAATCCTGGTACAAGCTTTAGCGCCCCAAACCAAAAGAAGATAATTCCTAATCCAACCCGAAGTGAAAGTACGCCATAGCGAGCCATCCAACGCGTGATCCATATGTCGATCTGCTCGATTTTGGATGAGAGAGGCAATCGCTTGAGTAGCGACATCTCTAGCATTATTTCCTCCTTTAATGTATGTAAATGAGTTCATAATTCGTTACATATGTAGTAGACACATTTACTATAACAGAAGGGCAGGGAGATGTCTGTGAAATAAATCACAATCGGCTTTTACAATTCTGTTGTGCTGAGTAAATCTAGCTTTTTCTCGCTTTCTATGCCATTTAGCACTTTACGAATCTCTTCGACACCCGGCCAACCGGGAACGCCACGTTTGTGCGAATTATTTTTGATCGCATTGACGGTAACAACCATGCATTGCCGTATAATCACCTTGTTGATTTCAGGCGATAAAGCTTTCGTACCTTTATTCATAACCGATGATTGAATACAGCCTGAAAACAAACCCTCATAATACTCATCTACAGCCTTATTCACGTTACTAGCGCTTGTATTTTTGGCATTAGTATCGGTAGCACCTGGGTTGGTAATAGTTGTGTTGATAGCGCTTGGGGCAACTAGGGTAATACCTCTGCCGTCGACTGATGTGACTGTGCAACCTGTCAGCACAAGCAACAATAGGATGGCAGCACAGAATAGAAGATGAAGACGCATAATTGGACTTCCTTTATATCCTCTGTGTGTTGTCTTTTGGAGAATATATAAAGCAAACGCGTTGCAGAGTGAACCATCACGCTGCACAGGACAATGTTTGCTAGCATAGGTCGATTTTGGGACAACACTATTTCGCCTTCTCTTGCGCGCTAGTATTACATGGAATCATTCATATGACTATGGGATATGTGTACTACGCTTTTCTGCTGCAATTGTCGGTGCCCGCAGCGGAAGAAGCGTTCTCTCACGCGGCTACTCTTGGGATAAAGCCGCATTCGAGCATGTTCACTCCACATGTTGTGTATCTAAAAATATTGTGCGTTAGTTGTATTTTAAACTTTGACTTTTTGCTTTTAGATGGGTATAATCTTGCTTACCCTCAGACATGTTACTATGTCTTTTTATGCCACAATAGATATTTTGCCCCTATGGTGGAATTGGTATACACGGCAGGTTGAGGGCCTGTGCCCGTAGGGCATCTCCGTTCGAGTCGGAGTAGGGGCACTAAAAACGAAAAAGGGGGGATGTCATCGTAAAATGACATCCCCCCCTTTTTCGTTGTGTGAATATATGAAATAGCGGGCGTTTAGCGCAGATGCGGGAAGGCCGACTTTCCGGCGTAAATTGCGCTATCGTCTAACTCTTCTTCAATGCGCAGCAGTTGATTATACTTTGCGACGCGATCGCTACGGGCTGGCGCTCCAGTCTTAATTTGGCCGGTGTTAAAGGCCACGCAGAGATCCGAAATGGTGGTGTCTTCGGTTTCGCCGGAGCGGTGGCTGGTGACGACAGACCAGCCCGCACGGTGGCTCATGTCGATGGCCGCGATGCTTTCGGTCAACGTACCGATTTGGTTGACTTTACAAAGTAGTGAATTACAGGCCTTTTCTTGGATGGCTTTCTGGATGCGGTTGACGTTTGTCACGAGCAAGTCATCTCCAACGAGCTGAACTTTGTCGCCAACAAGACCGTATAATGTTTTCCAGCCGCCCCAGTCATCTTCATCCATACCATCTTCGAGGCTAATAATTGGGTAGCGCTTGCACCAATCTGCCCACCATGCGGCCATTTCATCGCTAGTCAATTCGACGCCCTCAATCTCTAGCTCGTAACGGCCGCTCTCTTTATTGTAAAGCTCACTCATGGCGGGGTCGAGCGCGATGAAAATGTCTTCACCCGCTTTATATCCCGCTTTTTCAATTGCCTGTAGAATCAATTCGAGCGCTTTCTCGTTCCCGCCCAAACTTGGGGCAAAGCCGCCCTCGTCGCCAACGGTGGTGCTATATCCACCATCGTGGAGTACTTTTTTGAGGCTCTGGTAGATTTCTACACCTTGACGCAGCCCTTCGGAGAAAGTGTCGGCCCCAACGGGCATGACCATAAACTCTTGGAAGTCAGTGCTGCCTAGCGCGTGTTTGCCACCATTAAGAATATTGAGCATGGGGACCGGCAATGTGCGTGCGCTAACGCCACCTAAATAGCGATAGAGCGGCATTCCTAACGCTTCGGCAGATGCTTTTGCAATGGCCAAGCTAACGCCTAAAATGGCGTTTGCGCCAAGGTTACTTTTATTATCGGACCCATCCAACTCAATCAAAAATTCATCAATTGCCGTCTGCTCTAGCGCGTCTACACCCATTAGCTCGACGGCGATCTTTTCGTTGATATTCTGAACCGCAGTAAGTACGCCTTTGCCACCATACCGTTCTTTTTGATCGCTGTCACGCAGCTCATTTGCTTCGTAGATTCCGGTGCTGGCCCCACTTGGTACTGCGGCTCGACCGAGCGCACCGCTTTCTAACATCACTTCAACTTCTACGGTTGGGTTTCCGCGGCTATCAAGAATCTCGCGGCCTGTCATGCCGATAATGGTTGTCATTGTGCATCTCCAAATTTTGGATGAATAGAGTTTTCTTTTTTATAAAATTGCGCTATTTTATCGCACAAGTTTTGTATCATGAAAAGACGAAATTTGCGAATTGGCAACTTTCTGTCTGCGCTTGCGTACTGTAGATGAGAGTAGCAAAAATTTTTAAGGCACACGAAAGGTAAAAGATGGCAACTGAAGAAGAAACAAAAAGCGAAGCGTATGGTGACACAAGCTACGAGTCTGATGGGGACGAGTGGTCAGAAAGTAATGAGACAAACTGGCACGAAACAGATGATGGTCGCGCCAAAGTGAGAACGACTGATGGATTGAAATTAATTTCGGCCTATCACTTTATTTGGTCGCTTTTCCTGTTGTTATTAATGTGCGGCGTATCTGTGCCAACTATCATTACGGGTATTGTTGGCGTTACTGATGATCCCGAGGTATTTGTTGCAACTGCAATCTTAGGGTTTGTCGTATTTGTTTTTATGCTTTTATCTATAATCTCTGGCTTTGTTGGTTATGGAATCTGGACTCAGCGACAGTGGGCACGCACTGCGGCTCTTGCCCTTGGGATATTGAGCTTGCCTACTCTTATTGGTACAATCGGGGGCGCTCTGATCATTTGGTACTTGTTAAAGGATGAGGTGGCTCAACAGTTTTGGTAAACATTAGTGGCTTAACCGGATCTCATGTGGTCGACAGAGCGCATTGCACTGTTCACCTATGGGTTCTGGTACGAATTATTTTCCGAACAGTGCGACGCACTCGACATGAAGGACCTACGATGATTGGTAGCACTGTCAACCACATAAGATTCTGAAGAGCCTAAATTGTTTTATATTTAGATGTAAAGTATGGTCCGTACAAATTTGTACGGACTTTTTTGTTGCCTACTTAACCGCCATTATCTACTGTACCATTAAACCTGAAAACAGAGGTTAAAGCGTCCGTTTTTAGTAGCGGAATGAGCATTTTTAAATGTGACTATATGAGTGCTTCGTGCCGTGCAATTTACTGGGTTATCAACTTTGGATTTAGACAGATATTGAATTAGGATTACCACCGAATTTGTCTACTAGTGATAGCTATGCACGGGTTAGCCATTTTCGGATTTTGCTGCGGGTTTGGATGCAATTCAGTTCGGCAATTTGAGCTGAATAAAAAATTGTAGCCGACACGAGTAGACTATTTTTGTTGAAGATTTGAATTGTGTTTACCAGTTTTTAGTCACACGTCGCACAAATTTTTCATGTTATACTCGCTCGGTGAAAGAAGAACGCTGTTTTCTATTCATATTATTTCAATCTCATTTCAATCCAAAACACGAACCTAATTCTTTAGGAGGCTCAAAGAATGTCAAATTATCGTCCATTAACCAAAATGGCGGTGGCTCTTTCACTACTTTTTGTGGTGTTTTTAGCCATTGATCCATTTACTGGTTTTGGTCAACAAGAAACCCCAAATATTATTGGTAATCGCATTTACTGTGATAACAATTTAGATGGCCAACTTAGCAGCGGTGAGTTTATTGCCGGTGTAACTGTCGAAGTTTCACTTTGGAGCAGTCCATTTGTTACATCAACTGTTACAGATGCTAGTGGTAACTATCTGTTTACGGGCCTTCCTGTTGACCCAAGCGTTTCGAACTTTATTACAGATGCCTATACGGTAACTGTCGATAGTGCAACTTTGCCGCCAGAATGTGATGTACCTGCGGTTGATCCTGATGGTGTGTTGGACAACATGTCAATTGTAGTGTTTGACGCCAATCGTACCGACAATCGAGAAATGGATTTCGGATACAAAGCCCCACCGGGCATTGTTTCGGGCACAAGCGGTATCGGCAATCGTGTGTTTTGTGATGCTAATCTAAGTGGAAATGCAACGAACCCAAATCACTCGGAAAGAATCCCCGGTGTGGAAGTATCGATCACGAATATTGGTGGCTTCTCTGACAGTATGCTAACGGATGGTACCGGTAACTATCTGTTCGAAAATATTGCGGCTGGTACCTATACTGTAACCGTAGATACAGGCACGCTACCACTTGCCTGTAACATTCCGTTTATTGACGGAGACAGCATGATCTCTGCAACTGGCACAACTTCAATCACTGCTAATTTGGATAACCAGTCGGTTATTACGCTGCTGCCAGGCCAGTTCAATTATGATCAGGATTTTGGTTATGAGCCTACCGAACTATTAGCGTTGGTTGGTGACAAAGTCTGGTGTGATGATGATAATGATCTGACTCAGGATGCAGGCGAAGGTATTGGCAATGTTTCGATTACGATAACCGAAAACGTGACGACTACAACGCCCGCCGTCTACAACACTGTATCTGGTCCTACTGGGCTTTACCAATTTATCAACTTGAGCGCTGGCGATTATACGGTTTCTATTGACCCATTGACATTGCCAGATACATGTAATACGCCATTTGCCGCCGGAGATCCAGATGGTGTTGCAGATAATGAAACTTCGTTTACTATAACCGCCGGTCAATTAAATAATAGTATTGATATTGGCTACGCGGGGGTGTTGCCTATATCAGACATCGGTGGTAAGAGCTGGTGTGAGACCACACTAAACGGCGTTTATGATATCGGTGAATTTGCATTTAGCGGCATAACGATTTCATTGACGAACAGCGTTGGAATTTCTACTAGCCTTGTGACAGACGCATCTGGTGACTATCTCTTCAGCAATCTTGCGCCAGATACCTATACCGTCACCGTTGATACAGGCATGTTGCCTGTTACATGTAGCGCACCATCCGTTGATCCAGACGGTACGTTGGATAATCAAGCTACGATTGTGCTCGCTGCGGCCGTTGATCAGCTCGATGTAAACTTTGCATACGAAGCTCCACCGCCAACACCAACACCAACGGAAGTGCCGACCGAAGTACCAACCGAAACACCAACCGAAGTGCCGACCGAAGTACCAACGGAAGTGCCGACCGAAGTACCAACGGAAGTGCCGACCGAGATGCCAACATTAGCTCCGACCGAGGAGCCAACGGAAGCACCAACCGAGATGCCAACTCCTCTACCGGCAAACACGGCAACACCAATGCCGGTAAACACCTTGGTGCCGACCGAGATGCCAACCGAAATGCCGACGGAAATACCAACTGAGATGCCAACATTAGCTCCGACGGCAACAGCTACATCTATGCCGACTGCAACCAGCACGTCAATTCCACCAACACCGGCACCAGGACAACCAGGAAGCATCGGTGATCTGATCTGGTGTGATAGAGATGGGAATAATATAGTGGGGGTAGGCGAAGGTATTGCAAACGCGACGGTAACACTGGTTGATGCCGATACGAACAGTAATAGTCAGATGACCGATGCAAACGGTAGCTACCTCTTTGGTGACCTTACTGCTGGAACATATACTGTTATTGTGAGCCGCTTACCTAACGATTGTAATGTAGCTGCGGTCGAGCCAGACAGCGATCTAAATGGAACAACGTCTGTTGACTTAATTGCTGGCGAAACAAATCTTAATATCGACTTTATGTTCCGACCGGCAACTGCAACTATTTCTGACATACTGTGGGATGACACAAATGGCAATGGTATTCAGGATGGAAACGAAATAGGCCTTGTTGGAGTAAAGGTTGAATTATTCGACACCAGTGATACGAAGTTACAAGAGGTAACATCGGATATAGACGGCAGATATACTCTTGCCGATATTGCATCGACCCAGCAATATTACATGGTCTTTACGTTACCTCAAGGATGGCAAATTGCGGCTCAGGGTACATCTGACTTAGGCACAACGTTAGACGTATTAACTGGGCAAACCGGTGTCTTCGGTGTCGAGCCAGGAGCCACAGATGTTCAATTCTCGATTGCTGTAGCAGAAGCAAATGAGCAATCAGACTCGCAAAGCATCTATTTGCCACTTACGGCAAATTAGTAACGACAAGCAGCACGCGAGTAATCTTTATATAAGATACGATATTTGGTAAGCGCAAGGCAGATATTCTATTGGTGACATTTATCATAAAAGAATGCCGCTGCTGATCTTTAGTACAAACAAAAAGAGGGACATGTTGACATTAAGTCAATATGTCCCTCTTTTTAATTTCCAAGGCTCCCGCTTATACTTGGCAGTGCCGTAAAATCTAAGCGTTTAACAGAAGTAAAAATATTCTGCTTGCTGCGGGGTATACATTGACACTTTTAAGCAAGTACGGTAGACTCGTTAAAGTATCATATAGCACAGTCAGATAGTATCACGTACCAATAGATGTTTATTTGGCTAGCATCCAAAATCCTCAACCTTACACACGCTTTATTATTAATAATAGTAGACCTAAAATGTCTTCTAAATAAGAAATTCCCCGTCAAATATTATGATTTCGGCAGTCAGTTTACCCGAATAATCTAATGTTTTACTATGGTGTGGTATACCATAAAAATCAATTCTTTTGATTCTTCCCTACTCTAAGAATATGATCTTGTGCTACTGCAAATCATCGAGGTTGACGTTGATATTCATATTGACATCGAGAGTAGCCTCTACGTTACTCAAATTTGTGTCCTTCTGAATTAAAGCTCTAGGTCAAAGTCCGTTAAATTTTTTATAAATTGATAGTAAATCATCTATTTAGTAGAATCAACCAACATATAAGTTAATCAATATCAAAATAGGAGAAAAACCTATGCACAGTATTACGCTTACCGTCAACGGTACCTCGCATACACGAGATGTGGAATCACGTATGCTGCTGGTCGATTTCATACGCGACGCGCTAAGCCTCACAGGGACAAATATCGCATGTGACACCAGTCAATGTGGTGCGTGTACCATTCATATGGACGGAATGTCCGTTAAATCATGCACTATATTAGCTGTTCAAGCCGATGGTGCAGACATTACCACCATCGAAGGGCTTGCAACCAACGGAGACCTTAATCCAATGCAACAGGCATTCTGGGATCAGCACGGCTTACAGTGTGGATTCTGTACACCTGGTATGATCATGGCTGCCACAAAACTGGTCGAGAACAACCCTAGCATTACCGAGGCAGAGATCCGTCACGGTCTCGAAGGGAACATGTGTCGCTGCACCGGATATCAGAACATCGTAAAGGCTGTGGCGCAAGCCGCCGTGGCTGCTTAAGCTTCCCTAATGGTTAGTATTAGCGTTTATAGTTTGGCGGAATAACCACGGTAACTACTGTTTTTCAAAATGATGCTGCTAGATATCATCACTAGATATCAATAGTTTAGCCCCAGTAGTAATAATCGAGGATTTTCAGCCAGAGGAGATTAAAATTATGACGAAGCATGTTGGTCAAAGTATTAAACGGACCGAAGATCCTCGCTTTATCCAAGGCCGCGGCAAATATGTTGCCAATCTTAAACTATCGGGAATGCTGCACGCTGCCATCAAACGCAGCCCTTATGCACACGCAACAATCAATAGCATTGATATAAGCAAAGCTGCCGCGCTAGATGGCGTGGTTGCTGTCTATACTGGTCAAGACATGATCGATGACGGGATTGGCTCATTGCCTTGTGGCTTTAATCCGCCCGACATTAAAAGCGCACCACATATGCCGCTGGCCGCAGACAAAGCGCGCCACGTTGGTGACGGTGTCGCAGTGGTCATTGCAAAAGATATTTACACAGCGTACGATGCGCTGGATTTAATTGATGTAGACTATTCGCCGCTACCGGCCGTAACCGACGCCAAAAAGGCCACCGAAGCTGGCGCGCCACAAGTTCACGATGAAATCCCAAACAACACCAGTTTCCACTGGCCACTGGGCGACCGTGGCGAAATTGATGCCGCAATGGCCTCCGCCGACCACGTTGTCGATTTGGAGCTGGTGAACCAGCGCTTAGTGCCAAATGCAATGGAAACACGCGCCTGTGTTGCCGAATATAATGCCTTTTCAGACGAGATGGTCATTTACACCACAAGCCAAAATCCACACATTATTCGTCTACTCCTGAGTATGGCGACGATGGGTATCCCCGAAAACAAAATACGCGTGATCTCGCCCGATGTTGGTGGTGGCTTTGGGAGCAAGATCTTCCACTACGCAGAAGAAGTGATTATGCCGTGGGCTGCCAAAAAATTGGGTCAGCCCGTACGCTGGGTTTCTACCCGCAGCGAAGCATTCCTAACCGATGCACATGGCCGAGACCACGTCACATCTTGTAAATTAGGCGTGATGAACGATGGCACATTTGTTGGATTGGACGTAACCACTTTTGCCAATATGGGCGCATATCTCTCCACCTTCGCCCCCATGATTCCAACCGCACTTTATATCACGCTCTTCTCTGGTCTTTATAAGATCCCCGTGATTTATGGCGAAGCATTTGGCACCATGACCCATACCGTGCCCGTAGACGCCTACCGTGGTGCTGGCCGACCAGAAGCAAGCTATCTGCTTGAACGTCTGGTCGACATTGCCGCACGCGATCTAAAAATGGACCCGATTGAAATTCGACGCAAGAATTTTATCCAGCCAAGCGACTTTCCCTATCAAACGCCAGTTGCATTGGTTTATGATAGCGGCAACTACGACGGCCTCTTTGATAAAGTAATGGCGCTTTCTGACTACAATGGAATGGTCGCCCGCCGTGATGCAGCTCGCGCCGAAGGGCGCGTCGTCGGCATCGGCGTCAGTGGGTGTATCGAAGCCAGTGGGCCAGCACCGTCACAGGTGGCCGTTGGTCTCGGTGCTGGCGTTGGTCTGTGGGAGAGCGGTCTCATCCGCGTGCATCCACTCGGTAAGGTTTCAGCCATGACTGGCTCGCACTCGCATGGTCAGGGGCACGAAACATCATTTGCGCAGATTGTGGCCGACGAGCTTGGGATCCCGATGGAGGATGTCGAAATTGTTCATGGTGATACAGCCAAAACGCCATTTGGTTTGGGCACATACGGCAGTCGTTCCGCATCGGTTGGCGGTAGCGCCTTGGTAATGGGCGCGCGTAAGATCGTCGATAAGATGACGAAGATTGCGGCCCATCTTTTGGAAGCATCCGAAGAGGATATTGTTCACGATAAAGAAACCGGCAATTTCCATGTGAAAGGATCACCAGATCAGGCTAAGGGGTTTGTCGAAATTTCGGTGGCAGCATTAACCGCAGATATCCCGGAGGGTATGGAGCCAAGTCTAGAAGAATCATGCTTTTATGATCCAGCTAACTTTACCTTCCCCAACAGCGCGCACATCGCCATGGTCGAAGTTGATCGCACCACCGGCGAAACATCGGTGCTTGAATATGCTGCCGTAGATGATGTCGGTAATGTGATCAACCCAATGATTGTCGAAGGTCAAATTTTGGGTGGGATTGCACAGGGTGTCGGTCAAGCATTGCTAGAGCACGCTGTTTATGATGACGATGGTCAGCTACTTTCTGGCTCATTCATGGATTATGCAATGCCTCGTGCGGACGCCTTTCCCATGTTGCACGTTGATCGAACTGAAACACCCTCTCCACACAACCCGCTCGGCGTAAAGGGCTGTGGCGAAATGGGTACAATTGCCGCAACCGTTACAGTTGCCAATGGCATTATGGATGCAATGGAGCAATTCGGTGTGCGCCACCTCAACATGCCCCACACGGCACAACAGTTGTGGTCTGTGATGAATGCACATGGAAATGGTTCAAACGGTACTACTTCGAACGGTCATAATGGCAACGGACACGCCTAAGAAATAAGAACAAAATATCTATGCAAGCAATATTAGGTTTGTTGCTTGCATAGATATAATTTATAGGAGAGAGATAAGAATGTATCCACCAAAATTTGATTATCACCGTGCCAATAATATTGACGAAGCCTTTTCGCTTATGAGCGAGACTGGCGGTAAACTGTTGGCTGGCGGCCACAGTTTGATCCCAACCCTAAAGCTCCGTCTTGCGGACCCTGGCACGCTGATCGACATTGGTCGGCTCAGCGCGCTGAACGGCATCAGCAACAGTGGCGGCAGCACGCGCATCGGTGCACTAACCACGCACGCTACCGTCGCCGCATCGGACAGCCTACCCACGGCACTAACCGAAGCAGCTAGCTGGATCGGCGATCCGCAAGTGCGCAATCGCGGTACGGTAGGCGGCAACATCGCCCATGCAGATCCAGCATCGGATCTACCAACGGTCTTTCTGGCGCTTGGTGCAACCATTCATGTACAGGGTCCAAATGGGGGCCGCGCCATTTTGGCAGACGATTTCTTTATTGATCTGTTCGAAACTGATCTGAAAGACGACGAACTTGTTACGGCAATTGATGTGCCAATGGATGGAGCCGGCACAGCGTACGCCAAGCTCTTTAATCCAGCATCGCGTTATGCAATTGTCGGTGCAGCCGCCAAAATTGGCGTGTCGGACAACAGCATCAGCACTGCCCGTATTGCGATCGGTGGCCTAACACCCAAGGCCGTGCGCGCAACATCTGTCGAGCAAGCATTGCAGGGGCAGCCTATCTCGGATGATTCGATTGCTGCCGCCGCAGCGCAGATCTCAAACGATCTGAAAGAAGTAATGGGCGATATTCATGCAAGCGAAGAATATCGTCGGTCGATGGCTTCTGTCTACATTCAACGAGCAATTTCTAAGGCTATCGAACGAGCGTAGTACGGGCGTAATACAAACAGAAAGAATATGTTACAGACGGCAGCAGGCGGACGGGTGTATTGTCTGTCTGCTGCTTTTTTGTGAAATAGTTTATACTAACAATGAAATTTTTATCTGTTTCAATAGATGAAGCGAAAGGCCAGATTCTTGGACACAATATTGCCGGGAATAATGGACGGCGCGTGTTGCGTAAAGGTCGTGCGCTTAGCGATGTTGATATTGCTACGTTGCGCGAGTTGGGGCGGCACGCTGTCTATATTGCGCAGCTAGATAGTGGGGATGTTGACGAGAATTTAGCGGCCCAGCGCATTGCCGATGCAGTGACGGGGTCGGGCGTGCGCTGTTCGGCTGCGGCTACTGGCCGCGTCAACATTTTTGCCCAAGATCTGGGTATTGTGCGTGTCGATACGGAGCGACTGGTTGCGCTCAATTCGTGTGCCGGGGTAACGCTGGCAACGATGTTGAGCCACACACCGGCGCGCGCGGGGAAGATGGTCGCAACCCTCAAAATTATCCCCTATGCGCTGCCAGAATCGACTGTGCAGCAGGCCGAGCGCCTCTCCACTAATGAGGCTGGGTCGCTTTCCGCACCCACCCATTTAGCCAATGGCCCAACGATTTGGATGACGCCCCTCACCCCCAAACGGGTTGGCTTGATCCTTTCGGGATCGGTGATGGCGCGAGATAGAATTGTGGACAGTTTTAAAAATGCATTGACACCTCGGCTGGAAGCATTGGCCGCCACTATCGAGCAGATTGATTTTGTGCCGCTGGATGATGAAACGGGCGAGATGCAGCTTGCGGATATGCTGTTGCGCCATATGAGTGCGGGTGTGAATTTGGTGATTTTAGCGGGCGAGACCGCGATTATGGATCGCTATGATATTGCGCCGCGTGCAGTCGAACGGGCCGGTGGCGAGATTACTTGCTTTGGCGCACCGGTTGACCCGGGAAATTTATTGATGCTGGCTTACCACGGTCAGACGCCTATCGTTGGCGCACCTGGCTGCTCGCGCAGCCCGAAAGATAATATTATCGATTTAGTTCTGCCGCGTCTGCTTGCGGGGGACCGTCTGACGGATGACGACATTATCCATTTGGGCCATGGTGGTCTGTTAGAAGATGTGCCGGAACGACCGCTGCCGCGTAGCCAAATCGGCAATCTATTGTAGAAAATTGTAGAGATGAGTAACTGACTATAACACTTGAAGTCGGCCAAAAAATCACAGAAATTAAAAAATTTTCTTTTATGGTATTTGTGTTTTTGTGGCGAATTTGTTCTTATTAAAATGTAAGAGAGAGGGAGCTTCTATTGTCTAACGAGAATATTGCGCAGGTCGATATTGAGTCGATTGATGCGCTCTTGGAAAAGCTTGCTGCTGGAGGGTACATTGCCGATCGGAGCCTAGCTACCGCTATTTTTCTGGCGTTGAAATTGGGGCGTCCGCTCTTTTTGGAGGGGGATGCGGGGGTAGGCAAGACAGAGATTGCAAAGGTGCTCTCTGCCATGTTTGATCGGGACCTGATCCGCTTGCAGTGCTACGAGGGGCTGGATGTGAGTACAGCCGTTTATGAATGGAATTACACGCAGCAGATGTTGCAGATCCGCTTGATGGAGGCGTCGGGCGATGTAAATATACAGAGCGCACGGGGCGAATTATTTGGCCCAGAATTTATGTTGAAGCGTCCTCTGCTACAGGCGATTGATTATGGTGATGGTGCGCCGCCGGTGCTGCTGATTGACGAACTGGACCGAGCGGATGAGGAGTTTGAGGCGTTTCTGCTAGAGGTGCTGTCGGACTTTCAAATCACAATCCCCGAGATTGGCACGATCCGTGCACCGCAGCCACCGATTGTGATCTTAACATCGAACCGCACGCGCGAGATCCACGATGCGTTGAAGCGACGCTGCCTCTATCATTGGATCGACTACCCGACCTTCGAGAAGGAGTATGCGATTGTGGTGGCGAAGGTGCCCGAAGCGCCGGATCGACTGGCGCGTGAGGTGGTCTACTTTATTCAAGAGTTGCGTCGCGAGGAACTGTATAAGCTGCCTGGTGTAGCGGAAACGCTCGACTGGATCCGTGCGCTGGTTACGCTGGATCAAAACGAGTTGACCGAGGCGGTTGTGACGGAAACGCTGGGCACGCTGCTCAAATATCGTGATGATATTCAGCATGTGCAAGATTCGAATGTCGAGGCGATTCTTGGGCGAGCTAAGATGATGGCTTAACTGCGGACAGCGTGAGGTAATTGAGCTAGCTTTTGCTGCCGATCTGGGAATGGATTCCGTAATGTTGTACACTCCTAATTTTGACAGGGTGACTAGATGAAGTAATCGATCTGAGTTCTGCTGCCGTTCTGTAAGTGGGTTGCGCAGTGGAGTACATTCTCTGTTCTGATAAGGTGACATCGTTCAGTGCAATTATCGTGCTAAACGATGTCACCCGGTCATCTAGTCACCTTGTCAGGTTTTACAGCTCATCCATCCGTATTTCACGGCCTTCCGCTGCGGATCGGAAAACGCCTTCGATAATCTTCACGCTGGTCAACGATTGTTCTGGCGTAATAACCTCGGCGGTTGAATCACCGTCCAGATAGCGCACGAAGTTATTCGTCAGATGTTGATACGAACTAACTCCGCTGCGCGCTACGTTCACCTCGATATCTGATTCTTGGCCATTCAATCTTGTAAAGAGCTTCACCTGATCCTGATCGCCGACCATTGCGCCACCTTTGTCACCATAAATCTCGGTCACAAATTGCGTTTCGTTATTAACTGCCCACGAGACCTGTAGCTGCAACGCCGAGCCATTCTCAAAGCGGATAAGCGCCCACGAGAGATCATCCACATCAAATTGATTAGCGCTGTCCGTCGGTTTGTTGATGTCCGACCCCCAGCCACCAAGCCCAAGCCCCTGGGTCCCCAACCTCGAAAAAGTAACGCCACTCACCGTCACTGGTGTAGGGTAATCCATAATGTAGAGCGCTCGGTCTAGCGCGTGGATACCGATATCCAGCAAACTGCCACCACCAGCCAGATCTTTTCGTGTAAACCAACTCCCAAATCCAGGTATTCCGGAGCGGCGATGCCAAATACTGCGCGCTGCATAAATGTCACCATAGAAGCCTGCATCTGCCTGTTCCTTGGCCGCACGTATCGCGTCGGACCAGCGATAGTGTGAGCCGACATTGACAGTTAACCCTTTGCTTGCGGCCAAATCCATCATCTCTTTTGCATCAGCATAGCTTAGCGCCAACGGCTTTTCGCACAGAACATTCGACCCAACATTGAGCGCCGCTATGGCCATCGGCTTGTGAAGCACATTTGGCGTTGCAATCACCGTAATATCCGGCTTAATTTCGTTGAGCATTTTCTCGTAATCGGTAAAAACGTTGGGTATGCCTGTCTCTGCCGCAATTTCACTTGCACGCGCTTCGTTCAAGTCGCAAATCGCTTCAATCGACGTGTTCTCTACATTCTGAAAATTAGGGATGTGTCCCCATTTTACAATTTGGCCTGCACCAATCATTGCGATACTATAGTTTTTATTCGTCATGAATGTATATCTCTTCATTAAATGGGCAAGCACAAGAATTTTGAGCTAATTTTGTATGTAACTAAGTTTGTATACAATTAAGTCTTCATATCTTGTCACTTGCAATAATAAAATCAACGCCGTTTATTGTATATCATCTGGCAAAAATAAGCATAGCGAGTAAAACCGCTAAGCTACTTTAAATAAATTGCTAAAATCTATATCATTATTTTTTGGTTTAGCCGTAATCAATATTTGTATTATTGGTTAACAACTTTCAAATCCACTAAACGTATTATATAGTAACGTTATTATTATGGTATGGACACAGATAGAGAATCGCTATTTAAAATTTATTCGGATCCCCAACTAATGCTTGAGTCTCCCTCAAATTTACCAATTATGCCAGATTATGTCATCCTGCTGCATGGCCTAGCACGAACTCACCGCGCGCTATGGCTGCTTGCAAAAGCGCTAGAAACATCTGGCTATGTCACGATCAACTATAGCTATCCGTCTACGCAATATGGCATCGAGCACTTGGCCCAAGACTCAATTCCAAACGCGCTCAAAGAGATTCCCGCAGGCGCACGAATCCACTTTGTAACCCATTCATTGGGCGGCATTCTGGTGCGTCAATATTTGCGCGAACATACACTCGAAAACTTGGGTCGCGTCGTCATGTTGGGGCCACCCAATCGCGGCAGCGAACTTACCGACACCCTACGCCGACTCCCCGGATTTTCTGTTATTAACGGCATTGCGGGCGGGCAGCTTGGCACCGATGCAGAGAGCATCCCGCAAAAACTCGGCCCGGCAAATTTTGAGGTTGGCGTGATTGCGGGCACGCGTACGGTCAACCCCATTTTGTCGATCATGCTGCCCGATGAGGATGACGGGAAAGTGTCGGTCGAGAACACAAAGTTGGAAGGAATGACGGACCATATCGTGCTGCCTGTTACGCACACTTTTATGATGAACAATCCCGAGGTGATTAAGCAGGTAAATTACTTTCTGCGCTATGGTGGGTTTTATCGGGGATGAAAAAGTACTTCTATGAAATTTGAATTTTCCAAAATAGCCAAATTCAACAGCGTAATAGGATGCCGAACATGACACGATTTGCAATTCTTGGTACCGGCATGGTGGCCGATTATCACAAGCAGGCTATTGAGACGCATGACGATGCTGAGCTAGTTGCTGTTAGCCATCATGACCCATCCCGCTTTGAGGAGATCCGCGCGCGGTTGGGCGTTTCATGCATGAGCTATGACGATATTTTGGCGCGTGATGATGTAGATGCAATCTGTATCTGCACGCCCAGTGGACAGCACGCCGAGCAGGCGATCCACGCGGCGAATGCGGGCAAACATGTGCTTGTCGAAAAGCCTATGGCACTGAGCATAGCCGATGCGGATCGTATGATCGACGCCTGCGAGCAGAATGGTGTCAAGCTGGGCGTGGCGTTACAGCGACGAGCCGAACCACTCTTTCAACGCGTCAAGGCGGCCATTGACGGCAGCGACTTAGGCGACTTAACCTTGGCCGTGATCACCATGCCTTACAGTCGCGATGCAGCCTATTACAATCAAGCCGAATGGCGCGGCACGTGGGCGCTAGATGGCGGCGGGGTGTTGATGAATCAGGGGATCCACATTATTGATCTGCTCGTTTGGTTTATGGGTGATCCTGTGGATATTGAAGCCTACGCGGCGACGCTGCATCGACCTGTCGAAGTAGAGGACGTGGTCGCTGCCACCCTACGCTACGCCAATGGCGCGCTGGCGACAGTTACCGCGACGACAACTGCCGCGCCCGGTTTTCCCCATCGGCTGGAATTCTACGGCACCAACGGCGGGATCCAAATTGAGGGTGAAACGGTACAAGTGTGGACGCTGCACGATGAGAGCAAAGCCACCATCGAACCATTTGTCTCTGCCGAAAAGGCTACGGCTGGCTCAGCAGGCGATCCGCGCGGGATCGCGGCTACGGGTCATATCGCGATCATGCGAGATTTCTTAGATGCAATTGCCGAGGACCGCAAGCCGACCATCGACGGGGCCGAGGGCAAGCGGGCGCTGGCGGTGATTCTGGAGATTTATGAGAAGGCCAAGATTCTGCCCAAAAAGTAGGGGTCAAAGCAATCTATAAAAATCACGATATCGAAGGAGAAAAATGGCGCGCGAAGCACAGTCGAGAAGAGCCTGTACATTCTGCGGAAAAGAGACGACAAAGGGTGGCCTATCGCGCCACCTTAAAAGTTGTGTCGGGCGCAAAGAGGCAATCGACCAGAAAAGTGGTAAAGAGCAAGATATTTATCATCTACAGGTACAAGATGCGTGGGATGGCATATAGTGGCTGCATTTGGAGATGAATGGAACGGCGAGACATCAAAGACTTGGATGGTTATCTGCGCGACATTTGGCTGGAGTGTTGTGGCCACATGAGCCATTTTTCCATTGGTGATGCGTGGCGGGGCGAGGAGTTGAATGATTCGCTAACCGTAGAGCGCGTGTTTTCATCTGCCAATACGCTGGAACACGTATATGATTATGGCACCTCAAGCAACACAAAGGTCAAGGTAGTGGCTGCGCGCAAAGGTAGCCCACTGACTAAACACCCGATTTATCTGATGGGGCGCAATTTGCTGCCCGAAGCTGAGTGCAAGGTGTGTAAAAAACAGGCGAGGTATCTGTGTTTGGAATGCATTTATGACGAGCAAGAATCAGGTTTGCTTTGTGATGAGCACGTTGAAGAACATCCACACGAAGACTATGGCGATCCGATGCCGTTTGTGAATTCGCCACGGGTTGGCATGTGCGGCTATTGTGGCCCGGCTGATCCGCCTTACTAGGCCAACCCTACCCAAATGGCTGCAAGTGCCGCGCGAAATGCTCCTCTAAACCTTGACGATACGCATCTTCGTATTCGACCAAAAAGGAATGAAGCTCGTCGCCGTACCGATCCAAGATCGAGCCAAATGTGACGTGCAGCAGCTGACGCGCGTCGACCGATTCGTCTTCGAGCAGCACAGGCAGGTCGGCATCAGTCAACTTAAGGCTTGACGGAACTTTTTCTTGCTGGCAATCGAGGAAGTAGGACTTACGGTCAACTTCGAAACGTTCGTGGGCCAAGTCGAGGCAGCGGCGGAAGAGAGACGGGTTGTGATACGCAGCAACGCGCAGCGCTTCGAGATAGCTGGTGCCCGCGGTTTTTACGTGGGCGTACCCCTGCGCGTGTTTGTTGACCGTTTCGTAGATGCTGAATTTGTCCGAGCCGGTGTGGACGCTGATTTTGTATGCGTCAAAGTGGTGCAGAATCTGCATATGCTTGATCAACTCGGTTTCGAATTGGGCCAAATTGCCGATGTAGTCGATCCCTTTTTGGAATTTGCCCACAAAGCGCGGGGCGAGGCTGACGACGGGCAGGTCGCGTTTGAGCAGTTCGTTGGCGATAAAGTAATGTTCGTGGATCGAAGTAGGCGTGTCGGTCTCGTCGACAGACATTTCGAGATCGTACGTGCCGCTGCCAGCCCGTTTGTCGAGCTCGGTCGCAATGGATTCGGTATGCAGAACGGCGCGGCCATATTTGGCGAGCGCACGCAGCAAAGTCTCTTCATCGAAGCTCATGTCGAGAGTATCGATCATTATCTGTTGCGCATATTCTTCTTTCAACCCTTCATATGTGGATCCCCAGACATCCCATGGAAAGTTGGCCGCTTTTTCTCGCAGCGTGTTGAGCGAATCTGCATCTGCGTCGCCATCGACATGATCGCTTGGATCAATGGTGTAAAAGGTGTAGCCCGCTTCCACAAATGGCGCGAGCACGCCAATCTCTTTGACATGATCTGCGTCTGCGCCCCACGGTCCGCACCAGCCCTCTTGAAAGACGCCCCACATAGCATCATCCAATACGTTTTGCGGCGTACGCCCGATGCGTTCATTTTCGCGTACGGATTGTTGCGCGTAGATCGGCGCTATCACTTTGTCCGTTTTGATACTGCGCACCGATTCGATGTGGCCGGGCGTCGCCAATCCAAGCCTATCGCCAAAGCCGAACGAGGTGGCGCGCCCCAGCGGAACCGGCTTAAGCCACGGCAGTTGATCGCGCAGCGTAGCCGCATTTTGGGCGCTACATTCGCAGACAAGCAGGTCGTCTTGAGCGGTGCCGACAAAGTCACTTTGATTGCCTTGCACAAGCAATGTTTTTTGATTGTCCATACGCGCAAGGGCATAGGTTGAACCGTTGTGCGTGACGGTAGATTTGGGGTAGATTGTGCCGTTTGGAAGCGAGAGTTGGGTCATTGATTTTGGTCCTTGATTTTGGTCTTTGATTTTGGTCCTTGATTTTGGTCCTTGATTTTGGTCTTTGATTTTGGTCTTTGATTTTGGTCCTTTTGTGAAAGTGCATAATACATAGTAGGGGCACGATATATCGTGCCCATCTTACGAGGTTCGAGACAAATTAGCCTGCCGATTTTTTGGGGATACCCGATATGGGGCACGATATATCGTGCCCATCTTACCATAATCATCCGGTCATCTTATCAATATATACATAATACGCGCCCAGATTCGAATCCAATTTGTTGTCGAAAAACGTTTGTAAGTGGCTTGGACCAGTGGGCAAGTCGAGCGTGAATGTCGCGCCTTTGTCGTTGGGTTCTATAGCCCGACTTTTGTGCTGCTCACCAATGCTGATCGAAGCGGATGTGATGGGCAGCGCAATGCCGCCACCGTAGCCGCTTTCGATCGTCAATTTGTCGTATGCAATCAAATTGCCGTCAATACCAGCACCGAGCGAGCGATCTTCTTCTTTAGGCCAGCGGCGTAGCTCGAAGCGATAGAGACCGGCAGTTACAACGTCGATTTCCCAATAGCCATTGTAGGCGACACCAGCGCGCACCATGGATTGATTCCAGACACAGTCACAATTTTCGTTGCGCCAATCGTGCGAGCAGAGCATGACGCTTCTGGACGATTCATCGCCAATGGTGATTGGGATCTCGTCGGAGAATTGGCGCGAGACGTTGGCCCACCAATCATCGTATGCCGCACGCAGGTGGGCTACCACGTCGGGGTAGCCGGCGGCAACATCTGCGCGCTGTTCTGGGTCGGCAGGCATATCGTATAATTCGGTACCGTTAACAAGCCGCCAACGGTCTGTCATGACCGCGCTCTTGCGCCACTTTTGCGGGTGAGCGAGCCGCTGCGAATCTGTCACCAATGCGCGATCAGGCCAGTCGGTTGCTGCGTCGCCATTGTCAAGGCCAAGGAGTGGACAGAGGCTCGTGCCGTCAAATTTCACCGCCATTTCTTTATCCAGCTGACACATTTCGATAAGGGTGGGGAGGATGTCGACATTTGCGGTGATTGGTTCGATATCTGTGCCGTGGGTCAGCCCGCCTGCTGGCCAGTGCATAAAAAACGGCACGCGATGACCGCCGTCGTATTCGGAATTTTTCTTGCCACGCATTCCGGCATTGAAGCCACTGGTGACGAAGTGATTCTTGTCAGTCTGCACACCGTCCGCGGATCCGTTGTCGGTCATAAAGATAAGGATGGTGTTTTCAGTTAGGTTCCATTCGTCGATTTTTTGGCGCAGAATGCCAAAGTTGTGATCGATGTTGGTAATCATTCCATAAAATTTGGCGCGTTCGGCGTGGGGTGTTCGATCGATATAGGGCTCGCTAAAGTGCGGATCAACCAGCAGGGGGCTGTGGGGCGCATTGGTTGGAATGTAGCAGAAAAATGGCTTATCTTTATGGCGTTCGATAAATTGGAGCCCTTCGTTGAACCAGATGTCGGTGCAGTAGCCGTCATATTTTTGGTAGCCGTCTTGGGTCCAGTAGGTGTCATCGAAATAGTTGTTGCCCCAATAGTCGGCGGTGTTACCAATGCCGCCACCAGCATGAACAATGACCTCTTGAAAGCCACGATCTTGGGGGCGGTAGGGATAGTTGTCGCCCAAGTGCCATTTGCCAAAGATACCGGTTTTGTAGCCCGCGCGCGCAAAGAAATCGGCCATGCTGATTTCGTTTTGGCGCAGCAAGGATCGACCGCCGATTGTGTGCCAGACACCGGTGCTGTTCGCGTAGTGACCAGTGAGCAGACCAGCGCGGGTGGGTGCGCAGGTTGGCCCCACGTGGTAGTTTGTTAGTCGGACGCTTTCGCTGTGCATCTTGTCGAGGTTGGGCGTTTGAATGATAGAGTTGCCGTGGCAGGCCAGGTCGCCGTAACCTTGATCATCGGTGAGGACGAGGACAACGTTGGGTTGTTTTTTTGTGGTTGCGCGGTGGTTATCCATGGTAGTAAGATTAGTGAGTGAGATGAAATGAACTTTTTGGATCTCTCAAAACCATAGCATAGGCAAATTGAGTCTGCAAGTTGGTGAAAAATGATGAGATCTGTCACAAAAAATTTAGGAGAATACTCGAATGACAATAACATTAGAAAAAATCACCGATGGCGTCACGGCTGGTCCATACGACGCGACGTGGGAATCGCTCGAAGCGTATACGTTCCCCGAATGGTATATGAATGGAAAATTTGGCATCTTTATCCATTGGGGGCCGTATTGTGTGCCTGCTTTTGGCAACGAATGGTACCCGCGGCGCATGTACCAAAAGGATGATCCCTGCTATGCCCATCATGTCGAAACGTATGGATCGCACGAGGAGTTTGGCTATAAGGATTTTATCCCCATGTTTACCGCCGAAAAGTTTGATGCGACCGAGTGGGCGACGTTGTTCAAAGAGGCGGGAGCCAAGTTTGTTGTGCCGGTTGCAGAGCATCATGACGGCTTTCAAATGTACGAGAGCGATCTGTGCCGCTGGAATTCGGTGGAGATGGGACCAAAGCGCGATGTGGTTGGCGAGTTGGCAGATGCAACGCGTAAGTTGGATATGGTCTTTGGCGTGTCGTCACATCGTGCAGAACATTGGTGGTTTATGAATGGAGGAATGCAGTTTCCATCGGATGTGCAGGATCCGGCCTATGCGGATTTGTATGGCCCAGCCAAGGGAAATGGCGAACGACCGTATGAGCAATATTTTGACAACGCGCCGGATAAAGCTTTTTTGGATGATTGGCTGCTGCGCACCTGCGAGCTGATCGACAAGTATCAGCCGCAGTTGATCTGGTTTGATTGGTGGATCCAGAATATGGCCTTCAAGCCGTATCTCAAGCAATTCGCCGCGTATTACTATAACGCGGGCAAGGCATGGGGTAAAGATGTGGCGGTCAATCACAAGTTTGATGCGTTTCCCGCGGGCACCACGGTTTTTGATATTGAGCGCGGACAGGTACAAAACACGCACGGTCTCTTTTGGCAGAACGATACGTCGGTCTCGAAGAATTCGTGGGGCTATATTGATGGACACGATTACAAGGTCACCAACGATATTATCGGTGATTTGGTTGATGTGGTGAGCAAGAATGGCGCGCTGCTACTAAACATTGGTCCGCGGGCAGACGGCACGATTCCGGATGAGGAGCAGACGATGCTGCGCGAGATTGGGCAGTGGCTGACCGTGAATGGTGAAGCGATCTACGATACGCGAGCATGGGCTTCGCATGGCGAAGGACCAACGCAGGTGATGGAGGGTGCATTTACGGATACAAAACGCACGCCCTTTACGAGCGAGGATATCCGCTTTACGATGAAGGGTGATGCGCTTTATGCAATTGTGATGGCGTGGCCGGATGATGGCACGGTGCGTATCCAGACGTTGGGGACCAACTCGGTGATCCACCGATCGAATGTGAGGTCAGTTGAGTTGCTGGGCCAGAATCAGGCGCTAACGTGGGATCTTGGCCGCGACGCGCTGTCGATTAACTTAGCTAGCTGCACGCCGACGACGAGTCCGCTGGCGTTGAAGATTAGCTGATAGGGTAATCCCATAGCGGAGGCTGAGCTTGTACAGATCGGAGCGAAGCGCAAACTCAATCTCCGCTATTCACGACAAAGTATGGCCGCAGAATAAATTCCTAGCCCCCAACAATTCCTCAGATCGCCTAAACCGCTAACTCGGGCAAATGCTGGCTGAGAAACGCCAAACTCTCGCGCACCCAGCGATCGGGATCATCAACGCCGCCGGTTTCGCCCATCTCAAGCGCGGCAGTGGGAACTTCGTCTGCCTTCTCGCAATTGGCCGCAATGCCAAGCTCGACTGCTTTGTGGATGTAAGGCGCAAAGTCAGCGTGACCAGTGCCAATCAAATTATGGTCGTCGCCAAAGGTATCGTTGTCGCTGATGTGAAGGTGCAAAATCTTATCGCCCACGTGCTCCATCTCATCTGGCCCCTCACGCGTGACAAAGAGATGCCCGATGTCGATATTGGCAAATAGATTGGGCGAATCTACGTCGCGAATCATCTGGGCTGTAGCGGCCAAACTGTTCAAGACACAGTAGGTGCTCACATCCATCTCTAGCCCGACCAGCATCCCTTTATCCAAACACCACTGGCTATAGTCGCGCACCGCATCGACCGACGACGCCCACCCTAACGCTTTGGTGCGTCCTACTTCGTGCATCCCCGCTCCGCGACAGATCAGCATCTGCCTGCCGCCCAGTTCGAGCATAAACTCGGCGCACTGCTTCATGTACTCCATCGCGTTCTGGCGCGCCGCCGGATCCGACGCTGCCATCTGCCAGCAGTCGATCAGCAGCATCTGCGAGCAGACTAATCCATTATCGTTAAAAATCTGCACCAAGTCGCGCCGTTGACTATCGGTCATGGCCGTCGGCGAAAAATCACCTTTGGCTGGGTAGTCGATATAGGCAAAGCCAAACTTGGCCGCCTGTTGCAATCCCGTTTCAATCGATTGGCCCGCCGCACCGTAAACGAGCGGATTTAGTCCTAATTTCATGCTTTGGTCCTTTCTGTTTCTATCTGGAGCTTTTTAGGTTTTACAATATTATTAGGAGAATTGTGATTGATGAGTCGCAAAAAAGCAATTGATAACTTCTTTGATTTGTCGAATCTTGCATTTTAATTTGCTAGTCTGTCGAATTTGGTGGGTAAGAAAATTTAGCCAGAAATTTTCTTACCCACCAAATCTGACAGAAGCAGTTAATTTGCTATCATTGGAACGAACAATTTATTGGTTTGTGACGCCGCTTGATTCTGTGCGCCTTCCCACATCTTGCGGATTTGCTCATTGAGATCGGCAAAGGAGTGGGTTGGCGCATAATTACTGGCTGGTGTGCTGTCTGCTTGCGCTGCCGAGAGTACACTTTTTTCAACCCAACGCCATTCATAATCGAGTCGATATTCCCCACCATGATCGATAAATACGACCGTGCCAGACTCTGGTAAATGATCAGCGGGGATCTCTACGTACTTAAGCGCAAAGGCATCGTCGCCTAATAGCGACGTAATTCCCGACCAGAATGTACTGACAAAAGAAATTGTCACCATAATGGATACAGCGAAAACTATAGCAGCAGAAAGAACGATTAGATCTTCTTCCAACGACTTTGATTCGAACCCTGCCGCGTGTAGAGATTGTGTTACCATTTCATTGATCTTCTCCTGCGCTGTCACGAGCATATTTTCGCGTGCAATTCGGTTCTCTTCCTCAGCTATCTCTGTTAAAATTTGCTTCCTCCCGCCTAGATCAACCTCTACGAGCGAGAGTGTAACTCTGGCAAAATCGCTTACATCATCAAGCGGCACTTCGGCCAATACCCAATCGCTGTAATGTTTTGACTCGCCTTGCCAAAAGTAGCCAAGATAAGTATGATTAATCTTGTCTACACCGTGTTTGCTTAACAGTGTGGCACCGAGTGAGATGCTATCTGGAAATAGGCGGCTGTCGGGGTCAGTTGAGCTTGCATTGTGTACCGACTTCATGTCGGTTGAGCTGATATTGTGTACCGATTTAACAACGAATTGGCCCCATGTATTTTCGGGGTGTGCGGTGGCTCCAGGTGAAGCATTGGCTGTTGATGGTCTATTCAATATTAATAATGCGGACATTAGCAACAATAGTGCTGTTCTTAGCGTGTGTTTGATATTGGCTCGGTTGAGCATGGTATTTATCCTTATGTATGTGACGATAGCGAGTGTAACGTTGTTGGCGTTTTGCCTTGTTCTAGCATAGCGCAAGCAGATTACTCGCTACTTCTCATCTAATTACCATTTAATTACCAAGTACTCCCTCAACGAGTAACTCCCAATAAAAGCAACCGCACTGCAAATTTCGCAGCGCGGTTGCTTTTCTCTACTAGTTTGAGGATAATGTGATTACCCCATAACTAAAATTGGAGAACCACTATTGATGAATCGCAAAAAAGCAATCGATACGCACGTTCACTTTTGGAAAATTGCGGACTATGCTCCCTTCAAAGGCTGGTTTGGCGACAAAACTTTTCTCGATCAAGATTACCTGCCCACGGATCTTAACCCACACTTGGCGGCGTGCGATGTGGAAAGTGCCATCATCGTTGGGGCGGCACCCGATTCGCACGAGCAGAATCTTTGGTACGTCGATCTAGCCGAGCAAAATGAGACGATTTGCGCAGTGGTGGGCAGCTACACGTTCGAGAATCAGCAACTGGCTGCGTGTCTCGATGCATTTGCGGATCGATCTGCGTTCGTCGGGATCCGCACTCGACCGGCGGCACCACCTGATCTGTGGCTGGACGATGTCAACGCCAAGGTGGGCATGGCCGAATTGCGGGCGCGAGGATTGACGCTGGATGTGTTGGTTGATCACCAATTGCTGCCTGCGGTGGCAACGTTTGCCGCGCGGTATGACGATGTACCATTTATCGTGAATCACTGTGGTCTGCCGCCATTCTGCGATGGGGATCTAACGATGTGGAGTAAGAACATGACTGCGCTAGCCGCGGTGCCAAATGTGGTGGTCAAATATTCGTCATTCTTTCTGCACTCTTATGTATTACCAGAAAAATCCCATACTACATCTCAAATAGCCGAGATGGGACAGAATTTTTTTGGAAGAATGTCACTAAATTGTGATCGTAATCTGCTGCAAAAAGCCGCGGATCTGCTCTTTGAGAGTTTTGGCGTGGAGCGCTTGCTGTGGGGCAGCAACTGGCCGCCCGAACTGATCGGTGGCACCTACTGCGATGCATATGACTTAATGTTGGGGTGCGCGGGTCAACTGTCGGACTCGGAATATAATTCGGTTTTTCGCGAGAATGCGGAGAGGGTTTACTAGATGATAGAAAAATGGCGGGGGACTTTTGTGCGAACATGATTGTCTGCTCCCACCCGCTGGCGCGCTGCGTTGGCCAGCCGTGGGGGAACTCGGATGGTACGTGGCTGCGAGCTCCCCGCCTTCTTTTCCAGTGATGAGATATCTTCTCAATAAGTAGCGGTAGCGTTGGTTGAATGCTAGGGCAGTATGCAGTGTATCGAAACCAAGCGACTTATTTACCCCAAAATATTGAAAAGATACGGAATGAGTTTGATCAAAATCAGCGGATTATGCTACGATCTAACCAATCACCACCCTGAGTCAAACTGTATAGCTCTCCAAAAGATTTTGTCCCATCTCGTCTTTTAGAGATGTGGTACAGAACTTTTCTGGATAAGTATATAGAGGAGAATCCACATGGCACCCAAGCGTAACGATCCCTGCCACTGCGGCAGCGGCAAAAAGTATAAACATTGTCACATGAAAGCAGATCGAGAAGCGGAGTTGGCAGCCGAGGAAGAGGCAGTACATTTGCACACATCTGGTCCGACGTTCGGTGATCTTCAGAACAAGGAGACTGACAGAGTAATTGAGTCAATTTTTGAAGAGAAAAATGACTTGCAAACAGATGTGGAACCAGAAGAAATCGATCCAGAAGTTGAGTGGCTGAACAAACTTTACGAGGAGCTTGAAGATGCTGACTATGATGAAACAATTGCTCTATTGCGAAAATCAATCGAGACGAATGTGTTGGATAGTGAGTCGGCCTTCGAACTTTTCAACGAGCTGTACCCGATTATGGTTGAGCAGAACGATCGTAAAGAATTTACCGAACTGGTTGCGTTGCTAAAGACACATCAACCCGACGTTTATGCAGAAGAAAGCCAGTGGTTTTGGTCTTGGGCTGTTTCGAACGCGCTCGTATTGCAAGATGATGAGGCGCTACAAGCTGCTACCGATGAGCTGGTGAAAGATGGTGGTCAAGAGATCGAGCAATTCTATAAAGTTTCTCATATGCTACTTTATCATGACCGCCGCGATGTGTTGTTGCGCGCGCTAGACAAGCATACGATGGACCTGAGCGCGCGTGAATATTTTCCACACGTTGAGTTTGAACTCAATCAAAAGTTGATCGATCTCGTCATCTTTGACTATCTGGATACACATGAGCCAAGCACTCTGTTCGAAGAGAAAAATATCGACGCGCTGTGCGATAGGTTACAAAAGTATATCGAGAAACCAGAGGATTTTAGAAAAGATGGCTTGGTGGATTTTCTAGGTTTGGTTGGCGGGAAGAGCACTAGGGATTGGACGATGGATGACTTTGCCTTTCGTAAAATGCCGAAACGCAAAGAGAGCATGTGGGATGAAGAGGATGAGACGAAAAAAGTGAAGGTGGATCCTGCTGTGGAGAATCTGCGTGACTTGAGTTGTGAGTTTCTACACTATGCACGCACGGTTGAGGATCTGCCCTTCGATAAGAGCGATTTGGCGCGTTCAAGCATTGTTGATTACATCCGTGAAAGGCATGAGGGCGAGCTTGAACTTGCGGATGATGAGCCGTTTGGTTTTTTGACTGGTGGGAACAATCGCGCGAAAAATAAGTCGCGCAAAGTTTCTAAAAAGAAGCAAGCACAGAAAAAGATTGTGCACCGATTGCTGCCCGACCCTGCAACAATGGATCGGTTCTTAGCGCGCTTCTTCAGCTTTATGGGAAGCAGACCGCACGAAGCAATTATCTGCTTCGAGATGCTACCTGCCTGGGGTCGATTTATCCAATCAAAGGGATTGGCGACGGAAGAAGAGGTGCAGGCCTCGTTGAGAAGTTTGGATGCACTGTGCGCCGACATGATCAAAATGGCTGAACAGAATGACTCTGATCCAGCGTTGGAAGTCAATATGCGCAATTGGCGCGAAAATGCGGGATTTGAGCGGGGGGGGGATTGCCCGGCTTGCGCAGGCTATCGGCTGCCTAACCCATAAGTTGAGTTCACTTCGCTTGCAAGAATTTCTTCTGCCTTTTCAGCTGTGTCACCTGGACCTCCAGAGAATCGACCTGCAATGCTGAGAAGCGGATTATGGGCTGTAGGTTGCACGGTTTGGACTGGTTCTAGTAATGTATCAAGTAGCCAACGAGCGACTTTTAGCCTTTCTGCTGGGGATAGTACGAGTAGCTCATTTTCAATCTGTTCCATTGTCATGTCATTATCCTCTTTTTCATCATGACGAATACACGTTTCTATGTTCATTATATCAGAACGACGATGCAAATTCTACTGTTGTTGACTAGGCATCTCGTTGTGGGTAAGATCAACGATGAAAGGCAGCTAGTTTGCACGAGAGAAAGAAGAATTGCCGTCGGCTATGCAACCGCAAACTCAGTATGGGATCGCACCTCTGGTGGGCGAAACCCGAGTACAATATCCTGCGCGGGAACGCCTGCCTCTAGCAGATCCGTTGCGATGCCTTCTTCGGTATCATCATACTGGATCCAGATTTTGCCATTGATGATGTCAACGTGGATCGGCGTATGATGAATGTAGCGACGCTCGTGCCAATTTGTGTCGAGCAGCAGATAGCTGTGGCGAATGTCGTCAAACACAGGTTTTAGTGGGTAGTCGCTGTCTTTAGAGAAAAAGTCGACATATTCTTGCAGGATCGTTTTGACTAGTTCGGGGTAGTTTAGTTTGGTATCCACTGGACGATGGTTTCCTCTGTTTCATCAAATACGAGCAAACGAAGCAATTCATTCTTTATCAATATCTGACCGATTTCATCTTGAAAAATCGTATTGTACGTGCGTTGCGGGATGGCAAGATAAAGTTCGCGATCAATGTTCTGCTCAGCTAACACTTGATGGTACATGATGTATTGCCCCAAAGCTTGCTGTAAATCTTTCACATCAGAACGGCTCACAAAACTTTTGATCTCAACGATAATTTTGCGCGTTCCCTTCTCCGCGCTAATTAATCTTTCTGCGCCCAAATCCATTACCAGACGCTTCTTTCCTACATAGACCTGATATGGATCATGAGTGATATTCCAGTCGTCTTTGTCTAATGCATTTTTGACTGTTTCGTGGTAGATGTCTTTTCGTGCCATGTATTTATTTTACCATAAAAATGCGCTATATTGAAGCATTCTCTATTTTGGCTGGATACTTCAATCGCTGGGCCTGTCACTGATCCCAGAGCAGGAGTTTGTGCCGCAGCAGCTGCTCACGTTGTAGCCGCGCTATGGGGTGAGGGTAAGCTCTAAGAATTTGAAGAGCTTTGAGGGATGACCGCTTCCACATATCTTTCGACAATGCGGTTCCAGTACTCTTTGAGAATGTCCTGATATAATGTCGAATCATAGACTATTTGCTCACTGTTTTTACCTATATCAGTAGTAATTTTCTTAATCGCTACATCTAGCCTTGCACTCTGTAATTTGAACTCCATGTTGGTATAAAAGAAGTGATCACTGTTTTGGAACACTAATCCCAATAAGGATACTGCATGTTTGTCACCTGAAAGAGCAGAAATGGTTGTTTTTGCTCTGTGAAGAGATACACCGCTTACCGTTAGATCCTTCAAATGAAAGTTCAAGTCTTCTTCAATATTCTCCGATTCAGCCTGATTGGCACTTTCTAGTGTACTTACGTTTCGATCCCATTTAAACATCTTAATTGATGGCGTATCACAGATTTGTGTAGCAGATAAAGCAGGATCAACTAATAAATCATGCATAAACAAATTGCATTGCTCACACGATGTGAACGATATAGGACGACTTAGCGGTGGGATATTGTAACTAGAACGAAGCGCAAACACTCGAATCGTGAACTGCGTTTTTGCGAGAAGATTTGTGAATTCCTCTAAAATGTACTTGTAGTCTAAAGACGATGCTGGCTGGATAGCAACACA
>ENA-ORXT01000243-ORXT01000243.1-marine-metagenome-genome-assembly--contig:-NODE-243-length-91487-cov-36.742938_pt1 | contig 91487 bp, 77 predicted proteins | sample MGYA00237868_ERZ511482 | MGnify/ENA metagenome assembly ERZ511482 | reverse complement strand
CCGTAATCATGATCATTAATATCATACCATGGATCACATACTCTTGGTATCTTGTTGCTATACGTTAAGCTACTTACACCTAAGTCGCCACATGCATTTGCATCTCTTCTGATCTCTATATGTACATCACTACAGTTATCAAAACTGTTGTTGTTTACACTCTCTGAGAATATCTTCGCTACACCTCCGTTATCCGTTCCACTTGATGTCAAGCTTACGATTACATTCTGGTGTGCTACAGCTACTGGTGGTGTAAGATCCGCAACATTTACTGTTACTACTACTGTTCCTAAGTTATTACAACAATCCTTACTTCCTAGTGTAAACTCCCAGCTTCCCTTTGGTACGCCTAATGCGTGCTTCTTTGGTTTGTTACTGTTCGCTTTTCCATCCTCATCTACTAGTGTAGCTCCTGAGTTAGATCCTATTACATACCAGTCTAATCCGTAGCTACAGTTATCATGTATCTGTGGATCATCAAACCATACATCTGCTCCACATGACCATGGGTCTGTGCTCAATGTAAGATCCGCTGCTGTTAAGGTCGGTGCTTCGTTATCGATCACCTTGATGATCTGTACGAATTCTTCGATATCTCCTGTACACCAGTCTAGTAGTGTCCATGTTCTTAGTATCTTAGTTGCTCCATGACAATCTAGTCCACATGCTGGAATCTCTAGATCACTGAATGTTGCAAATATGTTACAGAATGGATTATCATTGTTATCTGCTATTCCTAAGTTATCGCCAGCTAATCTTGGGTATCCTGTGTTATCAGGGTGTGTCAAGTTAGGATCTCCTGCTTCTGTACACTCGATGTCTACATTTCCAGGAAGCTGAACTAAGGTCAAGTCTACCGCTGAAATGTAATATTGGTTTGTACAATTAATATTCGGTAAGTTTTCAGTACCATATTCAGTATCCACGGCAACTGTCCAATATTGCTCTAGCACATATTCTCCACAAGCTCCTGGTACTTCCACTATGTTGTAACCACCGAATACAGCAGTAGCTCCATCACAGTTATCATCAACGGTAGGTCTTCCTATTTGACCGGCACTTAGCCTTGAGATATCAAGGCAGGTTCTATTACATGCTGGATCCGTTAACCACGCGCCAGGAGGGCAAGGACATTCGATGGTTGGGTCTAATTTATCTTCTATCGTTATATGTCCCCAGCAAGTAGCTCCAGAACATACATCCGTTACAGTATAAGTAAGTGTTTGGTTTATATAGTCACTTAGATTAGTTGGCTCTACCGGATTTCCATTCAGATCAAAAGTTACCTCAAAGAATGCATCAATAAAATCTCCTGAATCAAAAGGCCCATACATATCTGGTTCTCCTTCTAAAAACTGAGTAGCACTAGGGGAAAAACCACAATCAGGTCCTATACTTAAGTTGATAGCATCATTACATGCCATTGTAATACCTGTGTTTACGATAGCAAATAATGGGTCACTTAGACCATCTACAGTCGTTGGATCATCAGCAGTACATCCTGTTTCATTGAAAGGAGTAACTTCTGCTATGAAACTATACATTTCTGATGCTCCATCTTCTGGAACGATAAAGGTCGTACATAACTCATTCGTAATGGGTATAGCTTTTAGAGATCCACATGCCGCAGCATCCGTAGCCCATACATTAGGACCAATTGTCTGTATACCATATTGCACAGGTCCTCCTGTAGCAGAAATAGGCATGGTAACGATTTGTATGCCAGGTGCTGTTATAGGTACAACTACTTCATTTGTAAGTCCAGTAAAACCTGGGTTAAATTCTCTTATAAATAAATTGCTAACATGACCACAAGAAAAATCAATGGATGTTACATCTATTGCGAAACTTATTGTTTCACCAGCATACAATCCTGTCTGATCCTCTATATATAGATTGGCATCCATGTTTTTATTTCCCATAGACCCTGGTCCACCCATAGGTGTATACCAGAAAGGATCTGGGTCTGTAATTTGGTTCGGTTGGAAACATAATTCGTCTCCTGTAAAGAGAGCTACTAAATCAGGTACTCCCCATGCACCATTAAATACGAATCCTCCTCCATTTGCAGGTAATTCGAATACGTTCATGAATCCTAACCAATTAGATGTTGCATCAAAGGTAAGTGGTACAGGAACCGTTTCGTAGGGTGTATAATTTACACCATCAGTAGAGACCGTCCAATTGACATTTCCGTTGACAGGTAGATTATCTCCTTGTATACATAATTCTAGCGTGTCGCCTACGCACAAGGCAGTAACTTCACTATCGCCGTTTATAGAAACTGTCCAATCTTCTACTGGACAAGATAGAGTAGCAACAAGGCTTTCTGAAATGCCATCCTCACTTTCAGCCATACAATCAGGATCCGTGTTGAAATCAGCTACAACTGCTCTGAATGTATAATCAGTATCATCATCACATGCATCGGCAGGTACTGAAAATACTTCACAGATAGGACCTTCTACAGGTATAGCTTTTATGGATCCACAGGCAGGTGCATCTGTTGCCCATACGTTAGGACCTAAGGTTTGGAAACCATATTGTACGGGGCCACCTATTGCTGAAATTGGCAAGGTAACTGTATAAATCCCGGGTGTTGTCACAGGCACGAAAGCTTCATTTAGTATACCTGCAAAACCTGGATTAAATTCTCTTATAAATACGATTGTTTCATGACCACATGAAAAATCATTTGCAGTGACTTCTACAGAAAAAGTGATGGTCTCTCCAGCATAAAGACCTGTCTGATCTTCTATGTATAGATTAGCTTCCATGTTTTTATTCCCCATAGAACCAGGACCACCCATAGGAGTATACCAAAAAGGATCAGGGTCATTTATTTGATTTGGCTGTAGGCATAATTCATCACCATTAAATAAGGCTACGAGATCTGGAACACCCCATGCACCATTAAATACAAATCCACCTCCATTTTCAGGTAATTCAAATACATTCATAAATCCCAACCAGTTAGCCCCACCGTCTATAGTTAGCGGAACTGTTGTAGTAGATATATTTGTAAATGTAGTTCCTCCATCTTCAGAAACTTCCCAAGAAACTTCACTCAGTGGCGGAATTACAGAACTTTCTAAACATAATTCTATATCGGCTCCTTCACATATATCTATATCATTAGCTTCTCCATTTATTGTAAACACAAAGTCTTCCTGATTACAAACTGGTCCAGCGGAACAAGATGCATCAAAAGGAATCATTATATCCCCCTGAGACAATTGCCAGAATCCTCCAAATGATTGGAAACTCCATAATACATTTATTGTGACATTAGCAGGAGGACCACCAGGCCAGGTTAAAGTAGCTGTTATACAGTTGACTCCTACAACAGTCGTAATAGTTGCGCCAGTTCCGTTAACTAATAAATCATCTACTGGATCAGTAGGGTCTGGACCTTCTATTTTTACTGTCATGGAATTAGGACCCGAATTTTCTATCGTTAACAGTACTTCAGATGCTGGATTGCCATCAAAATGAAATGTTGGTGTACCACAAAATGGCGATACTGGTGCACTTGCGCATGCAGCTTCAAACGGAACCGCAAAATCGTTTGTATTCAGTTGCCAGTTTCCTCCGAAAGAAGCAAAACTCCATAATATATTCATATCTACCATAGCTGGAGGTGTTCCAGCCCATGTCAATGTTGCCACCCATGAGTTGGGAGTATTTGTATAAGTAATTGTAGCTCCACTACCGTTCACAATAATCAATAAATCAACTGGATCAGCAGGATTTGGTCCTTCTGCAGTTACGGTCATCGTGTTAGGCCCAGTGTTTTCTATTGTCAAAATAATTTCTGAAGCTGGATTACCATCAAAATGAAACTCAGTTGATTCACAAAATTCAGAATCAGGTGCTACACCCGAACACGCTGCGTCAAAGGGAATTGCAAAATCGTTTGTATTCAATTGCCAATTTCCTCCAAAGGATTGGAAACTCCATAACACATTCATATTAACTGTTGCAGGAGGACCACTTGGCCAAGATAATGTTGCAGTCCATGAATTTGTAGTATTGGTATAGGTAATGGTTGCACCACTACCATTGACAATAATTAATCCATCTACGGGATCAGCAGGATTAGGTCCGACTGCATTGACAGTCATAGAGTTAGGTCCTGAATTCTCAATAGTCAGTATTATTTCCGATTCTGGGTTACCCGCAAAATGAAATTCTGACGAACTACAAAAAGGTGATACAGATTGTGCCTGCATCGAAAAAGTAGAAAGTAAGAGTAGAAAAATTAAGATACTAAATGATTTAGCCTTGCTTTTGACATAACAGGATAGACCACCCATAAATGCGCTAATTGGCAATTCGGTCATCGAAATTGAGTTTTGGTTTAAATTTAAAAGTTTCGTCTTATACAAATTAAGAGAAGGCAAGCTGATTTCGTCTTTCTGCTATTCTTTTCTTTAGTACGAGTTAAATTTTAGATGTGGTTTAATCATCTAACAGATAACGCATACTTTACGAATTTAAGCTTATTTCTTTAAAATCAAGAATATTTAACTTAATTTCCACAATTCAATGACATAAAGCTTTGTGTCTTTTAAACAAAAAGAAATATTCTGATGTTATACAACCTCCAAATAAGATTATTCTTGACTGTTCTTTTTAGTTTACTTGCAGTAAGTTTGTTTAGTCAGATTATAAATCTAGGATGCTTCACAGAACAAGATGCTACAATAGGGGTAGATAGAAAGGATTGGAATATGGGAAGTACTGCATCGCATAGCGAAGGCTATTTAATGAATTTCGGTATACCAGCTAATTCATTCGGCGTATGCAAAAAGATTACACAAGTTGAAATTGTATTTACGATCAATAGTGTAGACCAATCTGGACTAGATCCTAGTTGTGGAGCAGTAGTATTTTTTACAAATATTTACTTAGGATGTGGAAGTGTTACCCCAGCCTCGTGTCCTACTTCTGCACTGATAGGTGAGATCGATGCTTTTCCTGCCAGCCAGACCTTGACTTTTACCTGCCCGCCGGTAGAATTTCCTTTTGGTGATGTCTTAGCTGTAGATATCGTACCAGCTTTAGGTGATGTAGGATGTCCTAATGGGCAATCAGCGGTTAGCTCAGGTGATATTACTATAGATTATGAAATATGCGTAATGGTCACAGTAAGTGATGACGTTCTAGAAACGCCACTAGACCTTGGAAATGACATAACAGTATGTGAACTAGAAACTACGAACATAAATGCCTCTCCGATTTATGATCAGTATAGTTGGTCACCAAATGGAGAAATAGTACCTAATATAAATGTAGGTGAAGGAACATACACGCTCATGGTTACAGATGTAAATGGCTGTACAGGGACTGACGTAATTAAAGTTATAGAAAGTATTCCGACAGTATCCATATCGGAAAATGATCTAGACAATACGATCTGCTCTAACGCTTCTATAGAATTAACTGCAAATACTGCAGCGTCTAACATTCTATGGAGTACAAACCAAACTACACAGATGATAACGGTGGGAGCTGGTTCTTATTCAGTTGTTGTCACAGATGATAATTCTTGTACGGCGCAAGATATGATAACCATAGACGAACATCCTGAACCTCAAGTAACCATCAGTTCTATTTCTACCGTCGTCTGCGGTACAGAAACGATAGAACTTACAGCAACATCTGGATTCGATATATATGACTGGGATAGTGGAGATAATACGGCTATTGTATTTCTTTCGGGAGGTATACATAACCTTATCGTAACAGATCAAAATGGATGTACGGCAACAGCCTCCATCCAGATTTTTTCTGAAGATGCTCCTAACGCTGGCAATTCCGCTAGTATAAGTGTTTGTAATGGTGGTAGCACCTATAACATACAGGGGCTTCTGGGTGTACATGACGCGGGAGGAACCTGGGACGACTTAGACGATGCTAATGTTGATCTTAATGTAGATCCATTTAATGCTAGTTTTCTGAATGTCGCTCCAGGTAACTATAGTTTTGAATATACAGTCACAGGTACAACACCATGTCCTGATGATGCACAAATAATATCTGTCACGGTGGAAGATCAGCCTGATGCAGGGACCTCTACTAGTATAACCATCTGTTCTGCTGAGGTGTTAGATTTCTTTACACTATTAGGGGCAGTTGATCTAGGAGGTACTTGGACTGATATAAATGGAAGTGGGGTAGATCTTAGTGATCCCTCTAGTGTTATGTTCGCAGGAGTGCCCATGGGATCGTTTACTTTCTCATACGAAATATTAGCTTCAGCTCCATGTACAGATATCGTGTCTAACCTAGTCGTGGAGATAGGGGGAACATCAGGAGCGGGCGATGATGTAAGTATTTCTGTTTGCGCAGGAGCTCTATATAATTTAGAAGATGCCATTACGGTTCCAACTTCTTCTAATGGGACATTCGCTGATACGGACGGAACAGGTGCCCTGTCTGGAACTGTTTTTAATTCTACAGGTTTTGAGGGGCAGATATTAAATTTTGAATACGAAGTAGATGGCGGTACTTGTGGTATAGATCAGGCTACGATTTCTGTAGAAGTTGTATCTTCTGTATTTGCAGGTATTGATAATCTAGCTGTTGAATCATGCATAGGAGATGTTATCGAAATATTTGATCTTTTACCTGGAGCCAGTCAAGGGGGGACTTTTACAGATCTTTCACTTAGTGGAGCTATAGTAGGCAATCAGTTCGATACCGAAATTTCGGGCTCAGGAACTTTTCTTATACAATACAACGTAGGGGACGATGTAGTATGTGATGCTGACAGTGCGCAAGTGGAAATAATTGTTTTTGATATACCAGAAATACTGCTAGTAGGAGGAGATACACTATGCACAGATGAATGTAATGAGGTATATATTAATCTTTCAGGAATGCCTGGTTATAATTATTCGCTTTCTCTTTCTGATGACAATGGTGATCTTGTAAATTCTATTAGTTTTTCATCCAGTAATAATATAGACACCATCTGGGTTTGTAATTCGGATAGTCTAGGTTCATTTATCAATGACACCATTTTCATAGGAGATAACTCAGATTACTGGTCTTTAACAGCTTTCAGTTTGGAGGATATGAATTGTAACTTTTTCAATTCTGATCCTGACTCTTTATTTTTTCTTATGGGGGGAGGAGTCAATTTATCATTGGATACAACACTTTGTTTTGGTGAGGAAATTATAGTTGGTAATGACATATTTGATATGACGCAATCTCAGGGGCAGGTTACTGTAAATTCTGTCACAGGTTGTGATACTATTATAGATGTCAATGTGGCTTTCTATGATGAGGCGAGAGATACGCTAGACCAAGAATTGTGTTCAGGTCAGTCTATTCTTGTCAATGGTAATACCTACGATGAGACCAATCCTACAGGAACAGAAGTACTGATAGGTCAGTCTGCTAATTCTTGCGATAGTACCGTTGTTATTATGCTTGATTTTGTAAATGTTCTTTCAGGATTTGATACGATTCTTATATGTCAAGGGGATAGCGCTTTCTTAGAAAATGCGTGGCAATTTGATGAAGGAAGTTTTACTGAAAATTTACTTTCTGCTCAAGGATGCGACAGTATTGCTATTATAGAATTGAGTTTTTATACAGTACCAGATGGACTAATAGATTCCGAACTCTGTTCGGGACAAGAAATAATTGTCAATGGAACACTATATAATGAGGTAAATCCTTCCGGTCAAGAAACGCTCATAGATCAGTCTGTAAATGGTTGTGATTCTACCGTAATAATAGAGCTGAGTTTTGTAGAATCTTTTGACATAACAAATAACTATCAATTATGCCAAGGAGATAGTGTATTCTTAGAAGGTGCGTGGCAATTTGCTCAAGGAACATTTATGGATATGTTTGTTACATCTCAGCAGTGTGATAGTATGGTAACTACAATCGTCTCCTTATCGGATGTGGCTACCAGTGTTATAGATTCAGAATTATGTAATGATGCTTCTATAATTGTCAATGGAACGGTATATGATATAAATAATCCGTCAGGAGAAGAAATTCTAATAAACCAAGCTGTGGATGGTTGCGATAGTACGGTAACCATCAATCTCGATTTCAGTGACGTAATTGATATTACTAGTCCTGCAAATATATGTGAAGGAGATAGTGTGTTCCTAGAAGGTGCTTGGCAATTTGATACCGGGACCTATGTAGATAATTTTACAACAGCTGAGGGATGTGATAGTATAGTAACTACTAATCTAATGGTAGAAAGTTGTACAGAACAGATAGAGGTTAGTCTTGTAGATATTAATTGTGCAGGAGCTTCTTCAGGGTCGGTATGTATCGAAATATCTACTGGTCAGATCCCTTATGTGGTTAGTTGGTCCAATAACACTACAGGACAAAATGGAAATTTAAATATCACTAATCTTAACGAAGTACAGTGTATTACTAACCTTCCATCTGGAAGTTATACACTCGTTATTGAAGATGGAAATAATATAGAGGTATACAACGAACAAGTTAGCTTAGAAGATTTATTTCTACCACTTACTGGAATTATTTCTATAATTAATAATCCTTCTTGTGAGGGAGATGGAGATGGAATTGTCAATGCAGATATATCGGGTGGAGCAGAACCGTACAATTACGATTGGACACCTGATAGCGGTAATCAAGCCACGATAGAAAATCTCAATGGGGGATTAGTAGATCTAGTCCTTACAGATGATAATAATTGTATTCTGGAATTAAGTGTTGTCTTAGTAGAGCCAGAAGCCTTAGCTATACAATATGAAACAAATGATGCAACTTGTTTTGGAGAAAGTAATGGGTCGATAATAATCAATGGAATCATGGGTGGTGATGGTGATTATATAACAACAATAGACGATGTTTTCCTTGTGGACAATATGGTCAATAATTTGGCAGCGAACAACTACGTATTAGAAGTTATAGATGGACAAGGATGCTCGGTGACTGAAATAATAATTATAGAGGAACAACTATCCATATCCTTGTCTAATATTGTTTCTGAATATACAATAACACAAGGTGATTCTGTACAACTCACTGGAAGTTACGATGCCTCATTAGTGGGGTTTTCTTGGCTTGCAAATGAAAGTATTTCTTGTATCGATTGCATGTTTCCTGTATTTACACCAGCTAGTTCACAATCTTATTTTCTTACGGTAGTAGATGCAAATGGTTGTATCGAAGAACTTGTTGTTAATGTCAATGTAGTAGTACCAGAAACAAGTGTCTATATTCCTACAATTTTCAGTCCTAATAGAGACGGAGTAAATGATACTTTTGATATATTCTTTAGTGACGAGACGGTACAAAATTATTCTATACACATCTTTGATAGATGGGGGAATTTAGTCTACACAAGAGTGAATGAAGTGGGAGATAATAATGGATGGGATGGTAGTAGGAATGGCAAGCAGTTATCGGTAGGTGTGTACACATATCTAATCGAGTATGTAGAAAATAATGAGCAAAAAAAATCAGCAGGTAGCATTACCATGATAAGATGATCTTAAAAATTCTATTCTTATAAATAAATACCTTTATATTCAAAGATTGCGCTAGGGATAGAAGCGGTATAGATAGTGGAATAGAAGCTATAAAGCAAGAAGGGGAGACGGCTGACGTAGGAAGACTAAAACCGACTATGCTGCATGCTGCTATAATGCTAATCTGTAGTAGCGTATAGCCCGCAGATGGATTTTCTGATGGAGCATAGCGAAGGAGTAAAATCCATCTGAGCGCCCAAAATATAAATCAAAAATTATTATAAATGACCATTGATTTTTTCTACACTCATCTTAGCATCTCCGTAAAGCATCCTTGTGTTTTCTTTGAAGAATAGGGGGTTCTGAACACCAGCATAGCCCGCAGCCATAGATCTCTTCATAATGATTACCTGCTTAGCATTCCAGACCTCCAGAACGGGCATACCATAGATAGGACTATTTTCGTCATCGAGCGCGCCTGGATTTACGATGTCATTAGCACCGATCACAAGAACTATATCTGTCTGAGGTAGGTCATCATTTATCTCGTCCATTTCCAGAACGATGTCGTAGGATACATTTGCCTCGGCTAGTAAAACATTCATATGTCCAGGTAATCTGCCTGCCACTGGGTGGATACCGAATCTCACTTCTTTTCCATCTGACTTAAGTTTTTCTACCATGCTGTTTACCGGATATTGTGCCTTAGCTACAGCCATCCCATATCCAGGAACGATGACTACAGATTTAGCTTTACTAAGCATTGTTGCTACTGCTGCGTGTTCTATGCTTACGGCCTCTCCTTCGATAGCTTTAGTAACTCCAGATGGAGCAGAACCGAATCCTCCAAAAATCACAGACAGAAACGATCTATTCATAGCCTTACACATGATTATCGAGAGGATGGCGCCAGAACTTCCTACCAATGCACCTGTAATAATAAGCAGGTCATTACCTAACATAAATCCTGCGGCCGCTGCGGCCCAGCCCGAGTAAGAATTAAGCATAGAAACAACTACAGGCATATCTGCGCCACCGATCGCCATGACCAACATTACACCTATAAAGCTTGCAATTGCAGTCATAATATAGAGGTGAGTAATACCGGAAATTCCTGCATCTAAAGTGAAAATATATCCTAACACAAAACAAGTGATTACAAGTAAAATATTTACGAGGTGTCTGCCAGGATATACGAGTGGCTTAGATCTTATTTTTCCTTCTAGCTTTCCCCAGGCGACAACGGAGCCTGTAAATGTAATTGCACCTATAAATACGCCTATGAACACTTCTACCAAGTGAATATTTCTATCCACACCTTCTAGTGCCTGTGTATGCGGATCTAGATAAGAACCGAATCCCACTAGAACGGCCGCAAGTCCAACGAAACTATGTAATATAGCCACTAGCTGAGGCATAGAGGTCATCTCTACTTTTCTTGCTAGCACGATCCCTATGATGCTTGCAATGGCTATGGCAATAATGATATAGATATGGCCATTAACGTTTTCTCCAAGTACAGTAGAAAGTATAGCTATAATCATACCTAGGATTCCGTAATAGACACCCCGCTTAGCAGATTCCTGTGAGGATAATCCTCCTAGACTTAATATGAAAAGTATGCTTGCAAATAAGTATGCTGCAGTTTGTATTTGTCCTGATATCATAATTTATTTTCTAAACATTTTCAACATACGATGTGTAACTAAGAAACCTCCAACGATATTAATTGTAGCTACAAGTATAGCGACAAATGCGATTATAGTCATCGTATCACTTAGCTTGCTTTGAGTTTGTAAAAGTCCTCCTATAATTATGATACCACTTATCGCATTTGTCACAGCCATGAGCGGAGTATGTAAGGAGTGAGATACATTCCATATAACTTGCCATCCTACAAATACAGCGAGAACAAAGACGGTGAAATGTCCCATAAATTCAGGCGGAGCGATCAGGGCGACAAGGTATAAGAAAAGGGCTATACCGATCAGGCTTATAATAGTAGACCAACCCTGTTTTTTTTCTGGTTTCGCTTTGTGCGTAGTCTTGTTTTCTACTACTACCTTAGGTTTTTGCGGACTGACGGGTAAGGGTTCTGGAGGCCAGTTTACCTTACCATTATAGGTTACCATAGCTCTCTTTATGACATCATCATCCATATCAATTCGGAAATCATCATTCTTACCCATATCATCTAGTAGATGACATAAATTATTTCCGTAGAGTTGACTAGCTTGGGCAGGTAGTTGGTCTAGCTTTCCTATAATCGTCACTCCATTTTCTGTCGTATATATTTCGCCATCTCTTGTTAGGACACAGTTGCCACCAGTAGAAGCGGCCAGATCTACTATGACAGAACCAGATTTCATAGCTGCGACATGATAATCGAGCACCAGTTTTGGCGCCTGTCTTCCTGGAATTTGTGCAGTGGTAATTATTATATCTACTTCTTTGGCTTGCTCTAGAAATAATTCCATTTCAGCATCTATAAATGCTTGGCTCATAACCTTAGAATACCCAGAATCGGTAGAACCATCTTCTTTTATATCTACAGTAAGAAATTCGGCACCCATGCTTTCTATCTGCTCAGCAACTTCCATTCTAGTATCGAATGCCCTGACAATAGCTCCCAGTGATCTCGCCGCTCCTATAGCCGCAAGTCCAGCTACACCTGCCCCTATAACCAAGACTTTTGCAGGTTCTACTTTGCCCGCAGCTGTTATCTGTCCATTTAGAAAACGGCCAAAGTGATTAGCGCTTTCTATTACAGCTCGGTAACCTGCAATATTTGCCATAGAAGATAGGACATCCATTTTCTGGGCTCTGGATATTCTAGGGATAGCATCCATAGCTATAGCATTTACTCTTTTGGCTGCTAATGATTCTAAAAGGGCAGAGTTCGTCGCAGGACTCAGATAACTAAGCATTACTTGGTTCTCTTGCATCATGCTGACCTCATCTTCGGTTACAGCTTGTACTTTGAGAATGATATCTGAATCTGAGAAAACAGCCTCTGCGGATGGTACTATAGTAGCTCCAGCTTCACTGTATGCTTGATCCGTATAATTTGCACGTATGCCAGCCCCTTCTTCTATGACCACTTCAAAACCTTGTTTGATGAGTCTTTTTACAGTCTTAGGGGTTGCGCCTACCCGTTCTTCATTAGCTTGGGTTTCCTGAGGTATACCTACTATCATATCTTATGTATTATCTAAAAAGTTAATATAATAAAAAATATAGGTACCGTTCGTAAAACTCTTTTTTTTTATCTTAAAATACTATGCGATATGCAGTAATGATAGGTCTCTTTTTATGTCAATGTAGTAGTAGTGGTACTTTCGGACTAAGAACGACGATTTTCAAAATGATAAAAATTTGACAAAAAAATTTGCAATTGGTGTTGGAATCTCAGTAAAGTTATTCTATATTTACCTTGAAACATATACCCATAGATTACCTTTTGTCAAATCTACTGCTTTAGTTATCCATATTATATTTTGTATTTCTTATTGGTTTACAACAAACTAATTGCAAAATTTTTCATTGTTATTAATATAACTGTGTATTTTGAGGATATATTGAGTATTGTATGATCTAAAATACGAGCAAACAATCAATTTTAATTTAAAGATCGTAAAATCAAGCTTCATGAAAAAAAAGTTTCTAGTTCTTTGTAGTTTATGTGTGCCCTTCTTTATAAATGCACAATTGTTCAATGATGGAGGAAGTATAACAGTAGAATCAGGTGCTATACTATTTGTGGACACAGACGTCATCAATAATACAGGCACCATTACTAATAACGGTACCATCGAGGTAAAAGGTGACTTAATGAATACTGCAGCTATAACATCTGCACCAGATTCGAAAGTAATTTTTTCTGGTGATGCAGATCAGACGCTTACGTCTGGAGGAGCAGTCCTAGAATTAGTAGAACTTAACAAAAATGCATCAGATCTTTTGCTAGCTGATGTGATGACAGTAAATGATAAACTTAGCTTTCTAGCTGATGATAATCAGATCGTATTAGCAAATAATAACTTAGTTGTCAATACAGCTGCTACAATCGAAGATTATGATGATAACGAATATGTTGTAACAAACGGGACGGGGGAACTCGTAAAGCAAGGAGCAGCAAATTTTGTGTATCCAGTAGGTTTCGATGCATCTACATACAATCCAGTAACAATAGTAGAAGCTGGAGCAGCTGATGATAAGGGGGTAAGAGTAATGGCCAATGCCTATGATAACGGAACAGCTGCTGGTGCGGTAATAGCAACAGAAGTTGTAGATGCTACATGGGTTATTACCGAAAGTATCGCGGGTGGATCTGATCTTACCGTGACACCACAATGGGAACTTACAGATGAATCTGCAGCTTTTAACGGAGCACAGAATGTAGTTGCGAGATATAACGGAGTTGTCTATGATGGTTTGTTTACAGATCTAGCTGCTAAAAGTGGAGCAGATCCGTATACACAGACAAGATCTGGATTCTCTGAAGTTGGTTCTTTTATAGTGGGAACAAGTCCAGCCTTAGATTTTGTGGAATTTTCCCCTAGAGTATTTTTATCAGGACCATACAATGGTACAGATATGAATGACGATCTGAGAATAGCTAACTTATTACCTATTTCAGAGCCTTATTCTGCTACTTATACACATACTGCTTTAGGTGGTGGAGAATCAGTGGTTGCAGTTGCTGATTTTGATCAGACGGGAACGGATGATGATATCGTAGACTGGGTAATCATAGAATTAAGAGATGCAGCAGATAATACAAATATCGTAGCATCTCAGTCTGCGTTACTGCAGAGAGATGGGGACATTGTAGGAACAGATATGAATCCTATAAAAATGAGTGGATTTGCTCCAGACGATTATTATGTAACAGTAAGACACAGGAATCATCTAGGTATTATGTCAAATAATGTTAGAACACTGGACAGAGTAAATACGTTTCAAGACTTTACCGATGGCAGTGTAGCTACATATGGAAGTAATGCACAAGAGAATTTGGGCGGAAGTGCAATGGGTATGTGGGCAGGAAATGCTAACGGAAACGGAAATATACGATATACAGGAGCTGGTAATGACTTTGATGTTATTCGTAATGGCGTAATAGGCAATCCATCAAACTTTTTTAATCAGTTAACATATAGCTTTTCAGCGTATAGTTTAGAGGATGTAAACCTAGATGGAAATGTAAGTTATACAGGAGCAAATAATGATGGTGATCTAATTCGTAATTCAATTTTAGATTTTCCTGGAAACTTTTTTAATCAGTTGGGGTATACAATTTTACAACAACTACCTTAATGCACAATAAGTAAGATTTAAATTTAAGAAATGAGAAATATATTAATATTAATTTTTGTTTGTTCAATTTCATGTGTTATTGCACAGAATTCGCTAGAATCCTCCATTTCCAAGGATGACGTTACGGCCACATGTGTAGAAGTGAATCTAACGACTAACTTTGCAGTGATGACCTCAGGGTTAATAACAGGTGGGAATAGCATAGTTGCAGTATTAGTACCTGCAGGTACAGGGGTAACAGCAAGCCTGTGTGACCAAGACATAGGCACGTGGACCGTATCAAGTACCTTTTCTGCCTCTGATCTTGCGATGGCAGGATGTCCAGTGGGGAGAGATATTGTTGTGTTTGCTAATTCTGCTGATGGTGCAATCGCTAATGGAATGACTGCAGGGGAAGAGGTTCCTTTTTTCTCTATCGACTTAGGTATTTCAGAATGTGCAGATATGACAAGTGATGTTCAAGTTGTAGATGGATCCGCAGGCGGTCTTCATTCGTGTTTAGTTGGTTTAGGTTTCGGTACTAATGTGAGTATAGATCCTGATGGAAATGCTGGAGGTCAGCCTTCTGAAGGTTATGATGTTCCTCCCGTTTCTGCTGCAGAAGGCACTGTTACCTGCGATGAATTATTTGCAACAGCCGCACCTGTAGAGTTAACAGACTTTAGAGTAAAGAAGAAGAATAGAGATGCAAACCTCTCGTGGGTAACTAACTCAGAGATCAATGCTTCTCATTTCAAAATATACAGAAGTAATGACGGTTCGTCATGGGATTACGTATCTACAGTGGAAGCTGCTGGAAACTCAACTGTTAGAAAGGATTATTATTACAGTGATCTGAATGCTCAGATGTTCGCTGACGCTGATGGTGATGTATTCTACAGACTGAGAGCTATAGATCTCGATGGATCTGCAGAGTATTCTCCTATCAGAAGTGTAAACTTCGATGGCAGCGGAATGTCAGAAAGATTCACGGTATACCCTAATCCTACAGATGGAGAAATCCATGTTACAAGTAATAATCTAAGAGTGTATGATAACCCGATTCTAGATGTCTATAATATCTATGGTCAGAAGGTCGCTAAGATCAACTTATCACATGGAAATAATGGTGACACACAGAAACTAGATCTTAGAGATTATAACTTAGCTCCAGGAACGTACTTGCTCGAAGTTATGCATAACGAGCAAAGAATTTCTTTAGGAAAAATAGCTTTGTTCAACTAAGAAATAAACAAATAAAAAGTACCAAAGAGTCTTTCTAGTAATAGGAAGGCTCTTTCTGTTTATGTGATCAAGAAAATAATTTTTTATTCAGAAAAATTATATCGATACTTTATCGTGCAAGTACAGTGCACGATAAAATTCATATTTGGATCGTAATTAATAATTAATCACTTATTAATAAAAATCTAAAATTATGAAAGCAGACTGGAACATCGGAATCAATACAGAAGGTAGCCTCCTCATTCTAGGAAAAGATCATTCTACTTCTAAGCAAGATCTATTTGGTGACAGTTTTTTTGAGTATGTGATAAGTATAGATGCTCATCATCTAGCGGAACTAAGGAATGCGCTTGTAAAGGCATTTCCAGGTCAGGAAATAATCAATAGAAGATCCTTACTTAATCTGATCAAGGAGGAATTCTATCTCACTAAGCGATTAGGAACTTTCAGGTCATTCCTAGAATCGTTGCGCATACCTTTTAGATTTCACAACAGAATGACTCAGCAGACTGCCTAGATCATCCATGCTTTAAATATTGCTTTATGGAAATTACTTATCTCTTGTTATGCTTAATAGTCATACTCTTACTCATTATCATTGCATTACAATATACTAGATCTAATAGGGACTATACATCTGACCTACATCATCTTAAATCTTCTATCATGGTTAGAGGCAATCATTTAGAGCATAAGATGAATGTAGAGTTTAAGAACAATAGAGAAGATATCTCTCGGGTTGCCACAAATAACCAGGAGGTTCTAGGCGATAGATTAAATACTTTCTCACATTACCAAGGTAGTCTGATGCAAGGTTTTCAGAAACAGATGAATGATTTTATGGAAACAAATTCTAATCAGTTTCTACAACTCTCAAAATCCCTAAGTTCTAACCTTAGAGAAACTAGACTGGAACTCAGCACTAGGTTTGAAGCTATCCAGCAAGATAATAATAAACAGTTAGAAAAAATGAGAGCAACTGTAGATGAGAAATTGCACAAGACCTTAGAAGAAAGATTGGGGAAATCATTTGAACTGGTTTCTCAGCATTTAGAATCGGTACAGAAAGGACTAGGGGAGATGCAACAATTAGCAAATGGGGTAGGAGACCTGAAGAGAGTGTTATCTAATGTAAAAACAAGAGGTGTGATGGGGGAAATACAACTAGGAAATATACTGGATCAGCTACTCACGTCAGAGCAGTATGGGCTAAATGTGGCGACTATTCCTGATAGCAGAAACCACGTAGAATTTGCTGTCAAGTTTCCAGGAAGAGACAAAGACAATCCGTTTATTTGGCTGCCGATAGATTCTAAATTTCCTATGGATAAGTATGACTACCTACTTCAGGCTTATGACGAGAATAACCTGGAAGAAATAGCTAACAAGAAAAAAGAACTGACTAAGACCGTAAAGACGATGGCTAAAGATATATGTGATAAGTATATAGAACCTCCTTACACAACAGATTTTGGAATAATGTTTCTACCAGTGGAAGGACTCTACGCTGAAGTAGTAAGAATACCAGGTCTCATGGAAGACCTCCAGAGAAACTATAAAATAATGATTGCAGGTCCTGCCAACCTAGCTGCTTTTCTTAACTCATTACAAATGGGATTTAAGTCTCTAGCCATAGAGAAAAGGAGTAGTGAGGTATGGAACGTTCTAGGAGCTGTGAAAACTGAGTTTGGAAAATTCGGACAGGTATTAGATAAGGTACAAACAAAACTACGACAGGCGTCTAAAACAATAGATGACGCAGGTGTCAGAACACGTGCGATAGAAAGAAACCTCAGAAAGGTGGAAGAACTACCTGTGCATACTAAGAAGTCTTACTTAGATGACGGATTAGATCTAGAAGATTTTCAATTAATGAAAGTAGAACCGAACGCTTAAATAAAAGATATAGTACCATAAAATAGAAGAAGTAGTTTTTGATTTTCGTTTTCCATGTTTACAGAAAAGGGAAGAGTGTTAGCTCTTCTCTTTCTCTGTAAATATGGCAATGATGGTCTTTCTGAGCCTCATAATAGCTCCTATCTTCCTATTACTAATTGGTAGCTACCAATTAATAATTTGAAGATTTATAAGCTTGTAATAATAGTACATTTATACTAGACATAGAGAATCTAATTTAGTAGTTAATTGGTATTTAGAGATGATGAGCATAGAGTTGTTCATCATCTCTTTTTTTCTGAAATGAGTTGTATGTAATCCTTCCTTTTCGATCATCCTATAGATGTATTTTATTTTTCACATAAAAATCTATGCTATGATGATTTCCAGTATTTTCTATCTACTATTCTCTTTTAGTTTATTTAGTCCCCAGGACACCCTACAAAAGAGCTCTACAATCAGAGAAGTTACCTTGTACGAATAAGGAGCGGTAGTTACTAGGAATTTAGATGCTGGCCTACTTAGCGAGACTACGTATACAACTGTAAAAGATCTACCAGTAGGCATAGATCCAATGACCCTACAAGTACAATCTGACGGAGGTATAGAAATTCTTTCCGTACAAAGTGAAAGATATGAGCGTATAGTAGATGATAATTCTGCACATATTATAATTGCCAAGAATAGACTCCAAGGGATAGAGGAATCTCTGAATTTATATAATATTTATATTGTCGTCTTAAGTGAAGAGAAGAAACTAATCAAAACGAACAATAAATTCTCCTCAGCAGATTCAGGAGTAGATATTGCAATGCTCAAAGAAGCTGCAGAACTATATAGAAATAGACTTAAGCAGATAGAACTAGAAATTTTTGATCTAAAAAAAGAGATTAGGAATTTACATAAAAATAAAAATTCTATAGAAAAAACTATCAATAGTAGTTTTATAAAAGAGTATGTAAAAGGAACAGAAGTTATATTGTTGGTTAGACCCACCAATGCGAATTTGTCTAAAGAAATAGATCTAAGTTATTATATAAATACTGCGGGTTGGAAACCTTATTATGATCTGAAGGTAGAAGATAGCGAACCTCATATTAAGCTAGACCAGAAGGCTTATGTGTATCAAAAGACTGGGGAAGACTGGAATAATGTGAAGCTAACTATTACAAACTCCAGTCCGGAAGAAAATAAGATTAGACCAAGTCTGAAAACTTATTATTTTGATAAGTATACAAATATGGCATACTATGAGCTGCCTAATGGGCATGAAATGTCGACAGTAATTTTAAGTACCTCTGGAGAGCCCCTCATCGGAGCGAATGTAATTATTAAGGATACTTCTATAGGTACGACCACAGATATCGATGGCCGCTTCTATCTTCCTGGTGCAATAGGTAAAAGGGTTATTGTAAGTTATACTGGGTTTACTACAAAGGAGGTGTTATATGATGCGAATACGCAATTTGTTGAATTAGAGGAAGGTCAACTATTAGACGAGGTTGTCGTTACTGGAAATAGAAATCAAAGCTCACTATACTATATTGATGGTGTTAGACCTACGAAGGAAGAAAGGAAAACAAGAACGGTGGTAGGTACTAAGAAATCAGAAGGTACAACCGCGATCAATTATACACTAGATGATCTATATACCATTCCTAATACGGGTAAGACCTATGAAGTATTTATAGAAAGAAAAGATATAATAGCAGAATATCATTATCAGGTATATCCACGTATTTCTGCTAAGGCATACCTTATTGCATCTATAACAGAGTGGGAACAATACGACCTTATGACAGCACCGCTGAATATTTTTCATAACTCAACATACAAAGGGAAATCTATTCTGAACGCAAAAGCTATTAATGATACATTAGAAATTTCTATAGGAACAGATCCGGAGGTTCTCGTTAAGAGAGAAGAGATGAAGGACTTCACGAAAAAAAGTTTTTTCAAGAATAAGATAATAGAAGAGGTGGCTTGGGAAATTAGTCTTAGGAATACAAAAAGAAATAGTATCGTTGTACAAGTGCTTGATCAGGTGCCAGTATCTCAAGACAAATCTATAAAGGTGGAATTAATAGAACATGACGATGCCAAGCTAGATAAAGAAAAAGGATTCCTTGAATGGAGAATAGAACTTGCTCAAGGACACAAACAAACTAAGCGAATTATTTATAAGGTAAAATATGAAAAGGATAGAAAGTTAATAATGATTTAGTCCAGATGATAAGGCTATGTTAATTTTAATTTCACAGTTTGTTTCTCCAGTGCTTCTGCCTTTATAAAGTATAGACTCAGTAGAAGAGACATGCCTAGATAGATCGCTATGAAAGTCGCAAGGTAAGGTATGTAGTTATCTATATTGAACCAGTTGTTCATCATTAGTAAGATATAGATACCTAAGGCGAGTTTGATTAGCTCAGCAGGAATCGCTAGTAGGCTTCTATCCATAAGACTTGTATAAGATGATATGGAGAAAAATAAAAAGATACCGTAGGTTATTAGTTGACTTGTACTTAAATCACCTACTGCATTGAGCAAGTGGAATAGCATAAGATTATGAATAGCAAGCTGAAGCCATGACCAGAATAAAAATGTTTTTGAAGAAGGCGTATCATATTTTATTTGTTCCTCCGCACGCTCTGTTATAGTTACAGGATACTGTTTTTGTACATCTGCAGGTCGATATCCTGTTCTTCTAAACCATAAAGTAAGCTTATCTTTCCACGAGACTGTACGAAATCCATCCTTGAGTAATTGCCATAAGTGTTGATAATTGATCAGTATGGGATTCCATGTCTGTGCAGGTTTTTTTATGCCGAAGACTGCCTTTTCTTGCGGAAGTTCTTTCTGGAACGTTCCGAACCACTTATCCCAAAAAATAAATATTTGTCCATAATTTTTATCTAGATACTTATTGTTAATAGCATGATGCACTCTATGGTGGGATGGTGTAACCATGAAGTTTTCTAGAAATCCCATTTTTTCTATAAGTCTTGTGTGATACCAGAACTGTGCAAACAAATGTAATGGTGCGACAACTGCTATAATTTTAAGAGGAACCCCTACAAAAGCTAAAGGTAGATACAAGAAAAAGTAGATACCAAAAGTATCGGAGATACTTTGCCTAAGGGCACAAGCTAAGTTGAACTCTTCACTGCTATGATGTATGATGTGTCTATTCCAGAAAAGATTTATTTCATGGTTGAATCGGTGCGACCAGTAGCCAGCAAAATCGATTCCTATGAAAGCAGCAATATATAAGAAGATCGAGCTCTTTATGTCAAATATTCCGACAGCATCGACCATATATTGATAACTGAAAATAACTACGGACAAGCCTAGCATTTCCTTGAGAGTGTTTGTCATTCCTGAGGATAGGCTAGCAATGGTATCCATACCTCTATTTACAGATCTACCCATACGCCTGCCAACATACTCCTCGATAAGAATGAGGACAATGAAGAAAGGTATAGCTAAACTTAGTACTTTGGCATAGGACTCCACTTGTATAGATTTTGTAATACTAATATACTGTATTCCGAGTAGAGAAAAGAGAATTGTATAAAACTAAGTCCGCTACATTTTTTGTATGCTAGATTATTTATTTCTTTTTAGAATAGTAGTCAAAGACTTTTGTAACTACAGCTTTTCCCAGACTTCCGGGATCTCTCCTTATCTCAGTTTCTTGCTTCCCCATTGTTAAGAATAGCGCATCCACAGATCGCTCAGCAAGAAAATCAGATAGAGAACTGTCTACATCGTTTTTATTGAACATATTATATGCTGCGGCAGCCATTGGCCAATATTTATTAGCTTCGGTTTTACCTAGCTCTGCATCTAATCGAGAACTATATCTTTTCTTTACACTGCCATACATAGCTTGCCTTAACACTTGTGTTGCTGCATTTTCGCCACCTAATACTACAGATACGGCATCGCCAAATTTTAATTCACCTATGGCATCCTTCATAATAAGGCCGCTTTCTGCCGCTACGATTCCAGAAGCTCTTTCGATAGATTTAGTAACCTGCGTTACTTCTTCTCCTAGGCCTAATGTGCCAAGGGTTCTAAGTACAGGTTGTATCTCTTCTGGTAATAAAGACATAGCTCCATTATCACTTACTTGCTTCAGCTGTTTTATAGCCCTAAATGAGCTACTATTAAGTACCTCTTTTAAAGCAGATACGGTTTCAAATGTAGATGGTTCCACCAACAATGCCCCTAATTGCGAACAGGAACTAAGTGAAATTGCTGTCAATAGAACAAATAATATTTTTTTCATTTCTAAGAATTAATTTGAATTATTGTCTAAGATCCAATTTTTAGACGATAAAATCATGTTTAAGATACATTCTTCTAATGATTCTTCTGCACATCTACCATATATTATCTTTAGTCTATTACTAGATATCGTATTGGATATTTTTAGTCCATTTACTCTACGTTGATAATAATATAAGCTGCAGTATAACCGCTGAGGGATGGCCGCTAGTCATAGCGTTGAATGCAAAATATAGGTATAATTATATTTCATATCGCCATCGGTACAATATTTCTGCCGTGATAATGTCTTGCATGTACTGCTGCGTGAATAGCATGAAGGTTAGAATAATTTATCTTTCCTGCAGGGATAATCGTTATTTTTGAATCATATAATTCTACCATTTTCTTTAATATAGTTAAACCCTCCATCGCTGTTATATGCGATCCTGAAGTCAATACATATTTCACCTTAGGGCACTTGGAAATAATACAATCTATCGCACTGAAAATATCTGAACAGTTATCTATGGCTTTATGAAAAGTTATAGGTTTGTCTGTGCCTTGTAAGATGTTATTTGTTGTAAGTACATCTATTTGCTTGTTCTTATCAAGAGCACCTACGACATAACCGTATATGGGTAAATGCTCTAGATCTGCAATGGCTTCTCGTTGTATCAGCATTTCTTCTTCTGAATAAACAAAATTTCCAGCTCTAGGTCTTATCATAAGCTTTACTGGAACCTTCACCGCTTCTAGAACTTCTACTATAAGTTTTTTACTAGGTGTAAGACCATCTAGGTCTAAGCGTGCACAAAGCTCCAGTATATTTGCTCCGTTTTTCTCAGCTGTAATTGCAGCTTCTACTGTCTCTACACAAGCTTCTAGAATCATAAATGGTCCCTAGTTGAGGTCTGATAGCATGCCTGCTAAGGGGTCATTAAAGTGTAAGGTATTGTTAAGAAAATCTTTACCTAGAACATCATAGGCAGCAAGACCGTGCAAGAGTAATTCTTTCATAGCATACCTATTTTCCTTCTCTATATTTTTGTCATCTAGAATTTTATCCATTCCGCTGATACGGTCTAGCGTTTCCTTATGTTTCTTGTCGGTATCATCATTGTATAAGTCTATTTCATTACCTCCTTGAAACCACGCTTTGATTACACCGTATTCATCTTTTTCTCTATGTTTTTTATCATTAGGATCAGAGAAATAAGTATTAAAGCATTCTTTGATAGATTTCTCTAGTAGGTGCAGTGCCACAGCATATGGACCTTCTTGTTCTCCCTCATAGACTAACTCTATTTTACCTGTAATAGAAGGAATCGCTCCCCAGAAATCACTGAGCCTTACCGTTGTTTTATTCTCTCCATTTTTCAGCATTCTTCTTTCTGCAGTACTGACCAGATTTTCCATAGCAGATATACTCAGCCTTGCGGATACTCCAGAATTTACATCTACATATTCACTTTCTCTTGCCTTGAACACCATAGTCTCTAGCACGTCTTCCACAAGAGGAGAAACAACTATTGTTTTACCCTGATCATCATGCACATTGGCTTCTTGTCTTGTTATGTGCTTAGCATCTTCTATATTTCTGGGGTAGTGTGTCAAAATTTGACTTTCTATTCTATCCTTGAGCGGTGTAACTATACTTCCTCTATTCGTATAGTCCTCTGGGTTAGCCGTAAACAAGAATTGAATATCTAGGGGAAAACGTAATTTGAATCCTCTTATTTGCAGATCTTCTTCTTGTAAAATATTGAATAGCGCTACTTGTATCCTAGCCTGAAGATCTGGTAATTCATTAATGACGAATAGACAACGGTGGGCCCTTGGTATAAGTCCGAAGTGTATAACTCGTTCGTCTGAGTAAGGTAGTTTTAGTGTAGCCGCTTTTATAGGGTCTACATCACCGATTAGATCACTAATGCTTACGTCGGGAGTAGCTAATTTTTCTACATATCGATCCGAACGATGTATCCATTCTATTTCTGTTTTATCTCCCTTATCTTCTACAGTGGTTTTTCCATAGACAGAAATAGGGTGGAGGGGATCATCATTTATTTCTGAGCCCTTTATGATCGGCATATATTCATCGAGAAGATTAACTAGCTGTCTGGCTATTCTAGTTTTAGCCTGACCTCTTAGACCCAATAGAAGTATATTGTGTCTAGACAAAATCGCTCGCTCTATATCTGGAACCACTGTATCATCAAAACCAATGATACCCGTAAGCGCTTTTTCTCCATTCTGTAATATGCGTACTAGATTACTCCTCAGTTCTTCCTTGATGGATCTTGATATATAATCGCTTTTCTTAAGTGCTCCGAGTGTATTTATTTTTTTAATATCCAATGTTATTATGTTGAGTATTTAGAAATTTATTTCTTGTTATGCTTTCTTTTATTTTTTTTGTAATCCATGAAAAGAAATTCACCTAGACCATCCAAGGAACTATAGAATGCTTTTCCATTATTTGCCTTGGTAAACTGATCTACAAAATTTTGAAGGTAGGGGTCTCTGGCAATCATGAAAGTCGTGATAGGGATATCTAGTTTTCTACATTTTACAGCAAGTCCTAGCGTTCTATTTAATATAGTTTTATCTAGACCATAATGATTTTTATAATATTTTTTCCCCTTTTTTATACAGGTGGGTTTACCATCCGTTATCATAAATATCTGCTTATTAGGATTCTTTCTTTTTCTAAGTAAATCCATAGCAAGTTCCAGGCCCGCAACAGTATTTGTATGGTATGGACCTACTTGTAAGTATGGTAGATCCTTGATCTTTATTTGCCAGGCATCATTACCAAAGACAATAATGTCGAGGGTATCTTTTTTATATCTAGTCGTGATGAGTTCTGATAACGCCATGGCGACTTTCTTAGCAGGAGTGATTCTGTCTTCTCCGTAGAGTATCATACTATGAGAAATGTCTATCATAAGGACGGTAGAACTAAGGCTCTTGTAGAATGTTTCCCTTATTTGTAGATCCTCTTCAGTAAGCATGAAGTCGTCTATACCATGGTTGATCTGTGCGTTTCTTAAGGATTCAGATATGGCTATGTTATCCATCCTGTCTCCATACTGGTAGGGTTTTATATCTGATGTGTGCTCTTGTCCTTGTCCAGTATGATTAGTTATGTGGTCACCTCGTTTAGATTTTTTTAGTTGATCAAAAATTTCATCTAAAGCACTTTTTCTTAGGGCTAATTCTAGCTTGGCAGACGGAACAAAACCAGGGTTTTTTTGATCTGGGTTTTGTATGTAGCCTTTATCTATAAGATCTTGAATAAAATTAGCCATGCCATATTCTGGTGTAGTAAGATCATATTGCTTATCAAGTTCAGTTAACCAGGAAAGTGCTTCACTCACATTTCCTGATGTGTGCACAATGATTTGTTTAAATACATTCAGCAACTGCTCAAAAGGTGAACCTCCTTCGCTGTTATTTTTCCACTTACCAAATTTCCAACCGATCATAATGTATTCTAATATTTGTATCTTATGTTACCTTTTATACGAACCTATTAACAATAAGATTATTGAATAGTTGTATGTCAATGTAATTATAGGTCTTATATTGACATTCTTATCGCTCTCCTATGTTTAACATGAAGTCAACAGGGATGATTTTTCCAAACGATAAATTTTAATAATTTAATCTATAGCTTCCCAAGTGTGATCACTTAGTAACTTCATTGACGATAAAAACTCGTAAGGACAGTTTCCTTTCCATTCTTCAGGACCGATCATGGATAAGATCCAGCTCTCATCTTTTTTGCTGTATAAATGGTAGACTTTTCCTATGATAGGTTTGAAGCTATATTTTGCCATATATACTTTTTCTGAGAGATCCATTCTGTTATGGATTTCCTGGGCCTGAGCTACTAATAATTCTACTTGCTCTTTTATTTGATGAAGAGAGCGGTCGCTTTGCTCATACATAGCTGCCATCGAGAGTCCTTTAACTCTTCCCATATCCAGCGGCTTTATAATTGCACCTCCCAAGGTATGCGCATATGGAAGCAGATGTGGCGTTTTTGTAATCTTATCTTTATCTATTGGATTGACTTTTCGTGACACTTTTTCTGTTTAGTTATGTAACAAAAAAAAAGGGATGCAGTTCTACACTACACCCTTTTATTTTCTGTTTATCGTAATTGTACTGCAATACTAAGCTATTTTAGTTCAGCACGTCTTCTATTATTTCAACTTGAAAGATCCTTTGCCCACCATGAATCCATTATTATACATTTCCAAGGCATATTCACCCTTAGCTAATTTAGATGGAGGGCTCCAGTCGAAACAAGCCTCTGTATCTTTATTTTGATAATCTAGCGTTCCACTTATTGTATACCGCACATCCTTATTGGTAAGCTTGTTAGTTAGAACACCAGATCCCATATCCTCTACCGCCATAGTCTTTCCTCCAGGATCTATTATTCTTATGTAAAACTTTTTATCACCTGCTTCAGTGACTAAGTTTGTCTCAGTTGTAAAGCAAGTACGTAACATCTCGATATCTTTTCCTTTTTTCTTTTTCTTAAGTTTACCATCATCCTTTACTTCGTAGCCCTGTACATTCATATAATTTATTTTGATAGCCTCCGCCATATCTACTTTGGTAGATAATTTCTTATTAGAAGTAGATAAGTTTTCTGTTTGTGAGACAAGCACGGCTTTAACTGATTCTAACTCCTTAGTCAGAGATTTTTCTTTGTTAAGGCCTTGGACGAGGATTGTATTTTCGCTTTCTAATTTAGCCGCTTTAGCAGAAACGATATCATATCTTTGTTTCAGATTGGTCAGTTCTATGAGCGTTTCGTTAGAATTAGTTCTAAGAACTGCTATTTCTTCCCTAGCTTTCCCTAGTTCACGTTTAGTCCAGATTAGATTATTGATCTTTTCTTTTTGTTCTTTTAGTTCTGATTTTTGCTCATCTATTAGGTTATTCATCTTTTTGTTAGATCCTCTAAGTTCCTCTAAGCTTTCTAGAGCAGCTTGGTAATCTTGATCTAGTTCTGTCTGTACTTTTTCTAGCTCATAGAATTCTTCCTCTTGATTTATATTCGTAGTATGTAGTCCAGAGTTCTGGAACCATAAGTAAGCATTCAGACCTAGAGAAATGATAAGAAAGGTGGTGATCCAGGCAGTGAGGGTTTTAGACTTATTAGATGCCATTGCATTAGTTTTTTGAATATTCAGTAAGCAAACGTAACAAATATCTAAACTTATTTCATTAATGCACACCGAAGGGCGAAAAAATATGGTTTCCCCCCATTTGTTTTAAGGGAAATCACTGATAGTTTAGAAAATCAAGACCATCTAATGATCATATCACAGACTTGTTGTATTTTACAATACATCGTATCAACAAAATATAATTAGCATGTTTCTTACTTATGATAGTCTAAGCGAAATACTATTTCTAGATATAGAAACGGTAGCATTGGCATCTGACTTTAATGGATTGGATGAGAATCTACAAAATTATTGGACAAAGAAAGCTTCACGTTTCTCTAGGAATGAAAATATATCCCATCAGGAATTGTCTGAACTTTATCTAGCAAAGGCTGGTATATTTGCGGAATTTTCTAAGATTATTTGTATTTCTGTAGGCTTTCTCACAATCGAGGATAAGGATATCCAAAAATTACGAATCAAATCTTTTTTCGGAGATAACGAAGCTGATTTACTGGCGCAATTCAGATCGTTGCTAAACGAGCATTTTAATAAGCCTAGAAAACACTTTCTTTGTGGACATAACCTCAGAGAATTTGATATTCCATTTATATGCCGAAGGATGCTGGTCCATGAGATGGAGTTGCCTGACTTGCTTAAACTTAGCGGTAAGAGACCTTGGCAAATAGAACATCTACTGGATACCTTAGATCTTTGGCGATTTGGTGACTTTAAGCATTATGTTTCTTTGGGGCTGTTAGCTGATATATTAGGTATTCCATCTCCTAAGGATGATATCGATGGCTCGGACATACATGAGGTCTACTGGCACCAAAAAGATATAAAAAGAATAGTAACCTACTGCGAAAAAGATGTAGTCACCGTCGCAAAATTATTACTTAAACTCAACAGAATTTATGGTAAAGATGATTTTGCTGTAGAATCTGCTACCGTTATAGTATGATTATACTATTTTTGTCGCTATGAGCCATATAGTTGCCCCCTCCTTACTAGCTGCCGACTTTAGCCATCTTGCAAAAGATGTAGAAATGTTTCACAATTCTGATGCACAGTGGTTGCATTTAGATGTTATGGACGGTAATTTTGTGCCTAATATTTCCTTTGGTCCCATGGTTATTAAATCCATTAGACCATTGACAGATAAAGTGTTCGATGTGCATCTTATGATTAATAATCCTGAACAGTACATAGAAAAATTCAAAAATGCAGGAGCTGATGTGATTTCGTTTCATGCAGAAGCTACTCACCATGTCCATGGATGTATACAAAAAATTAAGACGATAGGTTGTCAGGCAGGTCTTGCGATAAATCCTCATACTTCTGTGCATAGTATATATGATGTATTAGAAGACCTCGATATGGTAGTGCTGATGTCAGTAAATCCAGGGTTTGGGGGACAAAAATTTATTTACAATACGCTTTCTAAGATCACATCTCTTGATAAGATAAGGTCTGAGCGCAATCTCAATTTCAAAATAGAAATAGATGGTGGGGTAGGATTACAGAATGCAGAACGCATATTGCAAGCAGGTGCAGATGTACTCGTAGCAGGAAGCAGTGTTTACAAGTCTGCTAATCCTCAAGAGACAATAACTCATTTATTAGATTTTGATAAGAATACCTTAGAGGCTTAGTTCGTTAGAGTTTTTGTGTATGAATAGAATTATATATTTCATAAGTATACTACTTATTTGCTGTTCTGGCTTAGCTGCTCAAGAAGCCATGGTGTATGGTTATATTAATAATACAGATACAAAAGTTCCAGTAGACTTTGTTACCGTGTTTGAGAAAGGGAGTAATAACGCAACAGAAACGGATCAGAGCGGATTATATAATCTGATGATACCAGCAGGAAAGTCTGCAACCATTATTTTCTCTAGGATAGGTTACGCTGAAGCTGAGTTTAAGATCACTCCCATGCCAGTAGGAGCTAAACGTAATATTAATGTCAATTTATCCCCAATAAACGCTGACCTGGAGATTGTTATTAGGGGTAGTAAAGCCGAAGACCTAGGAATGATAAAAGAAGATGTCGTCCAGCTAAAAAAACTGCCTTCTACAACTGGAAATTTTGAGAGTGTACTACCTCATATTGCTCTGGGCACGTCTTCAGGGACCGGAGGTGAGTTAAGTTCTCAGTATAATGTTAGAGGTGGAAACTACGACGAGAATCTTATTTATGTCAATGATTTTGAAATATTCAGACCCCAACTTATCAGAAGTGGACAACAAGAGGGACTTACTTTTCCTAACATAGATCTTATAAGAGATCTTTCTTTTTCTTCAGGTGGATTCCAGGCGAAATATGGAGATAAGATGTCTTCTGTTCTGGATGTCAAATACAAAAGACCAGAGGAAACAAGAGGTTCTGTCGGATTAAGCTTACTCGGTACAAGTGTGCATCTAGAAGGTAGTAAAAAAGTAGGTAATGATGCGTACAAGAAGTTTAGATACCTAGTAGGGTTGAGATACAAGACCAATAGTTACTTACTGAGTTCCCTAGATACAAAAGGAGAGTATACGCCTAATTTTACAGATATACAGAGTTACTTAACCTATGATATCAGTCAGGATTTACAGATAGGATGGATAGCTAATTACAATAGGAGTCAGTATAATTTTGTACCGAGAACTAGAGCTACAGCTTCAGGCTTAGTAGATTTTAATTTACAACTTAGCTCAACTTTTGAAGGACAAGAGGAAGACGAATTCTCTAATGCCATGTCAGGTTTGTCACTTACATATATTCCAGAAAAGGATGACAATCCACTATATCTTAAGTTGTTAGCTTCAGCTTTTGTAAACAAAGAGAGCGAGCGATTTGACATATTAGGAATCTATTCTCTGGATCAGATAGAAACAGACTTAGGTAGTGATGAACCAGGAGGTGTTGTAGCTACGCTAGGGTCAGGGGTACAACAGAATTATGCTAGAAATTTTCTCTATAGTAAGATCTACAATGCGGAACATAAGGGGGGTATAGAGTTCGAAAGAGATACAGATGTAGGAAGCACATCTAATTTTATACAGTGGGGTGCTAAGTGGCAAAGGGAAGAAATAGATGACGATCTGCACGAGTGGGAGCGCCTTGATTCTGCAGGGTATTCTTTGCCCTACAGCGAAACAGATGTATTTGTCAACTTTCTGCTGAAGTCTCAGAATGTGTTCAACTCTAATAGGCTTTCTGCCTATCTGCAGAATACCTACAGCTACAATAATGATGGAGAGTTAGAACTTATTATTAAGGGCGGAGCGAGAATATCTTACTGGGATCTAAATAAGGAAACGCTCATATCTCCTCGACTGCAGTTACTCATTAAGCCCACAGGCTGGGATAGTGATTTCTCATTTAAGCTTGCAGGTGGTGTATATTTCCAGCCACCATTTTATAGGGAATTAAGAAGACCTGATGGTAGTGTGAATTTTGATTTGAAATCTCAACGCTCCATTCATCTTCTTGCTGGTCTCACACATGATTTTATGATACCTAGCCTGAGTGATAAGAAGTTTAAAATTATCACAGAGGTATATTACAAAAAGTTAGATAACCTAGTTTCTTATGAGGTCGATAACGTGCGATTAAGGTATTCTGGAGAAAATGATGCCTCAGGATATGTTGCCGGTGTAGATTTTAGAATCAATGGTGAATTTGTACCAGGGGCTGAATCTTGGATCAATCTTTCTATTCTGAAAGCGAGGGAGTCACTAGACGATGTTGTACATCTGAGAAGAGATGTAGGTCAGACTGAAGCTCGAGAAGTAAATGATGTTCCGAGGCCTACTGATCAGTTTATGACGCTGGCTATGTTTTTTCAAGATTACTTACCAAGGAATGAAAATTTTAAAATGAATCTGAATTTTACAGTAGGTACAGGTTTACCTTTTGGTCTAAAGGATAATAATCAGACTTTTAGAAATACATATCGATATAAAGCTTATCATAGGGTGGATATAGGATTTTCTTATCAACTATGGAACGAGGATTGGTCTAAGGATAGCCCGAGAAGTCCGTTTAAGTTCAGTAAAAATACTTGGGTAAGTTTGGAAGTGTTTAACCTTATGGGCGTGCAGAATGTAGCTTCTAATACTTGGATCAAAAGTGTGGGAAATAGACAATATGCAATTCCTAATTTTCTTACCTCTACCAGAATAAATCTCAGATTCAAGTTTGACCTATAGGCAAAAAAAATCAGCGGTCAATCGATATCAACCGCTGGTAATGCTTAAATGTTAAAACTGTCTGTTTGCACAAACAAAGGGTAATTTACGTTACATCAATTATTTCAAAATATTGCTATTTTTCTGTCCTTGATATACTGTAAGGGTATTAAACACGCCTAAAAGGGTGTTAACAACTACTAATATTTCACCAAATATTATGATACAAATATATATGAAGATAGGCTTATTATATATAGGTTTAAATCTGTATTTTATTAGGTATTTATACCTACTATTAAATGATTTGTAGCGAAAAATGTAGTTCATACTACATTTTCTGTAGTACCTTTGTAGAATTGCAGTCTTTTCTTTCCTGATCTAGTTTTAAAATGCTGTGTTCTGTAAAGTCGGTTGACCATTTGGCATTAACATAATTGGTAATATTTAGGAGTTCCACATTATTCAGTCTTACAAACGAGGGCATTTCTAAACCATCTGTCCTCTCTGCTCCTGCGCCATTAAGCAAAAGACAAGTAAACTCATTTTTTCTTATATTAAAGTATGAGGATTTTACAATCGAAGGGATCACATCCTCTAGACCAGAACCATCCTCCATATGACAGTTAGCACAATGATAATTATAAAGAGCTTTGCCTTGCGCGTAATAATTTTCATTGCAAGCCGTAGCAAGGGAGAGACATAAGCATAAGTTTACGAGCGCTAGGAAAATGTTATATTTTATACTCATCGAGTAGAAACTTTATATCCTTAAGAAATTCTGTCACGGAATCTTCATCTGTCCCGTCGCAAAAAGCCCTAATGTGTCGATCTTTATCTACGAGAAGGATTTTGCCACTATGGTCAAATCCTCCTGGTGCATCGCTGTCTTCAAATGCTGCAACAAAATACTCGTCAGCTTGATCAAATAACTCGTCTTTATCTCCAGTAAGAAACATCCATTTATCGGTATTGACATTAAGATTTTGGGCGTATAGCCTCAGAGCCTGCTCCGTATCTCTTTTAGGATCTATAGTATGTGATACAAGTTTTACCTGATTTTCTTCCTTATATTTATCATAGATTCGCAGCATCTGCTTTTTTACTTTAGGACATATAGAAGGACAAGAGATAAAAAAGAAATCAGCTATATATATATAATCATCCAGATCCTTATTTGTGATTACAGTGCTATCTTGATTCGTAAAAGAAAACTCAGGGATCTGATGCTGCACAGTAACGCCATCTACTACCTGCGTTCTTCCGATTATAGGTAGGGACCTTTCTTCCTTACATGACTGCAAGATTAGGATGGCTAACAGAACAAAAGCTAGTTTTCTCATCCTTTAATGTTTTCCATGATCCTACCACTTTCAGAGAGTGATTTCTCTATTTGTAGCTTCACCATGTCTATCTGATCCTTTTGGTTTCGGAGGTAATTCATTGTGTTTTCAGTTGTGTCCTGAAAACTAGGCTTCTTATAATCCGCCATCCAGTCCATCATGTCATCATCGGCTTTGTTGAGATTATTGACCTGTTGATCCAGAAGTTTGAGTAGACTTGTATTGTTTGCTGTAATATCTTTTCTTTTCAATTTAATACGCTTAACCATTCTTCTAATCTCCGCAGTCTTCGGCATCACATCATCATGCACAAACATAATATCATCATGCAGTTTTTGCGTCGGTGTTGCTGGACCACTTGAATTACAGGCCACTGCAAAAATTATAAATAATGGAAAGACAAACTTTACTAAATACATATCTCTTATTTTTTACAAAAATAGCTTACAATTTTTCCTTTCTTCTATTTATTCAAACAAATTTTTGTTAAGCTTGTTTATAATTTTACTAAGCAAATACAATGAAATCTAATTCCGCAATAGTATGGTTCAGAAATGATTTGAGACTTCATGATAATGAGGCGCTCACCGAAGCCGCAAAACATGCGGAAAAAATCATTCCCATTTACGTTTTTGATGAGAGAGAAATGTTTGGTAAGACCAGTTTCGGCTTTAAGAGGACGGAAAAGTTTAGAGCAAAGTTCATTATAGAAGCTGTACAAAATCTTAGAGAAAATTTTGCAAAATTTGATATTCCTCTTATTGTACGTATGGGGAAACCAGAAGAAATCATTCCTGAGATAGCGAGACAAGAAAAAACGAGCTGGGTATATTGTAACAGAGAAAGAACTACAGAGGAGTTGTATGTGCAAGATACACTAGAGACAAATCTATGGGCAATAGGACAAGAGGTAAGATATTCTCGAGGAAAGATGCTATACTACACCGCAGATCTTCCTTTTCCTGTAACCCATTGCCCAGATACCTTTAGTACTTTTAGAAAAGAGGTGGAACGGTTTACACCTATAAGAGAACCGTTACCTATACCTGATTTCTTACTAAACAAAACATCGGATACCGTAGAAGAGGGAGAAATGCCTAGCCTAGAAAGCTTTGGTCACGAAGAGGTGGAAAACTTAGGAGATTACATTTTATTAGGAGGGGAAGATGCTGGCAAAGAAGAACTAAAATATTACCTTTTTGATAGTAAGCTAGTATCCACCTATAAGAAAACAAGGAATGGATTACTAGGACGAGATTATTCATCTAAGTTATCTGCCTATTTATCTATAGGTTGTTTATCGCCTAAGTATATATATCAACAAATAAAGGCTTACGAGGCCGAGCATGGTGCTAATGAATCGACCTACTGGTTATTCTTCGAGCTACTATGGAGAGATTTTTTTAGATTAATGGGCAAGAAGCATGAGAATAGGATATTCCAACTTGGAGGAACTAAAAAGTCGCCCGACGCGAATTTAGGTCTTGATATGGCAACTTTTGAAAAGTGGGCCTCCGGTACGACGGGTGTTCCTTTTGTGGATGCCAATATGCGAGAATTGAACTCCACTGGCTTTATGTCAAACAGAGGCAGACAAAATGTAGCGAGTTTTCTTATACATGATTTAAAGTTAAACTGGTTATTAGGTGCTGAGTATATGGAATCCTTACTAATAGATTATGATCCTTGTAGTAACTATGGGAACTGGAATTACATAGCAGGAGTAGGGTCTGATCCAAGAGAAAAAAGACACTTTAATGTTGTCATCCAGTCAAAAAAATATGATCCCTCAGGTGAATTCATAAAAAGGTGGATTCCTGAACTTGCGGATATTTCTAGCAAGTATATTCATCGACCAGATACGATGGAACAATCCAGTGAAGGGGATGTAGATCAGAAAAGTTCATATCCTGAACCTATGATGATTAATGAGGACTGGTGCTAGCTTTCAATTGCGGACTTATTTTCTTATAACCTGTATCCCCGTCAGATTCTCTCTGCGTTCTAGAATCTCTTTCATCTTGATCATTCTACTAGATATAACCTTGTTGCTGAGACCCTTTTTCCATTCCGTTATTAGTATAGGTTTTCTATCCTTATAATTTGAAAAGTCAAAACTCTGTGCATATGCGAGAGCAATTTCTTCTAGTTCAGGGTATAAGGTTTTGAAGTCTAGACAGATCTGCCTAAATTCGGTAGAATCGAGTTTTCTTGAATTGATTTCGCTTTCCAGCAATCTTACCAGTTTATCTTGTTCCGTATTCTCCTCTTTCGCAACTTCTAGTTGTGCAGCTATCTTCTCTACACCCGTAATTTTAGATTCTAGAAACTGGACTCTATCCAGTTTGATTTCAGATGTAGGAATAATTTCTATGCTTGTATTTTTGATACCTTTAGAGCGTAATCCAGACATATAATAATCCATTTTGTCATCAGAAATCTCATCACCATAGACTTTCAGGATTAAACGATTGATAGAGTCTGAGTGAACCAGTTTGTATTCATCAATATATTTCTGGTCCTCACCGATATATTCTGTAACAAACTCCTGTATTTTTTTCTCAGTTTGGTATTCTTTCAGGACTCGTTTAAAGATTATAAGGCTGGGGATAATTGTAATTATACTGAATATGGTCATAGCCATTATCGTCCTATTTCGTTCTCTCTTATCCACGAATTTCTTGTAAGGGAAATCTAGGTAACGAATGATTATGTAGGTGGCTATAGAAACGAAAAAGGTGTTAAGAAAAAAAAGATAAAAAGAGTGAGATGCCATGCCGAGTTCCCAGTTAGCAATCCCATACCCAGTTACACATAGCGGGGGCATTAATGCAGTGGCTATCGCAACGCCAGGAATTGTAGTGATAATATCTTTTCTCGCAATAGAAATAATGCCAGCAACTCCACCGAAAATCGCAATAAACACATCCAGAAAAGTAGGTTCGGTTCGAGCTTCGATTTCAGTGTTGAGTTCCTGAAAAGGAGCAAATTTGAAATATATGATACTTGTAATAACGGCAATGAATATCGCCGCAGAGAAATGCATGAGCGACTTTTTCAATAGATCTGTATCATTAATTCCTACAGCTAGACCTATGCCTAATATAGGCGACATAAGAGGGGAGATAAGCATGGCTCCTATTATCACAGCTGGTGAATTCATGTTGAGACCTATGGATGCTATCACTATAGAACACATGAGCATCCAAGCATTAGGCCCACTCATAGAAATATTATCTTTGATTTCTTGGATAGTAGCGCGCTTATCTACACCTTTTTCTAGATCTGTAAGGGAACTAATCCATTCGGATATCCATCTTTTGATAATGATTTTAGGCTCTTGTTTGTTAATGGTTTCTTCTGTACTCATGCTGCCTAATCCTTTACAAGTCCATCTTCTAAAATAATCTGGCGATCTGATATTTCTGCAAACTTTTCGTTATGTGTCACAATGATAAAAGTCTGGTTAAAGTCTTTTTTCAAGTTTAAGAAAAGATCATGGAGTTCCTCAGAAGTCTGTGTATCCAGATTTCCCGTAGGTTCATCCGCCAGCACTAGCTCAGGTTTATTGATAAGCGCGCGAGCTATAGCCACTCGTTGTTGTTCACCACCTGATAATTCGGAAGGCTTATGCGTAAGCCGATGGCTCAGTCCTAGATAATCTAGTAATTCTTTGGCTGCTTTCTCTGCCTCAGATTTAGATTTTTTACTGATAAGAGCAGGGATCATAGCATTCTCTAGTGCAGAGAATTCCGCTAGCAGATGATGAAACTGAAAAACAAAACCTATATTTTTATTTCTGAATGCTGCCATCTGTTTCTCAGTGAAAGCATTCACATCATAATTGTTGATCAGCACCCTTCCTTTATCAGACTTATCTAGCGTTCCTAGTATTTGTAAGAGGGTACTCTTACCTGATCCAGATTTTCCTATTATAGATACTAGTTCACCTCGTTCTACCTGCATATCTATTCCTCTAAGCACCTTTACATCATCATAAGATTTATGGATATTTTCAGCTTGTAGCATCATGAAGATTTCTTTTTTATATTTTAATAACTCAGCTCTTTTAGGTAGATTTTATATGTCATATAAATTTATATGAATACGTAGAAATTATATTCTATAATTAAGTCTTAGATTATTAGACCCCATTGTGTTGCAACTAATCTCCTTCGTTTATACAGGTATAGCTCTATCATTTACATATATAAAAGTAATAATTAATATGTGATAATGTCCAATCTTACATCTATGTTAATTTCGAATCTAAAGAATAAATAGATTAGCTACTAATAAGGATAGGGAAACTTCTGTTGCCAACTACGTACAAAAAATGTACTAAAGTTGGATAACTACCTTTAACTAACATTTTTCTTTAGTCAAACAGATAAAACTTGCAATGGGGTAATAATTGAATGTAAGCTGGACAATCAATTAAGAAAGATAGTTCATTGTTATTTTCAACTTAATCAATAGGATTATACTTAACTAGGTAATGATTTAGAGCAAACCATTATTTACTAGATAATTTACAATATTTTCCAGTTTTTCATCTAGCGAGGGGTTCGACTTGTCTATCATGTTTAAATTTTTATAGAACCATTTGAAACTTTCTTTAGAATTTTCTTCTCCTAATGCAAAGTGTTTGACATTATATTTATAATATTCCGTACCATTTTTATTATCAATATTTTGAAAAATATTTATTGCTCCGATTTCTTCAGAATTAGAATTGATAATAGAGTATGCATGGTTATGGCTGCCTTTGTTAGTAAGTTTAACGGTTGCAATTACAGTTTCTCCTTCTTTAAAAAAATAGATATCTGATTTTTTAAAGTTACGTTTTACAGAAGGCTTAGCAGGTTCTCTTTCTAACAAATCACCAAACTTAGCTTTGTTAAGTTCATAATTTTTCACCCTTACTGGGTTTATCTTTACAATGGATTCTAGATTTTTTTCGATGGCTTTAGGATATTGCTTTTTGATGAATTCGTCAAATGCTTCTTTACTAAATTCACTATCCTTAAAAAAACCTACTTTCTTTAACTCTTTAATTTTTCTTTTGGGATAATTTAATATCGCGTTGTAAGGCATTAGTGCTTCATACTTCATATCTGGAATGCTGCATATATAGGCTTCATATGCAATACGCGAAGTTTTCTCATTTGGTAACTGGTCAATAAAAGACCGTATCTTTTAGTTCGAAAACCACTTTACCATCTAAATCCTCTAATACAAAATTATTTAAACTCTTACTAGGGCTGTCAGGTTGCAGTTTTTTAAAATTATAGGTATGTTCCTTATTAACTAGTACTTTTCCTTTCTTATACTTAACCTTCTGAGCAGATAAACTGAATGTTACCATCGACAATATCGCTAATAAAAATAGGTTTCTATATGGTTACATATTTCTTTAATTTTTCTATTAATCTGTAAATAAAGGAAAAATAATACGATTACTAAAAATTTTAGACAAACAAGAATGACTAGGCTTAATAGCTGTAGTAGTACATTTTGCAATTTCTCAGTAATTCATTTTGTTCCAGCCTTTTAGAAAATTTTTTTCAAAATATGTCAATTTCGATATATACAAATCTGATTATATCTCGTTTATAATAAGTATTAAGTCATACATTAGCGAAACCCTAAGGTATGATGTACGAACTAGATGAAACTACTACAACTGTGTAAAAAATTCCCTTTCCCTCTCAAAGATGGAGAATCTATTGCTGTTACTTTTCTCAGCAAAGCATTACAGCAAAAAGGATGTGATGTCACGCTTCTAAGTATGAATACTTCTAAGCATTACACCGATGTAGACAACCTGCCATCAGAATTTGATCATTATTCCGCCATCCATACTTCAGAGATAGATAATAAGCTGAAGCCTATCGATGCATTAAAAAATCTTTTTAGTAGCGATTCCTACCATATTTCTAGATTCTACTGTAAGAAATATGAACAGAAACTTATAGAAATTCTTAAGTCGGAAACTTTTGATATCATACAGTTAGAAACCTTGTATCTCGCTCCATATGTGGAGGTTATCAAGAAATATAGTGATGCGGTCATCAGTATGAGAGCCCATAACATAGAATTCGAGATATGGGAAAGGATAACCCAAAATACTAATTTTCTGCCAAAGAGAATGTATCTGAAATATCTAACGCACAAGCTTAGAAATTATGAATTAGACCACCTCAATGACTATGATTATTTAGTCACAGTTTCTGAGAGGGACCTAAGGAAATTTAAGAAACTAGGTTATAAGAACGGAGCTATGGCTTCACCTATAGGCTTGCAATTAGATAAGTATAAGGGCGTGAAAACTGAGCTAGACAAGTCTGGCATAAAACTCTGTTTCATAGGTTCTCTGGATTGGAGACCTAATGAAGAAGGAGTATTATGGTTCCTAGATCAGGTATGGGATGGCATGCAAGAAGTATATCCCAACACAAGTTTTTCTATAGCGGGCAGAAATGTCTCAGCACAACATAATTTTGATAAGCAGAAAGGGGTTACGATGGAGGGAGAAGTTCCCTGTGCCGTTGAGTTTATCAATAAGCATGATGCTATGGTTGTTCCTCTGTTTTCAGGTAGCGGGACTAGAGTCAAGATCCTAGAAGGAATGGCCTTAGGTAAGGTAGTAATAACTACAAGTATAGGGCTAGAGGGCATCGATGCTAAGCACAAAGAACAGGTGCTTATAGCAGACACACCCAGCGAGTTTATAGAGGCGATAGGATTTTTAGAATCATCAGAAGGACAGATTTCTAGAATACAAGAAAATGCTCTAAAGTTTGTTCACGAGCATTATAGCAACGTAAAAATTGCAGAAAATCTAATAGAAAAGTATAAAATCTTACTTACAGGAGTCCACTAAACCTGTCTAGAAAATTATCTTTAGGATAATTTTAAAATACATCATTGAAGTTAGTAATTCTTGCATCGAGATTTCCTTACCCGTTAGAGAAGGGGGATAAGCTAAGATTGTATTATCAGATACGAGACTTATCAGCACAATTCGATATTTATTTATTCGCACTTTCTGATGTTCCAGTCTCAGATGCTCACAAGCAAGCACTACAAGCGTATTGCTCAGAGATACACGTTTATAGCATAAATGGTAAAATAAATTTGCTGAAAAACGTAATGAGTTCGAGACCCTTTCAGGTTAGCTATTTTTATAATGCCAGGATCCATCAGAAAATAACTAAACAGGTAAATAGAATACAACCAGATCATATCTACTATCAGTTACTCAGAATGTATTCCTACAGATTTCCTGCTTCAGCTGCTAGTATGTCCATAGATATGATGGATAGTTTCTCGGTAGGATATTTACTTAGAAGTAAGCAGGAGAGCGGTTTTCTGAGTGTGCTCTATAAGAAAGAAACTCAGCGGCTTATAGCCTATGAAAAAAAGATAATAGAAGAGCTAGACTGTAAGTTTATTATTTCAGAACAGGATAAAGCAAGTCTCGTACCTATAGAGGATAACGAGATGCATATCATCGCTAACGGTATAGATACACAATTTTTTGCACCCGAGGAACATTCTAAAGTTAGGGACATTCTCTTCGTAGGAAATATGGGCTACAAACCTAACATATATGCTACAGAATTTCTTGTAGAAAAGATATTCCCACTGTTACAAGAACGTGAGCAGGGTATTACATTGACCATTGCTGGTGCTAGACCTACTAGCAAGATATTGGCTTATAATAGTAAACACATTAGGGTGACAGGCTGGGTAGAGGATATCAGGGATGTATATAATTCTCACAGGTTATTTGTTGCGCCTATTTTTAGTGGTATAGGGCAGCAGAATAAGATACTAGAAGCGATGGCGATGGAAATTCCTTGTGTTGTTTCTCCAGAGGTAGCTAAAGGTTTAGACATAGGTAATATACAGGAATATCTTTTTGTGGCGGAAAATGCAATGGAGTTTGCAGATACTATCATAGAAGTATTAGCAGGTAACACGGATGCAGAAACAAGAGTAATCCGAGCTAAGAAATACGTCTTAGAAAATCGATCATGGAAAGCTCAAAATAGAAAGCTTTCGAAAAAAATTATAGACAAAATCCACTAATACAATTAGCTAGAAAGTAGGGCACAGATCTATCTCATTGCTGTAATTTCCTAGAAAACTGATAGATATCTCGAACGAGTTAAGGCCCGCAGGATCTCTAGAGATATCCAGTAAATTGACATCATAACTGACACCTACAACAAAATCGCCTATCTGAATACCCGCAAGAGGTATTATAGCAGAAGGCTTTATACCATCGATATTGTCAAGTGCTCTGACTCCCAGACCTACGAAGAAATTTTTATTGAAGCCGAGCGGGAAAGAAACATTGGAACTTAGATTCAGTTCTAGATCATCTCCTTGTCTTAGTACTAATAATCTGGGATGTACAATTATTTCTTCGGAGAGCTGGAACCTAGTATTGACATAAGCAGATATCTTAGAATTGTATTCATTGATCTGGATAACATTAGGATCAGGGTCTATCTGTCTATTATAAAAAGAGAGGTTAGGCGTAAGAAAATGATGGAATGCGCCACCTATAAAAAAACGATTTGTGGAATTACTAGATACCGTATAGTTAAGCCCTAAAGAGAAATCTGCGAAACCAAAATTGTTAGGAGGCAAAACCTCCCCCGTAGGTAAGGTATAGCCATTGGTCTGATTAAACTGATCTTCGAACGTTAGATTATTATAATTTACATTTTTTTGTGTTACCCCTATCGATAAACCGATCCCTAGGTATTGCTTCGATTTCTTATCCAGCGATTTGTGGTAAGATCCAGCGATAGATATAGAATTCGTATTAAGATCTAGAAAGTCCACCTTGTCTGAAAAAAAATTAATCCCTACACCAATTATATCTGGTGTGTACTGCTTATTGTAAGACATCTCGAATTTAGTATCTGCATTCACTGAGAAAGTCCTGAGAGGGGAGTCTAGAGCTGACCTCCACTGATCTCTATACACGGTGGATAATCTATACGAACCATCACTAGTCCCTGTCAATGCTGGGTTTAGATAAATGGGAGCCGCATAATATTGCGAGAAGTGGGGATCTTGAGCTTTTAGTTCATTCCCCGATGCTATAATAAAGACGACAGTAAATAGAAATATAAGTTTTCTCATAACAGTGCAAAAATATAATAACTATGGAAGACCTTGTTAAAACGGAGGGATTATTATTTTAGCTTATACTATGGCAAATTTATTGCAGGTAATAAATAAATGAAAGAAGATTACGGTATATGTAGAGTTAGCACAGCTTCTATGAGGCTAAAGGCGAATGATAGATCAGAAATGGTCAGTCAGATTCTATTTGGCGAAAAAGTAGAGGTAATATCTGCTTTCCGTAAGAACTGGGTAAAGGTTAGGTGCATATTAGATGGTTATGAAGGCTGGATTGATAGGAGACTGATCAGTTACATAGACAAGAAAAAATTAGATAAGTATAGTGTTAGTCAAGCCCTTGCCGTAGAATATGCCCAGGGTATAGCATCTGATACAGAGCGTCATGCTGTATGTTATGGTGCTGAGTTGCCTCTTTTCGATGGTATTTCATTCAGGACCCCTTTTGGAAAATTCTTATACAATGGACAGTTTATTCATCCAGAAAAGGTAGAAGACAAACGAGAATTACTCACCAGAATAGCTATGAAGTATCTTAATACTCCCTACTTATGGGGTGGTCGTTCTCCATTCGGTATAGATTGTTCTGGCTTTACGCAGGTTCTATATAAGCTGGTCGGTATAAATCTTCCAAGAGATGCATCTCAGCAAATAAATCATGGCAATGCTGTTGCGTTCGTAGAAAATCTAATTCCTGGAGATCTGGTATTTTTCGAAAATAAAGAGGGCCTTATCCATCATGTAGGTATATATCTGGAGGCTAACAAGATTATCCATGCCTCGGGTACCGTCCATATAGATAAGCTAGACCACTTTGGTATCTACAGCGAAGCAGACAGCAAATACACCCATCGTCTCCGTATAGGTAAAAACTTACTAGACTAAGTCTTATATTTACACTACATTTATAGCGCCTGAATTATATCAAACTGAGTAACAATCTGTAGATTACCTAGGTCATCTTTGGCAACTACTGCAGGAACTTCTTTCGTTATATACTTACTCAATTCTCTACTGCTCACCTTACTATCCACAATAGGAAAAGCTGGACCTATAAGTCCCTCTATAGACATGTCCTTACTGTTTTCATCCTCGTGTAGAACAAACTGTAATAGTCTGCTTTCTGTAATAGAGCCTACCATTTCATCACCTTCCATAACTGGAATTTGGCTGATATTATTAGTTTTCATAATGTCAATAACTTCAGAGATTGTATGATGCTTTTCTACGGTGATAAATGAAGCAGAGTCCTTCTTTCTCAACATCTCTCTAACTGTGATCTCTTTGTTGATAAAGCCTCTATCTCTCATCCAGTCATCGTTGTAGATCTTAGACATATATCTAGAGCCATGATCGTGGAAAATAAGAACAACAACATCATCTTGGGTAAGCTGATCTTTCATCTGCTGCAGTCCAGCAAAGGCAGAACCCGCAGAGTAGCCTAGGAGAATACCTTCTATTTTAGCCAGATTCCGAGCAGCTAGTGCTCCCGCCTTATCAGTAACTTTCTCGAAATGGTCTATCAGGTCAAAATCTACATTCTTAGGCAATATATCTTCTCCTATCCCTTCCGTGATATATGGATATATCTCATTCTTGTCAAATTCTCCCGTCTCATGAAATTTCTTAAACACAGAGCCATAAGTATCTATGCCCCATATTTTTACATTGGGGTTTTGTTCCTTTATGTACTTAGCTACACCACTTAAGGTTCCACCTGTTCCTACACCCGTCACGATGTGTGTTACCTTGCCTTCAGTGTCCTTCCATATTTCTGGTCCCGTAGTAAGATAATGTGCTTTTCTGTTAGACAGGTTATCATACTGATTACACCAGAATGAGTTGGGGATTTCTTTGCTTAGGCGCTCTGCTACAGAATAATAAGACCTAGGATCTTCCGGCTCTACGTTCACAGGACAGACGATTACCTCAGAACCCATAGCCTTAAGCATATCTATCTTGGCCTTCGTTGTTTTGTCACTGGTCGTGAATATGGTGCTATAACCTTTTACAATAGAAGCAAGTGCTATACCCATTCCCGTATTTCCTGAGGTACATTCTATGACGGTGCCTCCTGGTTTTAGATCTCCTCTAGCCTCCGCATCTTCTATCATCTGGAGACCCATTCTATCTTTTATAGAATGTCCAGGATTGAACGTTTCTACTTTTGCAAGTATAGTTCCTGGAATGTCTTTGGCTATTTTTCCTAATTTTATGAGTGGTGTATCACCTATCGTTTCAAGTATATTATTCTTAAATTTCAATTTCTTTTTATTTCATGCAAAATTAAATTTTATAATGATGAATTAGGCAAAATTATTCGTAATAATTCATTTCTACCATAAATCTTGAATCTAATGCTCCTAAAGTGGATGCTACTTTAGGGGAAATAACCATACTCACATCTGATGAATAGAGATTTTCGGGGATCTTACCGATTACTCGAGCCGTTATTTTTCTTTTTACAACTGGATTGTATATTTCTATAAGAGAGTTGACCTTAGCCGTCTTGTGCAACACGAATAGATTTTTCTGGTCACTACCATCCTTATCCCAGATAGCAATACCTCTTTTATTTTTGATATAATTTAATGGTTCACCTGTACTCTCATCTATGTTTGGCGTCTCTAATCTGCTGATAGCTCGTTGCTCCCTTATCTTTTTTAGATTTTCGCTTACTTGGCCATTTAGACCTTCTAAAGATATGTAGCCGACCGTAAGTACATCATCTATAGAAAGACTCAGGTTACCTAGCTTGTTCCGCTCTACAAGATCCACAATAGGCTGATCAAAATATATTCTAGAAATTCTAAATAACGTTTCCTTAGCCTTGACCTTATAGATAACTGGCGCAAATAGTTTGGCATCTGCAGTGACTTGTTTGATAAGAAACTGATGGGGGATAGGGATCAGAATTTTCTGTCCTATACTTGCGACATTGTCTTTGTCCATACCATTGAACATGAGTAACTCTTGGATACTAATGTCAAAAAACTTAGCAATACTGAAAAGAGTTTGATTAGCTTTTATAGTATGAGAATATAGAATACCTTTATCCATGTCAAAGTCTATACGGAGAGATTCCCCTGGACTGATGACTGGAGCAGATACAAACTGCGCATTTGTTGTCGATATAGAGAGTCCTAAGAATAGTATAATATTGATTAATCTCATAGCAAAAAGTTTGAAAATCAACAACAAATATATTAAATTATTTTGTAATATGTAAATTGTATTGTCATAATTGAAAGTAATAGCCATTATACCCGCACGACTAGAATCTCATAGATTACCTAACAAAGTTCTCATAGACATAGCAGGATTGCCTATGATTATGCATGTTCATAAGGCCATGAAAGCTTGTCAGCATATAGATGAGGTATATATAGCAACAGATAATTTACATATAAAAGAAACATTAGAACGACAAGGTTGTAAGATTATTATGACTGGTGATTGTAGCTCAGGAACAGAACGTGTTTTCAGAGCTTTAAAAGATCTAGGAGAGTTTGACATTGTTATCAATGTGCAAGGAGACGAACCGCTGATACAGCCAGAGCATCTATCACAGCTTGTTGAGCTACTAGAAACTCACCCAGAAGCAGAGATAGCCACGCTCATAGAATCCATCAAAGATGATCACGAATATGCTGATCCTAACACAGTGAAAGTTGTAAAGGACAGACATAATAGGGCCATATATTTTAGTCGCAAAAGCATTCCTTTTTCGCAAATATCAGGATCTGCTAAGCATTATAAACACATAGGCATATATGCTTTTAGAAAAGAAGTTGTTACGAGTCTAGTAGATCTTCCGGCGTCCTACCTTAGAAAAGCAGAAAATCTAGAACAGCTGGACTGGATATTTTATGGATACAGTATTTTTCTAGAAGAAATAGATGGTAACCTTATAGGCGTGGATACAGAGGAAGATTTAGTCAGAGTGAGAAAACGTCTAGAACAGCCTTTCTAGATCAGATATTCCTTAGAAAAAGAAAAGGGGAGTAGGTCCTCAGCATTATTATATTTTATTACTTTGTTTATGTCAAAGGCCTTGATATATATAGGGAAAGGATGCTCAGTCTTATCTTGGAACTCCTTTATAACTTGTCGACATGCTCCGCAAGGAGCAACTGGGATTGCTAACTTTTTGATATTATTTCTAGCAGAGATACATAAGGCCTTGATCGGCATATCAGGATACTGAGAACCTGCACTATACAGGGCTACTCTTTCTCCGCAAATACACAGAGGATATGCTGCATTTTCTTGATTACAACCTGAGAAGACCTTATTATTCTCTAGCCTTAGCGCTGCACCGACATTAAAATTAGAATAAGGAGCGTAACTCATTTCTAGTTGTTGCTCCGCTACATCAAGCAGTGCTCGGATATCTTCAGGAAGCTCATCTGTGGAGGAGATCTGATATTGTATCTGTATACTTATTGTTTCCATAATACATTAGTTCTGGAGTAGATATAGTACAAGGATTAGACCAATATGATTGATTTACAGAAACTTACATAACTTTTTGTAATCGGACTCTATCACTAAATCTAGAACTTATGTCGAAGACGAGCTTATGTTCATCAAAAGATAGAGTCAGATCCTAGTCCTATTGTGTAATTTTCTGTTTATTAGCAGATACTAAAAAACTGATGGCTATGATTTCTATTATAGGTGGTCCTCAAAGTTCAGGAACCTCATTACTTCGGCAGATTCTAAATCGTCATAGCGAAGTTATGTGTCTTAATGAATCACACCTATTTTGTAAGAGAGAGTTCTATAATAACTGGCAGAAGGCAAGGATGAAGATAAATTCCAGAGGTGCATTCGGAATCAAGTCAGAAGGGTGGAAGATTTTTTCTGGCATAGATTATAATAACAATCCTGATCTAGATAGAACAGAACTAGGAAATTTAGCCAGAACTTCTACAAGTTTTCAGAGCTTTACGGATGCTGTATTTAGACTCCTAGCAACACCCCGCACGACTTACTTTATGGATAAGACGCCAGCTAATATTTTTTCTTTTAGTGCTTTTCTAGAAACTTTTGAAGATTCTAAGGTTATCGCATGTATAAGGAATCCCTACGATATTGCAGCCTCGTTAGTTTCTAGACGTATAAATGTTTTAGATGCCGTATGTCTCATTAAGTCTGCATTTATTAGTATTATTAAGTTGATAGATGATAGCAGAATGATTCTTATCAAGTATGAGGATCTAGTCCGAGAGCCAGAAGATATTGTCAGAGAGGTATGCAACCATATGGGATTAGTTTTTCATACAGATATGATAGAAGCTAGTAGTGAAGAATCCTCCGTGATTACTCAGATAGAAGGGTGGAATTATGATGAAGCTAGCGCTATAGGAAAGGGGAGTGTTGGTAGGTTTTTACAAATTCATGAAGAATTACAAGAAAAGATAAAGTACGCAATGCTCCATGTAAGTTGGAAAAATCAAGACTCTATTTTTCTAGAACTTTGCGAACGTTTACAGTATTCACTTCATGATGCCCCCATGCTTGGACCATTCAAGAAAGAACTTAAAAAGCTAAAAACAAGATCGCTTATAGAGAAGATAAGTTACCTCCATCCTTATGGCATCATGAATAATCCAGTTTCTATAATATAATGAAATTTTCAGATTGCTACAGTGAGATTATAAGGGTACTCAAAGATTTATATGATCTATCGGAGCGAAGTAATATTGCCAGATATTATATGGAGGATGTTTTTGCTATAAAGAATGTCCTATCAGAGCACTTACTGAGCGAAGCGCAAATCGAGATTTTTAAAAAGGATCTAGAAAAATTAAAGTCTAAGATGCCACTTGTGTATATTACAAATAAGTCGTTTTTCTATGGTCTAGAGTTTTATGTCAATGAAGGGGTATTAATTCCACGACCAGAGACGGAAGAACTAGTTGACTGGGTAGTAAGAGATCAGAAAAAGTCAGAAGGACATCTGAAGATTCTAGACGTTGGAACAGGTAGTGGATGCATAGCCTGTAGTATAAAGAAAAGTATTCCTTCCGCTGAGGTGACTGCCATAGATTGTTCTCTTGATGCTCTAGTAATCTGTTCGAAAAATGCACAAAGCCTAGATGTGGAAATAAAAGTAGAGCATGTAGATTTTCTAGACATAACTGATGCATCTTTCTTACTCGACTATGATATTATAATATCTAATCCTCCTTATATAGCGCATAAGGAAAAAGAACTGATGGATAATAATGTGCTAGACCATGAACCACACTTAGCACTGTTCCCTGATAACGATCCATTAGTTTTTTACAAGAAAATATCGGAGTTAATACTACCAGGAAAACACACCGTCTACCTAGAAATAAACCAATATCTTGCGAAGGAAACAATTGAGATTTTTGAGAATAAAAATATGAAGACGGAGCTAAGGAAAGATATGCAAGGAAAGGATAGGATGCTGAAAGTGTGTTAACAAGTTCGTTGTAACTTTTATTAAGTTATCTCTAATTAAGGACAAAGGAAGCATCAGAGCTAGTACATCTCGATAAATCTTAAGTCCTAGAAATACTTTAGGACATTAATTTATGAATATCAGTATTATGAATTTAGCTACTACAAAAAATATAAACAGTATGAAAAAAATAGGAATGTATATCACTTTGATATTTTTCTTAATGGTCAGTTGTAAAGGAATTAAGAACATAAACGAAAATAAATCAAATAATGATTTAACGATTCAAAACCATGTTTATGTAATGGATATCGTAGAAACTTTTGAAGTTCTAGACACTACCCAATACAATCCTAATTATGAAGGAATAGTCGAAGAACTGATGAGTAATAACTCAAAAACCATTTTCGTCCATGATGATTCCAGAGTATCAAAAATTACTTTCAACGAAGAAGGTAGGACTGTAATGCATTTATTTTACGATAAAGATAGCTCACTGCTTAAGTATTACAGTGAGATTCAGAAAGGAGAGCCTTACTTCACACAGTTCAATATGGATACCTTGTTTCATAAAGATAGCATTCCGATAATGAAACAAAAGATTAAAGACGATGGTATATTAACGATTGACTCAACAACCAAATTTAGTGTTGTAGGTTATGATTGCTTTGAAGTAAGATTTTCACCAGATGAGAATTTATTAGGAAAATTTTATTTATCTAATCAAATTCCAAAATTAGAAGGCATACTAGGAGTCATGATGAATACTCAATTTGATTTTTCCTTAAAAACTGTGCAAGAATCTCGTGAGCTAGGCTTAAGGGTAATAAAGCAGCCTAAAGATAGAAGAGTTGATAAATTGATGGAAAAGTATCTGATATTAAATTCTTCTTCTTATGACTTAAAAGAATGAGTAAATATCATATCACTTGCTTTATACCAATTCTAAATCCTTTTCCGTCATCTAAAAATAGAATTAGTATTACTTGTGGGAAAGAATACTTACCAATGCCAATCCAGATCGACTTGAAAACGTTTTAGATTAATTCAAATACCGAATAAGAACTTTGAAAGCTTTATTTATAATAGTATTTTATCTAGCAGGAAACTTTGATTAGAATCATTATATTCGTAATATAAAGTATGAGAAATTTAATTTTTATTAGCAGCGTAATATCATCTATATTTATTTTTTCTTGTAATAAAGAAAGTAAAATACTAAGTATCGATTGTGGATTACTGACACAAGGTCTATCTTCCTCCAATAACGAACAGGTAAAAATCGAAATAGATAAAGTAACAGCTGACTTATTTTCTGAATCAACAGAAAGTGATGAACTTGGACAAAGTGAAAATATCAACTTACTGATCGAAAGATTAGAGTCCCATTGTGAATCAATAGAAGCAAGTTTAGTTTGTTATGCCTGTATACGTACACATATCCCCCAATCAGAAATATCAATTAAATTTGATTCATCTGGTGTTGAAGTTGAGAGGATCCTAGATATACGAACGCCAGAAGATGATATCTTATCATTTATCAGAATGCATTAGGTTTAATATTTAACGAACGCTATCCACCAGACTTCTTGACATCTTTGACTCCTTTTTCTTTGAGATACAGTAGGACTTTGTCTCGATGATTTCCCTGTAAAATAATTTCACCATTTTTAGAAGAGCCCCCCACACCACATTTTTTCTTGAGCAACTTAGCCATATCAGATAGGGCATCATCATCTAGATCTAAGCCTAGAATAACAGTCGCTTCTTTACCTCTTCGATTCTTTTTTTCTAGGACGATCCTAACTTTCATTTTACTGAACAAAGGATCCTCTTGCTTCTCTTCTGGCAGTTCAGGAGCATTGTCGGGATTACCCATAGAGGTAAATGCATCCCAACTCAGATTTTTAGAATTTTTATTTGACATTTCTATGTTAATAATGTAGAAGCTAGATATAAAGTTCAGATACTTTTTTTATTTCTTAAAAGTTTTAAAACCATCAAATAGCCAGTTAGCTAGCGCTTGCCTATTAGATGTTTTTATAAGTCTTTCTTGGTCGTCAGGATTTTTGATATTAGCGAGTTCTACATAGACAGCTGGCGGAAGCGTGTTTCTAAGAACGTACAGACCTCTGTCTTTAACGAATCCCTTATACCCTCGGCCTTTCTGGTATCTGTCATACTTGGCCTTAAAGGTGGATTGCATTTGTTTAGCAAGGGCCTTACTTGTTCTGCTATGCTTGTAATAGTAGAAGTAAGAATCCTGTCGCTTGTTTTTAGTACGAGAGTCTACATGGATGAATATAGAGTATTGTTCCTTATAACCTTGTTTCTTATAAGTCTTGTATAACCTATTTATTGCATTTGATCTTTGCTGTAGTCTTTTCTTTTGGTTGAGTGGGAGCTTATGTATACCGAGACATCGCTCATCCTTATCACAATCTAAAAACTTCTGATCCCTGATACCGTCATTCTCATCCTTGATTATAACATGTACTGTGGCGCCGTGCATCATAAGATTTCTAGCTAGCCTTAGAACTACATCATAGGCATATTCATCCTCACACAGCGTACTGGTACAACCTGTACATCTAGCGCCCGGATCTGGTCCCCCATGTCCGCTTACTAGATAATATACCTTGCCCTTCAGTGATCTATCTTCCACTTCAAAATTTGCATAATCTTTCCCAAACAGAGGAATATATAGATTGTCAATATTAGTCGTAGGATGCGCGTTTATTTTCAGTTCTCTTTGCTGAAAATTGGATTGTGCAATGGATTTGTCCACATCCTTAGAGATAGGCGTGCTTACACTACATTCTAATTCGTGATGAGGCACCCATAAAATTTTGCTAGAGACATAATCCTTTTTTCTCAGCCGCTTGGCCTTCAGTCTTTCGTTATATTTCTTTATTCTGACAGCCTTTTCATAGTCATTTATGTGTATGGTGCTTCTAATTGATTTTCCATTATAAGGATAGATTTTTACAGGCAGCATATATTTCTTACCGATCAGTAAAGGTGTATCCTTAGTAATATTATTAAGATCATAGAACTTCTGGATATTACATCCGTAGTCGAGCAGCTCGTACTTTCTCAATAGTGCGTAGACACCATCGCCACTCTTAGCTTTGATTTTGTAATAGTAGGGAGCGGAATCTGCATATACCGTTAGATTAAAGATAATAAACAGACTTGTGATTATAGTTTTTTGTAGCATTCTAAGCAATTCTTGAGATCTTAGGAATAGTACAAATTTATGTAAATTATTTTAAATGAGCTATTTATACATACTATATTTATTTAATATGTCAAATAAATTCACCTAATGATGTCAAATTTATAACATCAGTTATTTCCTATATGTAATGCTTTGATCTATATCCTGCTATGCGCCTCTCCATAGCTTTTGAGATAGATGGGTTATACTTTATATCGTATGGGATTTTATAATTTGTTCAGAGCTATAGTTGTATATTTGGACTTTGTAAGCATATGCTGAGAAACATTTATCATATAATCAGACATGAAATTCTGTTAGAGTTTAGACAGAAATTTGCTATTGGAGGCATCTTATTATTCTTATTCTCTAGCGTATTTGTCGTGGATAAGGTATTTGTCAATATACAAGTCTTTACGTGGAACGCGATTTTCTGGATTCTGTTTCTCTTTATCGCGATCAACAGTCTGCTGAAGAGCTACAGTATGTTTGAGCAGAACAGGTTTATGTATTACTTCAGTTTGTATAATCCCATAGAACTAGCTATTGCAAAGATCATATATAACAGCTCGCTACTTTTTCTTTTAGGCTTATTATTATTTGCAACGCTTTCCGTATTGACGGTGCAGCCAGTAAGAGCATTCGATACTTTTTTCTCAGGACTGCTCTTAGCAAGTATAGGGATTGGTTCTAGCGTGTCCTTTATTTCGCTCATATCCTCTAAGGGTCAAAACTCTCATATCCTGATAACAATATTATCCATGCCGGTGCTTTTGCCTACTCTACTTATCATGGTTAAAATCACTGCGGTGAGTGTCGGGATTATTGAGGACAGCTCGTTAAGAACAGATTTTCTAATTTTATTAGGAATAGATATGCTTTCAGTAGGTCTTTCATTAATATTATTTCCATATTTGTGGAGAAATTGATATAGATGTTTGTCAAATTATATTGGTGGAAAATTTTATGTGTTCTCATATTGCTCTATGTATTTATTGCTGGGCTTTCCGTACCCTTGAAACCAGGGATAGTAGGTGTGAGTCCAGTAAGTATAATATCAGGTACTACTACGGAGCTAAAAGTTGAAGGGTATAATAGTCATTTTCTAGATTCTGATAATAAAAGAGCTTGGTTAAGATTAGATGAAAATCATCTAATAGCCGCATCAAAAATCAAGGCAGAGTCTGATAACATACTTACAGTTGCTTTCGATATTCCTACCAGTTTGCCAACTAGTGTCACAGAGCCCTATGCTACCTTAATTCTGGATAATACAATCGATGGAGCTTCGATCTTGCCTGGTACAGTGTATATAAAAAAAGGAACAGCAGCATCAGCAGGGAGCAATGGGAATAGCTGGACAGGAAATGAGTTATTACTGAATAAGACAGATCTGCCTTTTCTTTTTCCATTTAGAAATATCCTTCACGAAACGGTAAGAAATACATTCTTCCATATAGCGATATGGTTTGCTATGTTTTTCGTTCTAATCTTATCTCTCATACAGAGTGTAAAATATCTGAGGACTAAGGATCACGTATGTGATATTAAGGCTGCAGCTTATGCAGAGGTAGGGATTATATTTGGACTCATAGGAATAGCTACGGGAAGTATGTGGGCAAAATTTACATGGGGCGCTTTCTGGACCTCAGATGTAAAGTTGAATATGAGTGCCATCGCTATTCTGATCTATGTTGCTTATGGCGTGTTACGAGGATCTATTGTAGATAGAGATAGCAAGGCGAGGGTGTCGGCAGCGTATAATATTTTTGCATTTTTTGCTATGATACCTTTGATATTTATTATACCTAGAATGACCGACAGTCTGCATCCAGGAAATGGAGGAAATCCCGCTCTAGGAGGAGAGGATCTGGACAATACATTAAGAATGATTTTTTACCCGGCCATCATAGGGTGGTCGATATTAGCTTATTGGATGAGTAATCTGAAAATAAGACTCAAAATAGCTTATGAAAAATTTATCAATAATAATTAAGAAGTCTTAGCTTATGAAAGAGATTTCTACATTTATATTCAAAATCTTATTAATAATACCTTTTATTTTTTCTTTCACTCCGTGTATTTATGCACAGGGGAGTATCGATTTTTTGAGAAGTACTGGAAAGATATACTCAGTTATAGCTGTAGTTGTTATAGTTTTTCTCGGTATTGTATTTTACCTAATCAGACTAGAAAAAAAGATAAAGGAAATAGAAAAAAAAATATCAAATGAGTGAAAAACAAGCCAGGTTTTATGAAAGTGTCCAACAGAACTTTGATAAAGCAGCTGCTCTTACGGATATCCCTAAGGGTTTGTTAGAACAAATCAAAGTATGTAACGCCGTCTACCAGATGAAGTTTCCTGTAAAAATAGGTAACTCTTTTCAGGTGATAGAGGCCTACAGAGTACAGCATTCTCATCACAGATTACCGACGAAAGGAGGTATAAGATTTAGCCACCTAGTAAACCAAGAAGAAGTAATGGCGCTTGCTACACTTATGACTTATAAGTGTGCCTTAGTGGATGTACCTTTCGGAGGGGCAAAGGGTGGTGTAAAAATAAGTCCTAGAAAATATGACGTAGAAGCTCTAGAGAAAATAACAAGAAGATATACGGTAGAGCTGATCAGAAAGAACTTCATCGGACCTGGGACAGATGTTCCTGCTCCTGATTATGGAACAGGACCGAGAGAGATGGCGTGGATACTAGATACCTATCAGCAAATGAAGACGGGAGAGATCGATTCTGCAGGTTGTGTTACAGGTAAGCCTGTAAGTCAGAATGGTATCAGAGGTAGAACAGAAGCTACAGGTAGAGGTGTTTTTTATGGTCTTAGAGAATTTTGTGATCAGGAAAAAACAATGAAATCTATAGGTTTGGAGAAAGGAATGGCAGGGAAAACTATGGTTATCCAGGGGCTAGGTAATGTAGGAACTTATACAGGAACCATATCACAGGAAGAAGGGGATTGTATCATTGTAGGCGTTTCTGAGATAGAAGGGACGATTGTAAATCCTAAGGGTATAGATATCGCTAAGCTTGTAAAGTATAGACAAAAGAATAAGTCCATTATCGGGTTTCCTGGAACTAAGAAACTTAAAGAAAGAGAAGATTGGGTAGGAATAGATTGTGATATCTTAGTGCCAGCTGCACTAGAAAGTCAGATACACAAAGGGAACGCAAAGAAAATCAAAGCGAAGATAATAGGAGAGGCAGCTAATGGTCCTGTAACAAAACAAGCAGAGGATATTCTGCTCAAAATGGGAGTAGCGATTATTCCTGATATGTATATTAACGCTGGTGGTGTAACCGTTTCTTATTTTGAGTGGCTTAAAAATTTGTCACACATGAGATTTGGGCGTATGCAAAAACGTTTTGATCACAATGCATACGATAGGATTGTAGGCCTAGTTGAAAAAACAACTGGAAAAAAAATAGGTGCTAAGGAAAGAGACTTTTTGACTAGAGGAGCCGATGAGGAAGATCTAGTAAGATCGGGATTAGAGGAAACAATGATTAACTCTTTTCACCAAATCCATGATGTATACAACAGAAGGAAAAAAGTAACAGACTACAGATCAGCAGCCTTCATTGTTGCACTGAATAAGATAGCAAGTGATTACATAAACTTAGGTGTATTCCCATAGTGGATAAGTTACATAGGGATAGAAAAAATGGAGGACAGTTTGTCCTCCATTTTTTTTGATACATTGATCTTTAAAATTTTAATTCTCCTAACCGTATTGCCACTTGCAAAACTTGATAACTTACTTGAGGTGCGGCTGATGGGGTGGTGAGCCTCGCGTCAGTGATAGTAAGGAGCCGATAGGCGTCACGCGTAGCGGGACCGGAACGGATGTGGAGTCCTGCATAGCACGCCCGGACGCCCTAATAATTATTGTCAATAAAACTTATCTATAGAATAAATTTTGCATGCTGAATCAATATTTATAAATCATTAAAACCAGAATAACAGCTCCTATGTTTTTTAAGATGGAAGGGAATGCGCTTTATGTGTTTTGATTTTTTCTACTGATAGGATATCTGCTTTCGTTAGTCCGATTTATTACATCATTGGTATGTTGGGATGCAACTTTATATAAAGTGTAGGAGTCTTTCTAATACATTTCCTAACCAAATAAATTTTTAAAGAATGAACAAACTAAAATTATTTCTAGCCGCTGTTCTACTTACAGTTTCTACAACGCTTACCTATGCTATAGGGCCGAATCCTACAACGGAACCTGCAGTGTCTACCTCGGAATTAAGAGCTGAGATCTATGAATTGATCAGCAAATTAGATATAGATAAACTCGGCATCAAGGGAGAAGAAAAAGTAACGATAGAGTTTATTGTGACGGATGATTCCAAGATCATAGTTACTAAAACTTCTAATATAAAATTAGATGCAACAGTGAAATATCTGCTTAACTATAAGACCATTTCTACAAAAAATATAACAAAGAACGAAAAGTATATCCTACCGATTGTTCTGAAGAAGTAGCGAGAGTTTTTTATTATCGTGGGGATCTAGTCGAATAGGTCCTCACGTATTTAATTTTTCAAAAGGGTATTTCAAAAAAATTTTCAAGATCAAATATTGATTTTATAAAAATATTATTCTATTTTCGCGGCTATAAAATTATAAAGAAACCATGGCTGATAATACGAAATTAGATAAAATAGATCTTAACATACTAAAACTCTTACAAGAGAACAGTAAGATAACCAACCTAGAATTATCCAAACAGATAGGACTTTCTCCTGCACCTACCTTAGAAAGGGTCAAGAAACTAGAAACGTCGGGTATAATAGGTAGTTATCATGCAAAAGTAGATGCAGATAAGATAGGGCTTAAAGTAAGAACGTTTGTGCTGGTCTCTCTGGCTTGGCAAAAAGAAAATGCACTTGAAAGTTTCATAGAAAAACTACAGGCGATCGATGAGGTTACAGAGTGCTATATTATAACAGGCGATGCGGATTTCTTATTAAAAATAATATGTAAGGATATACCGTCCTATGAACAACTACTGTTCAAGAAATTATCTCAGATAGAAGAAATAGAAAGGCTTAAAACGCTTATGACGCTATCTAAAGTTAAAAAATCTAAGGTCTTACCTTACGACTACATATAGGTCGGCACTTTTATGGCCAAGATTATTTCAGGACAATACAATACCTTATTGTTCCATTTTATTTCTTCAGATACTTTATCGAGTGGATATCTGTTCGGTACGATGCATGTCAATGATGATCGTGCATTCACTTTTTATAATCAAGCGAAAGCGTTCATAGATCGATGCAATATACATGCATCAGAGGTAGATCTTAATGTGCCTACAGATTATGATATGGCATCTATGTTGCAGATGAGGGATGGTGCTTTATCAGATCTCCTGAGTGATCATCATTACAAGAAAGTTCAACGCGTTCTGTTGAAATCGTTTGACCTAGATATCACGCCATTTGATAAGATGGTCCCGCTGCTTATTGTTAACAGACTCACTGAAATGATATTATCAGAAGGATTGTATACCACACCCCTAGATCTGAAGTTATGGGAGTATGCTATGTCCCAAGGTAAGCAGACGGCGGGCTTAGAGGACTTTAGTACCCATTTCAATGTTTTGCATAAGATTCCGTATAATGAGCAGGCAAGAGCGCTCTATAAAATGAGCAAAAATATACCTGCATTCAGGCGAAATATAATTCGTCTGAGCGAAGCTTATAAGGCTGGAGACATACGAACCTTGTACAAAAAATCAAAAGCTTCTCTGGGTAAGATGAAAAAAATTATGCTTCATGATAGGAATGAGATCATGTACGATTCCATAGTAAAACTTGCGCACCATAATAGACTTTTTGCTGCGGTAGGTGCAGCACATCTCAGTGGTAACCAAGGATTACTAGCAAGGCTCAAGAGAAACAAGTTTAAGGTCACGCCTATTTATGCATCTTCCTTCCCCAAAGGTAGAATGGAAGAAGAATAATCGAGAAAAGTACAAGTAGCACAAGCTCTAGACTAAGTATATACCATGGCCACGGTCCTAGTAAATTGTAGATTGTATCGCCGTCTGGTTTAGCCCTGAGATACATGTAGTTTCCATCTACAAGGCAGCTTATATGATACATGAAGAAGGCCAGAATATTAAGTAGGATACCCGCTCTGAGAGCATCTCTCCAGGTAAGTCTAAAACCAAAGACAAAGACGCCATATAGCATGCAGAACACTAATCCACCGTGGACAATGAAGTACCGCCAGAACTCGTAATGTGGAAAAGAATCTTTAAGGGTAGGTGTTATTAGGGCTTGGAAAGTTCCAGCCATAATCCAAAAAAATAATACCGCCCACCATTTTCTGTTTTTGTTATATAGAATAAAGGGTACGAAAAAAGGCATCATATTACAGAGTTGTAATGGAAGGTCTTGCTTTATGTCAAAAACACCTAACTGAACCCTAATGGCAATCTTAGCCATCTGACTCAGCCATACAAATACAGCAATAGTGGTAATAAGCAATATCTGCTGTCTGTCAGTCAGGTGGCGCTTACTTATCCAGATAAGTACGATCCCGAGTACGAAGGTTATAAGGAGTGAGACAATATGCTCACTGCTGTATACCTCAAAGTTGTTATTATCCAAGAAAAAAGAAGCCCACATAGAAAACTCATTATTACTAGATCTACATCTCAAGACTTAGAATACCTCAGTTATTATTGAAATAGGATGAGCCATCTACGACCTTAAATTGTATTATATTTACACTAAAGTAAGAATCTTACAATAATTGAAGATAAGCAGAGGAAATAAGGTAGCTGGAATTATATCTAATCATAGTGGATTTATAGAATCTATGAGCGAGGAAGTGCTGTTAACGAATGCTTACAATCGCCTACATATTTTCTCTGATAAGGCTATAAATCTAAAGAATGAGATCATCCAGACGGTAGATATAGATTTTGATCAGGCAGAGGATGTCACCCTGCCATCTAAGATAAATGATGTGTTTGTCTATGTCAGTTTTGAGCCACACCTAGATTTTAATGGTTATTGTAAACTATTGCTAACGTTCTCTAAAAAGATATCTATATCTAACTGTAATCAGATGATTATCTGTACACAGTTCTATGATGGCTTTAACAGCCGAATTTTGAGCAGGTATAACAAGCTGAAAAAAACAGAAAACCATATCTCCAAGCTACCTTTCTGGGCAGTCCATTTTTTTAAAACATCTACAATATTCAATGATAAGATGGTCAAGAAGCCAGAGCAGATTGTCTTAGGATTTTTGGAAAAGCTGCTTCATAGTGCTGGAGTAAAACTGATGGAATTATACAAGCCAGTAGCCATATCTAAGATGACCAAAGCGATGGCCAAAGCTCCTCAGAAGATTAAAGATGGTGTACATAATTACTATTATAATATCCTAGACCAAGAGGATAACTAAAATTAAAACAAGCATATGAAAAACTCTGAAATCAATATAAGCGTAGCACTAGACGAAGAAAAGCGACCTGCTAAAATCCACTGGAGTGCAGCTGATGGAAAAACGAAACCTGGAGAATGTAAAGCTTTCTTGTTATCTATATTCGAAAAAGAAACAAAAGAAACCTTACGCATAGATCTATGGACGAACGAGATGGAAATAGGGGAGATGGATCGGTTCTTCTTTCATACGATTAAGAGTATGGCGGATACCTATCACAAAGCGACAAACAATAACTTACTCGCCTCCCATATGCAGCAATTCGCCGAGCACTTCGGCAAAGAGACTGGAATCATCCCAAAAGAAGAGTAGGTTTTACATATTATAAAAAATTTATATGTTAAATTTCATTAATGTGAAATTAATTCATATTAAATTAAGTTATAATATGTAAATATGTGTTATATAGTGAATAGGAATCACATATATAAATAATAATAATATTATTACATATTATTATTTATTAATATATAAGTTTATTATATTTGATTTTGACATTACGAACCAACCTCAACCTATGGATATAAGTATTATCACCGAACGCTTTATAGCCTGTCTAGAGAAAATGAAGGAAGAAAAAATGATTCCCTCTTTTAGACAGTTCGCTATTTCTATAGATGCACACCCACAGTGTATCAATGAGATCCTAAAAGGCAAACGTAATATAACCTTAGAGATGACTCGTAAAGCAGTAGATCTCTATCTTATAAACCCCTCCTACCTCTATTATGGAACAGATCATATGTTCATCACGGAAGAACAGGACAAACAAAAGAAGTCAGATCAACCCTTTATAGTAGTCGGTGAAGACAATGAAGAAAGAATTGTACATGTACCGGTCTCTGCTCAGGCAGGATATGGTAATCAATTACATGATCCGGTATACTTTAAGGAATTGCCTACTTTCTCACTCCCTGATTATAAACAGCGGTCAGGTACGCACAGGTGCTTTGATGTAAGTGGAGATAGTATGGAGCCCACGATCTATTCTGGAGAGAAAATAGTATGTAGTTTTGTAGAGAAAGAAGATTGGTTTACTAGAGTGAAAAACAACTTTGTCTATGTGGTTATTACGCATAATGATGTGCTAGTGAAAAGAATAGTTAACAGACTCAGAGATAATGCGACGATAGAGTTATTTTCGGATAACACTTATTATCAGCCTTATATACTGAATGGTGAAGATGTTGTAGAAGTATGGCAGGTAAATATGAAAATTTCACCCTTCATGCCTTCTCCTTCTAATCAAAGAAATTCTTTCCATGAAGATATAGGAAATATGAAGGATACGATAACTCAGCAGTCTCAACTGATTAAAAACCTGAACCTGACCATAGAAAAAATGCTTAAGCAAAATAGATCCAGAACCTAACTGATCATAAAAGAAGACTCATGTTTCAAAAAGTGGAAATAAAATATCTAGAGATAGAAGGAGGGTTCTGGGGTATTGTTACGCAGAAAGGAGATAAGTTTTTTCCGATCCATCTACCAGAACAACTTAAGTCTAATGGATCCTCAGCTTATTGTATTATGGAGCCAGCAACTGATGTAATGACTATGCAGATGTGGGGAACACCTGTCCATATTACTTCTTTCTATACATTGTAAAGAGCGTTTCGTCCTTTGACCCACATTGGTTATATTTGTCACACAACAAGAATTATATGTCTAAATTATATTCGAGCGCAGCAGAAGCAATCCATGGAATAGCAGATGGAATGACCATCATGCTCGGTGGTTTTGGCCTTTGCGGTATTCCAGAAAATAGTATTACCGCTTTAGTTAAAGCAGGGGTTCAGAACCTATGCTGCATTTCTAATAATGCGGGAGTCGATGACTTTGGAATAGGACTTATGCTACAACAGAAACAAGTACGTAAGATGATCTCTTCTTATGTAGGCGAGAACGCTGAGTTCGAGCGGCAATTATTATCTGGAGAATTAGAGGTAGAGCTTATTCCACAAGGGACACTTGCAGAAAGGATCAGAGCAGCGGGAGCAGGAATACCAGCATTTTTCACACCCGCAGGATACGGAACAGAGGTAGCAGAAGGAAAAGAGACTAGAAAATTTGGAGAGAAGCAGTACGTATTAGAGTATGCTTTTGATTCAGACTATGCTTTGGTAAAAGCCTGGAAAGGTGATAGCAAAGGAAATCTTGTTTTTAAGGGCACGGCTAGGAATTTTAATCCGATGATGGCCATGGCTGGGAAGATAACTATAGCGGAAGTAGAGGAGATTGTAGAAGTAGGAACCTTAGATCCTAATTTTATTCATGTGCCTGGTATATTTGTCGATAGAATTTTCCAAGGATCAGATTACGAAAAAAGAATAGAACAACGGACAGTAACAGCAACTACAACTACATAGAATATGGCACTCGATAAAAACGGAATAGCAAAGCGAATAGCTCAGGAATTACAGGATGGATTCTATGTCAATCTAGGGATAGGTATTCCTACACTTATAGCTAACTACATACCTGAAGGACTGGATGTAACTTTACAATCAGAAAATGGTCTTCTGGGTATGGGACCTTTTCCTACAGAAGATCAGGTCGATGCAGATCTTATCAATGCTGGAAAACAGACCGTTACAACACTAGACGGTTCCTCTATATTTAGTTCGGCAACATCATTTGCAATGATCCGAAGCGGACGTATAGATCTCACGGTACTCGGTGCGATGGAGGTTTCTGAGAATGGAGATATAGCTAACTGGAAAATACCAGGTAAGATGGTGAAAGGTATGGGCGGCGCAATGGATCTCGTAGCCTCTGCTGATAATATCATAGTAGCCATGTTCCATACGAACAAGCATGGTCATTCTAAGTTGCTTAAGTCTTGTTCACTCCCACTGACGGGTCTTGCTTGTATAACGAAAGTAGTAACTAACCTAGGTTATTTCGAAATTAAAGAAGGTGCTTTCCACCTGATAGAAAGAGCACCAGGTGTTACCGTCGAAGAAATAAAAAAGGCTACCGAAGGAAAGTTAATAGTAGATGGAGATATTCCTGAAATGATTATTCAATAAATCCTATTTCATAATATGAACTAAGGGAAGAAAATACTTCTATGCATAGGCTTTAGTCTAGAGTTTATTAGCTTTATATTTTGTTTATGTAGGATATCTTTATTCCTAAATAATATGCCAAAATGAAATAGATCTATGCTCAGATCGAATGCATAATGCTCAATAATTGTTTCCCATGCAGAATTCATTTCTGGTGACCAATATATATCATCCACGATTACGATAGCCTCAGAGCTTAGATTAGGAAGTATAAGATCGAGATATTGTAGGGTAGGTGCCTTTCTATGATTTCCATCTAGAAAAACCATATCTACTTCATCTACAAATGATAATACATGGGAAAGTGTGTCGTCAAAATTTCCGACTACAAGTTGGATATTTTTGGTATCGAATTCATTAAAATTTTCTTGCGCCAGAGCAGCAATCTGCGGATCGCCTTCTAGGCTTATAACCTTACTTTCTTTGTAACCATTAGCAAAATGTAGCGCACTTATTCCTAGAGAAGTACCTAGTTCTAGTATTCGTCGAGGTTTGTAAGTTTGGGCAAGGTTAAAGAGACATTTAAGCTGCCACTGTGATGATACGGCACTCTTAGATATCTGCGAGATGCTTTTAGACTTACTACTATGGACTTTAGATCCAGCACCTAGGTCAGTTGTATTTATTTCTCTTGGATTTTTAGCGAGCTTAGTGAGCAAGAACTGCATATGATCATCAAAGTAATAATGCTTGCTAGTGTCTAGTACTTTTTCTATCATTTCGTATACAAAAGGAGAATGCACAGCATACTGAGTCTTGGCCGAAAAATAAAATTTGACAAACTCCGAAATGGAATATAATTTAGACAAAAGGTATAATTTTCCGCAAAATACTTTTTATTCGATCAATTATCACACTTAGTACTTTGAGATGATAAAATAAATGATGTTATACTTCTCATTCCTAGATTAGCAGCTTATCTTACATATTAATAAGAATAATAATAAGTATAAAGTATGTCTAGATATAATATAATTTATAAGCTGTTTCTATTTAGTGTAATTTCATATTCTGGAGTAGCACAAGTTAGTTTCGATAGACAGGATGTAGAGCTGCCACGAGGTTCTTTTTTTATGTCATTTACAGATGTAAATGGAGATAAGAAGGATGACCTTATCGTGTTATCAGAACCCAGAAATACTGATATATATATACAGACAATTAACAGAGGAATGCAACATGCCAGGAATATAGTGTCTTCAGGCATGGCTGACTGGACGATTGCGGTAGCTGATTACGATAATAATAATAGTAAGGAGATATTAACTACAGGACATTACAACGGGATTAATATGTTCACATTAGATGATCCCGTAACCCAGGCATACACGAGTGAAACAATTAGTAACACTGCTTTATTTGCCCAAGCCTCTAATAGTGTAGATATAGATAATGATGGCTTTTTAGATTATTTTGTCTGCCATGATGATGGTGATTCTCAGGTCTATATGAACGATGGATCTGGGAACCTTTCCTTGGATCCGGATCGTATTCCTTGGGTAAAAACAAATCAAATATATGATGGATCAGGTAACTATGGCTCACTGTGGATAGATATAGAAAACGATGGTGATCTAGATCTTTATATAGCTAAGTGTAGATCTCATGCAGATGATCCTACAGACCTAAGAAGGATTAATCAGTTGTATGTCAATGATGGGGAAAATAATTTCACTGAGCAAGCAGCTTCATTTAATCTTGATATAGGACTGCAGTCCTGGACAGCAGATTTTGGAGATATAGATAATGATGGCGACTTAGATTGTTTTATAACGAATCATGATGGGCCGCATATGTTGCTTGAGAACGACGGTATGGGCGCGTTCATTTCTCTAGATTTATTTGCTGGGGAAGCTTTGGAGGATTTTGCTTTCCAAGGTTTTTTTGCGGATTTTGACAATGATGGCTTTCTGGATATTTTAGTTTCGGGACAAAGTAATTACTTCTTATGGAATAATGGTGATAAGACATTTACCAAGAATATAACAGATTTTTCAGAAGTACTAGTCAAGTCATTTTCGATAGGTGATGCAAATGATGATGGATTCCTAGATATACTGACAAGCTCACCTCAGTCATTTACAAAACCAAGTAGACCTAATGTGCTCTACCATAATCATAAAAATAGTAATAACTATCTTGCGATTTCTCTCCAGGGGACCGAATCAAATATAGATGGAGTAGGGGCTAGGGTAGATATCTATGGTGCCTGGGGTGTGCAAACTAGAACGATCGTATCTGGCTCCGGATATGGTATTGTAAACTCATTGACTGCTAGATATGGTCTCGGAGAAGCAGGGATTATAGACTCAGCTGTAATACACTGGCCGTCAGGGCAGATAGATGTAATAGAAGATCTAGAAATAAATAATCATTATCTCATAGTAGAAAATGGATGTACTGCTCGCCTGACCACAGATAATCTGGTGTACAAAGATGTTATTTGTGAAAACCAGGCTCCATCTTTCGTAACAACGACTGATTCGGTAAATAATATATCATGGAATTCAGGAGCAAGTAGTGATAGTATTATAGGTATAGATACGGGTTTCTATAATGCCACATATAATTTATTAGATGGATGTACTTTGAGAACAGAGACGGTATATATTGGAAACTTTGATACCCCAAATCTAGATCTCATTTATGCAACAAATACAGCCTGCGTTGGGGATACTTTATATTTTGAGGTATCAGAAAATCCATTTATCTCATGGTATGACGGTTCAGAAGATCTGAAATTAAGCGTCACAGAAAATTCGGAAATTTATTATCTAGCAAAAAGCGTCTGTGACACCCTAGAGAGTATAAAGATAGATGTAGTTTTCTTAGATCCTGAATCAGTAAGAGATTCTACGATAGAGGGCATAACTGGACAAGATATAACGATAGAACTACCATATGAAGATCCCATATGGTACGAGGATGAAAATCTAGAAGAAATAGTATTCCAGGGCAATACACTAGATCTAGCGGAAGTAGAGGAAGATCTAGTATATTATGTCACGACGAAAGAAGAGTTAATTACAGAATCGGTAGTAGCAGGAGAAAGCCCTACAGAGTTTGATGCATACAGTTCTAACTTTATAAACAATGCAATGATCTTTGATGTGGATAGAGATATTATTTTAGAAAAAGTTACCATAAGAACGGATACAGTAGGAGAGAGGAGAATCATCTGTGTAACGGAAGAGGGTACTATATTGGGATCTAAGAATGTAATGATAGAAAATCCTGGAGATCATATATTAGATTTACAATTCTATATACCTGCTGGTAAGGCTTATGAATTGACAACTGATGCCGAATTTAATGAAAGTACATTGGGATATAATTCTCCTCGCTTTTCTCGAAGAAAGTTTTTTAACGAATATCCTTATGCTTTGGCTGATTATGGAGAAATTGTAACAAGTAGTCAGGGTGAAGATTATTACTATTACTTTTTTGACTGGACGGTATCTGTACCTGCAATAGAATGTGAGTCAGCAGCAGGGGAGATACGTGTAAATGTGGAGATGTCCGCTACATCGAATCTACCATCACTAAAGGAGAGATTAATTAGACCTAATCCGAGTTCAGATAATATTGAAATCATTCATTATACTGCGGACCTGAAAGCGGTGTATTTTTATAATCTATCTGGTGCATTTGTGAAAGAATCTACAGGGTCTAGTGTAATAGATATTTCTGACCTAAGTGCAGGAGTTTATTTAACTAAACTAGATTATGGCCACTATATCTCTTATGAAAAATTAGTTGTTCAGAGATAATTGTACACTTATTTTAGGTGCGCTTAAAAAATAGTAATTTAATCATACCTAAATTGATAATAATTCAATAGATAATTCTAATTTTGCATTTCTAAATAGACGGTGATTGTAGCTCAGTTGGTTAGAGCATCGGTTTGTGGTTCCGAGGGCCGCCGGTTCGAATCCGGTCTTTCACCCATAAAAAGCGGTATAAGTTAATTCTTGTATCGTTTTTTTTATTGGATGCATTGTATTAGGACAGGGATTATGTCAATTATATTTAGCAGACTCATTGTATTAGTAAGTTTTTTTTAGAATGCCAATTTTATATTCTTTTATTAACGTATTGTTCTAAGGGAATCAAATAAATGATGCCATTGAATACTTTATGTTATAAGCATGAAATACCGTCTACAGGTATTATCGGTAGGTGGGATCCTGTTACAATCAGTTCTATACCCCGAGTAAATATAAACTGGATAATTACGAATAAATTAAAATTTTAACCATTTATGATTGTAATTAACCAAATATTGATTTAACTTAGTCATGCTTAAAGGTTAAATGTTTTAAATCTCACAAACCAAACGTGGTATTATTGCTTTAATTTTGTACATTTGAATCCCCCAGTGTATCCAAATATTAAGACAATCAGTGACTTTAAGGTAATATTGTGAATATCGTAGTGAATGGATTCTATTAATAAGATCAGTGCAGAAATAGGAGATCTAGATGAAAAATCTATTAAGAAACTTTACGAGCAGCACTATAGTTATCTTTGTGCATGTGTATACAAGCTTATTAAAGATGCTACAACTGCAGAAGATATCGTCCAAGAGGTCTTCATGGAGATTTGGAAAAAGAAAGATAGACTTAAAGTAAATATATCTATTAAAGCTTATTTAAGACGAGCTGCAATAAATAAAACACTTAATCACATACGGAGTAAGAAAGTTATCTTTGAAGATGAAGATAAGATGGTTGAGTTAGGTTCTAAAGAGCACTCTACGCAGTCACTATTAGAAGGAGAAGAGTTAGGAATCAAGATACAATTAGCTATTGATGGCTTACCTGAAAAATGTAGAATGGTTTTTGCTTTAAGTAGATTTGAAGAATTATCCTATAAAGAAATAGCTGCTAAATTAGAAATATCTGTTAAAACTGTTGAAAATCAGATATCTAAGGCTCTAAAACATTTAAAAAAGGAGCTAGCTGAACATATAAAAAAAAATAAATAAAAAAAAAACAGGATTACAATAGGGGGCACACCTTTTTATCTTGTCTTTATACTGAACGCTTGACATGGAAAACACCAAATACATAAACCTTATACTAAGAGATATTACTGGAAATACTAGTACCTCTGAATCTCAAAAGCTCAACATACTTAGAGATAAGGATCTTGGTGTTAATGACGAAGCTATACTTATAGAAGACATTTGGAATGCTTGTGAGCTTTACAAACCTGGATTAGAATTTAACGCAGAAAACGCGTTTAATAAGTTTAAGCAAGAGAATATTGTTACTCAAGAACAATCTCCCAAGATAATAGAATTAAAATCTAGCTTTCCAACACTTCTCAAATATGCAGCTTCATTGCTTATTCTTGCTTTCGCCGCTTATGGAGTAACTACATATATAGACCAACCAGAGTTTCAGACAGCTCAAAATCAATTTAAACAAATAGAACTTGCTGATGGGTCGAAACTATATTTGTCAGGAGAAACTATGGTAGATGTGGATCGTAAGTTTGCAAAAACAAATAGAAGCTTGGAATTTAAAGGAAAAGCTTTCTTTGATGTAGCTGAAGATGAATCCTTGCCATTTGTAATTGACATGGGTGATAAGAAACTTCAGGTTATCGGAACGTCTTTTAATGTTATTAACAGAGGAAACGGTGATATCACTGTAGAAGTAATGACTGGTCGAGTTAAATTTATATCTGATGATGGTTCTGAATCTTATGCCTTAGCAGATGAGAAGTTACTTTATGACTCTAGAACTGGTGAGATTTCTAAAAGCAAGATTACATCTAGTAATACTTTTAACTGGTCCAAAAGAGTTTTAAGTTTTAATAATACTCCTTTAGATGAAGTATTATCTGACTTAGAATTGTATTATGAGATTTCCATCGATAAGAATAGTATTAACACTGAAGGGTGCTTCTTCACTTCTCCTCATCTTAAAAATGCACCATTAACACAAACTCTAGATATACTCAATACTACAAATGGTGTATCTGTAATAGCAGATCCGGCTAATTCTAACGGATATATCCTACAAGAAGTAAATTGTAAATAATTTAGTCCTACATCGCGAAGCTTGCCATAAGTCTGTATATTTGACAATCTAAAAAGAAAGTATACTTATCAATGCGCGAAATTATTGCATTTATTTTAGTTCTACTTATGTGTAATTTTAATCTCTCAGGCCAAACTGTAAAGCCAGATGAGAAAATTATAAGTTTTAGAGCAAAAGATATCTCGCTTAAAGAGGCATTGAACACACTTTCCCTCAAAACAGATGTTAATATATCCTATAATAATAAAGATATACCTGTAGATTCTCTCATAACTATAGTTTCCTATAGTAAACCTTTGGGTAAAATTTTAGATGATCTTCTAAAAGGAACAAATGCAAAGTATAAATTAGTTAAGAATCAAATAGCCATCTATGATTATAGGAATCTAGATATAAAATTCAGAGGGAAAGGTGAAAATGAAATTGGTGAGCCTCCAGGTTCTGGTGTAAATGGATTAGACAATACAGATCAGCTTTCTGAAAATATCAATGAAAATAATTCACAGAACAATCGAGAGGATAGTGAACGTAATCTATCAAACAGAGAAAATGATACTGATAGTAAAAAAATAAACGGAGTAAACGGATCAAATGGTAAGGATAGATCAAGGAATTCTAATGATTTAAACGATGGGTCAAACTCAAATAGAAACTCTGGTGCTGGAGAAACTGACAATAATAATAGAGATGTAATTAATTCTTCAGGTTCCTCTTCTGATAAGAAGAACAAACAAAATGACCGTGATAAGGGAAATAACTCTGCGCCAGACAACACATCTTCAGGAAAAAATACTAATTCGGAATCAAAGAAAACTAATAGAGAAGGGTCTGGTAAAGACCATATCGGAACCCAAGGAGAATCTCTAGATAACCCTAAGAATAGTGGTGCTAGAAAGAAATCAAAGGAAAGAATAACAATAAGCGGATATCTAATAGATGAAAATTCTGGTGAAAAATTAATTTACGGCAATGTTGCCCTATCTGATTATACTAAAGGTACTATCTCTAATGAGTATGGTTTCTATTCATTTACCTTACCGAAAGATAGTCTTGCTATTGAGTTTAGTTATCTAGGATATGAATCTGTTTTTATCAGTGATTTATTCTTAAGGGATACGGTAATTAATATAATGTTGAGCTCTGAAGTTCTACTTAATGAGGTACTAATAACTGATACAAGACTTAATGTAAATGAATTAGAAAACTACGAGATCAGTTCAGTAGATGTATTGCCATTTGATAAAATTACCTCTTTAGTTTCACTAGGAGGAGAGCCAGATGTTATTAGACTAGCTCATATGATGCCTGGAGTGAATACAGGAGCTGATGGCTTCGGTGGTATGAATATTAGAGGAGGTACCATCGATCAGAATTTAATTTTATTTGATGGAGTCCCTATCTATAATGCTAATCACGGCCTAGGCATCTTTTCTATATTTAATACGAGTACCATTAAAAGTGCTAAACTCTACAAAGGTGCTTTTCCTGCAAGGTTTGAGGGGCGATTATCATCTGTGCTAGATATTAGAACAAGAGAAGGAAATAAGAAAAAGCTAAGCGGTGATATTTCACTAGGTCTGCTTACTGCAAAGGCAACAATAGAAGGGCCGCTAGGGAATAATGGAGAAAATTCTTTCATCTTTTCAGCAAGAAGGACTTTTATAGACCCTTGGATTAATGCCACGGCTGATTTTCTAAATGAGTCGAATACTAGAAAGGGAAAAATAAGTTATAGATTCTATGACTTAAACGGTAAGATAGATGTAGCAATTAACAAGAAGAATAGGATATATGTTAGTTATTATAAAGGTAATGATAGTTTTGAAAATGAAGCAAGTGTAGCGCTGACGGAGGATGGCATAACTTTCACAGAGGCAAACTTAGACGATTGGGACTGGGGTAATGATGTAGCAGTCTTGCGACTCAATACTGAAGTATCCAATAAAATATTCCTTAATACTTCTTTGTATTACACGATTTATAAGTTTGACTCATTCGGAAAAGATAGGTTTAAAGAAATCCAGAATAACGAAATAATAGCGGATAGTTATTTAGGAGGAATTTATAATTCTAATATTACAGATATAGGTCTTCGGTTTGATTTAGACTACATACCTAGACCTGAGCATTACTTAAAATTAGGCATAGCAGCTATACACCATAAATTCTCCCCGAACTTAGTATTCGTTTCTACTATAGATGACTTTGTAGGTAAGAATGAGGTGTTGACTAAGGAGAATCTAGAAGCTGAAGGTGCTGGTCCCCAGCTAGATGGAACTGAAATACAATTGTACGTGGAAGATGAGATCAAATTGTCTAGTAGGACTAAAATAAATATAGGATTACATAACTCAGTCATACTAACAGAGCGTAAGGCTTTCATTTTTCCTCAACCTAGGGTAAGTTTTTTAACAAATTTTAATGGTTATTTTTTGAAAGGATCTGTCAGCTTTATGAGTCAATATTTGCAGCTATTGACTAACTCGGGGCTGGGAGTTCCTGCTGATCTATGGCTACCCTCTACCGATAAGTTAAGCCCACAAAAAGGATGGATAACTACAGCAGGTTTTGGGAAGAAAATCTCGACGGGATCGATAATGGGAGAATTGTTCTACAAAAGTATGTCTGATATAATAGCATTTAATGAAGGTGGGATTTTTAATATCACAGAAAATTCAGATTGGGAGGAGTTCATTCCTAAAGGTAAAGGAAATGCCTATGGAGCAGAATTCTCTTATAATAAGGATGTGGGAAAAACGACTTGGTTTGCGAACTACACACTTTCATGGTCTAATCGTCAGTTTGAAACAATTAATAATGGTGTTTCATTTGCTGCTAGATATGATAGAAGGCATGCTTTTAAAGTTTCGCTTGTTCATAGAATAAGCCAATACTCGGAGTTCACTTTTAATTGGACTTATGCATCAGGAAATAGAGTTACAGTTCCTAAACGATTTGCAGAGGTTCCATTACCAGACGGTAGGGTAGATCTAAGGCTAATCTATGAAGAAAAGAATAATTTTCAACTACCCGATTATCATAGACTCGATATAGGTATTAACTTATATAGCACGAAAAAATGGGGGAGACAAAAGTTCTCATTGGGCGTATTTAATGCCTATAATAGAAAAAATCCATACTTTGTTGATATCACTAGAGATGAAACTCAAATAAGATCTTATACTTTTAAACAATTTAATATTTTACCAATTTTACCATCTTTGAGTTACAGCGTATCGTTTTAGATACCAATTATGGTATATTTATTGCATTATCAATTATTATATCTAATAAATTAACATCAAAATTTCGATACTTTAACACTTTTATTTTCATTATTTGAAGCAAGAATAGATACATTTTCTTATATTTATGTAGGATTTGTGACTTAGAAGTGACGGTTCCGTCTTATTTATATAATTTGAAGAATTTACTTTACATATTATTTACCTTCTCGATGATCTCCTGTGTGGACGATCTCGGAACTGGACAGAGCTCTGAACCAGATCAAATTGTGCTGAATGCTGAAATAACGCCAGGACAGTTTATCGAGTTTTTTGTATCAACTAGTGTAGATATTTCCTCAGGAGGGCAACCTTTTAGACCTACCACGGGTGAAGCTATTTTTGAATTATCAGATCAGGATGGTGAGATAGATGTAGAATATGACCAAGAGGAGGGACGATGGAGAACTAACAGAGTTTATGAGCCAGAATCTGGGTTTGAATATAATTTGAGCGTAGCAATTCCAAGTAAAGACATAAAACCTATAAAATCTTTCACAAAAGTTCCGTATTCGGTCGGTATTGATGGTGCTACATTATCAAAATCTTTGGAAGAAGAATCGTCTTATATATATGAAATTTCACTTGAGCTGGGTACACCTATCGAGTTACCTGCATATTATCGACTCGCTGCTTTCACCGATGAAGATCTTCAAAATGAAATAAATATCACAAAAGTTCTTTCAAGAGCTAATTCATCAGAATTTTTAAATCACCATCAAGGAATTATGATAGATCAGTCTATATTAGATGGTGATAAAATAGACTTAGAGCTAAGTTCAGATAGAGATATTGAAAAGATATATTTTGCATTGTATACTGCAAATGAAGATTATTACAAATATCATATATCTCTTAGTAGGTCTATAGGATCTGCTGGTTCTCCCGCATCAGAACCTATTGTAGACTATTCCAATATTCAAAATGGATTGGGTCTATTTGGCGCGTACAGCACATCTACCTTCGAGTTACGACTAAAATAACTCGACCCACCTTACATATTTCATAAATTATTTTTGGAGGCATCTGTGTTTATCTTATAGACATAAGATACACGGTTTAACTATCATATTAAGCTATATTGTAATATGAAGATTCTTGTGCTTCGATATATTTTTTTTCGTTATTGTAGGGGTTTCAAGTAAAAATAATGTCATTATTATGAGACTTGATTACAAAAAACCTGGACAATTTAATAAATGGATTTAATCACAAAACTAGACTTTCTAAAAGATGTAAAACTTTTCTCAGATTTATCTGATGAAAAGCTTCTAGGCCTTTCTAGATTAATGAGTCAAAGAAAAGTTGTAAAACACCAATTCATTTATAACACAGATGAACCGTGTCACGAGCTTTATTTCTTAAATAATGGTATAGTAAAAATAGGAAAGCACTCAGATGACGGTAAAGAGATAATTAGATCTATCATACAACCATCAGCTATATTTGGAGAAGGAGGCGTAGTAGGCGCAAAGAATTATGATAACTTCGCTAAAGCGATGGACACTAAGGTTTCTTTCTATGTTCTCAAGGTAGAGGACTTCAAATCGTTTTTATCTCAAAATCCGGAATTGAGCTTTAAGTTGATATCAAGCTTAGGAGATAAATTAAGAAATGCTGAAAAAAGATTTGAATCCTTAGTATTCAAAGATGCTAGGGCTAGAATTATAGATTTCTTAAAGGACAACGCTAAGAACTTTGGGAGACAAGTGGGATATGAAATGCTCATAAAGCACAGCCTTACACAGCAAGATATTGCTAATTTCACAGGAACATCAAGGCAAACAGTAACATCTGTACTTAACGATTTAAAGAAATCAAACAAAATTCATTTTAAAAGAAAAAGTATCTTAATAAGAGATGTGGCCTCATTATCATAATGATGCAAAAGATTTTCATATTGGTCGATTTAGTTATTTTGAAATCCAAAAAGACGCAGAATTAATCTGCGTCTTTTTCTTTTTATTTCGAAATAGAAGTGTAATTTCGCGGAGCAATATGATTTAGAGTGCATATGGATGTGTTCTAATTGTTTCTACCAAGGTAGAGTATATACAATAAGGAAGAGTGGCAGAGCTGGTTTAATGCACCGGTCTTGAAAACCGACGTACGTTAACGCGTACCGGGGGTTCGAATCCCTCCTCTTCCGCACAAACGATCTTTTATCACTAGTGGTATCAGATCGTTTTTTTTTATAAAAATTTATCCTTACTCATGTAAACTATAGAGGAAGTCTGCCGTTTACTCTATATTAGTGATATTACATGAATTTAATTTTTGAATATTAAAAAAGTAGAATAGAATGAATAAGTTTTTGTTTACCATATACACCGCATTCTTATGTTTGTCCGTAAATGCTCAGAGCTTACAGTCAGTCACAGAAGATGCTAATAAGATAGATGCGCTGACAAGTGCTATTAACGCTCTAGACGATGATCACTGTGAGGTTCCTTGTGGCATCTATGGTGATTCTCTTAGAGTGGCATTACTCAAAGAACATTCTTCAACAATAGCAAAAGGGATACAGGAGATAAATAAGCTTTCTAAGGAATCATCTGTAAACTATAATCAGATTGTTAGATGGGTTATGAATAAAGAACATCATGCTGAAGCGATACAAGAAATTGTAAGTCAGTACTTCTTACATCAAAGAATTAAGTTATTGCCAACGAATTCTAAGAGAAAAATGGAAACCAACTATTATGCTCAGCTTGAGTCTCTACATTCCATTTTAGTTCATGCTATGAAGACTAAACAGTCGACAAAATCTAAGAATGTAGACATGTTGAATAAAGCGATACATGATTTTGAGCATGCATATTTTGGGGAACACGAGCATTAATCTATACATTGAGTACTGATAAAAGTAATAGAGATACCGTCGTTTCAGGAGATCAGCCAGCTGACTATTTTTTTGTTAATGGTCTTATGGTGATGACGGAAAGCTATCATCTAAAAAGAGGTCATTGTTGTGGTAATAAATGCAGACATTGTCCATATCAGCACAAAAATGTTAAAATTGATATAGCTAAGGATAAGTAGTACGTATAGCAAAGTTAATACATATAAAGCTTACCATCTTATGAGAAGGCAGCCTTTCTTATTCGTATTCTGAGATCCTATATCTCATTATATTATATAATTATAGGTACATCGACCAATCGTATAGCACTTTTAAAGATCAAATAGCGATACCAAGTCATTATATTTTCAAGCCAGAGGATAGAAGAGCTGGTTGTAAAGTTCTTCTATTAGATGTATTGTATCCGATACCCTAACAGTTTGAGGCTGCATGCTTCAAAACATCATGTAGTGTGATTAGATTTAGAATTGTTAGCAGGAAGTAATAATGTAGTTTTATGTCAATTAGAGAGACAAAGATCAAAAAACTAGTTAAGAATTGACATTTTATGAAAAAATAACATGGTTCACATACTATTTTAATGGATAAATGGCTTTAATATATACTAATGCGTTTTTGAACAAACGCAATAAGTAGTTTTTTCATACTGGTCCGATTCAGAAGCTATCTTTTGGTAGCTTCTTTTTTTTTAACCTAAGAACGATATAAGTACCCCTGCAGCAACTGCACTTCCGATTACGCCGGATATATTAGAGGACATGGCATATTGTAGTATGTGGTTAGTAGGATCGTGTTTCAGAGCGATATCATTAGCAACTCTGGAAGCCATAGGGACAGCACTTAGACCTGTTGCACCTATAAGTGGATTGATTTTTTTCTTGGCAAATAAATTATATATTTTTACAGCAATAATACCTCCTAAAATAGAAATAGCAAAGGCAATAAAGCCACCTATAACAATGGTAAGTGTCTTAGCATTAAGAAACGTATCGACAGACATAGTAGCTCCTACAGTAAGACCTAAGAATATTGTAGCTGTGTTCATTATGGTTTCAGAAGCTGCCTGGAATAATCTACTTGTATCTTGACCTATTTCCTTTATCAAATTTCCAAAAAGTAACATACCTACAAGGGGCACTGAGCTAGGAACTAGGATGGCGACGATGGTGCCTAGCATAAGAGGAAATATAATTTTGACTGTTTTTATATCTTGAATTTTAATTTTACTAGGATATAACTTGTCTTGGGCTTTCATGTTAATCATTAACTCCTTCTTAGTCATTGAGAATTTCACAATGAGGGGAATTATTACTGGTACTAGTGCCATGTAAGAGTAGGCCGCAATGGCTATAGGACCTAGAAGTTGTGGAGCTAACTTTATGGCAGTATAGATCGCTGTAGGTCCGTCTGCGCCTCCTATGATCCCTAAGGCCCCGGCCTCTGCGGGGGTAAATCCTAACGCTATAGCTCCTATAAGCACAGAAAAGATCCCGATCTGTGCTGCCGCTCCGAAAAATGCTAATCTTAGATTTCTGAGCATAGGTCCGAAATCTGTCATGGCACCAACTCCCATAAATATAAGAGGTGGGAGCAAGCCCGTCTTTATAAGCATGTAATACAACATGTTCATAATGCCATATTCTTTGGCTATTTCTAGAATAGTTAAATGCTCAAGATCATTCTCTGCGGTTGCCTGAACTACAGCCATCTGACCTTCGGGGAAATTTGCTAACAATACTCCAAACCCTATGGGCACGAGTAAAAGCGGTTCGTATTTTTTCGCTATACCTAGATATAAAAGTAGCAGAGCTAATCCTATCATCAGAAGCACAAGAGGAGAATCTAAGATCTCCTCCAGTGCAGTCATCTCGTATAATTTATATAAAACTTCCACCTATGTAAGCTTAATGATATTCTGATCTTCTTCTATCTCATCACCATGTTGTACTAAAATTTCAGTAACCGTTCCTTGTTTATCTGAGGTTACAGCATTGATAACTTTCATGGACTCTATATATGCTACCGTATCTCCTATATTTATTTTATCACCTATCATTATCGCCTTGTCTGAATTGTCTTTTGTCAAGAAAAATTTACCTTCTAGTGGAGCAATAATATACGTACCTCCACTTTCTTCTGATGACTCCGTACTACTTTTTTGAGGGATAACTTTAGATCCAGACTGTATACCGCTTTCGGCATCGGGATAATGAATTTTGACAAGAAACTTTTCTCCATTAATATTGAGATCTAATTTCTGGGGCATAGCAGCCTGTTGAGGATTTCCAGTAGGAGCTACAATAGTTGCAGGAGAAGAGCTAGATACAGATAACTTATTTTTTCTAGTAGTCAGATCTTTCAAGAAATTTATTTTGGCCTTACCGCTTTTGAAATCTTCATACTGCTTAGGGTGCATAGCATATTCCAATAATTCTTCGTCGTCTTGTCCCGAATCCCAGCCCTTTTCTTTCATCTTATCTCGATATAAGTCTAATTCATTTTTATATAGATCTTGCGGTTTGCCTGAATAAAATTCTCTGCCTTGTTTTTTTGCAATCTCTAAAATTTCAGTACCGAGAGGCCCTAGGAGCTTTCCAGATTTACCAAGGATCATTCCCCATGTATTCTCATCTATCATACTCCACCTTTCTTTACCTTTAATGGTTTGGAGAGCATTCATTAAGGAAACGTTTTTGACATATTGTGAGAAAGGAGTTACTAATGGTGGGGACCCTAACCTTGGCCATGCATATTCTACTTCTTCGAATAACTTAATCATAAGATCATCCTGGCTCATTTCTGGTTTTCCATTCTTTGCAAGCCATTTATTGACACTCTTAAGATTGTTCTCTAAGTCTGCCATTAGACTACCCATCATACCTCCAGGCAATCCTGGCCCCAGCAATAGAGAATTAAGGTATCTATTTTGAGGATTTATATAAGCACCTAAGAAATCATCTATAAATTCTTTCGACAACTTACGCACTTCCATATAAGCCTTCATATTAATATCAGGAAGTGTAAAACCTGCATCCTTAAGCATAGCATGAACTGATATGAGATCGGCATGACCCGTACCCCATGATAGAGGTTCCATCCCCACATCTATAATATCTGCACCATTTCTTGCAGCTTCTAGAGAAGAGGCTATACTCAGTCCAGGTGTTGAGTGACCATGATATTGTATGATAATATCAGGGTGCCTTTCTCTTATTCCTTTAGTAATCTTACCTATGGATACGGGACGTCCTATCCCTGCCATATCTTTGATGCATATCTCCTGGGCACCCAGTTCTATATAGCTATCTGCAAGTTGTATATAATAAGCTACCGTATGTAAATCGGAGTGCGTGAGACTTAGTGCAGCCTGAGCAATCATACCTCCTTCCTTAGCGTACTTAAAAGATAGTTCTAGGTTTTGGGGATTATTAAGTCCATCAAAAGATCTCGCTATATCTGTACCTTGTTTTTTCTTAACTTTAAACATAAGTTGCCTAACATCTGCTGGAACGGGACTCATTCTTATACCATTAAGACCCCTTTCTAACATTTGTGTTTGTATACCTGCATCGTTAAATGGTTGTGTCCATTTTCTTACCGCTATGTTTGGGTTTTCTCCGAATAATAAATTGACTTGCTCGAATCCACCACCGTTGGTTTCTACTCTATGAAAGCATCCTACATCTATAATGGCTGGGGCAACTCTTACGAGTTGGTCAACTCGGGGAACATACTTCCCACTGGATTGCCACATATCTCGGTAGACTAACGCTAGTTTTATTTCCTTTGACATACTTACATTATTGTAGAAAACATTTCTGTTCTCTGATTATTCTTTTTCTATAGAAATGATAATTCCTTTACCTCGGGTTACAGCGTGAACACTTGTAACAATAGCTGCCACCATGCTTGGATCTATATTGTTAATATTAGAGAATAATGGTGTCTTATTACTTACTCTTCTGTTTACAATGCGTATAAGTAGCTTAGAAGATAATACTACTAGTAAAAGAATTACAAAAACGGTAGACATGCCGATAAGCATTAGATAGAACGATGTTTCAATATTGGCCTCCATAAAAAAAATTAGTTTGCTAAAATAACAATATTATAGATTCTATAGGAACGAGAAGTAAAAGATATATTTGTAAAATAAAAGGATTAAAAATATAAGTTTTGAAAGTATTCAAATTTGGAGGTGCATCCATCGAAAATGCAGATAGAATTAAGAATGTGGCCCGTATTATCCAAGATAACTCATCGGATCCTCTTTTTGTCGTAGTTTCTGCCTTAGGGAAAACAACTAATAAGTTGGAAGCTATTGTAAAAGCTTACTTGGACAAGTCTCCAAAGACTATGGAACTGTTAGAAAAAATAAAAATAGAACACTTTTCTGTAGCTAAAGAGCTCATGCCAGGAAACGCTACCGTTCTAGAAGATATCAATGAACTGATGGTTACTATAGAATGGATATTAGAAGAGGAGCCGGATAACACCTATGGATATTTCTATGATCAGATAGTATCCACTGGCGAGCTGATGTCATCTAAGATATTATCTCATTATCTTAAGACTAGTGGGATAAATGCTAGATGGTTAGATGTGCGAGATGTTTTATTTACAGATAACTCTTATACTGAAGCGGTAGTAGATTGGGAGCTAACACAGGCTAGAATAGATGAACTTATAAAGCCTAAGATAGCAGAAAACGAAATTCTGATTACGCAGGGATATATAGGATCTACATCTGAGAATTTCACAACTACACTAGGAAGAGAGGGCTCTGATTATACTGGAGCTATTTTCTCGTATTGCCTTGATGCGACAAGTCTGACCATATGGAAGAATGTGGAAGGAGTTTTGACAGGAGATCCCACCTTGTTTGATAATGTTAGCCTTATTGAGCGGCTTAATTATACAGAAGCAATAGAGATGACCTATTATGGAGCTAAGGTCATCCATCCTAAAACTATAAAACCATTACAGAACAAATCTATTCCTTTGTATGTCAAATCATTTATAGATCCTACAGGGATAGGGACGAGAATAGGAGAGGAGGATGTATTAAAATATCCGCCTATGGTGGTTATAGAAGATAATCAAGTAATGCTGCATATAAGAACTAGAGATTTTTCTTTCGTGGCGGAGAACCATATGGTACAAATTTTTGGACTGATAGCAAAGTCTAGAATGAAGGTAAACCTAATGCGTAATACAGCCATAAGCTTCACTATATGCATGAGCAGACACGAGCAAAAATTATTGGATATTATGGAAGGTCTTAGAAAAGACTTTAACGTGATAATGGATGATCATTTACAGCTTATAACGATCAGACATTATAATGATGAGACAGTGGAGGCTATGAAAAAAGGAAAGGTAGTATTGTTTGAAGAAAAATTAGAAAAGATGATGCAGATGGTTGTAAAAATAGTGCCTGTGATGACGATGAAGTAAGTATCATCTGCTTACCTTGGTACTATAGTTAAGAAATACATTATATCTACCGATATTATGTTTCGAGGATTCAGCATAAATTTAAGAAGGAGCACTATCATTATTTTTAATTTTGCAATGGAGAATAGAACTTGCAAATCTCAGTTTAAAAATATTAGCTTTTTTGACAGGGTGTATTGCAATTCACATGCAGTAGAAAATCCATAAAATTAAGCCTAGAGTGAGTTGTATATCCATATATAAAGAGATGTCTCCAGCATAATTAGATTGGCAACATTTATACACATAAGGAATAAATGAAATAGTCGTAAGCGGAGCTGCTATGAATCCTGAGAATAATATTCACTCATTTACAAAAGTTTTTTCAAAAATAACGAAAGGGTTTTTTCCAGCTTTGAATATTCGCCATCAGCTTTAAATAAGTTATTTATTTCATCAAGAATTTCTTGTTTTCTATCTATAGTAGGGTAGTATAGACCTTTATATTTTAGAATTTCTTGTAGCGTTTCGTAATCGCCTAGCTCTTGATATGCTGCATGCATCTTTTCAAAAGTTTCTGTACCTACCTTCGACTTAATCATCTCTTTCTCCTCTGAAGTAAATTCTAGATCTGCATATGATGCGTGAATAAGTATGAAACCTAAAAATTCAGAGTAATTCCAGTTGTATTCTTCTTTCATTTATCGATAATTGTTAGTTTTTAATAAGGTCTTAAATTATGTAAATATAAAATTCTAAACTTTTAGTTAATAACACCAAGTTTTTTGCCGACTTTAGTGAAGGCAGCAATGGCCTTTTCTATATGTTTAGTATCATGACCAGCAGATATCTGAACTCTTATTCTTGCTTTTTCTCTAGGAACAACGGGGAAGAAGAAGCCTATCACATATATCCCTTCTTGTAATAGTTGAGAGGCAAATTCCTGAGCAAGTGGTGCATCATATAACATGATAGGCACTATTGCGTGTGTTCCTTTTACAATATCAAATCCGGCGGCTTCCATACCTGATCTAAATAATACGGTGTTGGACTCTAATTTGTCTCTTAGATCAGTTGATTGGTTAAGCATTTCTAAAGCCTTTAGGGAAGCTCCTACTATAGATGGCGCTAAAGTATTAGAAAACAAGTAGGGTCTAGATTTTTGTCTAAGCATTTCTACAATTTCCTTACTAGCTGCAGTAAATCCTCCTGATGCACCTCCTAGCGCTTTTCCAAACGTGCCAGTTACAATATCGACCTTGCCATGAACGCCACAGTGTTCTGCAGAACCTCTTCCTGTCTTTCCAGTAAATCCAGTGGCATGACAATCATCCACCATAGTGAGTGCGTTATACTTTTCTGCCAGTGCACAGATTGCATCTACCTGGGCAATGATGCCATCCATAGAGAAAACACCATCCGTAGCAATCAGAATACGTCTTGCTCCAGCGGCCTGCGCTTCTTTTAGCTTTAGCTCTAGATCCTCCATATCATTGTTAAGATATCTATATCTTTTCGCCTTACATAATCTGATACCGTCTATGATAGAAGCATGGTTCAGCTGGTCAGAAATGATCGCATCTTCAGGTCCTAATAATGGTTCGAACAAACCTCCGTTGGCATCAAAAGCAGCAGCATATAGGATAGCGTCTTCCGCTCCTACATAGTCCGCAATTTGTTTTTCTAGTTCTTTATGAATGTCTTGAGTTCCACAAATAAACCGAACACTAGACATACCAAAACCATGAGAATCTATCGTATCTTTTGCGGCTTGCATAAGCTCTTCATTTGCAGAAAGCCCTAGATAATTATTAGCGCAGAAGTTCAATACTTCTATATTTTGATCTGTCTTTATTTCCGCCTTTTGCTTCGTTATTATTATCCGTTCTTCTTTAAATAATCCAGAAGATTTTAATGCTTCCAGTTCTTGACTTAGTTCTTTGTCTATATTACTCATATATAAGAGGTTTTATAAATTTTATTAAGTTGCACAAGCATATCTTTTGACATATTCTCTATATCATACTTATGATTCCAATGCCAATCTTTTCTTGCTTCTATATCATCAATACTTTCTGACCAACTAGCAGCTATATCTTGTCGAAAATCCGGTTTGTATTGGATAGTGAATTCTGGAATATACTTTTGTATTTCTATTGTCAGTTCTTCAGGGGTAAAGCTCATCGCGGAAAGATTATAACTAGATCGCACATTAATATTTCCGAGGGGAGCTTCCATGAGTTCTATTGTCGCCCGTATAGCATCTTCCATATACATCATAGGAAGTCTAGTATCTTTTTCTAGAAAGCATTCATATTGCTGATTCTTCAGTGCTTCATGAAAAATCTCTACTGCATAATCTGTTGTGCCGCCGCTGGGAATGGACTGATACCCTATAATCCCAGGATACCTCAATGATCTTACGTCTACCTCGTATCGTTGCGCGTAATAGTTACACCACATTTCACCACTCGCCTTACTCATGCCATATACAGTGCCTGGCATTAAGGGGACATTCAGAGGTGTATTCACTCTAGGAGTTGTAGGTCCAAAAACAGCTATCGTACTGGGGAAAAATATCTTCTTTATGGTATTCTCTTTAGCTAGGTTAAGGATAGATAATAAGCCATTGAGATTTATGTTCCATGTCTTGAGCGGATTCCATTCTCCATTTGCCGATAAGATAGCGGCAAGGTGATATACCTGAGTTATTTTATAATCGGCTATATGCTCTTGTAGTCGTTGTTCATTCAGAATATCTAGGAAACAAAAAGGACCATCATATGCTTTAGGTTCTGTTATGTCAGAGGCAATAACATTTGCATTGCCATAGATATCTCGCAATGATTTAGTTAGTGCTGTACCGATCTGACCATTAGCACCTGTAATAAGTATTTTTTCTTGTTGCATATTTTAAGACGATAAGTCGCAAATATATATTAATAGTGAGTAGAAGTATCTATTTTTTGATTTCTTTCCTGACTTCTACATTATATTTTATTATATGTAGAAATGTACCTCTACTATTAGGGAAAAGCTTTTTTTAGCTGGGCTTTTGAAGGAATATAATCCATAAATTCATAAGATTTTTTTTCAAAATCTAATTTGTAAATATAATTTTCTCGACCATTTGTTACTATAGTCAGAGGGATGTTCAATGCTAAATTATAATTACTTATCTGTAGGAAGGTTTTTTCTGATATATGTATATGAGGCGCTTTACATTCTATTAAGATATATGGTTTATCTTTTAGATACACGATAAGATCATATCTTCTCTTATTTCCATACAGCGTAAATTCTTTTTCTACACTCAGGTTAGAGGGGGAGAATCCCTTTTGCTGTATTAAGTATTGTATGATCAGTTGCCTTGTTATTTCTTCAGGAGCGAGGATATATTCTTTCTTTCTGACTGGGTCATAGATATATTTTTTATCCTCATGACTCGATATTTTGAGACTTTCAAAGTATTGATCTAGATTAAGCTGCAGGCATAAACTACTTTTCATCTTAGGCTAGAATTTTTCTTGCTTGTAAATATCCACGGATTGCTAAAGATAATAGGATTTCCCAAGAATTACACAGCTTATATTTATAGATAAAGTGATTTTTGTGCCATTTTAAATTATGTGGCAATCTCAGGTTAGAATGGTATTATCTTAGAAAAATGCTAGCTATTACTTACGGATGCATCATTTGTTCCTCTACGGCGATATCACCATGTAAATTTTTCATTGTTTCTATTTCTTCCAAAATTTTAGAAACACCATGGTCTATAAGATCATGAGACCATATATTCAGGCACTTTACGCCCGCTTTTTGTAAACTATTGATTAAGAAAAATTGCCATTGATAATAATAAGCTTTTGAACTATTGATGAGGCCATCTGACATAAGTATGATAGAATGTTTTTCTGAATCAAGCAGGGCTTCTACAATCTTATTTTCATTACTTTCTTTTTTGATCTCTTTTACACCTATTGATGCAAGATGTTGTAGTAAAATAGAGTTATGGAAACTAGACCAGAAAGAAATAATGCTGAGGTTTTTAGTTTGGAAGAGACTAACTTCTTTATTTAGCTGATTTAGATTAGTGGAGATCCTTTTACAGAATCTGAGTCTATCCGTCATAGAAAGATCTTCTAGATCGTCTACAATTTTAGGGTAGGAGAGTACCATGTTTATATTATCGGTATCCTCATCTATCTGATCTATAATTTCTGGACGCTCGTATATTCTACCGTTGTAAGTATTATATATAATCTGCTGAGCCGATATCTTCTTCATCGTTTCCATATGAAAGAAGCGATGATTACTTACCTGATCTAATATCACAGTATCCCATGATAAGGCTTTTATTTTATGTAAATGTTTAGCGTAATTTTCTCTGATAACTATAATTGGATAGTGTGCAGTTATAAGTTCTGGAGCTTCCTCTAGAAGTTCTAACCAGTTTTCATTTATAGGTCTATCTTTCTTTATAATTTTTTGGAAAACTTTAGCCTTACTACTTTGGAGATTTTTTCGAGCCGCTATTTTATTTTGATATACTATGTTCTCTATTAGTTGTTCTTTTTTCCCTAGGATACTTATGTTAAGATCCGTAAGAAACTCGAAGAGGTCTAAATCGATATTGTTTCTTATATTATTTTCTCGATTCAGTAGCTGTAAGATATACCATCCCTCAAATAAGAAGACCCATATTTTTTTATGATATGATTTTATCTCCTTTATAATATCGAGTGTTGATGGATCAGCCTGGTGTAAAAATTGTAACCATTTGATATATGAAACGTTGAGTTCATTCCTTTCTAGTAGCAGATCTAGTGTGCTACTTATGTCCTGAAGCATTTTAATCTGATGATGTAATGTGAATCCATTGTGTTCGTATTGCTTAGGAAAGTATCCACTCTCATTGACATCTTGGATCAGTTCATCTATCTGGGTATGTATGATAGATAGCTGGTCATCGTTTGCGTTATTTTTATTTATTCTTTTTAGATATTCTTCTAAGGTCGTATAATCTATTGTGTCAATGCTTTTCAGCGCATCTGTCAGTTGATAGATATATTCCTCTGATAAAATTACATTATCTAGAAGGTAAGCTGGGACAAGTGTATTGAGATAGTCGTTTTCTTTGTAGAATTTAACAATCTGAGCTAGGCTAGCTTTTAAAGGTTGCTCAGTAGCTAGAACAGATGTGGATTTAGAGAAAAATGATTTTTTCTTACTTGTTATTGTAGCTTCCTCTGAATTTGTCAAAAAATTGAGCAGTAGGTGATTCAGTTGTTTTACATACTTCTTATTCTGATCAAAACATCTTGTCGTTATATCTTCTGTTTTCTTATCTAGTAGATTAGTCAGTCTATATTGGATATCGTTAGTTCTATCTTTTAGTCTTTTGACTAATAACTTACTTTCGTTTCGTAACTCTAGTTCTGACTGATCACTGATGAACTTAGGCGTATAAAGATTAACAGTGTCCAGAAACTTAAAAGAATTGTGGTACAGCTGTGTAGCTTGCTCTATCTCATTCCTTATAAGCCAGAATTCCTTCTTGTTAAATCCTAATCCGTGGTCCTTGATCTTTAGCTGCTTTTCAGCTCCCTTTGTTACAGCTTGTAGATTGTAATAGGTTGCGATCAGCGATTTCCTGTTCCAATTTCCAAAGACTTTTGTGTCTAGGGCATTGAATTTATTTTCTATCTGTGCTGTCTCGCCTTCTAGCTTGTAGATAAGTTTCTCGATGACTTCTTTCGATAGATGCGGGGTAGGACTGTGTTCGGATTTAAATATTGTTAGATCTTCAGGTGTCAAACTATAGTTTGCAGATACAGTAAGGCAATACTTATCTAAGCCATATTCTGATAAGAGATCAGGTAACTGCTTGTAGTCCATCTCCTCTGAGACCACGATTAGGGTTTTCTTATTATCATATAACTGGCCGATAAGAAATTGTAGAATTGCTTTGTTTTTCTTCTCAGGATCGTGATATTGTACGATCAGAGATTGGTTTTCTTTTATGGCTAAATGATGATTTAGAATTTCTTCGTCGAAAGGTAAATGGAGCATTTCTTCTTCTTTAGCAATTACATATTATAATATCTCAAATATATGAAAAATCTTAATATGTAATGTTCCTATCTTATATTTAATTATAATTATTCGTTTTCTTTTTGTAATAAAAAAAAAACTGCAAAGCTAGTTATGCGAAAGAAGGTTTTATATAGTGATTTTTTACAAGTGTGTTATGAGAAAAAAAAGCAAGGCATCTTTGTATCTATGCTTATCAGACCAGTTTTACCACAAAATGTAATATGAAATCAGCACAAAATTATTAATTAGATATAGTAGAATTTATCATTTATATAAGGCGGGAGACACGGATAAAGTTCTTATTAATTCCTAGAACTTATGCATTGATGGTAAAAGGTAATTTGTATAACGATCAAGTGTTAAAAAATTATGCAACATAATGCTATCAAGTTATAAATGCAAGATTGACATTCTAAGCATACGTAATATCGTGAAATCACTTATGATTTTTTATGTGTAAAAAGGTAAAATGGAATGTAAGGTATTGATTGTACTTAACATATGAGAGTAGCTTACAAAAAGCATTTAATTTGACATTAGAATAAAATTTTAAACATCTAATCTAGGTTTACTCCTGCTTAGTTATGATTCCTCCGCTAATTTTCTCTCCATTATCATATTTGTATTCCATCATGAGAGTACCTTCCTCATCATAGAATAGCATATCACCGTGCGGTTTACCCTCCTTGAAATTAGTAATTTTTTGCAGATTTCCTCTAGCATCGTATTCATTCATTACACCATCTAACTCCCCGTTTACATAATTCATTTCCTTAACGGGTCTACCATTCTTGTACGTAGCATATAGGCCATCATAATTATTATTGTTATAGCTTATTTTTGTTTCTATCTGTCCTCGGTTAGAAAATTCTAAGTGTGTTCCATTTAGATTGCCATCTATATAGCTAGATAAAGATTTTAATATGGTCTTGTTAGCATGGTAAGTTATCCAGGTACCGTTTTTCACACCATCAGTAAGATACCCTTCTTCTATGATAACTCCTGTATTATCTTTTTTGACAGCCTTAGTTATATTACCATTATCAGTTGTTTCGTATCCAGAAAGATCAGTCTTTTCGCCACTGCTAGCATTAGAAGATCCTGCGCCACATGATAATAAGCTAATACTTGCAAATAAGTATAATAAGAGGTGTCTCATATTTAAAATTTTTATATTTATGCTAATTTATAAGTTTACTAGCTAGTTTCCTTAAAAGCGACGTAAAAAATTACCAAAATTATATGACTAATAAACAAGTTGCAGCAAAGTTTAATCTCTTAGGAAAGATTATGGAGTTGTATAAGGAAAACCCATTCAAAATAAAATCTTATTCCAATGCGTATCTAACGATTAGGAAAATGGAGAAAGAGGTATTGAAAATGAGTGAGGATGAATTGTCAGGGCAGCAAGGTATCGGGAAAGCCATAAGTGCAAAGATTATAGAGCTAAGAGAGACTGGTAAGATCGGAGCTTTAGAAAAGTATTTAGGAACCACACCACCAGGCATTGTAGAGTTGTTACGGATAAAAGGACTAGGTCCTAAGAAGATTAAGCAGATATGGGAGGAACTTAATATAGAAAGTCCTGGCGAACTGCTATACGCTTGTAATGAAAATAGATTAGTGGATCTAAAAGGTTTTGGTGCGAAAACACAAGCCAACTTAATAGAAAAGTTAGCTTATTTTCTGGATTCTCGGGGTAGTTTTCTTTATGGTCATATAGAACAAGAGGGCCTTGAATTATTGGATATATTACAAAAGGTATATAGTTCAAATCGATGGGAATTCACTGGTTTATTTGAGAGGAAGATGCCTGTGCTTACGGAGATAAGTATTATAACAGATCGAAGCTTAGAAGAGAATTTTTATCAGTGGTTATTAAATCTAGAAGGTGTTCTGTCGGAGGAAGATGGTAAATGGACTTTTAAGAATGTAGATGTGGTTTTCGTTCAGAGCTCCACTGAAGAATTTTATGTGGACAAAATTAAGAACTCCTCTGGAGAAGCTTTTTTAGAGCAGAGCCCTAATTTGCAGAAAGCAGATTCTGAAAAAGAAGTTTTTTCAAAATCAGGCATGGCTTATGTATCTGCTGAGTGCAGAGAATGGGGTAGCGTAGCTTCTTTTTCTGCTAAGCAGGCGGATGCAATAGTAAGGGAAGATGACATCCTAGGTGTTGTTCATTGCCACACGACCTATAGTGATGGTATCCATGATCTACCTGCGATGGTGGAAGCTTCTGCTAAGTTGGGCTATAAGTATATAGTGATAACGGACCATTCTAAGTCAGCCTTCTATGCTAATGGTTTACAAATAGAAAGGCTGATGATGCAGATCAGAGAGATAGAAACTATAAATAATAATCGGGATGATATAAAAGTATTCTCAGGTATAGAGTCAGATATATTATCTGATGGATCTTTAGATTATCCAGATGATATACTGGATAAGTTAGATGTAATTATAGCTAGTGTCCATTCTAATCTTAAGATGGATGAAGAAAAAGCAACGCGTAGAATAATTACAGCGGTAGAACATCCTGCAACAGACATTCTAGGTCACCCAACGGGCAGGCTTTTACTAAGTAGGAAGGGCTATCCTATAGATTATAAGAAGATTATAGATGCCTGCGCTGCAAATGGAGTAAGCATAGAAGTCAATGCGAACCCGTATCGGCTCGACCTGGACTGGGAATGGATACCTTATGCCATGGAAAAAGGATTGCAGATTTCTATCAATCCTGATGCGCACTCTACTGGAGGAATTAAGGATATAAGGTATGGTGTTTTCGCTGCCAGAAAAGGTTTACTGACGAAGGATCATACACTGAATGCTAAGAATGCCACGGAGTTTGCTTCTTGGCTTAAAAATTGATATTAAGATCTGTAATAATATGTAAATAACAATGTTAATGCGTTGTTAATCGGGTAAACCCCTATTGTATATAGCATTAATAAGCTTATTTTTGTATAGTAAATTAGATTATTAACAATACAATACTTTATAGATGAAAAATTTTGTTTTCTTATTTGTCCTAACTTTTGTAAGCTTCGCTGCTTGTAAAAATGATTCTACGTCAGCTACAGATGAGCGTTCTGTACCTGCAACTACTCAAACATCCGCTACAGCTAATTCTGCACTAGATGCGAAAAATGCTAAGGATGTAAAAACGACTAATACGCCAGCTGTTCCTACTGGACCAACTACATCAATAGAATTTGATGATAGCACATTTGACTTCGGTGAAGTAATGGATGGCGAAAAAGTACAGCATGTATACAAGTTTAAGAATACTGGAAAAGAGCCTTTAATTATATCTAACGCTAAAGGTAGCTGTGGATGTACTGTTCCTACTTGGCCTAGAGAGCCGATTCCAGTAGGTGGAGAAGGTGAGATTATGGTACAGTTTGACTCTAAGAACAAAGGTAAAGTAGGAGGAAGTCCTCAGTCTAAGAGAGTAACACTTACCTCTAATACTGACCCTGTAAATACTTACCTAACAATAAAAGGAACAGTAAACAAAGAAGAAGGTGCTGCTAATCCTAGCTAAACCAAACTTCTTTTGAGCATATTAAAAAGAGCTTATACCTTGATGGGTATAAGCTCTTTTATTTTACAACTATATGTACTCAGCCTTGTTAAATAAAAAGTGAATACATAAATTCACGTTTCTATTAATCTTTCATGAAAAACTACCTCAGTCTTATCAAGTTTAGTCATACGATCTTCGCGATGCCATTTGCATTGTTAGGATTTTTTACGGCTTTACAAACTAGCAATAAGCGTTTTTCATTTACATTGTTACTATTAGTGATCTTGTGTATGATCTTTGCGAGGAGTGCTGCCATGGCATTTAATAGATGGGCGGATAGTGATATAGATAAGCTCAACCCTCGGACAGCGGTGAGAGAAATTCCTGCTGGTGTCATAGATGCTAATAGAGCATTGTTCTTCGTGATCTTGAATGCTGTATTATTTATTATCACTACTTATTTTATTAATACCCTGTGTTTCTATCTTAGTCCTGTAGCCTTGTTTATTGTACTGAGTTATTCCTACACTAAACGGTACACTTTTTTATGTCATCTTATCTTAGGTTTAGGTCTTGCCCTTGCTCCGATTGGAGCATATCTTTCAGTAAATCCAGTATTTAACTGGATTCCAGTTCTTTATGGTTTTGTAGTGTTGTTTTGGGTTTCAGGATTTGATATCATCTATGCTTTGCAAGATGAACATGTTGATAAAGACTTAAACTTGTACTCTATTCCTAGTTTTTTTGGTAGCAGGAAGGCATTGTCTATTTCTATGAGTCTCCATTTGATTTCTGCCGCTATTTTGATCTATACCGTTTTTAAGTATCAGGAGGCGAATGTGCATATTGGCTTGTTCCATATAGCTGGAATTGTTTTCTTCATCCTGCTTTTAATATATCAGCATACACTTGTTAAAGTAGATGATCTGAGCAAGGTGAACTTAGCATTTTTTACTACGAATGGTATCAGCAGTATGGTATTTTGTTTATTGGTAATCTTGGATTTTTATCTTTAGAAGTTTCTGAATCCTAGGTTTTCTAAGGATATATAATTATTCTGAATCACGGATATACGAGATTAAAAGATTACAAGGAACTCTTTTAGTATTCTATGCCTGACAAATCTAGACTAGCAAAATTAAAACCACCTACAGGAAGATTATTGTCAAATTGATATTTTTCTATAGCGTTGAAGGTTTCATTGCTTATTTCAGTTGTTACAGAACCTTTGTAATATCCTTTTTGGAATAATACTTCTTGGATTTTCAGGGTCAATACTTTATCCACCTTGTCATTGCAAATTGATTCTACCCAGTCGGTGAATCCTCCTTCCTTGGTTTTGATTTTTCTTGTTATCTGGATCTTTTTGTAATTCTTGGTAAGATTAGTGTCTAATACAGTGAGGAGCGTGTCTATTATAGCTGGACGCTCTTTTAGGCACCATACAAGGCAGTCATCTTGCAGCGTTGGTTCACAATTTTTTAAAGCTTTCAGTTTTACCCATTCCGTACTTTTAGGTTGGATTTCAATGGTAATAGTTTTTAGATTTTCCGAATTTATAATTTCATTACCTGTAGAGATGACAAATTCCTCCGTTATATTTTCATAAGTTTCTGGAATCAGAGACTTGGTATAGCACTCACCATTCTTAGAAATTTTTTGTCTCTTCTTGTCAAAAATAGAGACTGTAGGTTCCACAAGTAGTTTAGTCTTATTTTGGCTGCAAGCGATGCTTACAAAACAAATTAAACTTAATAATCTTAAGTGTTGTTTTTTCATGTTTCAATTTTTGTTTTGATCTTAAAATATGAGCCTAATTCTGTCGTCGCTGTAATCTATCAATAATCTGTGATTCCTATAAATGGGAGTAATACCAATTCTAGTTTAGAATGACGGTAATTATTTATTTTGTTCTTCATGTTCCTTCGTTAAAAAGCCTCGCC
>ENA-ORXT01000242-ORXT01000242.1-marine-metagenome-genome-assembly--contig:-NODE-242-length-91499-cov-6.726805_pt1 | contig 91499 bp, 81 predicted proteins | sample MGYA00237868_ERZ511482 | MGnify/ENA metagenome assembly ERZ511482 | reverse complement strand
CTTGGTTTGTTTTTTCATTTTTTTCAATTGCAAAAAAAAACGAAACAAAAAATGCTACGAAAGCCCAGTTCGCTTCGCGTGTCTTTCGGGAATCCGCCATCTTTTACGGGAATTTTTAGATCTGTTATACCAATACTCTTGTTTTGTTCTTGTACCAATCGTGCTTGAAGATGCCGTAGCTATGTCGAGTATTTGCAACAAAGGGATTGGTAAATCATATTGAAATATTGGCGGCATTCTACCCAGCTCCTCAAGCGATATTAAAAAGCTATTGATTATCCCAAACCCCAAACTTTTAGGATTGAGCCCTTACTAGTTTGCTTACTTAAAAAACTTACCACGCCTGAAAAATAGAATCAAGAGTAAGCCCAATACGACGGAGAACAAGATAATGAATGGGAATGCATACTTCGAATCTACAAATGGAAGATGCTGCAGATTCATACCATAAAAACTCGCCACTAAAGTAGGTACCATCAAAATGATAGTCACAATGGTCAATCGCTGGATGAATACATTTAGATTGTTAGAGATGATAGATGCATAAGCCTCCATCGTACTACTCAGGATATTAGTATATACATTGGCCATCTCGAGTGCTTGACTGTTGTCTATTATGATGTCCTCAAACAAGTCAGTTAAGACTTCATTATCTCTTATCTTGAGAAAGTCGGTCCTTTTCATTTTCATCTTGAGCAATTCATTTGAGCTCAGCGAATTCACGAAGTAGACCAGACTCTTCTCTATCCTAAGTAGCTGCTGTAGTTCTTTATTCCTACTGGAATCGTATAGTTCTTGCTCTATGAGGTTCCTTTTGAGATTCAACTTTTTGAGGCAATCCAGAAACCTGAATACCGTCTGCTCAGATAGTAACAGCACGAACTGCTTATGGTCATTGGGGTTAAAGTTCTTGACTCTGCCTTGGAGAAACTTCTCCATGATCGGATTATTGATCCCCGTGATGGTGATGATATGATCTGGTGTCAATATGATACCAATAGGTGCAGTATAATAAAATCCCTCGCTCTCCTTGCCTTCTTCGTTGAGGACAGGTGTATTAATAACTATTAGTCTGATATCGTCTTCTACCTCATATCTAGAGCGCTCGTCTATATCGAGAGAATCCGTTAAGAAATCTAGGGGAATAGCTAGCTTCTTTGCAAGAACTTCTATCTCCGCATGATTAAACGGTGGCTGGATATTGATCCAACTCGAAGCATGTAGCTCTCCTACCTCCGCAAAGGTCTTCTCTTGTCTGGCGTAGTATCGGATCATCTGAAGCTGCTTCCAATTGTGATTTTAATATTAGTCTATGTTAGTACAAACGTATGACTAATATATCTAATGACAAATTTTAAGCCACAAGCTTATTGCTCTTGAAATAACAATCGATTTTATCTACTTTCCTTCCATTATCAATAAAATCAACTAGCATGATGAGATTTAAAGATTTCCGTATCGAGATAATACAAGAAGGAGGTTTTCTATCAAAAGAAGAATACGAGACCATTGATGAAACTTTAATGAACATCAATAATTGGGTAGAAGAAAACGAATATATAGTGCTCAATATCGAAACCCTACTCTTTCCTGGTTTAGAAAAATCTAATCTAGGGACAAGCTCTGCCAAATTCAAATCTAGTCAGATGCAGCACAGTCACAATTTCTATCAGGTGTTCAGAGCGTGGTATAAGGAGAGCAGATCAGACGGTTATGTAAAAGTAAATGAGTTAGTATAGGCTAAATAAGCAACCTCAGGTAGAGCTGTCAAAAGTCATCATCACCTCTTTGAATTATATCTTCAACAATTTAAGTTTATCCTTGTTTACTGTTAGTGAACATTAGAGCAGTTATTCAAACCTTAATTTTACTGGCGACAACATCTCCTACTATGCAGCTATTTGATTTTAATAATGATCGTGATCTGAGTGGATGGTATGTCGTAGATGATGGGGTCATGGGTGGACGCTCAGCGGGCAATCTAGAAATTAATGAAGACGGGAATGGTATATTCTTTGGAGATGTATCTCTTGAAAACAATGGCGGTTTCTCCTCTATCAGATACCGGTTTGAGCAAAAAAATATATCACCTCACCAACTTTGCAAAATAAGACTGAAGGGTGATGGCAAACGTTACCAATTCAGAGTTAAGACTGACAAGTACGATCGCCATTCTTATATCTTTCATTTTGAAACTAGTGGAGAGTGGCAGACCATACAGATACCGCTTGCCGAAATGTATCCCGCCTTTAGGGGTCGCAAATTAAATATGGTCAACTACCCTGCTCATCAATTAGAAGAACTCTCTTTTATGATAGGGAATAAAAAAGCGGAATCCTTCAAGCTGGAGTTAGATTGGATAGAGTTGGAGTAGGTTTAGTTTTCATTGCGCTTCTGTCTGGATCTTGATTTATTGGATTAAAGGATTGCAGGATTATTTCCTTCTTATGTTTTGATGTTTATCTTTTTGATTAGTCTTCTCTCTGCAAAATATTGAATCTATAACCTACACTGAATCGAGGTTTACTTGCTACGTGGTTATGGTTAGACTGCAAATTCACAAATAACGAATAACGAATAACGAATAACAAATCTGAATCTTTCAACCTGATATTAGTTAGCGTTATATTGGAATATTTATATAGAATTCAACAAATTCTGCTTTTATAACCACTAAAATATTTTCAGTATGATGCAATTAAAAGATTTCAGGATAAAAATATCTGATCCTGGTGGTTGGTTATCCGACCCTACTAGCGAAAAGGTTGAAGAAACTTTATTGAGGATAAATAATTGGGTCGAAGAAAACGAATTGAGTGTTCTCAATATCGAAACCTTGTTTTTTCCTGGATTGAACTCATCATACAAAGGGACGGAGTCTGCTCTATTTAAGTCTGGCGGTGGAGAATCTAAATCGGTATATTATCAAGTATTCAGAGTTTGGTATAAGGAGTATAAATTAGTACCAAGTATGGAAGCGTAAATTCATATCTGAGACAAAGCACATTTGAATAGCTCTAATTAGTTATGAAAATTCCGTAATTCTAGCGCTTGCAATTAAGCAAAATGAAATGAAATAAAACAGATCAACCCAATCCTAAAAACCTAGGATTCTGCACTTGATTCAGAAAGTATTGATAAGAATCTATATCTGCTAATCCGGCACTAGACCACTGTGCCTTCTTACCTTCTACTATGCGAAAATAGTCACAGATAATATCTGCTTGCTGCTCATAGTTAAATGCTAAAATAGATTTGCCTTCATTGATCACATCATGCATTCGTTCTAAGCCTTTGTAATCGTATCCTTCCTTGGAGCGCTGTGCCATGAGTGCATTGATAATATAGACCGAACCTAAGTGTGTGAATTGCCAGATATGCATTAGCTCATGCACAAAGATCGCATCAGGTATCTTGCCGTAGCTGTTGATGGTGTGATAACTCACGTAGGCAAACCTACCCCATTTCGGTCCTATCACTGCCCGCTCGTCTATCCTTACCATATCCAGATCGATACTATCTGTATATACGATGGTAGATATCAGTCGCTCTCGCTTAGTGAGTGCCCTGGTGTTCCACTTGCAAAGATCCATGATGGTCTCGTACACCTCCGGCACTGCGAACAGATCTAAGAAACACAATCCGATACTTGCGAAGTAAAGTATAAAGCCCTGAAATATACCGAATGAAAAATCAAATTTGATAAGCTGTTTAAAAAACCGAATAACTCTCACAGGAAACTGCTTGAGATAAAACAATCCTCGTTTTTTAATACAATGGGACTTTAGTGCAAAAGTATTCATCACTTGAATCTGAGTGCTTTGACCGGTGTGATCTTGGTCACTAGATAAGTCGGAATCACTAATGTCGCTAATACCAGAATAATGGTCAACACATTCATGATCAGAATGCTCCATAGGTTAAACTCTATAGGCGCTACAGAGAGATAATAATCGGACTCATCAAGCTTAAGCACTCCGAAGTGCTTCTGTATCAGAGAAAGCCCTATACCAATGAAATTGCCAAGCAGTACTCCCCAAAGAATAATATAAAATCCATGGTAAAGGAATATCCTTCTGATACTCTTGTCTGTGCTACCTAGAGATTTTAAGACTCCGATCATATTAGTTCGCTCTAGTATCAATATGAGTATTGCCGTGATCATATTGATAATACAGACTATGATCATGAGCATCAGGATGACAGTCTCATTAATATTTTGCAATTCTAACCACTCGAATATCGAGGAGTACTTATCCTTGATGCTTTGGGCAAACAAGCCTCGCGGCAGAATATCAGAATAGTAGATATAGTTATCCATCAGGTCTAGATCGTCAAGGTCATCCAGAAAAACTTCATATCCAGCAATTTCATTAGGCGCCCACTTGAGGAATTGCTGTATCTCTCGGATGTCGATCATGGAGAACCGCTCGTCGAATTCTCCCAGCCCCGTTTTGTATATTCCGCAGATCTTAAATCTTCTTTTGATTATATCCTTGTCCCTGATATAACTGACGATCACCGAATTACCAACGCCTACTTTCATACGCTTAGAAGTTATCTCAGAGATGAGTATATCATTGGATAGGCTATCTCTACTCAGCTGTATCGATCTGCCATCCACAATATACTTATCCATATTATCCCAATCATAATCAAACCCTACCCCTCTTAGATAGATACCTTCGTAGTCGTTTTTTGTATTCAATATAGCAGGAGCAAGGATATACTCTTGTACATGTCGAATCCCGCCATTTGAGACACTTTTCTGGGCTCCGTCTTGTCCACCATAAGTCACTTCTGCGATATTCAACAGCGTATCTATGAATGTCAGATCACTATTGATAGGTGTCTGCTCATTACTAATGGTGATATTATTATTAGTGATATGGAGGTGACCCCAAAAACCAAATATCTTATCGGTTATCTGATTCTTAAAACCAGTGATGGTGCTCATGGTAATGATCATGACCGCTAGACCTATGGCCACTCCTGCAATCGCTATCTTGATGATCACCCCAACAAATGCACTGGGCTCCGAGAAAGCAGTTTTGTTAGCAATAAATCTGGGTAAATTCACTCAGTCGATATTTTCAAATCACAGATAAAGTCCCAAAATGAAACTTTCGGCTTCAATAATGCATTAAATACTAGATAAATAACTGTTTAAAAGGTAAAAATGACCTGATTCTTAACATTTTACCAAAATTTTGGTTATACTTTTGCATCCTGTTAGAGCAATCTAGCACAAACATAAAGAAATACAATAATTATGGGAAGACCTCCTACTAGAGAAAAAGACTTAAAAGACGGATTTTATTTTGAAGTAAGAAATAAAGGATCGAGATCTGGAATTAAGATTCATAGAGATACCGAAGCAGAGATGGAACACTCAGCAAACGAGTACAGAAAGAATAAAGACGTAGCCATCCTCGGCGAATCTAAAGGCGGAAAGTTTGTCAATGATGTCAAGCCGAAAAGAAAATCCAAGGCGAAGAAAAAGTAACCTCCTAGACACGTATTTTAATAGTTAAAAAAGTGCTGAGTTTCAACTCGGCTTAATTCTCTGTATCTTAACTTTAGCATTATTACAATTTTTTGAATTGTATGTTTCTGCTTGATAGATATGAAGTACCACATTAGTTTTTTCCTATTACTGATATTCCACAGTATTGGTCTGTATGGGCAGAACTTGGCTACCAATTGGCATTTCGGATGTGGTGCTGGAATCACTTTTAACAATGGTGAGCCAGAGGTAATCCCCTCATCAATAAGAACGAGAGAAGGCGTAGCTTCTATATCAAATAAGTGTGGTGATCTCCTATTTTACTCCGACGGCAGAAATCTGTATAATAACGATGGTAATTTAGTTGAGTCAAACTTATTAGGCGACCCTTCTAGTACATCTTCCATTTTAATAATCCCTAAGACAGGACAAAATTCTGAAGGCATTTACTTCCTCTTCACCGTAGATTTTGTAGGTGGTGATAATGGATTAAACTATTATGAATATGATAGTGTAAACGAAACCATCATAGCCCCATCGCTAAATATAGTATCTAGTAAAAATGAACTACTCCATACCGAAAAAATATCTGCTGTAAAAAGACAAGCTCGAGTTGGTCACTGGTTTAGTACGATCCTCAGAAATGGCGACATCTACGTCTATCGGGTAGACTCAGTAGTAGCTCTACTTCACGAGATAGAAACTGACCTCACGCTTGACAATCGGAATTCAACTGGTCATTTAAAATTTTCGAGTGATGGTAAATATCTTGCTTGCACCCTACCTAGTGACCCAAGTGGGAGCTTATCATATCGAGGAACTGTAAATATTTACGACTTTGATAATAGTACTGGTGAAGTAAAAAACCCGAAGAACCCCGTAATATTAGACTTCACAACTAATGGCGCAGGACAGCCTTACGGTTTAGAATTTTCTCCTACGCAGTCATACATATATGTGTCCCTAAGAATTGATGAAAATAGAAATCAAAATGGAGGTTCCTTATATCAGTTCGATCTAGATGCCGCTAATATCCAAAGTTCTAAAACACTAATAGCTAGAGCATCTCGACGGAACATGAGCTACGGCTCGCTGCAACTAGCACCAGATGGAAAAATATACCTCGCTATGGAAGACGGCAATGAAACTACAAGCTCATGCGGATGTTATGAGCCACATCGATTCTTAGGAGTTATCAATGATCCTGACATGATCAGTGGGTCCGTAGGTTTCATAGAGGATGGCTTAGACTTACAGACTAATTCTATATCGGACGAATGCTCCTACTCAAGCGGAGGAGGTGTAAAACTTGGCTTGCCTACTTTCATATCGAGCTCGATCTTGCCTAGCGGTCCACTTACCACCGTCGAAAACGACTATACCTGCGCTACCAAAGGCTCTGCAAATATTGAGGCAGATTCTGAATGTAGTATGAATTTTACTTTTGATTGGTCAACCGGATTTTCGGAACAAAATAGCTCTACTAGTAATATTGATAATTTAGATGAAGGAAAATATTCCGTAACCACGACCGATGAAAATGGACTAGTGACCATAGATTCTTTTGTGATAGCAGCGAATGAAAATAATTTTCCTATTGAGATTATACTTGAGAAAAATGACTCCAGCACTCTTTCTCCTCAACTAGTAGACATAGAAGAGTCAGACATAATCAGCATCAGTTGGACACCGGATACAGGCCTCTCTTGTACTGACTGTTTGTTTCCAATAGTGAAGCCTAGTGAATCGACGGAGTATATTCTAGAAATCGAAACTTCTGCAGGCTGTATAGCAACATTATTTTTTAATGTAAGACTACTGCCATCAAACGTAGCATATGCACCAACCATATTTACACCATCCAACAAGGATGGCTTGAATGACATTTTCTTTATTCAAGGAGATGAGGAGGTTGTAGAAATTATTAACACTTTAAGTATCTACGACAGATGGGGTAACCTGATATTTACAAAAAAAGCAATCGCGCCAAATGATAGATCGCAAGGCTGGAATGGGACTTTCGACGGGAAGAAAATGGATCCAGGAGTTTATGTGTATCTCTTAGATATTAATTTTGAGAATGGGGAGAATAAAAAGATATCTGGTACTGTAAATTTGCTTCGCTAGTGCGTTACTATCTAGATTCCTTTTATTTTTAGTAATGCAAATTAGGAACCTCTTCAGTTTGATCCTTCTTTATACGATCACTAGTCAACTCTACGCCCAGGAGAGTCGGTATATTAATAATCAAGACAGCCATCAATATGACATCGAGAAGATCGAGAAGCCTATCAAAATAGATGGCGTACTAGATGAAGCCACTTGGCAAAACGAAAATTATACTACAGGTTTTTGGTTTACCTTCCCCATCGATGGCCAGCAAGTAAAAGAAGAATCCCAAACTAAAATATGGATCAGATACGATGATGACTTCATCTATGTAGCGGCTGTTTGCAAAGGGAATGGGGGAACTGTGGTACAGACCTTAAAGCGGGATAGCAGAGAATATTGGTCTGGTGACAATATCAATGTAGTGATAGACCCTAACAACCAGAAGACCAATGGTTTTCTATTTGGCGTTAACCCATCCAATGTACAATACGATGCATTGGTCACGGGCAATACAGGTAGACGCGGAGATAATAGCTCAGGCTTCAGCAGCGCGTGGGATAATAAGTGGTACTCTGCCACCAAAGAATATGGCGATCACTGGACGGCAGAATTTGCCATCCCGTTAAAGACGCTTCGATTCGGAGATTCTAAGGAGTGGGGATTTAATTTTGTGAGGACCAACTCTGAGGATAATTCTTTTCAGGCATGGGCGCCGGTACCTGTGATGTTTAGATCTTTGGACTTGGGCTATACTGGTGTTGTGCGATTCGAAGAACCTCCTAAAAAGATAAAATCAAATATCGCTATCATCCCGTATATGCTGACCTCTACCTACAAAGACCATGAAGCAGGTACGCCTAGCGTCCATAATTTTGAGATAGGTGGAGATGCGAAAATAGCTGTCACGCCGTCTCTTAATCTAGACCTGACTTACAACCCAGATTTCTCTCAGGTAGAAGTAGACCAGCAAGTGACTAACCTCACTACGGTCAACATAAGATTCCCAGAGCGGCGCTTATTCTTCCTGGAGAATGCTGACATCTTTAGTGATTTTGGGATACCTCCTATGCGACCATTCTTCAGTAGGAGGATCGGTCTAGATGAAAGTGGCAATGCGATACCCATACTCTACGGTGCGAGACTGAGTGGCAATCTTAATGATGACCTGAGACTGGGAGTCATGAATCTACAGACCAGAAGTACGGATGATGCTATAGGCCAGAACTATACTTCTATAGCACTGCACCAGCGAGTGCTCAAGCGGTCTATCATCAAAGGGTATATCCATAATCGTCAAGGCTATGACGGCGAGTTCTTAAAAGACAACTATAATCGCACCGCAGGTCTAGAGTTTAATTACCGATCTGAAGATGGTAAATTCGAAACCTTTGCTGGTATCGGAAAATCGTTTAGTAATGGAGACACAGATAAAAATACTTTTGGACACTGGGCGATAGGTTATGACAGCAGATCATGGACCATGTACTTTAACTATGCGACCGTGGGCGCTGATTACAATACGGATATCGGATGGATGCCAAGGATAAATCACTATGATGCAGAAGCGGACGTTACTTATCAACTAGGGTTTCATCATGACTACACTAACCTTGGTTATAGCATCTACGCTGCTGAAGAGTCCGCCATTAATTCTCATCAATTTTCTATCTCTCATATTGGTGATGTTACTAGAGATGGATTTGATCTAATACAGAGTGTGATACTGCTTGATTACGATCTCTCTTGGAAAAACTCTAGTAGATTTAGTATCGGTTATAGACATGATGATCAATCTCTATTATATCCATTCAAATTTACTGATGGCGATGCATTGCCTGTAGATACATACAGTTTTAACTCATTAGGGATTTCGTATAGCTCTGATAGGCGTAAGGCATTGAGCTATATGGCTAGTGTGGAGCTGGGTGGATTCTACGGCGGTGAGCGCAAAGAATATTCTCTAAGCGTAAACTATCGGAGAAGACCATGGGGTATCTTCGGCGTTAATTTTGTGCAAAACACCCTTAATTTTTCTGAGCCTTATGGTAATGAAAAATTATTCTTAGTAGGCCCACGGATAGAGTTCAATTTCTCAAACAACCTATTCTGGACCACCTTCTTGCAGTATAACACCCAACGTGATAATTTTAATGTGAATAGTAGATTTCAGTGGAGATTCAAACCATTATCTGATATCTTCTTAGTCTATACTGATAATTACGCTATCGATCTGTGGGGACCTAAGAATAGGGCCCTCGTGCTTAAGATGAATTATTGGCTGAATCTTTAAAACCAAAAGTAGTTCACATTTTATTTTCACTAGTATATACTCATCTCAGGATACTTATAACAACACGTCCGTATTAATCTCAAAGTCAAGCTAACCTTACATAAGGAGACCTTTTCCCCTTCTGCGTGTTAATGTCTTAGTGTGGTCTGCAACCTCGCCCCTAGCTCCTCTACCATAAAAAACACTCCAACTAAATAAATAGACACTTCAGCAGAATCACCTTTCAAAACAGCAACGTCTAACCCCATATTTGAATCAACAATACTGTTACAAACTTTAAATACTTATCCTAATGAAAAATATTAAATCACAACTCCTTGGCATGATATTACTACTTGGAGCTCCGATAATCATGGATGCTCAAGGTGTTTCTGCACCATTCGAACCAATCGTGATCAGCGGTAATGCAGACGACATTGTAATAGAAACAACTGCCAATAATGAATTAACTAAACATATAGCTACCAATCTCGAATATCCTGAATACATCAGAGAATTTGGAATGCAAGGAACATCACTAGTCAGATTTAGATTAGATGAAACGGGAAAAATAATCTCTAAAAATATTATTACGAGCATGGGCGCTGCATTTGATAATGCGATCATGAATAGCGTAAAAGATCTAAAGTCGGTGAGCCCTATCTACAAAAATGGTGTAGCTACTGCCTATGCTATAGTTGTTCCAGTTCGATTTGAACGTTAGGAACGTTTTTTTGATTGATCCAAGGAGAGAATATCAGCAATTGTGTTCTCTCCTTCTTTTAAGAATTCTACGCACGACCCAAAAGAAAAATCGTTGTAACTTTAAAAAATATATGAAAGCTAATTGTAAGAATTACGAGTATTTACAATTTGATGATACTAAGTTCCTTAGTATAGGTATCTTTCTTTCTGCCATCTTTTTCCCTATCCTGTTCATGGGCGTCTCGCTCTCGGAGTATTTAGAGCAACCTGTCTATTACATTGTAAAAGGAACTATCTACTCTTCCTTGATGTGGTTTTTACTTAGATATGAACTGATCTATCTAAGAAAGAAATTTCCTAAAATATCCCAAACCTTAAAGCGCAATTTATTTCTGGCAGGCTATGGCATTGTCATTACTGGATTGATATGTAGTTTGATGGGATTTATTTTTGGTTTTATTTTTGACCAGTTAGGCGTTACTATCAAAGGCACAGGGTTTAACCCTTTGTTCATTATCTACGCTTACATGTTGAGCCTTTCTATCTTTGCGGTATACGAGGCAGTTTATTTTGGAGGTAAGTACAAGCGTGCTGTAGAAGATAGGGAACGCCTGAAGACCATGAACGTACAAACGGAACTAGACAATCTCAGAAATCAGATCAATCCACACTTCCTATTTAATAGTCTTAACACCTTGATGAATCTGATCCCAAAAGATCCTGATAGAGCAATGACCTACTTAAATAAACTATCAAAATTTTACAGATACTCCGTCAACCAAAAAGATGATACATCAGTATCCATAACAACGGAGATAAAGAACGCAAAAATATATGCGGACTTACTACGTGAGAGATTTGGCGACAATATTGAGATCGAGTTTAAAGGATACTTTCCTGAGAGTGCTATGATCTTGCCGATGACCCTACAACTTTTGATAGAGAATGCTGTCAAGCATAATATCGTCTCTAAGAATAAACCACTGAGCGTAGAGATATACCCTGACCTAGAAGGTGAGTATATCTATGTGAAGAATAATCTGCAAGTAAAGATACAAGCCGTAAATTCTACTGGCATGGGCCTCAGAAATATCAAGGAACGATTCTCTTATCTGACCGAAAAGAAAGTAAGGGTAAATGAATCCAATGGGTCATTTGAGATTGCAATACCGCTTATTCACTCGATGGTGCTCGCATGAAAACACTCATAGTCGAAGACGAAATAAATGCCTGTGAATATCTGCGCAGCTTGATAAGTAAGCATATGCCAGAGTGCGAAGTCATAGACCATCTAGATAGTGTGCAGGATACTATCAACTGGCTGCATAACAATCCAGAGCCTGATCTTATCTTTCTAGACATCCAACTATCTGATGGTATTAGCTTTGAGATATTTAACCATGTAAATATTACTGCTCCCATCATATTCACTACTGCCTATGATCAGTTTGCACTCCAAGCGTTCAAAGTCAATAGTGTAGACTATCTACTCAAACCAATAAGCGACGAGGATCTGATAGCAGCTCACAAAAAACTGAAACAAAGAGAAGAGAAAAGTAATAGTAATCAACTGAATTCTATCTTAAAGCAATTCTCCTCTGGCAAAAAGAATAGATGCCTGGTCAAGAAAGGTAATCATTTCGAATTTATCAATGTAGATGATATAGCTTTCATCAACTCGGATGATAGTATCACGTTCTTATATAGCAAAGACGGCAAGCGACATACTTATACCAAGACCTTGCAAGTGTTGATGCATGAGCTTGATCATGAAGTTTTTTTTCAGATAAATAGAAAGCAGATCATCAATATCGTGTCGATATCCAAGATTCATCCTTATCTCAATCAACGCCTTAAAGTAGACGTATCATTACCTACGGATATAGAATTTGTCGTAGCGCGTAACCGGATGGCAGAGTTTAAAGATTGGGTGGATTCATAAATGGAGGTAGAGACTAGAAGCGAGAACTGAGTCTAAACTCTAATCCTCTAAAGTCCAAGATCTCATAACACACACCAGCACTACAAGCTGGGCCTCCCCTTCTCTGACCGACAAATACCTGGGCTGTATGAGAGCGATTTAGCTTGTACCTCAGATTCATTCCTGGGTATAGCGTCTGCTCATTGCCATCTTCTAATAAGAATGGATCCTTAGTCATTTCAATTTCAAAATTCAAATTCAACTTTGACTTATAACTAATTCCAAAAGAGTAAAACTGATTCCAAAATTTTTCTCCAAATCTTTCAATCTGCTGCAACTCAAAATCTGGCAGCAAGGTGAGGTCATCATTTATTTTTACGGAGTTATACAATCCAACGGAATATCTACTGGACTCACTTTTGATATCATCCTTGCTGTAGTCTAGATATAGCTTATACTCAACATCCTCTCCAAAAGCACTGGTCCACTCCACAAAGTATTGCTGAAACAATGGATTGAAACTACCAAAATCATTACGTGCGCGAGCGTGATTAAAATTCAAGATAGACCCATCTCCAAAACTATAGAATACATCCAATTGATATCCTTGTTCACTATCGGGATTAGATACATGAGTACTCCTATTGAGCATTCGGTAGGTTTGCATTTTGATAGCAGGTGGTGGTTCATTGATGCCGCTACCTAATACTATGTTTCTATATCTTCTATATTCTAGACTATAACTTAGATTGCCTACTAATCCAGTGATTCCAGTAAAAAAGGCGTTCTGATCATCACGAGTAATACTAGTCGAATACTCCGCGTAGTAATTCATATTAAGTGGTAATGGACCATTAAATATCCCACTTACAAAGTTGTTAGCTAATGCGTTATCCTTTTGAAAATTGAAAAAAATAAACTCTGCTTTATGTTTTTTAAAGTACTTGAACTCTGCACTTAGACTTGAGAATCTATCCTTTCTTCGTTCGGCAATTGATTTCGTGGGTGGCAGTAGGTTATTGAGAATGTCACCATGCATGACCTGTAAGGTCAGCTTCTTAGTCCTATACTTGGCAGAAGCTCCTAGTATATCTCTGTGAAAGTAATTGCGCGAGCGGAATCCCACGTCCTCTAGTATTGCCCCCCTTACTTCGAAAGCTCTTAGCAATGTCCCTCTTCCTAACGTTTCGTAGAGACTACCGATCTTGACATCCCACTTCTTGTGTTTATATCGCAAAGAATATTGAGACAATGAGGCATAGTTACGATCATCAAATTGGGTAAAGTAGTTTTCGAGCGTTACACCTGCTGTGAACTTCTTGAATCTATAATTAAAAACTGCTCGATCATATATGGAAGGAAAAACATCATTGACTTCTGTAGGCAATTTACCATACTGAAACTCAAGAATATTTGATCCACTAAGTTGAGATAATAATATGTGCGAAGTAGTTATGAGAAAGACACAAGTAATCGATATCCTAAAGAAAAGTAATACACATTTATTCATTGCAGTAAGGTAATGATCTTCTTTTCGATCTCTTTCTCATCACCAGATACAAATCCTTCATGGACATGCACGATCTCATTATCCTTATTAAGTATGACAAGTGTAGGGAATGCTTGGAAATTGTTCTCTCCCATTACTTCACAATCAATATCTTTTAGGATCTCGTAATCAATTTGTAACGATCGAGCAACCAGATCTACCTTACCAATACTTCGTGGTCCATCACAGCTTATCCCTATAACGTTTAATCCACTGTCTTTGTATTGATTATAAAGGTCATTGAGCTTTGGCATCGCCTTGGTACATGGCTTACACCATGTGGCCCAAAAATCTATGATGGTTAGATTCTCTCCTTTCAGTTCTTCTAAGCTAAGTAATTCATTATCAGAATTCTCAAGAGAAAAACTCGTAAACTCCTGAGCTATTCCTTGAGAAAATGAAAGAGAGAATATCAAACAAAAATTAATTACAAACTTGAACATGGATAGAATGTGTTTTAATAAAAGAATTTCTTAAATCAATTAGCCTTGTACCAAGCAAGCTAGAAGGCATTACGCTGATTTTTTTTGGCCTAAAAGTCAACCCCAAAATTCTCTTATTGAGATTCCCGCATTCGCAGGAATGAAAATTTCAGCGAACTCCGATGACTGTCTGCCTACCATGCAGGCAAGCATCGGAGAATACTTAAAATTAATCTAATAATCCTTTCACAAGGTCTACGACAGCGTCTAGATTATTGGTAGCTCTACTATCCGCTTTGTAGGCGATCTTTCCTTCTTTGTTAACTAAGATCAATCTATCATAAGTAGTATTATAGTCGCTAGCAACACCACTTCCCATTGCTCCTAAAGGAAAATCGATTCCAGTTGTCTTTTTAAAACCTTCTATAGTTGCGTCATTTCGATCCCACTGATCTATACCAATGATCGCGTAATCCTCTTTCCCTCTAAAATCCTTATTTAATTTTTCTTCGATACTTGGACCTATGGCTTTGCATGGTGGACAATCACTACCAAAAAACCAGATCACAAATACTTTATTTTCGTAGTCTTTAAAGTTCAAGTTTTCTCCATCCCAAGTCTTGATACTAAAATCAGGAGCAGCTACTAGTTCTGCTGGTGATTCAGGGTCCGTAGTCATCTCCTTTTCTTCTTCCTGTTCTGGTACTGAAGGAGTGATTCCTTCATCACTACACGAACTAAACATTACTAAAACTCCGAATAGTAAAGCGCCAAATATTGGTTTAATTTTCATTTCAATAATTTTAAGATTGATTTTAAAACGTCTCAATTCTTCTAAATGATGCAGATTTTAAGGGAAAATTTAAAGCTTTTAGAATTCAATGGTTACAATGTACTGGAGAAGACAACTTCATCAATAGTCAAGCTAGGCTAAATAGGCAAATAGCATATTAAAATCACTCTAGCAACTGATCTATCAAAGTGACTACCTCGTCGATATGATTGGATACGTTACTGCTGCCTTTGTAGACGATATTACCTTCTTTGCTGACCACTACTAGCCTATCATAGGTCGTATTATATGCTTTAGCAACAGGACTCCCTATGACACCTAGTGGAAAATTAACACCGGTATTCAATTGAAACCCCTTGACTGAGTCATTATTACCATCCCATTGGTCGATGCCTATGATAGCATAGTCATTTCTACCACTCAGGTCCTGATTTAATCTCTCTTCCACCTCTGGCCCTACTCCGATACACGGAGGGCAAGTATTTCCAAAAAAGAAGATGACCAATAACTTATTATTATAAGTATCAAAGCTGAGTTCATTCCCATCCCAAGTCTCTATCGAAAAATCTGGCGCTATACCGAAATCCTGAATAGTTACCTCTCCATCACCCTCACAAGAGCTTGTCAATAAACCAATACCTAATAGAAGCATGAGTACGAGCGTTTGAAATTTCATATGTCCCAAAATTTTATTGTTCACACAAAAATAGTCCTAATTGCCGTTTAGAAAAGAATTAATAGCGCTTAGCACCTCTAATCTGGCTGGTTCTATCATACACCAAATTGGGTAAAATGATGATCCATATGCTTATAAAATAAATTGGACCATTCAGAGGCTTTTAGTTTACCAAAAGAAACATAATCTCGGCCTTCAAAACCTGATGCTCCTATCTCTTCTGTTTTCTTGATATTTGCTATCAATTTTGCTTTCTCTTTGTCAAAATCCCTTTCGTCTTCGATCAGGAAGAATGGAGCCGTTCTATTATTTCTCTTATAAGGTTTTGGTCCGACTACTGTCGACTTAACAAAGAGCTTTAGCATTAACTTGGTAATGCCATTAAGCTTTGGATCGAAGACTCCATAAGTAAGGTCATAAGCTACATTTAGATGGGCTAGCATTTGTGGGGCATTCATCTTTCCCCATTCAGGAATGGTATTGGCAGATAGCTTATTTATTCTGGTCAGGCAAAATTCTGTGGTTGCTGGGTCGAAGATGTTTCTTAAAAGCATTTTGTTTAGATTTTTCTATTATCAAATTAGTGTTTAATTTCCAACAACAAATAGTTTTGCATAATAATTATCTGCTTTCAAAATAGAATAAATGAACTATAATTTCCTAGGAAGAACTGGCATAAAAGTATCCTCCCTATGCTTTGGCACCATGTCCTTCGGCGGCGCATCGGATATGACCACCTCTCGTAAAGTCTACAATAAATGCAGAGATGCAGGTATCAATTTCTTTGACTGTGCGAATGTGTATATGGGTGGTGAATCCGAAAAGATACTCGGCAAACTTATGAAAGGGCATCGAGATGAAGTGGTGATCACGAGCAAAGTATACTTCAAGACTGGGATAGATATAAATGCTGGAGGATCATCTAGGTATCATATCATGAGAGCTGTCGAGCAAAGTCTTGAGCGCCTTGATACTGACCGTATTGATCTTTACTTCCTTCATAGATTTGACGATACTACTCCGATAGAAGAGACGCTGAGAGCGCTAGATGACTTAGTATGTCAGGGCAAGGTTGTGTACTTAGGTGCCAGTAATTTTGCAGCATGGCAAGTTGCTAAGGCACTCGGTATCTCTCATGCGCAGGCTTGGAACCGATTCGAATGTATCCAACCTATGTATAATCTGGTGAAGCGACAGGCAGAAGTGGAGTTACTTCCTATGGCCCAGTCAGAACAACTCGGCGTTATCAGCTACAGCCCTCTAGGTGGAGGTCTGCTCACAGGGAAATATGGCGCCAAGAAAAGACCAAAGGCCGGCCGACTTATGGAAAACAAAATGTATCAGATAAGATATGCTGATCAAGCAATGTATGATGTAGCAGAGAAATTTACACTGATCGCAAAAGACATCGGAGTGCATCCTGTCTCACTCGCTATCGCATGGGTCAATGCTAATCCTGCTATCACTGCTCCGATAATCGGCGCTCGCAATTTAAAACAGCTGCAACCTGCATTGGATTCTACGGGATTGAATATCGACCAGCAGCTTTACGACATGCTTTGTGGTCTTACTCCTACACCAGGATTTGCGACGGATAGGAATGAAGAAACGACTGAGCATAACTATGGGGTGAGGAAATAATACATTTGAGTTGTGGCCAACTTCAAATTTTATTTTTTCGAGCAAAATGTTCATCAGACAAAGAAGTCGATATCTGCTTTTCTAGTCAAGCAAAAATGGCTGAGTTCGATGGATAAAGAAAAAATAGATAAGCTTGCTAAACAATGTGAGGTCAAACTTTATGCGAACAAAGACCTCATAGTAAGACAAGATGATATTGGAGATTCGATGTTTATCATTTACAGTGGTGCAACGGATGTGCTGATCAAAAGTGATACAGGCAGAAACATGAAAATTGCAGAGAAACTAAAAGGAGATTTTTTTGTGAATTAAGCTTACTTACTGGAGAAAAAAGAACGGCATCTATAGTCGCTGCTTCTGATAGTGTTGTACTAAATATAAAAAGGTCAGCATTTAAGAAATTGTTATACATGGACAAGAAATTACTGTCTCAATTCATAGATGGACTAGAAGAAAATAAATCAGGAATAGCAAATGCTATCAACGATGAAATTGAAAAATCTAAAGGGACTCAAGCATCCGCAAAAGAGCGGATCTTAAGTCAAATTAAATCTTATTTAATGATAGATTAGTCAATTACTTACCCACACTCATCATATAATCCACAGCTAGTGTTGTTATAGCTTTCACTCCGGTTATCAATCCACTTTCGTCGATATAAAAATCTGGGGTGTGATGCGGAAAAGCCTCCTTCCCTGGCCCCTTACCACCTGTAAAGAAAAACAAACTAGGAACGGTATTAGCAAAGAAGGAAAAATCCTCCGCTCCCGTTACTGCTGGCACATTATGTACGTTGGCCTCCCCAGCGACTTTCATCAGTGTAGGGACCATTTGTTTAGTTAGTTCTATATCATTAAATGTCACTGGTACACCTATCTGAATATCTACTTCCGCCACTGCGCCAGAACTCTGTGCAATCGATGTAGCGGTCAGTTTTATCTTCTCATGAATCAGTTTTTGCATATCCTTATCTAGCGTTCTGATCGTCCCTATCAGTTCTACTTCTTCTGGAATAATATTATTCCGCACTCCCCCTTTGATCACACCTACACTTATCACCGCAGCCTCTTTTGTAAGTTCTGTCTGGCGACTCACGATATTATTAAGACCTTGTATGATCTGTGCTGCCGCCGTGATCGGGTCTACTCCACCCCACGGTCTTGATCCATGTGTTTGTTTTCCTTTTACTTTTATGACAAATCTATCTGCCGCTGCCATAGTCCCACCTATCTTATAAGTCAGATGCCCCGCTGGTATGCCCGAGCTTATGTGCTGACCAAAGAATACATCGATTCCATACTTTTCAAAAATTCCTTCCTTGACCATCAGCTTAGCCCCCCCTTCTTCTCCAGGAGGAGCACCTTCTTCTGCTGGTTGAAAAACGAATACGATCTTACCCTTGAGTTTTTCTTTCATCCCTGTCAATATCTTAGCTGAGCCGAGCAACATAGCAATATGCGTGTCGTGACCACAGGCATGCATCACGCCTACATCATTGCCAAGGTAGGTGGACTTCTTTATGGATTTAAAAGGTAGGTCTGCTCGCTCGACGACTGGCAATCCGTCTATATCTGCCCTAAGTCCGATAGTAGGACCAGGCTTACCAGAATCCAAAACGGCTATCACGCCTGTATGTGCCATACCCTCATCTACTGGCAAGCCTAGCTTACGCAACTCGGCAGCGATGTGCTTAGAGGTTTCAAACTCTCGATTTGATAATTCTGGATTTTCATGATAATGTCTTCTTAGTGCGATGACCTCTTGCTCTAGCTCCGCAGCCTTGGTGTTTATCATCTGATGCAGATCGCCACCGCCTGATTTTACCATAGTCTGCTGACTCGTGCAGCTGGCTAAGATCATCATACAGAGGCAACTGGTAATTAATGTTATTTTCTTCATTTTTTATACTTATTCGTTTAACAATCAATGTAAGGAAGTTAATCTATTGAATAAGATAATTAGCGCTTATTTTTATAGACGGAAAGAATTAAAGTCGTGGAATTAAGGATTTTGTAAACCAGAAATGACAGTAACTAAGTTTCTCAATTATAAGATATAGCGATTAACATTTTAAATGTAAGCTTGATGACAATTCCTTAGACGCCTGCTCATACCATAGGGTAATCCCATCATTAAGGTTTCTAAATATTAGAAACACTTGTTATGGACCTTACATCTAAAATTATAGCCGTCTGCTTATTCTTCTGCCCAATAGTGATCTTAAGCACACTAGAGTCGGACGTACACGAAATAGAAGGCAAAGACCAGATCGTACTTAATGCAATAGAGAGCGTACTGATAGCAGAAGACACTAAGCACAATCAATACTTCGATGATATGGAGTATAGACCCGAATTAGGCGCACAGAATATTGGTCGAAAATTTAATATCCAATATGATCTCTCTGCTAAAGAGCTAAGCAACTTATCTCAATATGAGTACTTTATCATCGCAGATAAAAAATCAAATAAGACGGTAGCTTACCTTCACTATGATGAGTGTAAAAAACATGAAGCCATTATCAACTGGAAAGATGGTGTTGCTTATGAAATAAGCTACAAGGACAATACATATAAAATAGATTACAATGAAGCAGGTCTTGTCAGGTCGTTGACTGAAAAAACAAAATCTAATAGATCAAATAGAAATAAACACATCCTTACGTATACGGATGATGAAAAGATATCTTCAGTTTCGACAAGTATCGCGTCCGCCGGGCAGTCGATCACTGACGTTGAACAGATAACTGCGGTAACAGCTTACAACTATACAGAAAATAAGATCGAGATAGCACGTACTATCTATGTCGACCATAATGACCGGTCTTTAGCTGGTATTAACAAAATAGAGTATGTAACCTTTGTGCTAGAAGACTTAGCACTTACCAGAATTAACTATCGGACAGATGATAAAAACATCATCGAATCAGTAGATGAAACGATACTAAATGAAAGTGGACAAATCATCAGAAGAGTCCATACTAAGCCCGGAAAAGGAATGACTTCGATTGATAGTTTTCAATATAATGAGCTAGGTCAAGTCCTTAAATCTTCTTCCCTAATAGCAAGTACAGATAGCATAATCAGTCATAAAGAATCACTATTTAGTTATAGCCAACAAGATACCGATGACAATTATAAGCCTACTTGCGAACAGCAGATAAGTATGATACATAGCATCTATGATGAAGAAGGTAATCTTGCAAATACATTTAGGGAAACGGCACTATAAGATCTTGCAGTTAATAGGATTCCTTTTATTCATTTCGCTTTGCTATTTCCTTAAGCCTCGTATTGATGTCCTTCTTGGATAACCATTGGCCTCTGACCATCACTCCTGATATAGATCTTGTGTTTTCGATATTGACCAAAGGGTTTTCATCTATTAACACAAGATCTGCAGACGACCCTACCGTTATTTCTCCATAACTTCCCTGAGCACTAAAAAACCTAGCTGGCCCAACCGTACCACTTTCTAATATCTTCTTATTTCCTATCCCTGCATCTGCCATTGCCTGCATCTCATGATGTATAGAGAAGCCTGGGACATTCATCACCTGTGGCGCATCAGAGCCCAGCAAGAAAGTAACATCCTGCTCATCCATCTCTCGTAATATCGCTTTCCTGATTTCAATGTACTTTTCCCACGTAGCTTCATTATAGGTTTCATTGTTAATCATCCGTTCTTTGTTTTGTCGCCAGGCGAATCTTGTTTTGGATGGCATGTACTTCATCTCTGGCTGTTGCAGCATCTGGGCAGGGTCCTCTGGAGAGAACCATCTGGTAAATAAGGTTTGCGTAGGGACTACAGCGACTCTGTTAAGTTTCGTTTTTGCTACTAGTTCTTTGATCATACCTTTATCCACGAAATCTGTAAATCCATACCCGAAAAAGCCTCCTCCATCTTTATCAAATTCTTGTCCAGCTGGAATCAGTCCATCTATAAAACCATCAAGATGATCTACCGTCTGATAATTAGCATCGAGCGCACGATGTATACCTACTTCCACTGGTACATGACCAGCATAAGGTATCCCTACTTCTTTCGCCGTTGCTTCTACAACATCCCAAACCTCAGCCGTGATACCCGGATGTATCTTGAGGAAATCATAGCCATCATTTTTATATTGAGTTACTTTGTCTATCGCTTCTTCTTTTGTTTTTACGGTACCGCCATTCACTGATGGGCTAGAGGTATATACTCGAGGTGACAGTATCTTATCTTCTGCGATAAGCTGCTTAAGTTCTAGATGGTACGGATCGCCCAGCATACCCCTGATGGTTGTCACCCCTTGAGAGAGGTAAAGGAATAGTGTCTCCTTGACTAAGGTGTCATTGCCACCTTCAGCCACCGGTATGTGCGCATGCATCTCCGTCAATCCAGGCATTAGATATTTGCCAGTACCATCTATGATCTTGGCTTTGCTGCCAGAACTAAAATCTCCTATACGATCTCCAATATGGAATATAGAATCACCACGAATAACAACTGTTTGATCTGCTAATATTCCTTTATCCGTCATCGTGATGAGGGAGACATTCTTGATGACATACTCCTCTCCTTCATAAGGTTCAGATTCTTTGCAGGTTATGAATAATAGTATGAATAAAAACAAATTCACTCTCGACATGATAGAAGATTTATATGTATCCAAATTCCCACAAAAACGTAGTGAGCCATATACAACAATTGATAATAAAAAACAGCAGCACGATGAATGCTCCAATATCTTTGGCCTGCTTAGCTAGCTCATGATGATCGGGACTTACGAGATCTACGATTCGCTCGATAGCACTATTGATCGCTTCCCCAGCAAGTAGGAAAATCATAGATATAAAAAGAATCAGTTTTGCTAGATAACTGAAATTTATAAAAACCAAACAAACAGAAAACAAAACGAAGGTGAAGAATTGGATCTGAAAAGAAGTTTCTTTTTTGAGCATATTCTGAAACCCCGCTAATGCGTATCCTATATTCTTAAGCAGTTGGAATTTGGGTTTCATATTTTATATAAAATTTTGATAGAAAGATCATCCAAAAAGTACCTAGTGCCATCCCAGCTATCACATCACTAAGGTAATGGACATTTAAATACACACGGGTAAAACTCATCAGGATCGGATATAGAATACATAACGTGACTATGATATATTTCTTAGTGCCTTGTAATTGAGTGCGTGAATCGAGCGCAAGATAAACGAACCAAGCTAAGACAGTAGCTATGGTCGCATGACCTGATGGAAATGACATAGCCTCTTCCACGACCATCATACTAGCAGGTCTAACTCGACCTACAAGGCCTTTGAAGAGTCCAAATAAAACGATAGCACCGAACAAGCCTGTCAAGTAAAACCAAATATAAACAAGCTGCTTACGCCAAGAGAAATAAATGATCACTGATACTAAGCTAAGAACTACAGAAATCTCAGCACCAAAATCAGTTATGGCTATAACCCATTTATTCAGTAGATCACCCCATAAATTTTGTACCCCTATCCTAATGTACTCGTCTAAACGATTAAACCCAAGTCCTTGACTTACAGCTAATAGCAGTAAAACGAATACAATCAAGGATAAATAGAGGAGTTTATTCATTATAGAATTCTAATTTAATATGAAGTTACGGACGAACAGCTACTTAAAGACTTCATAATTTAAATCATTAAAAAAAAACAACCCAATGAAATATGTAATAGGACTAGTCTTTAGCCTTTTATTATTCAACAGTAGTGAGGCACAATCACTCAAAGTACCTACCCTGAGTCCTCGTGGTGAGATAAGCCAAGAGGTAGGCTTGACAGAGGTAAAGCTATCATACTCCCGACCAAGCGCAAAAGGAAGAAAGATATTTGGAGGTCTGGTACCCTATGGTGAGATGTGGAGAACAGGAGCTAATGCAGCAACTACCGTCACTTTCGCCGAAAGTGTAACCGTATCTAACCAAACGCTCCCGGCAGGCACTTATGCTATCTACACGATACCTAATCCTGACTTATGGACGATCATTATTCACAAGAATACTACTATGCGATCTTTGGATGGCAATTATGACAAAGCCAATGATGCTATGAGATTTGGTGTGATAGCAAGTAATAGTCCTATCCATATGGAGACCTTCACGATGGACATAAGTGATGTGACTACTAGCAGCTTCAACATAAGACTAATGTGGGCAGACAAGCTCGCCAAGATACCAGTGAAATTAAATGTAGATAATCAGGTCGCAGCTCAGATGCAGAAGCTTACTATGAGTAGTGCGGGTGTGCATCATATGGACTATTTCAAGGCGGCAGAGTATAAGTATCATAATGGCAAAGACCTCTCAGAAGCTCATGCCTACATCGTCAATGCACTATCTAAAAGTAAAGAGAATCCAAGATATGGTCTCATGAAAGCGAAGATCGAAAACAATATGGGGAAGGTCAATATGGCTCGCAACACACTCAGGCTAGCTAATAACTGGGCACGGGTACAGGACAATACTAACTATGTGAATCAGACTTTACTGTACGCAAAAGAGATGAATCAGCAAGTAAATAAGTAATTGACATGTCAATCAATTACATATATAGATTTATTATAATGTGTATTGAGATGAACAGAAGATAATTAAGAGCCTATCCCATACGTTGATAAGTCAACTAATAGATATATTTTAAAAGTAAAAGCCTTGGTCAATATAAATTGATCAAGGCTTTTTTTCTTCCTCTCTGAATTGTAAGGATACCGAGTTGATGCAGTATCTAAGACCTGTTGGCTTTGGACCATCATCGAATACATGGCCTAGGTGACCATCGCATCTAGCGCACATTACTTCTACCCTCTTGTACCCTATTTTATAATCTACATCTTCTTTTATATGCGCTTCCACTACTGGCTGGTAAAAACTAGGCCAACCAGTCCCCGACTTGAATTTTGTATCAGATGCAAACAAGTCAAACCCACAAGCTCTGCAGGTATAAGTACCTTCTTTTTTATTAGTAAGCAACTCCCCTGTAAAAGCTCTTTCTGTTCCTTTATCTCGAATCACGTAGTACTCGATTTCATTGAGTTCTGATTTCCACTCCGATTCAGATTTCTCTACTCTATCTATGGTCGAGCTTAACTCTTTTTCCATTGTAGATTCCTGCTCTTTGTTTTGGCTGGTCAGTTGAGCTTTGGGTGTGCACCCAAACAAGAATATTGCACTGGCAATTAATACTATACTTTTCATCATGATATATTTATTCTTCGCCTCTTAGCCGCTTATCTTGCTTCAAGACTATTTGTAATATGGTCCTCATCGACCTAACTATCGTCAGTAGTACTACATATCCTATGGTGAATATTATATAAATGGTCTTCATAGACTTAGCCTCCGTAATAGACAAGCCGGATAAGTAATAAGATATATACCCGCCGATGACTACCAGTCCTACATACCCAATGATAGATAAGATCCAATACTTATTTTGATTATTGTAGGAAAAACTGAATGCGCTATTGAATATCACAAAGAACAGTAAGCAAGAAGCAGACATCGACCATGGAAATATTGTTCCAAATTTACCTTCAGCATCGAGACCTAACAAGCTGCCTATCAAGGCTATAGCGGTACTTAGTAAAAGTATGACTCCTGATTGAAGTAATGGATTTATTTCTTTATTGAATAGAGATGCTTGCTCTGTCATATCTCAAATTAACAATGAAAAAGCATTTATGTTAGCTTCAAACGTAGATTAATTTTGATAGGAATAAACAAAACATATTTGAAATGCGTTACTCAACTGCACCCTAAAAATTTTGAGTCTGGGTTATGTATCTTGAATTTCGAATAAAAACTACCATCTAGTAATTATCGATCTTCAAGATCTTTAGACTACTATACCGTACAAATCAAATTCTTCAGCCCCTGTTATTTCTATCATTGAGAAATCCCCTACTCTCAGGTAAACATCCTTTGCTGGTATCAAGACCTCGTTATCTACTTCTGGAGAGTCATGCTCTGTTCTTCCGATGAAGTATTCTCCTTCTTTGCGGTCTATCAAGACCTTGTGCTGTTGTCCTATCTTTTTGATATTCTTGTCATAAGAGATCTCTTGCTGGACCGCCATTAGGTCATCGGTTCTATCACGCTTGACCTCCTCTGATATATCATCCGCCATATCATGCGCCGAGGTACCTTCTTCATGAGAGTACTGGAAGACTCCCACTCGCTCAAACTCCATATCCTTCACAAAGTCAATGAGCTCGTCAAACTCCGCTTGCGTCTCCCCTGGGAAGCCGACAAGGAATGTAGTCCGAATAGCAATACCCGGAACGACTGCTCTGGCCTTAGCGATGATCTCTCTTGTCTCTCCCTGTGTTATCTGCCTCCTCATCCGCTCAAGGACCGCATCGCTTGCATGTTGCAGCGGAATATCTAGATAGTTACACACCTTATCCTGCCTTGCCATTACATCGAAAATCTCCATTGGAAACTTACTCGGATAAGCATAATGCAGCCTTATCCATTCTATACCCTCGACCTCACATAGCGCATCTAGCAGTTCAGCCAGTTTTCTTTCTTTATAGATATCTAGTCCATAGTATGTCAACTCCTGAGCAATAAGCATGATCTCTTTGACGCCCATGCGAGCTAGGTTCTTAGCTTCTTTCACACAGTCTTCTATACTCTTGGAGACATGCTTACCCCTCATCAGCGGTATCGCACAAAATGAGCAGGTCCGGTTACACCCTTCTGAAATCTTGAGATAGGCATAATGCTTAGGGGTAGTACTTATCCGCTCACCTATTAACTCATGTTTATAATCTGCATTGAACTTCGCCAATAAGCCCGGCAACTCCATCGTCCCAAAATAGGCATCTACTTCAGGTATCTCCTTCTCCAGATCATCTTTGTATCGCTGGGATAGACATCCAGTTACATAGAGCTTTTCTATGTCTCCCTGAGTCTTCAGCTTAGCATAGTGCAATATCGTATTGACCGACTCTTCCTTAGCCGTCTCTATAAAGCCACAGGTATTCACTACTATGATGTTAGCATCTTCCTCGCTAGACTCGTGTTCTGCTGTGATATCGTTACCCTTTAGCTGGGTGATTATATTCTCAGAATCTACCAGGTTCTTTGAGCAACCTAGTGTGATCACATTGACTTTATCGTTTTCTTTATTCTTAGTTTTCATACAAGAGCGCAAAGATACTTTAGAAAAGCGATATGCGTTATGTTATCTAAATCTTACCATGAAGCAGTGGATATTTTGTGTTTTGTTTAGCAGTTGGAGTATTTCTGCTGTGTGCCAATTTGGATTGTCTATCAATCAAAACATCAACGACTTCTCATCCTGGGACGAACGTGCATCCACTGCACTAGGATCTGATATAAATTTATTTACTAATGGACAAGAAATCGGACTAGACTATTGGTTGCGACTCAAGAATGTTAGAATAGAATTATTACCTCAGCTAGCATATAGTCGATCTAGAACAGACATCCAAGGAGATATTTACGTGGATGGTTATGCATTAGACCAAGCTCATCTAAATTTTAATACTAATTTCTATTTTCTAGATTTCAAGGATGATTGCGACTGTCCTACATTTTCTAAGCAAGGAAATTTCTTTACCAAGGGTTTCTTTCTACAATTATCTCCTGGTCTTGCATATAGCATGGAGAAGATGAACTATGTCCCAGCGACAGCAGAAGCTAAAAGCACAACCGATCTCAGTTATAAGATAGGTGTTGGACTGGGTTTAGATATAGGGTTAACAGATCTATTCACGATCACGCCTATAGCTAGGATAAATTGGTATCCTTCAGTGAATTGGGAGAATTTTGACCTTATACATTTTGATGCGATCATTGGAGGTTCTACGGCTAACGAGACGGTGATAAGGCAGATTCAGTTTGGAATACGAATCGGGTTTAGACCGGATTACAGCAATAACCGAAGGAGGTAATCCTTATCTAGTCAGCAGCACGTATTCGTAGAGAACCTTATTAAGGAAGTCTACTCTTTTCATTCCACTTATATCGACATTAAGTTTTTCTGCTATGCGGTCGGCTAATTCATCTAAAACAGCTTTATTATTTTGATGTGGATTTGATAGGTACCTTGCTATTGATTCTTTGACTAGCAACATATCTACATCGCTGTACTGCCTGATGGCAGAATACATGACCTCTTCTGTCACTTCCATATTCTGTATACTGGAGAACTGCACTACGTTTTCATTGCGCTGTTTGACGACGGAGGTATTAGCTAGCATATCTCCTATCCGCTGATTCTTATCTGATGAACTGATGAATATCATTGCCACTGACCCCATAGTCGGCAACATCTCTATCAATCTAAATACCCATCTGATAAGATAATCATTGACCTTAGCTGTACGCCCTTCTAGACTGATCACCCTTATCTTTAACAAATGCTTACCGAGCGATCTACCTTGATAAAATATCTCAAAAGCTAGATGATAAACAGCCCACACCGGGAATACCAATAACCAAAAGGCTAAGGAAGACTGAAATATAGCCATTACTAATCCGCTGTACACGATCAAGAATATCAGATCTATAAAGAAAGCTAGCAATCGCTGTGTCAGCGAAGCCAGTTCAAATCTAACAACTACATTATGTGAAGTGATTACTTCTATACGTTCCAATCGAGCATCAATTTTACTTATTATTCAAATTTATTAATTCAAATATTATAATGATTAATAATATCAATAAATTAGGCTTTTAATACCATTTATTGTTTGAAGGTGCCGCATAAGATTTCAAAGTGAAATTTTAAGATCAAGGCGAAAAACGCAGTCATAGCTCCGAGAGTCTTGCGACTAATCGAGCGTCTGCGGACCGTAGCTTTGGCGAGGATTTTCAAGGCAGAGATTGATGATTTATATTGAATTATCTACCGCATTCTCAACCTTAAATGGTACAATAAAACAACAATTAGCAACCTGTATTGACCGAAATCCAATTCATAGAAAAAAACAGCAGCTACTGGGAAGAACTCGAAGGGCTGCTTGGAAAAGAAACTAAGGATCCTGATAAGCTAAGCCAACTCTTCGTAAAGGTATCTAGCGACCTGAGCTATGCGAGGACCTTTTATCCCAATCGATCAGTACGATTATACCTTAATAATCTTACACAGCGGGTATTTGATTCTATGCGGACTGATGAGGAAAAATTTAGATTCTCCCAAGTAATAAATTTCTTCAAACATATCCTACCTCAAGAGATCTACAACTCTCGTAAAGCACTGATCACCTCCCTATTGGTCTTTACCCTTGCAGTGGTCATAGGCATCGTATCTTGCAAATACAATCCTGACTTCCCGAGAATAATCCTTGGCGACGATTACATACAAATGACTGAAGAAAATATCGCAAAAGGAGACCCGATGGCAGTTTATAAAGATGAACGCAAGCTCGACATGTTCTTCGGTATTACGACCAATAACATTAGAGTGGCGCTTCTAGCTTTTGTCGTGGGAATCGTGGGCTCAGTAGGTACGATATTCGTTCTACTTTCCAATGGTATCATGCTAGGCTCGTTTCAATATTTCTTCTACGCTAAAGGTTTATTCTGGACTTCCTTCCTCACGATATGGATACATGGAACTATCGAGATATCTGCGATCATCATAGCTGGGGGCGCTGGAATAGTGCTAGGTAATGGACTCTTGTTTCCAAAGACCTATGATCGTAGCGCTGCACTGCAAGTGGCTGCACTGCGAGCACTCAGGATAATCTTGGGTACGATTCCTCTATTTGTCATAGCGGGACTTTTGGAATCTTTTGTTACCAGACAGACTGAGCTACCTACCTTAGTGAAAGCAACTATCATCGGCCTATCCGCACTCCTCATATTAGCCATGTGGGTGATCTACCCTTGGTACTATCACAAGAAAGGATTTGATCAAGAAGTCAAGTACAACATTACACCCCAACATAAAGACACTAGAACTATCAAAAAACTACAATACAAAAATTTCCCCGCTGTTATTTCGGATTCTTTTTATGAATTCAGAGCTCGATTTGCGCAGATACTCAAGCACGCTTTAGTCCCTACCTTGACCTTACTGATAATTTGTATATACGTACAATTAAAAACAACGAACTATGAAGCTACCGAATACAGAAACTTACAAAATTATGGCTTAGCAAAAATGCATATTGGAAATTTCGGGCTTAGTGTCCTTTATCTAAGTATGATTAGTTTCGCATTCTGCATGGTGTCTTATCTTAGCCAAGAAGTCTCCATATCGCTAGAGAGCAAATTAAAATTCTTAAAGAAGCATTTCGTAAAAGTAATGGTGATCACGGCAATGATGTATATCCCTTACACTTTAGTCAATTCTTACTACTGGCTATTCTTCTGGGTATTATTATCTCCTCACTTCTATGTTATCGCTTTAGAGAAGATCACGACTGAGGAAAATTCTTTTTGGCAGAATTTCACCGATGCTTTCAAGCTATCATTTAATCAATGGCTCAAATTTTTTCCTTATTACCTAGTTGGGTTATTTGTATTTTGGGTCACTTTATTATTTCAGTCGACTTTGATAACCGGACTGATATCGGATTTTATCAGCTGGCATAACGTATTCGACGTCTCTGGTAAAAACATGGTCTTTATCAGTTCCCTGATATCCTGGGTCATCTTCTTGTTTTTCACGCCTGTAGGATATTACTTTTTCAAAGGACAATACTACTCCACGATCACTAACTTAGGAGCGCTGGACCTAAAGGATAAATTACGATCATTTGGTAAGTCTAATTCTGTATTCGAATAATTATGGAATCCATCAAATACCTTCTTCTTATCCTATTAGCAAGTTGCTTCAGCGTGCTTGCTGCTCAAGAGTCGGCTCCCGGTACAGATATCTCTAAGACTATAGATGAAACGTCCTACAATAAAGTCAAGAACCAACTAGACCTGACTAAAACTAAAAATGCACTAAGACTTAAAGAGTTTAAACCCAAAGAAAAAAAGAAAAAGGAGAGCAAAGATCTATTTTCAATATTCAAGGACTTACAAAACCTAGGCATATTCCAGATCTTGAGTTATATATTGATAATTGGATTAGTTTCATTTTTGATATACTTGATATTTTCCAAGATAAATGTGGAAAAGAAATTTGAACTATCGACAGAGAATATTTCTATCGATGACATGGAGGATATCCAAATGCTGGATACTGATGTGTTACTCAGAGATGCACTAGCAAAGGAAGACTTTAGAACAGCTGTAAGAATAAAATTCCTAGCCATACTCAAGCGCCTTTCAAAACAAGAAAAGATAAACTGGCGAAGAGAAAAAACAAACCGAGATTATAGTCGAGAACTAAGAAAAGAAACTTATGGAAATCAGTTTAAAGAACTCGCTTACATCTTTGATCATGTATGGTATGGTAAGCAGCAATTGACCAAATCACATTACGACCACATAGACAGACAGTTTAGTTCATTCTCAAATATTATGAATGGATAAGCAACAAGTTTATAAGATCACGGGAGTTGTCATCGTCTTATTCTTAGTCGGCTTGTCTCTGATATTTGAAGTAAGGAAAGTACCTAACTATGACCAGAAGACAAGATACGACCTAGAAGAAAAAGACCCTATCGATGCTTTTGCCTTTGCCCAGCTACTGAACCAGCGATTTGGTGAGGATAATATCAAATTAAAAACTGATTCGATCCCACTCGATAGTTTGAGTACGGGACAGCTCTATGTCAGTATAGGCTCAAGCATAAGGTACAACCCAGAAGATGAGGCAAACCTCTTAAGTTTTATTCGCGCTGGGAATGATGCACTGCTGATCAGTAAAGAGATCAGCCTCGATGTACCTGTCAAAGAAGTCAATACTGAATGGAATGATACTGGAATTGAAATTGAAAAAGATGATGCAATAGCTTATGAAGAAGCACATGATTCTATTTCTGATCTTGATCCTGATCTTGCCGAAAATGAAATGATCTTCGGTGAAGATGATATAAATGAAGAAGAAGATGAAGATGATGATGATGATGATGATGATGATGATGATAATGCGGAAGACAAAAGTGTAGTGGTGGCTGATTCTACATTAGATTCAGGACTAATAGATACTAGTTGGGGTACAGCAGATCTAGACTGGTACCTGAGTGATTTTACTGATACGATGTTGGTCTTTGACTTTGTCCTATTCGATTCTACTAGCACTCCTACCTACAGCTACAAGCACTATGGCAGTGAGTTTATAAAACCTACTAATAACCGATTCAGCTATCTATACAAAGGTTCATTTTTGGAAAGGGAATCTTTTATTTACATCAAGGATAGTCTTGATATCTATAGCAAAATAAAAATAGGCGATGGCCATTTATACGTGCATACTGTCCCAGAATTATTTACCAACCTAGCTACCGAGCAGTCATTTTACCTAGACCACTTCAACAAAGTATTCTCTTATTTTGAAACTAATAAGGTAATTATCAATAAGCCAAACCCGCTGTCCCAGATATACAACAGGAAAGATAGCAAGAGCCCACTGCAGTATATCTTGAGTGTACCATCTTTGTCTTGGGCTTATTACTTACTGGTTGCTACACTGATTTTATTCGTAATATTCAGAGGCAAGCGAACCCAGCGTATCATCCCGACCATACCAGAGAATAAGAATACTTCTATGGACTATATCAAGACCCTAAGTATCTTGTACCAAGACCAAAAGCAAAATAGTAAACTCATCAAACACATGAGAGAAGGATTTTATCATCGAGTCAAGTCCAAGTATTTTCTTGATCATAAGGACGAAGACTTCATAGAAAAATTAGCTGCGAAATCTAAGATCGACCTATCCGATATAGAGAATCTCATACATAAACTAAAGAGTACCAGAGGCGCAGAATTTACGGATGATCAGCTAATGACACTACATAGACAAATTGAATCATTTTATAAAAAAGCAGCATAATGGATGACCAACACCTAGAAGAAAATATAGAGAAAACTAATCCGCCCATGTTCCAGCAGAAACTAAACCTGAGTCCTTTGCAAGATCACATCAGTAAGATAAGGGACGAATTCTCTAAAGTCGTGATTGGCCAAGAAGAACTGTTGGACCTCATGATCACGTGTATTCTTGCGGAGGGCCATATCTTACTAGAAGGTGTTCCAGGTATCGCTAAGACACTTAGTGCTAAAGTGATCTCACGAGTGATCGATTCGGGGTTTGCCAGGATACAATTTACTCCCGACCTTATGCCTGCTGATATTATCGGCACCTCTATTTTCAATATGAAGACAGCAGATTTCGTATTTAAGAAAGGACCGATATTCTCCAATGTAATATTAATAGATGAGATCAATCGAGCACCTGCAAAGACTCAGGCCGCGCTCTTCGAAGTCATGGAGGAGAAGCAAATATCATTTGATGGTAATCGATATACGATGGATAAACCGTTCCTCGTCATCGCTACGCAAAACCCGATCGAACAAGAAGGGACCTACAAGCTACCAGAGGCACAACTAGATAGATTTCTGATGAAGATCATCCTGCCCTATCCTACTCAAGCAGAAGAGTTACAGATACTAGAGCGGTTCAAGAATCAACTCGGCAGCCCTGACCTATCAGCAGTGACGCCAGTACTTAATGCAGATATGATAAAAGAAAGTCAAGCACTACTCGCCCAATTCCAAGTGGAGACGCAGATGATGGAATATATCACAAAGATCGTACACGAGACTCGTAACCATAGTAAGATATACTTGGGCGCATCACCGAGAGCGTCCTTGGCATTACTAGCCACTAGTAAGGTGACTGCTGCAATGGCGGGAAGAGAATTCATCATCCCTGATGACATACAGTTCGTCGCCCCGCATGTACTTAATCACCGACTCATCCTTACCCCTGATGCAGAGATGGAAGGGCTCTCTGCGTTTGATATCGTCGAAGGCATCATCAAAACCCTAGACGTACCGAGATAATGCTGAGGAATGTTTACTTACAAGACCGCTTTTTTTATACCGCAGGAGTATGTATCCTTCTGTTTGGACTGTCCTTCTCATTCCCTTTTCTTTTTTTGTTTTCAAAATTTTTCTTAGTAGCAACTTTATTGCTTTGTCTCTTTGATTGGTACTACGTACGCAGTCGATTATCTGATATCACTTGTATTAGAAAAGTCATCAACAAATTATCTCTCGGAGACCCTCAAGAAGTCAAATATATGCTGACAAATGCATCCAATAGCGACCTAGATATCGCTTTGGTTGACGAGCTACCATACCAATTACAATTAAGAGATGAGATCATTAATTGCAAAGTCATAAGTGGTAATGCCGTAGTCAAGAAACTCCAGATCACACCGCTAAAGAGAGGTCTGTATGAATTTGGTAATATAAATCTCTACATCTCAAGTCCACGCATAGGATTTATACAGCAGCGGATGATCATTGACGCAGTAGAAGATAGTGAAGTATATCCAAGCATCATACAAATGAGAAAATACGAGCTACAAGTATTCTCTAAGACTGCTTTTCTCTCAGGTATCAGAAAAGCTCGTAAGATCGGAGAGAGTGATGAGTTCGAACACATAAGACCATACATCCAGGGTGATAATATCCGATCTATAAACTGGAAAGCTACCTCTCGCAAGAACCAGCTGATGATCAACGAATATCAGAATACAAGATCACAGACAGTCTACTGTATAGTCGATAAAGGTAGAGCCATGAAAATGCCCTTCTCCGATATGACCCTACTAGACCATGCGATCAATTCCACGTTAGTCATCTCCAATATAATTCTAAAAAAATATGATAAGGTAGGTCTCATCACCTTCTCAAATAAAATAGGAACAATAGTCAAAGCAAGCTCCAAGCAAGGACAACTAGAGCTCATATCAAAAAAGCTGTATGATCAAAAGACAGACTTTAAAGAACCTAGTTTTGAACTAGTCTACTACACTATCAGGAAGCAGATACAAAGACGAAGCATCATCATGATGTATAGCAACTTTGAAAACATGGTAGAGGTAGAGCGCAATCTTCCCTACCTGAAAAGTATAGCCAAGAAGCATCTGCTAGTACTGATACTTTTCATCAATACCGAAGTACTGGTAGCAGCTGATAAAGAGGCGGTAAGTAAATCCGAAATATACCTAAAGACCTTTGCAGATAAAGCTTTGTATGAAAAAGAAAGAATATCACAACGATTAAACAAGCATGGCATCCAAACTATTCTAACAAAACCAGAGGATCTTTCTATCAATGTGATCAATAAGTATCTAGAGTTTAAAAATAAGAGAGCCCAATGATTATTGAAATACTACTTATTCCTTATTTTTAAGATAAATCAAAAACCAAAATTTTATGAGCGACGTAATTTTAGACCATAACCTTTCTAACGATCAACTACATATTACACCGGAGATAAAAGATTTTCTAAGAGAAACAGCAAAGTGGGGTAAATTCATAGCTATAGTTGGATTTGTAATGACTGCACTGCTAGTTCTATTAGGAATTTTCATGGGTCTTTTCATGGGATCTATGATGGCTAACATGCCAGATACGGCGGGACTAGGGGGAGCTATGGGTGGAGCATTAGGGTTTGTTTATGTTTTGATTGCTTTGGTTTACATTTTTCCGTTGTTATATCTATATAGATTTTCGGCAAAATTAAAAATAGCCTTAGCAAAAGATGATCAGCAGCATTTATACGAAAGCTTCCGAAATTTAAAAAGCCTGTTCAAATTCACAGGTATTTTGATGGCGATCTTTATTGGAATTTACGCTTTGATCTTTGTATTGGCTTTGATCGGTGGATTGGCAGGTTTGGCAATGTAAAATCGATTAGGAATATTCTTATTCAAATCTACATATGGGTTCAGATGATTTTGTACAGGGTTATCTTATCAGTGTTGTTAAGGAATTCCAATACTATAAATTGTTGGGGGAGAAAACCATCGAGCAGTTAAATGATGATGAATTATTCTGGCAATACAATCCTGAGAGTAACAGCATAGCTATAATAGTCAAGCACCTCTGGGGAAACATGAGATCTAGGTGGACAGACTTCTTGACTACTGATGGAGAGAAGGACTTTAGGAATCGAGAATCAGAATTCCTCGCAGATATAAATTCCCGAAAAGAACTCTTAGAAAAGTGGGAAGAAGGATGGGCGATACTTTTTAAAGCTTTGGATAGTATAAATACAGATAAGTCTAACTTTGAACAACTTATCTACATCAGGAATCAAGGTCATACCATTACTGAAGCTATTAATCGGCAGCTTGCGCACTACTCTTATCACATCGGACAGATGGTTTATATTGGTCGAATGATAAGAGGTAAGGGATGGAAAAGCTTGTCAATTCCGAAAGGTAAATCTGCAATGTATAATGCTGATAAATTTGCGGAGTCTAAACATAGAAAGCACTTTACCGACGAATTATAGCGTGATGAATCTTTAAACAGTGCCTTGCTAATTATTCGAAACCTTATCGAATAACTCATCCTTGATTTTATCTTCCGTTTGTTTACGACTTTTCTTAATTGGAATCCTGTAACTGGCAGTCATGATAATATCAAATTCTCTGGTTTGCAGCTTAGCGCCATCGCTTTCGTAAAAGTCATTGACAAAATCCGATACGCCATAGTTGGTCCTAATCTCGAGAAAAGTATTCTTGATCAGTTGAAAGCCAATGCCGATATTTATTCCTAGAAATGCACTCTGGAAATAATTTCCATCTTTTTCATCATAGTTCCAATAAGCACCTTTTCCAGCGCTGTCATTTTGATAATCATATTCTACAGTAGATGTACTATCTATACCATTTTCAAAATCCCAAAAACCAGTACCCTTTGAGGCCATAAGAATATCAAGCTGAGGACCAACATGGAATTCAAAGCTTTCGCCCAGACTGATCTGCAACCCTCCATTAAACTGAAGGCTACCATTTTTAATATTGATCCGTTCTGTGAAAAGTAGTTTTTCGTCTTTTGCTGTTGTCAAGACCTGATCTGCAGATTGGGTAAACTGCCGATTTGAATACATCATGGATGTTTTCAGTCCAAGGATATCAAACAAAGTAACCCCTAACTCTGCACCAAACTGGTAACCTTCATTGACATTGAAATTCACACCGTCATCTCCTTTGAAAGAGGCTAAACCGTTTAGACCAATTTTTGGCGCTACATAAAGTTGACTGTAACTTGTATGTACAACAAATAAGAATACTAGGAGAGGCAGAAATTTTCTGATCATGAGTTGGAAGTTGATAAGCTAAACTTACAACCTTAGATTTCTTTAGGCATCACTACATTTAGTGATTTTACAGCTCATTTACTTACATTCATCCAAGCCTCGCTAAGCCTGACTGTCTGAACTTTGATTTATTGGATTTAAGGCTTATTGGATTTATGGCGTACCATGTGTAGAATTTCTTGACATCAACTAGTCTGATGGTTAAGCTAAAAGGTATTGCGACAATTCAATTTTAAGATTCAGGTTCAGAAAGAAAAACAGAACAAAAAAAGCACTTTGCAAAAGAGCTTGTCCATTAGAATTCCCACTAACATTAAAGAATAATGACCATTTAAACTCTTTACATTTCCAAACGTTACATTTGCAATTAAATGACCGTTAAATAGATAAACGCAGACTAAATGATGAGCAAATTCATAATTATAGTTGGAGTATTAATATCATATGCCAGCTTAGCTTTTGCTCAGACCCCCACGGCAAAAGAAATCATATCCAAGTCTGAAGAAAATATCAGAGGCAAATACAGCCAAGGAGAGATCAAAATGACTATAGTAAGACCAGATTGGACCAGAGACATCCAGATGAAGTCTTGGTCAACGGGTGATGAATATTCGCTCATCCTGGTAACCGGACCTGCCAGAGACAAAGGCACTGCCTTCCTCAAGCGCGAAAAAGAAATGTGGAACTGGCAGCCAAAGATAGACCGAGTGATCAAGATGCCTCCTTCTATGATGTCCCAGAGCTGGATGGGCTCCGACTTCACCAATGATGATCTGGCTCGCGCTAATTCTAGAGTAGAAGATTTCGTACAGTCCGTAGAAGGTGCAGAAGTGATAGAAGGCAGAGATTGTTGGATCTTACAGTTAATACCAAAAGATGAAGCAGGAGTTGTCTGGGGAAAAATAAAGATTTGGGTGGATAAGAAAGAGTACGTACAGATGAAATCGGAGTTCTTTGACGAAGATGATTATCTGGTCAACACCATGCTAGCTAAGCAAATAGGAACACTAGGAGGGCGTACACTACCAAGATCATTGGAAGTTATTCCCGCTGACGAAGAAGGTCATAAAACTATAGTTGAATATCTTTCTTTAAACTTCGACAAGCCCATCAAAAACAGTTTCTACTCGCAGCAGAATATGAAAAGGGTTAGATAATACTATAAGCGAAAAAGTAAATTAAAGTGCTTCTACAACTAGCCACAAGAAATATCTGGAGGAATAAACGTCGAACGCTGATAACGATCGCAGCAGTAGCCTTCGCAGTTTTCTTAGCTAGTGTCATGCGCTCATTCCAAAAAGGAGCATGGGACAATGTCATCAACAACTCTGTAAACCTGTTCTTTGGTTATGCACAAGTACACAAGGATGGCTACTGGGATGAACAAGTCCTAGATAATGCGATGGAATGGGAGTCTTCATTTGATGATATTCCTGATCAAATCGCAGGTATAAAAGCAGTCATCCCGAGAATAGAATCCTTCGCATTAGCATCATCGGCAGATCTCACACAAGGGGTCATGGTAATTGGAGTAGACCCAGATAAAGAAGATGACTTAACGAATATCTCTCAAAAAATAAGTCAAGGAAATTTTCTTACGCCTAATGATGACGGTGCGGTAATAGCAGAAGGAATCGCAAAGAAACTAAAACTAAATGTAGGCGATACGCTGGTCCTGATATCTCAAGGATATCACGGTGCCAATGCAGCAGGAAAATTCCCGATCAAAGGATTCTTTAAATTCCCCTTGCCCGACCTCAATAAAACTTTGGTCTATATTTCCTTGTCGCAAGCACAAGATTTCTATGCTGCTAACAATATGATATCATCCCTCGTCATGCACATCGATGATGCAAGAGATGTAAATAATGCTACAGCCGGCTTATCCAAACTCTTAGATAAGTCCAAATATGAGATCATGGATTATGAAGCACTCATGCCAGAGCTCATACAAGCTAGACAAATGGATGAAGGTGGAGGTGTTTTGATCATAGGCATACTGTATGCGTTGATCACCTTTGCTATTTTCGGAACTATCCTTATGATGACCAAGGAGCGCAGTTATGAGTTTGGCGTATTGACGGCTATCGGCATGAGTAGATGGAAGCTATTCGGCGTCACCTTCTTAGAGTCCGTAATGGTCGGATTATTAGGTGTTGCGCTAGGACTGATCTTAGCGATTCCGCTGGTCTACTACTGGCATGTCTACCCGATCAACTTATCTTTTATGGGAGAGCAAGCTACGGCAGCATTTGAGAATTTTGGGATGGAGCCTGTTATTCCGACTGCTTTTACGAGTTCTGTATTTATGTGGCAAGCAGGTTTGATTTTTTTTATCACTACCCTGCTTTCGCTCTATCCGCTTTATAATATTATAAAATTAGAACCTGTAAAAGCAATGCGCAATTAGCCAACTGATGATGTTACCAAGAATTGCATGGAGGAATATTTGGAGGTCTAGGATACGATCATTCGTCGTTATCGGGGCAGTCTTCTTAGGTGTGTGGGCTTTCATTTCTATGATGGCTATCACCTTCTCTATATCATTGGGATATGTGGATGATGCGATAAGATTCCAAACCTCTCATTTACAGGTCCACCACCCACAATTTGGGGACGATAAGGCAAGTGAATTCTCACTTGCAGAAGACGCTTATGAAAACATCAAACAAACGGAAAATATAAAAGCGATTACAAAAAGAACAATCGTGACAGGAATGGTCAGGTCTAGCCGTGGCGCGCGAGGCATCATCATCAAAGGTGTAGACCCTCTGACAGAAGTAAATGTCTCAGAAATATCTGAATCCCTGATAGAAGGAAAATTCTTTACCGATGGAAAGAAAAATGAAATCATCATCAGTCAAGAAATAGCTGAAAAACTAAAGCTGAAACTAAGAAAAAAATTAGTCTTGCAATTTCAAGACTTGAATAAAGATATCGTCTCTGCATCCTTCAGAGTAGCGGGAATATTCAAGACTGGCAACAACATTACAGACCTGTCTATGCTGATGGTAAATAGCAAAGACTTGAACAGGCTTTTAGGAGATGTTACTATCTTCCACGAAGTGGCGATACTGCTAGATGACCCTGCCAAGCAACTCCTAACTACCCAAGACTTGATATCAAAAGCAAACCCAAACACACTCGTAGAAAACTACCGCCAGATCTCTCCTGAGGTTCAACTATACGAATCACAGATATACATTTCTGTTTCTATCTTGATGTTCATATTCATGCTTGCGCTGATCTTTGGTATTATCAATACGATGCTAATGGCAGTACTTGAGCGATCTCGAGAATTAGGAATGTTGATGGCAATAGGTATGAATAAGCTGAGGGTATTTATCATGATAGTGCTGGAGACTATTATGCTCGGAACTATCGGAGCTCCTTTAGGAATGGCTGCTGGATGGCTGACTGTAAAATATTTAAATAAAAGAGGTTTAGACTTTTCTGAATATTCCGAAGGGACAGAAGCATTCGGGATCAAGTCTTTTCTTAGGCCAGAGCTAGATGGAGAGATATACTTTATCTTGATGGTTGCTGTCTTTATCACTGCCCTACTAGCATCGATATACCCGGCTCTACGAGCTATCAAATTGAGACCGATAGAAGCAATTAGAAAAATTTAATTTATAAAGTGAATTCAATATCATGTCCATAATATCTGCAAGCAACATCAAGAAAGTCTATGACCCAGACAAGATAGCGGTACATGCGCTCAGAGGTATCGATCTCCAGATCAAGAAAGGGGAATTCACGGCTATCGTAGGTCCATCAGGGTCAGGCAAGACTACCCTGCTCAACATTATAGGCGGTTTAGATAGACCATCAGAAGGAAAGATACACATAGCGGATACCGACATCTCTACACTCTCTGACAATCAGTTAATAGATTTCAGAAAGGATAATATCGGCTTCGTATTCCAAGCTTACAATCTGATACCTGTCCTTACGGCCAAAGAGAATATAGAATTCGTAATGGTGCTCCAGAAGCGCTCTAAAGAAGAACGGGATGCACGAACCAAGGAACTCCTAGAAGCCGTAGGTCTCTCAGACAAGACCAATAAAACACCCAGTGAACTATCAGGGGGGCAACAACAAAGAGTAGCCGTAGCTAGAGCCCTAGCATCGAAACCCCGATTTATATTAGCTGATGAACCAACTGCTAATCTAGACTCAGAATCCACTGCAGGGCTTTTAGATATGATGGCACACCTCAACAGAGAAGAAGGTGTCACTTTCGTGTTTTCCACACATGACCAGCGCGTAATAGATAGGGCAAAACGAATCGTCACACTAGTAGATGGTAAAATAGAAAGCGATGAGACCAGATAGGTCATTTGCACAACTAGCAATTTATTTGCTCTGCTTCCTCTTCACTTCATTAACAATAACTATCAATGCTCAAGAGGCAGAAAAACCTAAAAAATATAGCATATCAGGTTATGTAAAATCCATGCATGGATTATTTCACCTGAGTGAACCATCACTAAACTTTGATACAACATTAATCGATGCCTTCGTCCATAATCGTATCAACTTCGAATGGTTTCCCAATGACAAGTTCACCTTCAAAGCGGAGATGCGTAATCGGCTATTCTATGGACAGCTAAACAACAGTTTTCTTTTTCCGGGATTCAAAGAAGGGCTCAAGACTGGTGGTAATGATGTACTGAACTTACAGGTGCTTAATATTGGAGAAGATATTATTCTTCACAGCATATTCGATAGGCTCTATGCAGACTACACTACTGGCAATTGGGAGATCCGACTAGGTAGACAGCGTATCAACTGGGGCATCAATACGGTGTGGAATCCTCATGACATCTTCAATGCTTATTCGTTCACAGACTTTGATTATGAGGAGCGGCCTGGTTCTGATGCACTTAGAATCAAGTACTATACAGGATTTGCGGGAAGCATAGAGTTAGCTATAAAGGCTTTCGAAAATAAAGATGAGATCGTAGCTGGATTCTTATGGAAGACTAATAAGAATAATTATGATTATCAGTTCCTCCTAGGCTGGGCTAATAATGATCTAGTATTGGGAGCAGGCTGGGCAGGCGCGATCAAGGAGGTAGGTTTCAAAGGAGAAGCGAGTTATTTTATCAATACCGATGGAATAGAAGAAAATGTATTTGCTGCTACATTAAGTTTTGATTATGCCTTTCCTAATGGCACTTTTATCGCTTCTGGTTTACTATATAATTATCAAGGAGGATCGTCATCTGGATCAGCTAATATCTTTTCTTTCGAATTATCCGCTCGTAATCTCTATCCGTTTGAGTGGTCTATTTTTAATGCCGTTAATTATTCTTTTACGCCTTTACTTTCTAGTGGGCTTTCTGTTATCTATTCGCCAGTTCAGCCTCACTTACTTTTTCTTAATCCTACAGTTACTTATTCTTTATCTCAGAATATTGATATTGATTTGATTGGGCAGTTGATATTTCAGAAGGGTAATGAGAAATATCGTAGTCCTACACAGGTGGTTTATTTGCGGGGGAAGTTTAGTTGGTGAGAAGTATAGTTGCAAGATACTAAGCTCTTAGTACAGGTTTATGAAATTCTAAATTATTAACATCCAATAAAGCGCTAGTCTAAGCTTAATTAATACATTTGCAGCCCAAAACCACTACCTAGCAAATGAGACTATTCTACCTGATAATTATATTAACTGTGAGTACAGACTTTGCATCAGCACAAGAAGACTCGGTAATAGTAGAAGAAGTAAGTATAACCGCTACTCGCATACCGATGGAGAGCTATAAGACAGGCCGTAGTGTAGAGATAATTACTGCGGAGCAAATTGCGAAACAGCCAGTAACATCAGTTGATGAGCTACTGAGAAATATCGTCGGGCTCAATATCAATAGTCGAAGTGGATTTGGAGTGCAGGCTGATATCGGAATCAGAGGAAGCACCTACTCACAAGTATTGGTACTGGTAGACAATGTCAGATTCAATGATCCTCTGACCGCTCACTTCAACAATAACATCCCGGTCGCCATGGCAGATATCGACCACATAGAAGTCATCAAAGGACCTGCAGGAGCATCTTATGGTAGTGATGCCGTAGGAGGGCTGATACATATCAAGACTAAAGCTTATACTGGCAATCAAGGCGAAAGACCGCTCAACTTACAGGCTAACTTGGGTACTGGTCAATACGGATACTTCGCTACTGATGTCGGCATCAATTACCACAATGAATTGCTATATATCGGCGCCTCGTTAAAAACCACATCAGCATCTGGCGAAACATTTGTAAACCCTAATTTCATCTCCAACACATCTGAAGTTGAAGAGTACAGTAACTTTTTTGATATACAGACTTACTCTGTTTCTATGGCAGTAAACCTGACTGATAATTTAAGGCTATATGCGCGTGGAGGATATGACAAGCGTGATTTTTCTGCTAAGTATTTTTATACCAATAGTGCTTTCGATGAGTCTACAGAGATTACTGATAATCACTGGGGGCTTTCGGCGCTTAGCTACCAGAAAGGAAAAAACAGTATTGAACTAAATTATGGCTATAAGGTGTCGGATGATTTCTTTTTATTCAATCCACTCTTCCCTCCTAATGACCATGAAATGAAGCAAACGGTCATTAACTTTAATCATAATTACACTATCAATGATAAGTCTAGATTTGCCTATGGAGCACAATATATCAAAAAGGGTATCGTGTCTACAGACCGAGGTAATCATGACGATGCTTCTAAAGGTATCTATGCGATCTTTGCTACGAGCCTAGCCAATGACCTGTACTTGAACACGAGTCTCAGACTAGAAAACGATGACAACTTTGGCACTGAATTACTGCCACAAATAAGTCTTAGCTATAGAACTAACAATTACATACTCCGGTCATCATTCGGTCGAGCAGTACGTGCCGCAGACTTTACAGAGCGATATGTTTCTTTCAATATACAAGACCTATCTCCAGGCAGAAACATAGGCAACCCTGATCTTGTGGCGGAGAAATCAAATTCTATAGACATAGGTATTGATATATTTTCAGGTTACCAAACTACTTTTTCGGCAACTGCATTTCTTCGAAGCTCGACTAATCTAATTGACTTCTCATCGAGAAACGCAAATGAGATCAACAATATCCAAACTCTAATTGCTGGAGAAAATTATTTCTATGCTGATAATGTATCTGAGAGTAGAGTCGCAGGTGTAGAACTCTCTGCCAAGAAGGTATTCCCATTTGGCCAAAACAACTTGACGGCAAACCTGGGCTATACTTACCTCAATTCATCAGCTGCTAACGGCACTCTATCAAGATATATATCGAACCACCCTACATCTAATTTCAATATTATAATTGATCTAGATCTAGGCGTATTTAATCTAAGTTCAACATCTAACTACATAGTGCGTCAAGAAGAAAGTAATGAATCGATAGGAGCCAGAATCCCAGAGAATTATTTTGTTACTAATCTCAAAGCTTCTTATGCTATGTCTCCAAGTTTTAAGTTCTATGTCATGGCCCTAAATGCAAGTAATACAAAGTACGAAGAGATACTAGGGGCTAGAATGCCAGGACGCTGGGTCTCTATTGGTGCTCAGTTTACATTGGACCCTACAGACTGCAATTGCGATTAGAACTGCACTTTATTTCAAATCAGGGCTCATATATCAATCATATTTTTAACATGAAATGATTCCTTATTCTTGTACTTTTACGGCATAGAGGACTACAAAGCTTAGATCATGAATATAGTTATAGCTGGTGCAGGAGATGTAGGATTTCATTTGGCAGAATTACTGGTAGATGAGAATCAAAACATCACACTCATCGATGAGGATGAAGAAGTACTAAGCTATGCTTCCGAACATCTAGATGTCAGAACGGTACTCGGGGACAGCTCTTCTCATGAAGTATTAGAACAGGCTAATGCAAAATCTGCAGACCTATTCATAGCAGTGGCTACTGCCCATGCTACTAATATCCTCGCCTGCCTGATCGCAAAGAAACTAGGCGCTAAAAAAACGCTAGCCCGTACAAATAATAAGGAGTATCTAAAAAAGATACCAAGAGAACATTTTTCGTCCCTTGGCGTAGATGAGTTATTCTCGCCAGGTAAATTAGCAGTTGAAGAAATCGGCAGACTTCTCAAAAGAGTATCTACTACTGATTTTATTGATTTTGAAAATGGTAAGGTCTCTGTATTAGGATTTACAGCAGATGATAGCTCTAAGCTTGTCGGAAAACAGTTCAAAGAACTCACCGATGAAGCTACTGACTATCACATCAAGGTAGTCTGTGTACTTAGAAATGATGAGACTATTCTGGTCAAGCCGGAACAAAAGATCAATGCTGGAGATCATATCTATTTAGCAACGGATACCGATGGCCTAAGCATTCTCAATGCACATATAGGGAAGTCACTTAGAAATGTAAGTAGGGTCATGATAATCGGTGACTCTAAACTAGCACTCGAGACCGCCTGTGCGCTGGAAGAAACCTATGAAGTAAAGGTGATCATGAAGTCTGAACGATCGTGTAAGAACTTCCTCAAACATCTCAACAGCACACTAGTCATCAAAGCCGACCCAAACAATAGTGGATTACTAAAAGAAGAAGGGCTTGAATTCATGGATGCCTTCATCGCACTGACCCCTAACTCAGAGACTAATATCCTAGCAAGTCTAAATGCAGAAAAAGCAGGGGTCTACAAAACGATAGCCTTAGTGGATAATGTAGCTTACACTCACATATCTCAGAGTATCGGTATCGACACCATCATCAATAAAAAACTACTGGCCGCTAACGAAATATTTAGGCATGTCCGTAAAGGAAAGGTCGAAGCCATAGCATCTTTCCATGGTGTAGCTGGCAAGGTCATCGAATACCAGATCAGCTCTGCAAGCACTCTTGTCAACAGATCGATCTGCGATATCGATATGCATGGTCAAGCAGTCATTGCTGGAGTAGTCAGAAATGACAAAGGCATCATCCCTAAATCTGATTTTGTATTTGAGATCTCCGACCATGTGATCGTATTTGCACTACCTGGAGAATTAGAATCATTAGAAAATATTTTTAAATAATTGGGAATTAACTTCAAGATCGTCGCTAAGACGGTAGGTATTATTCTGGTCTTTGTTGGAATATTTAATTGTATTCCGATCATGTATTCCTTGTATTACAATGATGGTAATTTCCTAAGCTTCTTATTTTCCACCTTACTATGCTTACTCGTCGGTGGTCCACTTACTTTGCTTAAGACCGTAGATCGTCATCTCAAAAAAAGAGAGGGCTATCTTATTGTTGCATTAGGATGGTTAGGGCTTTGCTTGTTTGGTTCACTACCCTATTTGTTTTCTGATATCAATATAAATTTTGCAAACGCTTTCTTTGAGAGTGCCAGCGGATTCACTACTACCGGTGCTACTATTTTTGATGATATCGAATCACTTCCAGAGAGTATCTTGATATGGAGAAGCTTGAGTCAGTGGGTCGGCGCTATGGGTATTATCGTATTTACAGTAGCCATTTTCCCTATTCTTGGTATTGGCGGTGTAGAGTTATTTACGGCTGAGACGCCAGGTCCTTCTAATCAAAAACTACATCCTCGGATAGCAGGTGTCGCTAAAAGATTGTGGCTCATTTATGTAGGTTTAACAACCTTATGTTTTTTACTACTGACCTATGTGGGTGGTATGACCCCCTTCGACTCTATCAATCATACATTTACGACCATGGCTACTGGAGGCTATTCTACCAAGGATGCAAGTATAGGTTATTATAACAGCCCTGTGATCGAGTACATTATCATGGTCTTCATTTTTATAAGTGGGACTAATTATACGATCTTATATTACTTATTTAAGGGTCGATGGAAAAATGCCTGGGCTAGTGAAGAATTTAGATTTTACCTAAAGTTGATTCCACTCATTTTTGTACTAGGGTCTACTTATTTGTATTTCACATCCGAGTATGGAATCGAAGAATCGTTTAGATATTTTTCTTTCAATGCGTTATCAATTATTACGACTACAGGATATGTGACTGCTGATTATACCAGCTGGGGACCCGGATTCGTCATCATCTTTTTGTGTCTTATATTCATGGGTGCATGCGCAGGTTCTACGAGTGGTGCTATCAAGATGATCCGGCATTTAGTGTTTATTAAGAATGGATTGTTAGAGTTCAAGAGGATACTCCACCCTCGAGCAATTATCAGATTAAAACTTGACGGGAATATCGTAAAGGGAGGCGTCATGATGAAGATCTTGGTTTTCTTACTGCTGTATATCATACTTTTCTTATTTGGCACTTTTGTCATGGCTACACAGACACAAGGACTTGACGAGCCATTCATCACAGCGATGGGTGCAGCAGCTGCCTGCCTGAGCAACGTAGGACCAGCAATAGGCGATGTAGGTCCGGTGGATACTTACGCAAAGCTCAATGACTTCTCCAAGATCTTCCTTTCTATATTCATGATCATTGGTAGGCTAGAATTGTTTACGATTCTCATCCTATTCACTACTTACTTTTGGAAGAATAATTAATCACAAATCATCTCACTATCTATAGTAACGTTCAGTTAGTCATATTCACGATGTATACCATTTCTATATAAAGTTGAAGAAGTACTTCTGAAAGAGAAATATTTAGAATCAAAGCGATTAATATTTATAGTATAAGTTAAGTCTAGTATTTTTACTTTAGAAATAAAAAAAATCTCATGTCCGAACATTTCAGAACTCTTAAAATATCCAATCCAAGATTCGAATTTGATGGGTTAAGAATGGTAACAGTAAAAAGTCAAAACCTTGGACGGAGAGGAAATGTAGCCCTCTACATACCTAAAGAAATTGAATATCCGAATAGCTTGCCTGTCTACATCTTGCTGCATGGAGTCTATGGTAGTGCCTGGTCTTGGGCGCTACAAGCAGGGGCGCATAGAACCGTAGAGCGTATGATCAAAGCCGACCAGATAAAGCCATGTATCTTAGCAATGCCATCTGATGGGCTGTGGGGAGATGGGAGCGGCTATGTAGCGCATGAGTACACATCTTACGAAAAATGGATCGTCGAAGATGTCCCCGCAATAGTCAAGGAAGTACTACCTGATACAGTCAAAATAGGCTCCTACTCTATCGGGGGACTTTCGATGGGAGGTTACGGAGCACTTCTTCTAGGTGCTAAGTATCCCGAATTTTTTAAATCAATCTCAGCTCACTCTGCCATTACTAAGTGGTCAGAGCTACAGCCATTTGTAGAAGAGAATATCTATATGATCAATAACCCAGACGGGCACCAAGATATTATAGATGTAATGCTTAAGCAGAATGGGAAGTTGCCAAGGCTTAGATTTGACTGCGGTCTTGATGATGGGCTATTAGAGCCTAACAGAGCACTACACAAAAGCCTACTTGAAGCCAATATTCAGCACTCTTATGAAGAATTTAATGGTGGTCATGAATGGCCTTACTGGGAACAACATCTTGAGGATACACTTCTATTCTTTGATAGTAATCATAACACCTAGGCCTACTTTTTACTAAATCATTATTTGATTCTACAAAATAATATTATTGAATTTGATATTTTTAGGTGCACATAACAAATACTGGTTGGTGCACTAACAAAAACGACATGGAAGTACTAGCAACGATAAAAAGTAGATACGAAGCACTAAAAGCTGAAGGGCTTAAAATAGACATGACCAGGGGTAAACCAAGCTCACAACAATTGGATCTCAGTCTGCCTATGCTTGACCTTGTTGGGTCAGATGATTATCTAGCTGAAGATGGTACAGATTGCAGAAACTATGGCGGACTAGACGGACTACCAGAGGCTAAAAAATTATTTGCAAAATTTTTAGAAGTGTCAGCTTCTGAGATCATCATCGGAGGTAATAGTAGTCTAGCGCTCATGCATGACACCGTACTCAGAGCACTTTTGCATGGCGTGCAAGACCACACACCATGGCTCCTTGAAAATCCAAAATTCATCTGTCCTTCTCCTGGTTATGATAGGCACTTCAAAGTATGTGAGCACCACAAGATCGATATGATCACTGTGGATAATCGACCTGATGGTCCAGACATGGATGCGGTAGAGAAGCTTGTCGCAGAGGACGATAGAATCAAAGGTATATGGATCGTACCAAAGTATGGTAATCCCACTGGTAGTGTATGCTCTGAAGAAGTGATCAGGAGACTAGCAACTATGAAAACTGCAGCTCCGGACTTCAGAATATTTTGGGATAATGCTTATGTAGTCCATCATATAGATGATAGCTCTCAAGAATTAACAGATATACTGGCCGTATGTAAGGAAGCAGGAAATCCAGATAGAGTATTCATCTATGGGTCTACTTCTAAAATAACCTTCGCAGGTGCAGGTATCGCTATGATGGCTGGTAGTGAGGCTAATATGGACTGGGTCAGAGAGCATATGGGCAAACAAACAATTGGCCCTGACAAATTAAATCAACTAAGACATTTACGATTTTTCCCTACCATAGAGGCAATCTATGCACACATGGAAAAACACGCTGAAATACTCAGACCAAAGTTCAATGCAGTATTAGAGATATTGCAGAATGAACTAGGAGGTAAAAATATTGCAGAATGGACCAACCCCAAAGGTGGCTATTTCATCAGTCTGAATACTAATCCTGGAAAAGCCAAAAGAGTAGTTGCTCTCGCAGCTGAGGCTGGCGTAAAACTTACTGGAGCTGGAGCTGCTTTTCCATACGGGAACGATCCTGAGGATAAAAATATAAGGATCGCTCCTTCTCTTCCACCTATTGATGACCTCAAGAAAGCTACTGAGTTATTAGCAGTTTGTATTCAGATGGCAGATGTTGAGTAGCTTTCAACTTAACAATTAACAATTAACACTTAAAGGGCTCAGAGCCCTTTAAGTGTTTTCACAATTTAAGTATTAAGTCCTTTCTCTCTTTACACTATATTCGTTAACAGCATCGGATATTTCATAGCCAAGCCTTAACCCTTCTGCACAGTCCATTTCCATATGTACACCTAGAGGCAATCTAGAATAGCCATTCTCTTCAGCCATCGCTTCAAAACTATCAAACCCTCTGGGGCTACCTCTAAACTCTGTTCTGCCTGCATGGGACCTATCTGTGAAGTCGATCTCGTTGCCAAAGAAATTGATAAAAACGCCTCCAGCTGCTGATGCAAATGTAGAGTGCCCAGAAGGGTATGCAGGAAAAGAAGGATTAGTCCATGGAATCAATCTATATAGATTAGATTGATAATTAGGATCAAGAAAATTTTGTATAAACACACTTGGTCTCATCACCATGTGCTCATACTTATCATCCCATGAAGACACAGCAGCATCATTAAGTGCGAATCCGATCTTCAATAATAGATGCAATGATTCTTCGATCCTTAGATTATTTCTTGCGATTAGTTGCTTTGCTATAGATACCTGTCTTGCTGGCGGGCTAAACATAAGTCCCTCGACATCATCACTCCAAAATTCTGCTATCCAAAGTTCTTCTCCATCTGCTGCTTTAGCTTCATCATTTGCTACCTGTACCTCCTTCATCTGCACATAGTAAGCACTCTGAGGATCAGTACTGTAAGCTATAGGAGGGAGACTAGAGGTTTGTTCTGGACTGATAACAAAAGTCCTTACACTTCCCCAGTAAGGGAATAAAGCTCTTTCTGGCTCAGCTGAAAAAGTCCAATACCCTTCACCTGTAGGCGGTACATAAGTCGTTGGTTGTGGATCATAGATCTGACCTTCCGCTATTTCATCAGTTTGGCTATAGGCAATTATCGATTTGGCTACTTTTGCTCCCCACTGCTTAGAGTTCTCTATTACTTGGTCACTTACATTATTACTTAGTGTATTATTAAATTCACTTTCAAGAGCCTCTATCTGAGTCGTAAAACGTGCTGGCACATTCAACATGAAGTGCTGATAAACGTCAGCATAACAAGCGTTAAGCGCAATACGATAATTTACTTGTCCTTTATCATTATTCTCTATTCGAAACCCTGGCAGGTTACGCGAATTAGACATATAGCCATTCATGCTTGGCAGCATGGTCTCATACCCTGCTAAGTGGATGTAGGCCAGTGCTCTAGCTGTAGAGGTGGGCCTCATACCATAAGCATAGCGATCTATCTCCAAGTATAGATCTAGCCATTGAGTGATCAGCTGTTGTGCAACTGTAGCGCCGTTATCAGGTTTATTGGGGTTATCCCTAGTGTCATCATTACTAGGCCTATCTCTAGTACCATTGTCGCCTCCTTGGATTCTAAGGTCTTCTGTAATGAGTATTTCAGTACTGACATCCTCTTCTTCAGAGCATGACTGTAGTCCAAACAAAAATATACTCAACAATAAAATAAAATTAAATTTGCTGTAATTCATTCTTCTTTTCTAATGATTAAAATGTTTTCATCTACCAATATTTTGATAACCAAGAAGCTTACGTTTTACATTTAGTTATGCTCCCATGCAGATATAAGAGCATCATGCGAGTCTTGTACTCATTTCTTATAAATTAAAATTATATATATGTAGTTAACGGATCTTTCTCATACTCAAAAACTGAAGTACGATACTTTTGAAAGAAGTCCTAATTAGATATAGGATCAAGAATGATAATGAGTATTAACATCCATTGAGAAATAAATATAACGTAAAGGAATACAATATGAATCTTACCTATAAGCAGCTAAACCCAAGGTAGTAAGACAAGAATGTAATAACGATCAGAACTAACTATTTAACTGAGATTCTAAACTTGCTTTAGCCTCCTGGAGTAATGGAATCTTGACTCTGACCTTCGTCGAAAAGTTTGAGTATTCTGAACTGATCTTTTCGAAATCTACTTTATCTGAGCCGTACTTCTCTAGTCTTGATACTTGGTCATACATTTCATGGTCAAAGATCTTTAGCGCTGATTTTAACTTGTGGGCAGTTTGAAAGACATTGTTATGGTCCTTATCGGTAACGGACTTTTCTAGCTCGACTACATCTGTTTCAAACTGTGATAAGAATATCGAAAGAAGCTTTAGATGTACATTAGGCTTTGTAGATATCTTGTTTAATGTTGCTTGCAGATTATTTTTATCATTACCGACCATTCCAATTATAAGTCTAAAGAGAATCTCTGTTTACAAATCGGGGCTGTCGTTAGTAAGACACTAGTGAAAACTAAGACCCTTAGTTAGATTGATCAGAATTATGTAAACCACTGCGAAATCTACTCATTTATAAGATAATTTCTTTAAATCAACCATCCCTATCGTAAGATACAAAGTGGTCCAATCATCATATTTTAGCTTAAAGGACAAAAAACAAAACCCTTGATCGGATATCATATTCAAGAAAATAAAAGTTGTAACAGGACCCGATAGAAACACGAAAATTATTTAAGAACTAATATTTCATAAGAAGATCTAATAGTTTACGATCAAGCTTATGGCCATCCCAATCTTCATAAGAAACATCTTCTCTTCCCGAATCTATCAATCCAAATGAGCCTCTAAACTCCCAAAGCGAATACCCAATGTCCTGAGCAGTCAGTACATTCAAGACATCCTCAAACCACGCCAGGAATACATCATGAGGTGTTTTATTCCAGCATCCACATTCACCGCAATGTACTCCTACCCCTCTATTCTTCGCAGCTATCCATGGCTCATACATCTCCTCTATTAATCGCCTAGAAAGATATTTATCGCCCACTTGCCCTGGCCATTTTGGGAGGGGCAAATTCTCTGTGTCTTTATAAACCCAAGGAGCTTTATAATGAGATATCTCCACTGGCCCATATCCTCTGCAACTCTGACCTACATCTAGATGCTCTATCTCAGTAATTACCTCACCACCTATATTATTACCATCCGCGATGATCAAGTGGTCGGGATTTTGATCTCTGATGACTTTGTAAGCTTCAGTCACTAGCTTCCTATATGCCCCACCTGGCACTGCAGATCGCTCTGAGTGTTGATCATTCATATCTGCTCTCAAGCAAGGTTCATTTAGAAGATCAAAACTTATCAGGTCTCTTGATACATTTTTATACTTCTTAGCCCAATACTTCCAGTGAAAGCAAAAGTCCTCAAGTGCCTGTTTGCTATACCAAAGATTATACGGTTCCTCAAATCCCGCATTGACACAAAATCCCGGAGCTCTGTGTAAGTTGAGACTTACATGGAGACCATAATTATGTGCATTTTCAACCAACTTTTCTATTTTATTGACCTGCTTCTTATCTATCTTTCTTACTCTCCTAATTGATATAGGTTTACTCCTATCAAATTTCAGATAAGATGGGTAAGCCATGGGTAGCCGGACAAAATCAAAGCCCCATTCCTTCATCCATTTAAAATATTTTTCTTGGGTCTGCGGTCGTGCCCGTCTAGGATCTGAATCAAAAAAGTCTAGCAAGTTAAAACCCCTCCATCTTGGGAGCTTATTGGGTGTATTCAATAAGCTGCTTTTTAATAATGGAGAATTAACAAGACTGCCACCTACAAGTGTTGTACTTGTTTTAATAAAATCTCTTCTCTCCATATTCTTCTAGCTATTTATATTTTTGAAATAATATATTTTCTCTGATAAAAGATAATTATTATTGTCTTTTAAGTTGGATAAATAATTGAAAAAACATGGAAAGAAAAATACATGAAGATTTTATACATTTTCTAAAGCTCAAAGACCAAGAATTAATACAACTCTATACAAGTCTTCGCAACATGGTGATCAGCTTATACCCTGACTGCAATGAACTGCTGTATCAGACTCATGCGTTGACATCAGTGTACTCTATTACGGATCGACTGTCAGATGCTTTTTGCCATATCCCGGTCTATAGCCATCATTTGAATCTTGGGTTTAATAAAGGAACGCTATTAGACGATCCTGATAATTTATTGATTGGAAGTGGAAAACTTATCAGACATATACCTATCAAGGAAGAAAGTGATTTTAAAAATAAAAAAGTAAAAGCCTTGATCAATACTGCCATCCATTTTTCAAAAGAGGATATGGACAACAAGCCTATGAAGACTAGTCAGATTATTTCTAAGATCAAAATAAACAAATAGGTAGGAATCAAGTAAGTCTTTTATTACCGACTTCTCTTCCAAAACTCCCAGATAACTATCCCCGCGCAAACAGAAATATTTAGCGAATGCTTGGTGCCATATTGTGGTAATTCTACAGACGCATCAAGCAGTGGTAACAAGTCTGCAGAAACACCATTGACCTCATTTCCAAATACCAATGCGTATTTTCGATCTGATGAAATTTCGAAATTATTCAATTCCACAGACTCATCGGTTTGTTCTATTCCAACAATCTGGTAATTATTTTCACTCAATTGCAAAATGCAATCTTTGACATTTTCAAGGTACTCCCACTCGACAGACTCCGTCGCACCGATCGCTGACTTGGTGATTTCTTTGTGAGGGGGTTGTGCCGTAATTCCACACAGATATATTTTCTCTATCAGATAGGCATCACTGGTGCGAAAAACCGAACCTACATTAAGTGCCGATCTGATATTATCTAAAACGATTACTACTGAGATCTTAGGCTTCGACCTATAGTCCTCTACCTTATCTCTATTTAGTTCAGTAAGTTTTAATTTTCTCATTTCCTCTCGTATAGTATCATGACAATATTACCTTTTTCTTTTTTGAAGATCGGCTTCCATAGATTATCCATCTCAAAAAGATGTTCACCTTGAAATTCGTTCATCACATTGGAGTATAGTATGTACTGATCATTATCTAGATTGAATGGTTTAAATACACTTTCATTCTCATTCAAATAAATATCAGAAATCCGATTGTTAGCGGGGAATGAGGATCCTACCTCGTCGAGCAGAATATCGCTATTGTCCATATAGCTTAGGGCATCATCAAATAGACTGTAGTACGGTATATGATTCAAGGTACTATCCCAACCTTGCGCAATCCCTTCAGGGTAGGTCCAAAAATTACCACTCACGAGAACTAGACCAGCGGATAAGACAAAGTAATGTTTGAATCTGATAGTCGACTTGTAGATCAACTCTAAAAAAGCGACCGTAGCCACAATTAGTATCACAAGGAAGTAGCGATGATTTAGCAAACCCGCTTTAGGGATAATGACAACAGCTAACGCGATGACAAGCATCAAAAGCAACAGCATTATCTTGCTATCCCTCATCCTCCCTTTTGCTATGAGCGCTAGCAAACCTATCCAGATGACAATGTTACCATAGTCGATCATTCTCCAAGCAAATACTATTGTATTCCTCAATAACATTTTTATAGAATCTACCGACTCAAAGCTAGCAGACCATGGAGATGCCTCATGATATCCGATCCATCCTTTGGATAGGTAATGAACTAGCTGATATAGCATGGCGAGTATTATTCCTGGTAAGATATATTTGACCAGACCTATCTTAGTTGTATTACCAGTGAAAATATCAGTGATCAATATCCATGCTCCTAATACAAAGACAATCATGAATCCTCTCTGGCTTATAAGGCTTAGACCTATAGCACCAACCAATAACTGCCACTTGCTATGTCTCAAATATGCATGTAAACAAACCACGAAAAAAGCCAAAAGAACAATATCCGGACTGACCAAGACAGACTGCCCAAGAAAAAAAGGATTACACAACAGTAAGAACAAAAAATACCAACTGAAATTTTGATCAGTAAGAAATATACCTATGCGGTACAAGTAGTAAATGATGGTAACTAGAAAAGGAAACATCGCAAAATGGCTTACCCACAATGACTTGCCAAGCAATGACCACATAACAGCTAGATACATACCAAAGACCGGAAAGTGACCGCTATCAAGATAGTCGGGTAATAGCAAGTGCTTAAATCGATTTGAATAAAACCAATTAGCATGCTCAGACCCTAGTTGTATCGTATCCCAGAAAAATGGAAGACTAGCTGAAAATAGCGTGATCAAAACCGATATAAGAACTCCAAAAACTAAAACTCCATACTTTTTTAAAAAAGCCAACCCTTTAGTTTAAGGAGGTAGCTTCCTTTTGCTTGACTGCATTCTTCATGGCCGCCTTTACAAATGAAACGAAGAGAGGATGCGCATCCTCTGCCCTACTCTTAAGCTCAGGATGATATTGGACGCCCAAGAAAAACGAATGGTTCAATAGCTCAACTATCTCTACCAATCCACTTTCTGGATTCACGCCAGTCGCGATGAGTCCTTCGGTTTCCATCTGTTCTAGATAGTCATTGTTAAACTCGTATCGGTGTCTATGACGCTCTTTTATTTTTGATTTTCCATAGGCTTTCTTAGCTAGTGACTTGGAGGCTATCTTACAAGTATAAGCCCCTAGTCGCATCGTACCGCCTTTTTTACTTATGCGCTTTTGCTCGGGCATCAGGTCTATCACTGGGTGGATAGTTTGTGGATCTACTTCTGTCGAAGCAGCTTTCCTTATTCCGACTACATTTCTAAAAAACTCTACCACCGCACACTGCATTCCAAGACATATCCCAAAGAATGGAATATTATTTTCTCTTAGATATTTTATAGCATTGATCTTACCTTCTATCCCTCTCTCGCCAAAACCTGGAGCAACCAATACTCCATTCAAATTTTTGAAGATCTTATCCAAGTTATCCTTCTTCTCTAATTTTTGAGAATGTATGGAGACTACCTCCACTTCACATTCAGTGACGGCACTTGCATGAGTAAATGACTCGTGAATAGACTTGTAAGCATCCTGCAATTCTACATACTTACCTACTAGACCGATCCTTATTTTTTGTTTTGGATTTTTAAGTTTGAAGAGAAACTCCTTCCATTTCTTGAGATCTAGCTTGTGAGGGGCAGTTAACTTTAGCTTTTTGAGCACTATCGTGTCGAGCTTTTCTTCAGCCATATAGAGTGGTACATCATAGATAGTATCAGCGTCTATAGCTTCTATCACAGATTCATATTCTACGTTGCAGAATAGGGATAACTTCTTTCTTATTTCTTTACTCAGCGGACGCTCTGTCCTACAGACCAATATATCTGGCTGTATCCCAGTCTCTTGTAATTCTTTAACTGAGTGTTGTGTAGGCTTGGTCTTCAGCTCTTTAGCTGCACTTAGGTAAGGAATGAGTGTAAGGTGTATGCATAGGCAATTCTTCTTTTTGAGGTCCATCCGAAGCTGTCTGATCGCCTCTAGATACGGCAGCGACTCAATATCCCCTACCGTACCACCTATCTCGGTGATGATCACATCATACTTCTTTTTACTCTCCAGCGCTCTTATCCTTCGCTTTATCTCGTCCGTGATATGAGGGATGATCTGTACCGTTTTGCCGAGATAATCTCCTTTTCTTTCTTTGTTTATCACGGATTGGTAGATAGCACCTGTCGTGACGTTGTTTTCTTGTGAAGTAGAAATATTAAGAAATCGCTCGTAGTGTCCTAGATCTAGATCTGTCTCTGCACCATCATCCGTCACATAACATTCTCCATGCTCGTATGGGTTTAGCGTACCAGGATCTACATTGATGTATGGGTCAAACTTTTGAATGGTGACTTCTAAGCCCCTGGATTGCAATAGTTTAGCGAGAGAAGCTGCTATTATTCCTTTACCTAAAGAAGAGGTAACTCCGCCCGTAACGAAAATAAATTTACTCATTGTTCTAATTTATCATTACGGAATATAAAATTACTAAAAGCATTCTTAAGATACCATTGTACACGACACTACTTTAGGATTATATTTTACTATTTATAAAAATCACGAATACTGACATGATTTTTGTTTGTAAAATAGGTGATTACCCTAATTGAGTCGTCTAGTAACTGTATATAATTTTGAGCATTAATCCCACTCCCATGAAAGTACCATTCGCTATTAAATTGACCTTCCTTATTGTAATGCCCCTCAGCACTATAAAAATGCTGATAGAGTCACTCCGTAAAGATAATCTTAGAGCAAGCTAGCAGCAACCTCCTCCATCATAGAAATAGGTCGACTCTGATAAATGGATATCGTCCCTACCGAGACTTAGAAGTGCCGCACCAGTTTTATCACATACTGCTATTGGCTGATTCTGCAGCAGGTTATGCCCTTTGCCATCATCGAAATTATCCTCATCGCCATAGTAGATCGCTGTCTTACCAGTAAATATACATGGTCCATCCTCTGGCATAGGGTCTTTGATAGCGCAAACCTCTACGCTCTCGATGAAGATATTCTCATTGATGTCATAGTGATTAGGAGATAGTATTCTGTATGGCCTCTTTGCCCTGATCTCTACAGTACCGAAACCGGCATCTGTGATGAGCTTGATATAATCCTTTAGTGGCAAAGACCCACTCAGGCATAGCGCCCTTAGCTTCTCATCATCACGCAAGTTCTCAGGCATCTCCTGCTCACAAGTAGGGTCAGAGAGGACCAGCCTACCATGTGGTTTTAAGACTCGATACATCTCGTCTAGAGCCTTCTTAAGATCGTCTATTTTGAAAATATTGAATAGGCAATTCTGGGCAGCAACATCAATACTGCTATCTGCTACTGGCAGCGAAAGAGCATCCCCTTTCTTAAGGTCTACATACTCTGCCTTGAACCAAGGGTTCTTCTGTTCTGCTTCCTTAAAATTCTTAGCCGATGCCATAAGCATCTCATCAACCACATCTACCCCTATCACACCATGCTTCTGTCTAGAGAAATATGCAAACTGCAATAACTCCATACCTCCACCCACTCCGACGTATAAGATCTTTGGATCATTGACCAAGTCCCGAGGATTCACCGTACTGCCACAGCCATAGTTCATCTCCAACATGATAGAAGGTATATCAAGTCCTGGCAATTGCCATATAGGCGTAGTAGTACAGCAAAGGCCTACATCGGGCGTAAGAGCTGCTTCTTTATAAACATCATGAGTGGTATCCAAATAAGACATGTTTCTACGATTTTGATGCAATGTAAATAATCGTCTTAGTTAATAGTGTTAGTCGTGAGACATATTTATTTATTGCAATCTTTATTTCATAAGGAGAATCTTACGCTTAGCCTCTTAAAAATCACCCTAAATTAACAGACAAACAAGTGACAAACGTCAATTAAAAAAAACTTTCAGAATGTTTTAAATATACTTTTAGCCCAATGAAGCTGCGAATTATTAATCGATGTCAATTGACATCCTAATTCGTATAAAATGAAATCTGGATTTAAATTTTTATTCTTAGTAGCCATTCTATTTAGTGCTTGCTATGAAAATGAGGTGTATGTCTCTGAGCTAGAAGTTGAGGAAGATGTAGAACTAGCACAGGAGCTAACAATTGAACAACAGGCTGCTCAAGACGGTATTATAATGTCAAATCTTTTGGCAGATATGATGAAAGCTATTACGCTTTCTTCTGAGGTTAACTTTGACTCTGGAGAGAGAATCGCTCAGACAAGAAGTTCTTGCCCGAGCACTTTTTTAATATCCGATGGAGTTTATCCTGATACGTTTTTTGTGGATTTTGATGATTGTGACCCTTCTGCTGTATTCGATCAAAGATATTCTGGTTCAATATTATTCATACTCAATGGTGAATTAGATGACCCAAATGCTTGTCCATTGATATCAATAAAAAACTCACCTGTTAACCCATCCTTTACAGTGGTTCCTGATGCTACAGATTTTAGGACTCGTTCTAACGTTAGTATCCTAAATGATGTAGATCTTTGTTTAGCTAGCAATGAAGGTGGTAGACTAAAATACAATTATACATTAGATGGCGAAATAGTTCTTGAGCAAAACAGCTCAAATACAACTACTTACCCAGATGGCATGCAAGGCTGTATCACATTAAAAAGCAACAATAAAGATGATTTGACAAAGCCTGCTACGCTAATAGATAATACCTATTGTGTATCTGCAAAACCAACAATAATAGAATGTAAAAATTCTAGAGGTGAAGTAGAACGTATATGTATATCCACTAATCCTGAAGGAATAAGCTACAACCTAAGATGTGGATGTCCTCAGACTGGTAAGCTATATATCAACTCACCAGCAAATGGTGCATGTGAAAATATACAAAGCACTTCTGCATTCTGGGATTACAGCTTCGTACAGAACCCTGGTAACAGCAGTTGCGAAAATAGTGCACTAGACCCTAACAACATTGCACAAAGAATCCCTTGCGGACAATCATTCTAAAAGAGTAAAAAATACTGTAAACTATCCAGACCCTATTTGCACTTTGCATTTAGGGTCTTTTTATTTTATTCCTTTATAACCCTAGTCTAATATTTTGACTCGGATATCCTTGTAATGTACTTCGCTCTTAGGATCATGAGCTTGAATGGCGATAGTGCCTGCTTTTATACTTCGGCTTTCATTAGTCCAGTTATCTGGTTGTGTCCATCTGACTTGTATTTCTCCATTGACTTTGATCGTGATGGTTTGTTCTACTACTCTGATCTCATAATCAAACCATTCATTATCTATCGATGGTGCTCGGTCTGAGTATAGATTTACTTCTCCATCCTTTTTTTGAAAGATCCTAGTCGGTATATCTACTTTTTCTGGAGACCATATATTCATAATATTATAAAGACTGCCAGTCTTCTTAGGATCTGTGTGCGTAGAATTTACTTGACACTCGAATCCCGATTGAGGCCATCCATTCTTTTGGTATTGTGTCATTATATATACACCAGAATTAGAACCAGGCATAGTCTTAATTCGCAATTTGAGTTCGAAGTTCTCGAAATTTGCATTACCTACTTTGCCAGTATAAAAAAGATGAGATCTTCCTCCTACCGTTTTTAGCATTCCATCTTCGACGATAAAAGACTCAGGATTATCTTCATTGATCGTCCATCCATTTAAGGTCTTACCATCGAATAGACTTACGAAATCATTTTGAGCATTACCCAATTGAACTACCGAAAACAACAGTCCAACAATTACTATTTTAAAATACATCTTCATAACAATAGACTTAGATAAAGATTCTAAAATACGAAACTGTCACAAAACTCCAGAAATCAAATGATTCAGCCTGATAACAGCATGAAATCAATTGATACAACAATAGTCAATAATATATTTTTCGCAATTGGAAAACCATACAGGTAAAATTTAGCACTTTAAAATTTGACCTAAAACTAGATGATCCCATCGCCTATTACAATAATTAAAAAAGGAGGTTCAACAATTGAACCTCCTAAAATATTCTAAACCATTTATTATTAGAAATCTACAAATTATAAAACTGCTCCCACCCTTTCCTCGGCGGCGCACCCTCTAGCATAAGATCTGCCAAAGGATTGTTTGTGATACGCTTAGTCTCTCTATCAAACATCAACTTTGTGTTAAGCCGTTGTGCTAACACCCCGAGGGCAAACACCTGACTCAGTGGCCCAGCCACCTCAAAAGGTGATCTGCTCTTCTCCTCCCCTTTACAGGCTTTGAGGAAATTCTCAAAGTGATTAGAAGGGCTATCCATCACATCTGGCAGACTAGATGCCATATCATTAGCAGCTTGTAATCCGACTATATCTAGCGTACTACCATGTGATCCACCTTTGAAAGTCAGGTCTTTACCATAGATTATCTTACCAGGATTAAGTTTCTTCTTTGCTATTTCTCCAGCGCTTGGTGGAGGAATATTAGGGTCTAGCTTGGACTCTCCGTAGTCTTTAGGCAGTGGTGGTTGATTATCTAGACCGTCATACCATTTCAATTCTACGGGCGGCATACTGCCGCGCTCTGGAAATTTAAATGATAAGGTCGTAGACATCGGAAAGAAGAATGGATTATGATCCTTAAGGTACTCAGGTGTCACCTCATACGGCAATCCTAGATCAAGGAACTCGTGTGCCGTATCCATCGTATGAGCACCCCAGTCACCGAGAGCTCCCATCCCGAAGTCATACCAGCATCTCCACTGCCCATGATGATAATCTTTATTGTAGTCACGATACTTAGCAGTTCCTAGCCACGTATCCCAATCCATCGTTGACGGTAAAGCTTCTCCTGCTGGAAAGCTCATCATTTTCGGATCCCACTTATGCCATCTTCTTGGATTATTCATGTGGGCAACTACCTTGGTCACATCCTTGATCACACCCGCATCTACCCATGCCTTAAACTGAAAGTAATTAGCCTCTGAGTGACCTTGGTTACCCATTTGTGTAACTACTCCATGTTTCTTGGCAGCCTGCGTCATCAGTTCTACTTCGTTAAAAGTCCTTGCCATGGGCTTCTCTACATAGATATGTTTACCATAGAACATCGCTAACATAGTGATGGGGAAATGAGAGAAATCTGGCGTCCCTACACTTACCGCTTCTATCTGATCACCCATCTTATCAAACATCTCTCTAAAGTCCTTAAAACGAGGGACATCCGGAAACATCTCCATGACCTCAAGGGTATGCTCTGCACCCATATCTACATCACATATTGCTACTATATTCGCTAAACCCGTTTTAAAAAGTTTCTTCGTGATCTCTCCTCCCCGATGCCCGATACCACAACATGCAAGGTTTACTTTCTCACTCGGTGGGATATGTCCCAATGACCCAAACACGGTCGATGGCACGATGGCAGCACTCGCAGCAGATACTAGTGCACTGGATTTTATAAACTTTCTTCTTTTCATGACTTGTCGATTAATTAATAAACCAGGTAATCTGTATAAAATTACTTAACCAATAATAAGCAATTTTTAGATTTTTATAGGTAGAAGTGAATTAAGAATAGGATTCATACTATTTGTATACTTGATATTTTATAATCCTTTCAATATCAAATCTTGAACTATCAAGTTATTGGCTTTGCTAAATACATGTTTAGAGTCCGACAGCAAAAGACTTGATTTAAGAGAGGGAAATAATCTAGTGGCTCGTTTGATCATCCGAGTACCAGGAAACATAATATCATCTGCAGCAGCAACTACGTTGATCGGTGTAGATATCGATCTTGCCTCCACCTTCCTAATAGTTGGCACTGGTGTGAAGTCCATTTCAAATTCCAAGAAAACTTTAGATAAAAATTTAATGGCAAACTCATCTCTTTCTGAGAATAGTACACTTAGAAATTGCTTTACATATTTTTCATCACGCGACTTCATATATCGTTTCATCGGTATGAAAATCTTCCACAAAGCCTTGAGCGGATTACCGTTAACTATATACGCGGGTGCAGATAGATAAACTTCCTTTACTTTTCGTTCGTCATGAATTAGTGTTTTTAGGATAATTAACCCTCCTAAAGAAAAGCCTGCCATAACCACATCCTCAACTCCAAGCCCATCTATCACTTCACTCATCCATTTGCCATAAGTATCATCCTTCATACTTAATTGCATTCCCTCGCTCTTGTTAGGCTGCCCTAATACATCTACTGCAAATACTTGAAAATCTTTGTGTAAATCAGGGTAAGTTTCTAATCCTATGGGAGCACATCCATTAGATCCGTGTACGATTATAAGTGGAGGATTAGAGGCATCACCGGTGACAATTATGTTTGTCCGACCATAGCTTGTTTCTATCTGTTGATATTCATGGTCAATTGCAAGACTTGCGAGCTTCGCATCGTACAACTTAAGTAGATCATCCTTTCCATCTTTTGTTCTAAATAGATTTTCCATACTTACAGTTTTACTAAAACAAAATGAAAATATTGAACACGTCAAAAATAACTCAACACAAAACCTAGCAAAGCCCCACCAAGAATTATCCAGAGTGTATTTATTCCTTTGAAATAAAAGTATACAAAGAAACTGATCGCGCAGATCACTGCAGTCTTCCAATCGACAATTATACTCTGTGCCATCTGCCAAGTGACGGTAAGCATCACCGCTACTGCAGCAACATTCACTGCTTGCAAGAAGTTGGTCAATAGTTGCGATTGCTTCATCTTAGCGATCAGCGGATTGAGCAGCCATACGAATAAGAAAGAAGGGAGGAAAATCCCAAGAGTTGCCAAGCAAGCACCAGACACCCCACCAAGCTTATAACCAATAAAAGTAGCAGTAGACAAGACTGGACCGGGAGTCACTTGGCCTATCGCTATCGCCTCTACTAGATCAGGGTGCGATAACCATCCTAAGTTTTCTATCAGCTCACCATCTAGATAAGCGAAGAGCACATAGCCACTCCCAAACAATACAGACCCTACCTTTAAGAAGATCAAGAATAATTTAAGATTAGAATAGCTGGTCAGAAAAGCGAATAAGGGTAACAAAGCAAAACTATTAAGTTGTCCCCGAGAGCTGATCAAAAAGCGATAAAGCATTACTAGCAAACCTGCTGCAAGTATACACACTACTTCATTAATCCCTAAGTAGCTCACCACCACAACCACAACTCCTACCAGCGCCAAGAATTTACTTTTAACGGCTTTCTTACCTAGCTTGTATATCGCAGCGACGATGAAAGAAATGACCGCAGCCTTGATACCATTAACTATTGGTATTACCCAGTCGATATCTCCGTATCGCTCAAATGCCATAGCCACTATCAGCGTAAGAAGAACTGCTGGAAATATAAAACTTGCTCCAGCTACAAACAACCCCCTAACCCCTGCACGATGGTAGCCACAGTGCATGGTCATCTCTGTAGAGTTAGGCCCAGGGATTAGATTGGTAGCGCCCATGTAATCGAGAAAGGTCTCCGTGGACATCCACTTCCGCTTTTGCACTAGGTCTTCCTCCATCATAGCTACATGTGCGGCAGGACCTCCAAAAGCTACAAATCCCATCTTAAAGAAATAAAGAAACACTTCTCTTAAGTTACCTTTCATGATATTAAATAACTAAATATCTTTTAAAAACATTCACGGGGTGATTTGAAGTCACCCCGTGAATAAATAGTTTTAATTGTTGTAGTCAGGGGGTGACTCAAAGTCACCCCCTGACTTACTAGTTTGAGAGCTATGCTATATCTCTCCAGCTACTGATTCATTTATATTGACCAGGTGATCTCCTATTCGCTCCAAGGAAGAAAATAAATTAGTGAAGATCAATGCTGCACTAACATTGTAGTTTTCACTTTCTAAGTTTTTTTGATTGAAACTCCTCATTGCGTTTCGCTGCACATTGGTCTCATCTTCTAATTCGTAGCACTTGTGTAGAGTTACATCATCGTAAGAATTCAGATTCAAATTATGATTCATCTCATCAAAACCTCTGCCTACGATCTCTATCAATTCATTGAGCTGATTTCTTTGCTCTGGCGTGAAATATAATTTGCGTTGCATCTTGTTCTCGACAGCTTTTGCAAATTGATAGAAGATATCTCCTATCCGCTCCATATCGTTACAGATATTCAAGAAACTTCGCAACCTCACACTTGTTTTATGTGTCATCTCCTTATCCGATAGATTCGTTACATATTCTGTTATCTCTTTTTCGAACTTATCAGTAATCTCCTCATACTTTTTCAATTTGGTAACTAGTGCTAGACTAGCCTTCTCATCTTTAGAATTAATCAAATCCTTACTAAAGCCTAACATTCTAGTTGTGATAGCACCATACCTAGCTACTTCTTGCTGTAGCTCTACAGTCGCAAGCTCTGGCGTACGATTCATCGTATTTATAAATTTCAGCGTTTCTACTTGCTCATCGCCAGCTTTTTGAGGGACTGTTTTGATTGCCATTTTTACTAACCAAGGGACAAAGGCTAGCAACAACGTAACATTCAATAAATTGAAAATGGTATGAAAAGCTGCTAACTTATAGGTATTCATTATATCGACATTATTTAGATCTGCCGTTTTTATTTTAGCATTGCTTTCAAAGATATGAGTGAAGTTTTCTACTATCGTAGTAATGATTTCCATTGCCCAAGGCAACAATAAAACCATCCATGTTACTCCAATGATATTGAACATAGAGTGAATTCTTGCAGATCGTTTTGCATTAGTGTTACCAACTAAAGAAGCCAGCTCAGCTGTTATCGTTGTCCCTATATTCTCTCCTAACACCATAGCCGCTGCCACCTCTAATGGCAACCAACCAGCATAAACTAGTGTCAATGTAATAGCCATTGCTGCACTCGATGATTGAACAATGATCGTTACCAAAGCACCGACAAAAACAAAGAATATTCTTGAAAAGATCCCATACTCAGAAAAACTCTTGATCCACTCTAAAGCATTACTTCCTGCAATATCAGGAACCGCATTTTTCAAATAGCTCAATCCTAAAAACAAGATGGCAAACCCTATTAAAAACTCACCCCAATATTTTCTTTTCCCCTTACCAGAAAATAACAATGGAACGCCTATTGCAAATAAAGGAATAGAATAAGCACTTAATTTTACTTTAAATCCTAATAGCGCAATTATCCAACCTGTTACAGTTGTACCTATGTTTGCGCCCATCATAACTCCTGCCGACTCTAGTAGTGATAGTAGTCCAGCATTTACAAATGATACGGTCATCACTGTAGTAGCAGATGACGATTGTACCAACGCCGTAATCAGAAACCCTGTGACAACACCGAGGTATCGATTCTTCGTCATCGTCCTCAATATATTTCTCATCTGAGAACCTGCTGCTCGCTGTATCCCCTCACTCATCAGCTTCATCCCATAGATAAAAAAGGCCAACGCTCCAGCGATCTGCATAACATCCCAAAACCCAAAAGTTACACCTGTACTATCACCATCTTTAGCAAATACCGAGATAGTACTAAACATTAAAATAACTACAGTAAGTAGTATTGTTCGAAGAAAGTTTTTCATAACTATTTTTTCAAGGTAGGTAAATACTTAGTTGATTTTATCATTTTAAGATCCTCTCCAAATTAGAAGTGGATATCCATTTGAAGTCGGTAAAAGAAATCATCATCACTTCCATCTATTGATCTGTAGGTTGCGTCCGTTTGCACTTTCAATTTATGCCCCACTATAAATTTAGATAGTCCGACAGTATATTGGTCTTCATCATTGGCCACTCCTTCATCAGGATTCATATGTGTCCATCTAGTGGCAAATTCCCACATGTTTTTTGTTAGGTATCCGACCGATAGATTAGTCCCTGAGCCAGAATAATATGTACCTAATAATTCATCACTAGGACCAAACACATTAGGGTTATCTCCTTCCGCTATCCGCTTAGCATACTCTGCCATGATCGAATAGTTTTGATATTTAAACATCATGTCTACAAATACAGATGTGAGATCTTTACCAAAAGCAACACCATCACTATCGACTATAAAACTACCTAGCTGGCCTCGCTCTCTTCCTGCATTTTTATTGATGTCATAAGCTACCGCTACCGCTAGTTTGGGTGTCGACTCCCACTTGACTGCCGAGCCTACATAATGTCCCTTAGACTTAAACTTCCCGAATGGCAATGCTTCGACTTTGAAGGTATAATCATGACCACCCACATTTGCCGACGTCAGATTTTTTCCTTCTCCGGAGGTGAAAGAAAACGTTTCATTCAAAATAAAATCCCTACCTAACTTATGTGTATGTAATAACATCACCCCTGCATCACGATCTAGCGTATATCGAGCATTTAACCTAGACCGGTCTACGAATTGTAAGTTGCCAGAGGATATAATTCGTTCTCTATTACCTGGCATTTTACCTTGTCCTGCCCATATGCTCAACCCGTTATAGAAATTCCATTTTACTGATGCATCAAGAATAATATTGGCTGCATTGCTAAATCTTGCATTATTACCGCCACCGTTATCACGGTTAGATAGTGACAACTCTATTTTATAAGTTAACTGAGGGTTAACTGCCCATCCGTCGAACTTTAATCTTGATCTTCTGATAAATAGCCGGGAAGAAGAATTATCACTAATAGTTAAGCCATCACTGGTTATATCCCATTCTGCGAGGTAAAGTGTCTGAAATCTCACTCCAATTTTCATATAAAAAGAAGAATCTTGACCCGTAATTTGTAAACCACTCCCGAATTTTGGCGCTACTATTTGAGCATATAAAGGAACAAACACCCCTAGAAACAAGCATATGCATGCTGCTATGACAGTTTTTCTCATGTTGGACAATTGAGTTTCACAGTATTTAAAAGCCCAAATTTAAAATTCTAATGTTAAGACAATGTAAATTTATCAGGTCTTCGGCGTTAAATAAAAAGACCAGAAGTTTGAGAGCCTCAATTGTCCAAAACTTTAACTCATCACCCCTGGCCATATTATATTTAAGTAGACTTCTTTAAATAAGTTTTGATAGCATAACTAAAATCATCTTATTATTAATTATTAATAAAATAACTAGCACAAGCAGATGCTAAAAATAAGACTCCAATCTTAAGAGAATGTAAATTTTGAGAAAGATGAATATTAAGTTAATGGGAATTAAATGAGACTAATTAGGACACGTCCTTATCCCAAAGAAGAAATATTTTACTTCTTTTAGAATCAATAAAGATCTTTTGGGTTGCAAGCACATCAGCACTTAATATACCATCTATCTTTTGGATCCTGGTTTTATTAAGCTCTTCAAAATCTTCTAAAAAATAAGGAATATCATTTATCTCGCATTGCTGAATTTGCAATTTATGAAGTGATAAATAATTTACGTTTGGTGTAGTACTAGATGATAATAAACTTTTATACTGATGGTCGAAGACACATACGTTAGCTCCTGTATCAAAGCCTAATCTCAACTTGTGTTCACCGATAGTTACCTGTACGATAGGAAGGTCATTTTTCTCCTGTACGAAGTCTAATGAGATGACATTGTAATGTTTGTCAAAGGCACACTTATTATATGAGTGGTCAACGAATGTTATCGTATTGCACTCATGATCTATCAAGACTGAATGGTCTTGCAATAACTGTGCACCTATCACCCCTTTGAGATCTACTTTTATCTGCTGCTCCAAGAACCCAAGATTAAGAGCCCAAGCATTGATATTAGAAAGTGAAGTCGCACCCAGAACTAATCTATCGATAGTGATCTCATTTGCCTCTAGCGTATGATCCACACTTACAACTTGAAAACTTCCTTGAGTGACATTGTCATCAATTATTATTTGCTCAGATCCAGTATCAAATAAATAGTTATCATAGCTTCCTCCATTAGGTACTTTAAGGATCATGAGACCATCAACCATCTCAAATGATATCGATTCGGGGATAGTGATATTACTAACGGTAGATAACACATTATTAGTAATTGTCATATTAGACAAAAGAGCCAATACCAATGTAAATAGTATGTTAATTGTATAAATCACTAATAATCAGATACTTATGATGTTTAAAACCTGCTGTGTCTTAAATATCCGACTATTTTAGTAAGAATGCTAATATTATATTAACTATTAGTTTACATTAAATTTACATTGGCAAGTATTTATCATTAACTTTAATCCACAATCAATTCATTGACTAGAGTTGATAGGGCACAAAAAAGAGGACGCTTAATTACTTAAACGCCCTCTACTGTTGTGATAAAAAACTCTTTGTGAGCTATCGCTCTAGTCTTTTCACTCTATATTTTAAAGCTTATATCCTATACTGAAGCTGAATGCTCTTCCAGGGTTAAACTTTGAATAAGTCTGATTAGTAGTGCCAAACGCTTCATACTCTAGCAATCTCTTTGATCCTAGAATGTTATTGGCAGCAAGGCTCAAGCTTGTACGATTATCTGCTCCTAATCTCTTGGATACTTTCAGATTAAGAGAATGGAATGGCTGCTCAAACACGTCTGGGTTACCAGCTATCCCTACGATAGCTAAGCGCTTTCCTTGTACATTGTAACTAAGGTTAGCTTCTAATCCACTATCTACATTAGAATAGCCAAAGAAACTATTGACGATATAAGGAGACTGTCCTTGCATCTGTCTTGCCACTCCTACTTCTTGTCCTACTCTTGCAGTACGTATTCTAGATTCATACTCACCTCCTGCTGATTGATCCATATCCACTGCAGACTCCACTAATGTAACGTTAGTACCTAAGCTGAATGGTGCGAAGTTTTCACCGAGGAAAGAAAGGTTCTTTCTTAACTCTAGTTCTACTCCTAGTACTGTTGCATTACCTACGTTTCTAGGCGTTACATCAGTGGGTGCTGCATCACTGAATGCAACTACTTCTATTGGATTCTCAAATTGCTTGTAAAACCCACTCACTGCAAACATCTGCCCACCTGACAAGAACTTCTCTATTCTAAGGTCATAGTTAGATATTCCTGTCTGTACCAGCTCATCATTACCGATAAAGAATCTATCTGTTATCGCATCATAGATCTGAGCTAGTGACAACTCCTTGAATGATGGTCTCGCTACAGTCTGCGAAAAAGATGCTCTTACATTAGTCTGATCATCTAACGCATAGATAAAATTAGCAGCTGGCAATAATGACCACTTGTTAAGTAACTCTTCATTGTTGAAGACCTTAGTACCTAGATTATTCTGTCCAGTGTATTTATGTATGAAATTTTCTACTCTCAATCCACCGATAAATTTTAGTTTTTCTCCAAATGGCATCTCTCCCATACCATAGAATCCTAAAGTAGATTGTGTAGCGTCAAACTGATTAGCAGGTTCAGAATTTCCAAATACGAACACACCTGTTCTACTCTGTGGTGTCCAGATATTTTGTGCATCTAATACTTCATTTGCATCACCTGAGAATGTAATATTATCCGCTCTTTGGATATCAAACTGATAGTTTTGTATGCCATATGACCTGTCCTTCAATACTCCACTAGCTCCATACTTGATCTTGAAGGTCTTATCTTCTTTTCCTATTTTGTTAGTCAAGTCTATTCTACCTGAGTAATTTACCTCACTCAAGTCTCTCCAGATCCTGATCGGCGCTGCGCCCTCAGAAGGCTCTATGGAGTAAGTAGTATTGTTACCATTTACCTCCGTTCTGAATGGTGCCACTCTGATATCCTTATCTCCTATCTGTGAGTATGTAGGAGATAATTTCCAATCTATCTCGAAATTACCATCAGCAAAGACATGCTTACCTTTAAGTAATACATTACTGATCGCTCTTTCTGTGTATTCTAGGTTATCTCTCTGGATGGTGTTTACTGCAGATAAAAAGCTCTCTTGATTAAAGAAACCAGCTTTGGACTCGCCGTTATTTATTCTGAGAAGATTAAGAGATATCTTATGATTCTTAAATTTCATCGCACCTCCTAACATTCCAGTAAGCAATACATTATTAATACCTAGCTCACCTTGCTGTGTTCTATTGGTTTCTAGATCGAATACTTCAGACTCATCCGCCTTTAGGAATATATTATACGCTACATCATCAAAGTAGGTAGTCTCATTTCTGTAATTGATAGCAGCATTATAACCAAAAGTCACCTTCTCCTTATTGATCTGGTTACCAGTCGAAAATGCAAAGTTATAGTTAGGCGCTCTGGTTGCTCTTTGTGCTGCCCAGTTATTAGAGAACAGCTCTGTAATACCTGTCAAGCCAGCATCTCTTTCTGCAGGACTCGGTATGACCCAGTGGTCGTAGATAGGGTTATTCCTATCGCCATTATCAAATCCTAAGAAATCAGTTGTACTCCCAGCTTGAGATAGTGCATTACTATTGAAATGCATCCCTGGTGTAAAGCCTAATCCTAAGGATATGTTAGACTCTCTCTCTTCTGGAAAATCCTTAGTGATGATATCTACTACCCCACCTGTAAAATCACCTGGCAGATCTGGTGTAAAGGATTTTACGACCAAGATATTATCTATCAGATTAGTTGGAAAGATATCCATCTGTAAGGTATTCCTATCAGGATCAAGACCTGGAATATCCATTCCGTTAAGGATAGACTTAGTATACCTATCTCCAAGCCCCCTAACAAAAACATATTTTCCTCCTTGCACAGATACACCAGTAACTCTTCTGATCGCCGAACCTGCATCACTATCACCTATCTTCTTAAATGTCTGAGAAGAAATACCATCTAATAGGTTAACAGACTTTCGCTGAAGTGTCAATACTGCAGCTTCTGTGTTCCTGATCTGCTTAGCAGTAACTACGATCTCATCGAGGACTTCGCTATCTTCTTTCATCGTCACATCTACTACTGTAACCTCTCCATCGATAATCTCAATAGCAGATACAGTAATATTAGCCAAACCTAAGTAGGAAAACTCCACACTATAGATTCCAGGATCAAGGTTATAAGAGTAAGTACCATCAAGGTCCGAAGTCGTACCTCCTTTAGATTCTACTACATAGACATTTGCAAATGGAATCGTCTCCCCAAGTGCTTCATCATAAATGGTACCTCTTAGAGTACCCTGTGCGTAACTACTTGCACCTATAAAAACAAGCATTATTAAGTTAAAAACATTTTTTATCACAACAACAGTTTTTTTATTCTTGAAAGCTGGGAGAGTTTATCACGCTCTCCCAGTTATTTTTATCAACAATTATTTATTTACTATTCTTAAAAGTCTAGCGCTCCAGATTGACTTGCAAAGGTCCATCCGAATACTGAAGTATCCGCCCCTACTGTATTAGCTCCTTCCGCAACCTCAGTCCCGAAAGCGTCTATTCCATTCTTCAATACCTCATTTATATTTGTAGCACCTGTAGTCAATACAACTTCAATACCTGAGAATGTCAATCCGTCTAAAGACGTGTTATCATCCAAGGAAAGATCTCCTTCTCCATCTTCGATGGTTGTAAACCCAAAGAAGTAAGCATTAGATGTCGTACCTGTTGCTCCATCTCTATATTGTCCCAGTTCGTCGTCTACTCCTTTGACCGTCAGATTATTGATCGTAAATGATCCAGCCAAAGAACCTTCAGGTCCGTCAATCTCTAATCCATGATCCGTACCTCCGAATGCTATGACTACGGCATTCTCTACAGTACCAGAATATGCTTGGTCAATGTCCAGCGCATCATCATCTGCAGCCCATACAAGTGCATTAGATATATTCACACTACCACCAAACAGTTCTATGCCATCATCCTTATTGGCAACTACTTCTACATGATCTATTACAGTACCTGTACCGACACCGCCTAATGTTATTCCATTGATCTCATTATCTGCTCCTATCACCGCACCTCCGTGCCTTACAGATACATACTTAAGTATCCCTGAGTTATCTGCAGGATCATCTCCTCCATATAGTCCGTTGAAATCATCTGCTGGTATTCCTTCTATCTGTGCAGCAGTACCATCACCTTCTATGGATATAGGAGCGTAACCAAGAATCAATAGCCCACCCCATAATCCTACTTCTTCTTCATCTAGATTAGATCCTCTAGTCTGTCCTACTTGTATGTCATCTAGTATGGAAGTGAATATGATAGGAGCGTCAGCAGTACCCTCCGCTATGATCTTAGCGCCTTGTGCAATTACAAGAGCTGATGCTAATGTACCTGCACCTGTAGCTCCTTTGATGATAGTACCAGGTTCTATGGTAAGCGTTGCACCACTTTCTACTGACACTCTAGTCGCTAGGGTATATATATTATTAGTTGTCCATGTCACATCTGAGCTGATATTTCCTGATATAACTTCTGCACCAGCTACTATTAGACATTCACAATCTGCATTGAGCACCTGACCATCTGGGCAAGAAGCACCTGGGCAAGCAGCAGGGTCGACACAATTGCATACCCCATCGGTAAGACCTACGACTTGTCCTGAAGGGCAAGTGAGTGTTGGACATGGATGAGGAACGATCGTACTAGGATCTTGAACGCAAGTACAATCCTGCGTTTGAATAAATCCTGGCTGGCAGGTTTGATTGTCTGCACAATCATTAGAAGTGTCTCCACAAGAAGAAATGAAGAACAATCCTACAAGTAGACATATTAGGTTAAGTTTAAAGATTCTCATATTAGGTTCAAATGTTATTTGGTTAATCAATTCGATTGCAAATTTATATGTCCACTCTTATGAGAATGTGAAGGCACTTTTATCTATATGTAAACTTTAGCTCATATAACTTTACACAGAGTTTACATTGGATTCTTTAATTTGCGTATGTCTTTAATAAATAAATGAATATTTGTCAATGATTAATTTTGCCATAATTTGTTTTAACTATACTGTATCCTTTGTAATAATCTAAGATGTCCGAAAAAAACTGTAGAATATTATTAGTAGATGATGAGCCTGATATCATAGAGTTCTTACAGTATAATCTAGAAAAAGAAGGTTATCAGATAGAAAGTTCCCAAAATGGAGAGGATGCTATTGAGAAAGCACTGGAGTTTGAGCCTCATATCATATTACTAGACCTTATGATGCCAGGTATTGATGGGGTCGAGACCTGTAGACGTATCAGAGAGAAAAAAGACCTTAAAAATGTGCTGATCAGTTTTTTGTCTGCAACTACAGAAGAATTCGCAGAAGTGGCAGCACTGGAAGCAGGAGCTGACGATTACCTTTATAAACCTATCTCGATAAGACTCCTAACCAGCCACATCAAGGCACTAGCAAGAAGACATGCAGAACTAAATGTCAAAGAAGACCATCAGGTCATAGAATTCGAAGAACTCAAACTAGATCGGGGTAGCTATCAAGTTTTTAAAAATGAACAAGAACTAGAGCTATCAAAAAAGGAATTTGAGATACTCTGGTTGCTCGCCTCTAAACCTGGCAAAGTCTTACTAAGAAATCAAATACAGAAAAAAGTCTGGGGCTCAGACATCATCGTAGGTACTCGGACCATGGATGTACATATCAGTAAACTGCGAAACAAGGTGGGTAAGAAGTTGATCAAGACCATTAAGGGTATTGGGTATAAGTTGGAAGTATAATACTTCTGCCTGCTCAATTATATTATATGAATCCACAGAGATAACGCTGATCTAAATCGCTACTGGGATAACATCAATATCATAGTAAACAGTGAGCCCTAACTCCTTGGCTATCGCAACATCTTGATCTGCACCTTTCGATGCTCCTTTTATTCTTAATACTGCATCGCACTTAGTGAGCAAGCGATGGGCCGTAGGATATTGTATCTTTGCAAATATTTCATCACCGACTTCTTTTAAACCTGTAAGCTCTATCAATGGATTTGCTACCCACTCTCCTATCATCGGAATATGACCTTTGCGAATGATAGGTAGTGCTACCGATACTAAGCGTTATATGTTTATGGATATTTTTAAGGATCTGATATTCTCACACTACTGTATTCTTGATTAATCTTGGTAAATTTATTTAAAATTTTTTCTCGAATTCTGCTGTGTCTCAAAATAATAGAAATTCTTAAAATCAACTCATCTCGTCTTATGCTAAGAGGTATTGGACTGATTTCGTTTTAGCTCAAAAGCGAAAATCCTAAATTCTCTTATTTAGTAATCGCCATAAATTGGATTCACAACTATTCATCGTTCCAATAGATAATCATAGAATAAAATATCTCAAAACATAATCCTTAGAAAAATATTAGAATCAGATTGCAAACTAATGAGTGATGCTTTCAAAGCTCAAGGCTGGGATGATAAACCTATTTCCTTGTATCAACGATATCTAAACTTTCAGGCAAAAAATCAAAGAGATATAATAATTGCAAGCTCGGATAATGAATTCGCAGGATACCTGACTATTAATTAAAAGTCAGACTATACTCCATTTTTGGATAAAGGTATTCCAGAGATCGTCGACTTTAATGTATTGAAAAAATATCAAAGAAAAGGAATCGGCTCAAGACTTATGAATGAAGCGGAGTCAAGGATTTACAAAGTATCAACATATGCTGGAATTGGTTTTGCATTGTATGCAGATTATGGCCCTGCTCAAATTCTGTATATCAATCGAGGTTACATTCCAATAGGTAATGGCTTGGTAAAAGATGGCAGAATAGTGAAGTATGGAGATAAGGTTGTAGTCAATGATAGTCTTGTTATATACCTAACTAAAATAGATAAGCATAGTTAAACTTAGCAAAACGAATAAAAAGGAAGTCCGTAAATTTTAGCAGGCAAATATTATATTCGCATATGTCAAATTTTAAAACAAAGTCATTCCACATCTACCCTATCAAATCTCTTGGTGGACAAAAAGTAAAAAACCCCAAAGCAACTTTATCTGGATTTGAATATGACAGGCAATGGATGCTAGTGGATGAGGAAGGTAAATTCCAGACACAGCGTGAATTTCCTAAGATGGCTCTGCTAGCGGCTAAAGTGATCAGAGGTCGAGTAACTTGTTTTGAGAAAAATAATATCGACAATAAAATCAGTTTTAAAGCAAATCAGATCCTTGACGAAAAACTTGAAGTAAATATCTGGAGTGACAAGTTAAAAGCACATACAGTGGATACGCTCGTCGACGAGTGGTTCTCTGATCAGCTAAAATGTAAAGTAAGGTTAGTCTATAAAACCAATAGAAAAAAATACATCCATAAATTCAATGAAACCTATCCTACTAATTACCCTGATGCTTATCCTTATCTGGTCTTAAGTACTAACTCTCTCAAAGAAATAAATTCGCACTTAAATGAAAAAATAGGTTTAGAAAGATTTCGTGCTAATATCATTATAGAAGGCGACGAGCCTTTTTTTGAAGACACAATGGAAGATTTCAAGATCGGTAGTATCCCGTTCAAAATGGTAAAGCGGTGCGGCAGGTGTATTGTGATCAATACTGACCAAGAAACTAGCAAGGTCTATAAAGAACCGCTCAAATCATTAGCTAAGTACCGTAGATTTAGAAAGAAAGTCATGGTCGGTATGAACGCCGTAGCGCTAATGGAAGGCAATGTGATAGAGTAGATTAAAACGAACAATTCAGAAAAGCCACGCTAGTGAAAGCCGTTCATACTTATAGTACCTTTTAATAATTTACCATTTTCAAAATGTTGCCGCTTCACTAATCTATTAGAACGAATATCAAAAGTCTTACTGACTCCATTCTTTTGGGTGATCTTCTGCTTGTGCATTTTATATATCGTATACTCTCCTTTAATTGTAAAATCATACAAGAGTACTTGCTGTACACTTCCACCAGTCTTGATGATCTCTTGCACGTAGAAGTCATTGATCACACTGTAAGCTGCATCTGCGTCTTTATTCCTTTTTTTGATGGTCTTATAGATCTCCTCTGCATCAAACCGCTCTGGGTTGAAATTGTATAAGGAATCAGTGGTGTATATTGCAGAAAGCCCATCGACTAGTAAAGCCGCATTATAAGGCTCGTCATTAATATATCTTGGAATCAGATGTATCCAATCGTAATCGTTTTCTTTAGGATTGAGATGAATCTTATGCTTCTTCCATTCCGTATCGTGTATCACATCTGTCGTGTGTAGCAACTCTCCAAATTCGCAATCAGAATTAGAACCCCATACTTCTAATGCTACAGGATCCGTAAATTCTATTACTTGGTTGTTTCTTAGTTTCCCCTTAAAGGTTTCTGGTATGCTGAGTTTCAGCGTAAAGGCATAGTGCTGATCCTGCATAAGTTTAGATGGTAGTTCTGTGCCGATATGCTCGACGACCCCATCCTGTCTCAGGACTAAGCCCACATAGGATTTGCCACTAGCAGGTTTCTGAGTATTCTTCCAGACCAATCTTGTACCATTATGAATATCAGGCGGTGAGTTCATACCCTTATTACAAGTAGTCCACCCCTTCGGAGTACTCGAATAGGCAACATCTCCCTCAAGAGATGGATTTGTAAATTCAATTTTACTCTGTGGTGTCAGGTGATTAAAAAGTAAAATTGAACTACATATTATGGCATAGATAAAACTATTCATAATAGGCGATTAATTAAGGTGTAAAAATTCTTCACTCTTAGAAGAGCAATAATCTTGCTAAATTTACCTTATAAACTGCCTCTTACAAAAGACACAATAGTTAAAAAGCCCGTACTTATTGGGTATTTTACCCCTACAGAAAATAACTAATATGAATACTTATTGCTACAAATAAATTTGTAATAGCCTATCCATCACTTGGATACGAATATAGTTCTATCCTAATTTGTATGATTGGAGACCTGCTAGATCACATTATTATTTATTTGCTTATGAGCATGATCTACCGCTCTTGCAGTCAATGCCATGTAAGTAATACTCGGATTCTGGGTCGCGGAACTGGTCATGCATGAGCCATCTGTGATAAAAACATTAGGCACATCATGCATCTGATTCCACTTATTGAGTACACTTGTCTTGCGATCTTTACCCATCCTTGCTGTCCCCATCTCATGGATGGCCTGTCCCACAGCTGTCGCTTCATTATATGAATTGATATTCTTACATCCTGCTGCTTCGAGCATTTCTTCTGCACATCTTACCCCATCTATACGGAGTGCAATTTCATTTTCTCTCAGCTTAGTATCGAAGGTGATTATCGGCATCCCATGCTTATCCTTTTTCTCATGATTGAGAAACATCTTGTTATCGTGGTGCGGAAGTATCTCTCCAAAGCAAGTCATACTGATATGCCACCCTCCTGGTGCAAATATATTTTCCTTGAGCGCAGCACCCAAGACGCCTTCTGGCGTATTAGCACCCCTAGCCGCTCCTCCTTGATAACCAAACCCTCTTCGATAGCTCTTCATCTGACTCCCTTTATCTATGTTCCTAAATCTAGGAATATAGAAACCTCCCGGTCTTCTCCCCTTATGATACTTATCCAAAAATCCTGGTAGACTCGCACTCGCTCCCATACCATAGTGATGATCCATCATGTTATGCCCTAACTCCCCACTTGCATTACCTAGTCCATCTGGAAATTCATCTGATCTACTGTTCAACAGGATAGCCGTAGTACCCACCGTACTCGCATTACAAAATATGATGCGAGAGAAAAATTCCATCTCCTCGCCCGTCTTTGCATCTTTGACCCGCACTCCACTTGCCTTCCCTAATTTCTTGTCAAACACTATCTCCGTAACGATACTATCTGCTCTAATAGTGAGGTTGCCAGTTTCCTCAGCTACCGGGATAGTCGCTGATAAGCTACTAAAGTAGGCACCAAATGGACAACCCCTTACGCATCTATCTCGCGTCTGACATTGGCCTCTTTTACCTGTATGTAGTTTAGGATCATACTTAGATAAATTCGCTATTCTTCCGGGTGTAACAATTCTCATCGGGTACTTACCCTGCACAGCTTCTCTCATGTGCTGCTCTACACAGTTAAGCTTAAAAGGAGGCAAGAATTTACCATCTGGCACTTGCTTAAGACCTTCCTTCTGACCACTCACCCCTACGAATGTTTCTACATAATCATACCATGGAGCTATATCCTTATATCTTATCGGCCAATCTACGCCTACTCCTTCCTGAGCATTAGCCTCGAAGTCTATATCACTCCATCTATAGCAATGCCTTCCCCACATGATCGATCGCCCACCTAGATGATGCCCTCTTATCCAATCAAATCTCGTACCCTCCACTTCGTCATACGGATACTCATCATCTTTATTTATTAGGTGTTTATGGTCTTCCTTGACCCACCAATGCAGTCTGCTTTGCTTGCCATAATGTCTAGCCTGTTCTTCCGCCGGCACCATGTTATTATTTGGCAGGTCCCATATATCCAAGTTTGCAGTTGGATAGTCACCATGAGTCTGCATAGGCCCACGCTCTAGCATCAACACGCTATAACCTTTTTTACAAAGTTCCATCGCCGCATAGCCTCCGCTTATCCCAGACCCTACGACTATAGCGTCATAGGTTACTTCTTCTTTCCCTTGAGAATTAAACATCATATTGCCCATTTTTTTCCTCCAGCTTCCTCTAAGGATATACATGGTACCCATGCTCCTGGTACTGGCAAGTAGTTTAAGTAATTCTTTGCGATCTCTTCGCTGGATAGATAGTAAGCTACTGTTTGTTGTTTGAGTGCCTGTAATCCATCCTTAGCTGCTACATTTTTATTTGCTTCTTGTAACGCGGTAAGTTTATCGTCATCAGAGAGCTCACTAAATGATTTGCTATCAAGAAACCCTACCAAGCCATCATATTTACTCTTAAAGGACTTCTTGTCTTCATCGTTAAAAACACTTCCTACCATGTGGTCTATCATAGTATGTACCCCTACTTCACTAGCCGCTGGACTATCAGTCTTTGGCAAGATCACATCTACTAAGGTTTTTAATTTGCTGAACTCTTCTGCTGAGAATAGCTTGAGGTCCGTGGCATCTGCGACTACTGCATCTGTCTTGCAACCAGACAGCAACACACTCATGAGCGGTGCACTTAGTACAGCTCCAGATGCAAGAGCAGTATACCTGATAATTTCTCTTCTTTTCATATTATATGAATATAGAACTAATTAGTCGACTAAATTAAATATTAGAATCCAGAACCACTATTAAAAATCTTAGAATGAAGTGATTAAGAATGTTTTTTATAGTTGAAAATAAAGGCTTGATAGTCAGGACGAAGCTCCCTTCGAATTCCTCAGGGCAGGGTTTTTATCGTTTCGTAGCTCTGAGGAGTCTCGCGACTCTCTGAGTCTGCGGACCTTAGCTAAGGGATGAGAAAAAGCTGAAGTATCTGGCTATCAATGTTTTGTCTGTAAACATGAAGGTTATTCCTAAATCACTTCAATACTAAACTAAAGTCAAAGATTATTCAAAAACAAAATTTGGACAATTAGTATTAACTAAAATTTAAGGAGGACATACATAAAGAATCAGGTCTACTTATGACTTCCTAAATGTTAGATTCAGAAAGTGAGTTTATATAGGTCGAGACAGAAGGATTCTAGAACGTCTGTAATAATTATAACTTACCTAGCCAGCTATCGAGAATTCAAATCTTGATCCTTGTCCCAGATCAGAGAAAGCTTTGAGCTTACCGTTATGATTTTCGGCGATTCGCTTGCAGATCGATAAACCTATACCTGTTCCTTCATAGTCATCTTTAGTATGCAATCGTCTGAACATATCGAATATCTTAGTAGACTCCTTGGCGATGAACCCTATACCATTATCAGAAATCGATATCGCTATCCTATTTTTAGTCTTCTCACCATTTATATGGATAACCTTCTGCTTTGAGTTATTATACTTTAATCCATTACTGATAAGATTTTGAAACAATAATGATAACTGTTGTCGATCTAAGTTTATCACCTTAGGTAGCTTACTGTTGATCTCTATGGCCGCACCATTCTCTATTTCTGCACTAAAGCTAGAGACAATAATGTCATCAAACAGGACATGGAGATCTATATCTTCGTAATTACTCTCAGTCATCCCTATCTTACCATAAATCAAAAGATCATTAAGTATACTTGCCATCCGGTCTACGGATTGATTTATTATACCTATGTGGTGTCCTAAGTTTTCGTAGTCTTTATTTAACAACTCTTTGTCTAGTAACTTAGCGAATGAGCTTGCATTTGTCAATGGAGATTTAAGATCATGAGATACTAAGTAAGTATAGTTTTCTAGTTCATCATTTTTTTTCTTCAGCAGTTTAGTACGCTCTTGCACCTCATTTTCTAAGTCCTGATTGTACCTTCCTAACTGTTGGTTTAAAATGTAAATTTCATTTCTGATCGTATCCTTATAACTATTGTTTATCAGAAGAACTACACCTAAGATGAGACAAGCAAAAATTGATATATAAGGATTGAAAACTGCTTCAGAGTTTTGTTGGATGGTGATGAATAAAACTATACTTGTTAGCATTAAAAAAACAACTAGAAGTCGCCAGTGAAGAAACATAGTGGCTGAAGCTCCAATTGCTGCAATTAAGAGAGCTAAATAATTAAGGCTAAAATCATTAACATCCACTATCCAGATAATCCACAATATCCCGCCAGTAATGCAACTGTATAAACCATAAAGACAATACTTCCTGAGAAAAACTGAGAAATAAGTGGAAACAACTAATAATATCAAACAAAGTCCAATCAAATAACGGTGACTCAAATACTCAATAGCTGAGTTATCTATCATCAATAATACGTGACCTATAAAAGGATATAGAAATGCTACAGAAATACACATTATACGTGCATATCGCAATTGGTACTCATCGATCTTTAAGCTTATTTCAGCTTGCATCTAATAAAGGATGTTTATACAATAATGCCATTTTAAAAAAAATAAGATGTTACCAATTGCTCTATCAATAATAAGACACTCTTTTACACATGTAACTCTCACATTATATATTTAAATATAACTACATATGATCTATGTGGCATGATAAAGACATTTTTTAAGAATTGGACGAGTCGCTAATAGAACTGTCTAATAGGGAAAGTAAAATTAATTTTAAGTCAGTGAAAATATCTTGTACTGTTAATTTAATCTAGATCGAGATATACTTAAGTAACCAAGATATGATTACTTATTCGGTGACTTCTTTACATACTGAGTCAAGATAACTATGTGCTGACCATTGATCTTTCCTTCGATATGCTCAGGGTTATCGTGTACCAATGAAATTCTGCGTACTGCCGTTCCTCGCTTTGCGACGAAACTTGCTCCTTTGACATTAAGATCTTTAATGAGGACTACAGAGTCCCCTGCTTCTAGCACTGCTCCATTACTATCAACGTGCTTTACTGCATCAGGGTCATGTAGGCCTGACTTTGCCCATGCTATTGTCTCGTCTTCCATATACATCATCTCGATGAGGTCTTGAGACCAACCTTCAGATTTGAGGGCATTTAGCAGTCTCCATACTACTACTTTTACCGCAGGCACTTCTGACCACATACTATCATTAAGGCATCTCCAGTGATTACCATCTAGAGCATCTTGATCAGCGAGTTGAGTACCGCAAGTAGAGCAAACTAAAACATAATTACTTATATCCTCTTCTTCTCGTGGAGGCAACTTGTAAGGTGATAATGATTCTACTCCAGTGCAGAGCTCACACTTATGATCGGCTCTACTTTTTAATAATTTTTCTATACTCATGATATTATCTGAACAGACCAAAGGTATCATCTATATTCTAGAAGTACCTTAATAATTTTCGCCGTCCTGATGTAGATATTTTTTGCTAAATTCCATTATGCTTTTAGGGATATTTTTATGGATTGCAGGTATTTATGCTGGTATGTGTATTTTACTTTTTCTATTCCAACATTTCTTTTTCTTTAGACCGGAAGTCCTTCCATCTAGTTTTAAGTATGACTATCCTTTTGAGTTTGAAGAGCATGATTTTGAGATGGAGGATGGAGGACATGTGAATAGCATTCTATTTAAGGTTCCTAATAGTCGCGGCTTGATCTATTTCTTTAAAGGCAATTCCCGCAGTATCAAAGGATGGGGGAAGTTTGCAAAGGACTTTATATCGAACGGCTATGATTTTTTCATCATGGATTATCGAGGATTTGGCAAGAGTAGAGGTAAGCGATCTGAGACTCGACTCTACAATGATTCTCAGCAGATATATAAGTGGCTGGCAAACAAATACAGTGAAGAGAATATCATCATCTATGGACGCTCGTATGGGTCGGGTATATCAGCGCGAGTAGCATCGTGGAATAATCCATCGATGCTCATCTTAGATTCTCCATATTATAGTTTTAGATTTATCGCACAGCGGTTCGCATGGTTCTTACCGCTCAAGTATTTACTTAGATATAAGATCCCAACCAATAAATTTTTGACCAAGATGTCTGCACATACCCACATCATACATGGTACTAAGGATATGCTGATACCCTATAGTCATAGCGAAAAACTCAAAGAAGATATAGGAGACGATCTCTCCTTGCATCCTGTTGTAGGAGCTGGTCATAATAATTTACCAGCATTCCCTATCTACCATCAGATCCTATACAAACTGCTCAATAGCGCTACTAAGAAGAAGGAAGTTGTATGATGTTAGAAAGAATATTTGATATTGTCGATTTTCAGCTCAAACGGCACCCTACAAAAGATGCGATAAGTATTAAGATCGGAGAGGAGTGGATCTGCTACTCTTCTCAAGAATTAAAATCTAAGATATACCAAACTGCTCAAGGACTGATAAATGAAGGATTGCAAAAAAATGACCCTATCATCATCATCCCTCAAGCAGCTACACCACATAGTGTATTCCTAGACCTTGCAGCGCAGATGCTCGGACTCCTCCCATTGATCGTTCACTCTACTTTCTCCAGATCCCAGATAGATCATATCCTAGCGGAAGCGAATCCTAAAGCTATTTTCTGTGCCAGCGAAGAACTCAGAGAAAGACTTGACATTAAAGACACTAATTCTTATTCGATATCTGAATCTGTCGAATCAGCTTATCAAAAGCAATTTGTCATAGAAGAATATAACGAAGAAGTCATCAAAAATATAGCAGATCAAATAATGCCTGACGATCTTGCGATGATCATATACACATCAGGCTCGACAGGCCTTCCCAAAGGAGTAATGCTAAGTCATCTCAACATCATGAGTAACCTTACTGCTATCATGTCTTTGCTACCAGTAGGCCCTAATGCGAAGACACTCACCTTTCTGCCGATCAGCCATATCCTAGAGCGAGCCTCACTATACATGTCGCTGAGTATGGGCTTCCGGATACATGTATTAGAGGATATCAGCAAGCTACAAGAGACCATGGCGGAAGTACGACCTGCGTATATGTCTGCTGTACCGAGGATCATAGAGAAGATGCTAGATGGCTTACAAAGCTACAGATCAGAGAAGGGCTTCTTTACGAAGAAACTTCTAAAGTGGGCAATCGATGTTGGCTTAAAGTATGAGCCGCACAAAGGGTTTAAACCACACTATGCTGTCAACAATATGATCGCTAGATACCTTGTCTTAAGCAAGCTCCGTAAGGCTACTGGTGGCAAGTTAAAAGGAATAGTCGTGGGTGGCGCACATCTCAGACCCGACCTAAGTCACCTACTAGAAGTTGCGGGTATCAGCATCAGAGAAGGATATGGGATGACCGAGACCTCTCCTATCATAACGATCAACAGATTTGAGCCAGGCATGAGTAAGATCGGGACTGTAGGGCTACCAATATCGAATGTGCAAATAAAATTAGCAACAGAAGAAGGAGCGCTAGGTGGAGAAATACTAGTAAAAGGCCCTAATGTTACTAGTGGATATTATAAACATCCAGAACTTGAGCAAGAATTATTTGATAATGATGGATGGCTCAAGACTGGTGATATCGGGATATTAGACGAAAAGGGGTTCTTGACCATCACGGACCGCAAGAAGAATATTTTTAAAACGTCGGCTGGCAAATATGTAGCTCCCCAACTACTGGAAAATCTATTCGTAACTTCCATCTACATAAATCAAATACTGATCATTGGATTTCATAAACCATACATTACCGCACTCGTGGTACCTAATTATTTTACACTAGAAAAGTGGGCTGCAGATAATGACATCCACTGGACAAGCCCGACCTACATGGCTCATAATATCAAAGTCAGAGAGAAGATAGAAGAAGATATCGAGGAAGTAAATCAGACCTTGCCTAAGTTTAAACGAATTATCAAATTCGTGTTATTGGATGAGGAATGGACTGTTGAAAATGAGCTCCTATCTGCATCCCTCAAACCAAGAAGGAAAGAAATAGAATCTAGGTTTAAAAAACAGATCGATGAGATTTATAAGCCTGCTATGGATTAAGTTTTTTGATGTGCTGAAAGTTAATGTACTGATTTGCTAATATAGTAATGTGATGATTTTCCCATGTGTCTTTTCTGAATTTTCTTTTGTGTCTTTTGTGGTAAATTATTTTGAGCCTTTTGTGTTTTTATTTTTGTGCATTTGTTATATGAATTAATTTTAGCTTTTAAGTCCAAACAAAGGCCTCAAGAAAAATACTCGCCTGATGATCTCATAGAGCAACCAACTTATACCAAAAGTTCCTACAGACAAGATGATAATAGAAGAGACTGAAAAATCTTGATTTAGTCAAGGTTTAGTTCCATTTTCTTTTATCTTTCATTTAGTCTTCCTCTGATGACAATCTTTTGCAAGACCTTTTGTAAATCAATTTAAAACTGCCTAAAAGATGAGCTTTCCTCCGAAACTAATGCTGCTTGTTTTTCTGATTACTGCTGTCCTCGCTTGCGATACAACTAAAAAGGAAGCTGAATCAAAAGAAATCAAAAGACCCAATATTCTTTTCATCATGTCGGATGACCATGCTTATCAAGCTGTCAGCGCCTATTCAGATAAGTTGATCAATACACCTAACATTGATAGGATCGCAAATGAAGGGATGCTGTTTACCAATGCCTGCGTAACCAATAGTATCTGCGCTCCATCTAGGGCGGTGATATTGACAGGTAAGCATAGTCACCTTAATGGAAAGGTCGACAACATGTTTCCATTTGACACCACTAACGTGACCTTTCCTCAGTTGTTACATGATAATGGATATCAGACGGCGATGTTTGGGAAGTTACATTTTGGAAACAATCCAAAAGGATTTGATCAATTCAAAATACTGCCAGGGCAAGGTGTGTATTATAATCCCGACTTCATAACCAAAGATAGTGGTAGAGTAAATATAGAAGGATATACCTCAGATCTGATTACGGACATGACCTTGGACTGGCTCAAGGAAGAACGTAATGAGGATGATCCATTCTTGTTGATGTATTTGCACAAAGCACCTCATAGAGAGTGGTTGCCAGCAAAGAGACATTATACAGAATTCATGAAGAAGACATTTCCAGAGCCAGAGACTTTATTTGATGATTATGAAGGTAGAGGAAGTGCTGCTAAAGAGTCTGAGATGAATTTATTGGCACATATGAACTGGGCAGGAGATTCTAAAATTCCACCAGAGGTAATGGATGAGCTAGGGATTCCCGAGACGGCTAATTGGGATAAAGGAGCCTTTAAAAGAGAGGTGGCGAGACAAACTCCATCACAAAGAGCAGACTGGGATAAGATCTATGATCCTATGATCGAAGACTTTAAAAAGAACTACCCTACTATGAATAAGAAGGATCAAATGAAGTGGAGATATCAAAGATATATGCAGGATTATCTCGGTACTGTTGCGGGAGTAGATGATGGCGTAGGTAAGGTCTTGGATTACTTAGAAGAAACTGGGCTCGATGAGAATACCATAGTGGTGTATACTTCTGATCAAGGATTTTATCTCGGAGAACATGGATGGTTCGATAAGCGATTTATTTATAATGAATCATTTAAAACGCCTCTCATGGTGAGATGGCCTGGAGTAATTGCACCTGGGTCTAAAAATACTCAGATGGTTCAGAACCTAGATTTTGCTCAGACCTTTTTAGATGCAGCAGGAGTAGAGGTGCCTTCAGATATGCAAGGTGAAAGTTTAGTCCCATTACTCAAGGGAGAGTCAAATGACTTTAGGGATGCTGCCTACTACCACTATTACGAGTATCCATCTGTTCATATGGTGAAGCGACATTATGCTATTGTTACGGAAGACTATAAGCTAGCGCACTTCTATTACGACGTAGATGAATGGGAGCTTTACGATCGCAAGAAAGATACTCATGAGATGACCAATGTTTACGATGATCCTGAATATGCTGAAGTAATAGATAGACTACATCAAGAGTTAGCGATGTTGAGAATAAAGTACGAAGACTCAGAAGAACTAGATCAGTTTTATATAGATAAGTATAGAGAAGCTGGCAGGATAAAGTAGGCTGTTGGACAATGGATAACAAAACACGACTCCTTTACTGTCTGAACTAAGATTGTCAGATTAACGGATCATATGATATGGGACATTTTAGAATTCTAATTGCCATTTGAATAAAAATCAGAAAGTCAAATAGATTTTATGTTTAAATAAATATTCTTAAAATCCTTTAAGCAAGGAAATCCTAATTCAGACGCCTGAGCAAGTATTTAGCTTGACTTATATAATAATAGTTGATCAATAGCTCAGAATTAAAATGACAACTACCCGACACTCCAAAAAACTAGACATAAAAAAAGCCCTGATGAACGTCAGGGCTTTTTTACTTTACACCTTATTTAAAAATAAACACCTTATAAAAGTAGACACCTCTACTTAAAACTTTTTTACTAGTTCTGTTGATAGGAATACGTCGCCGCCTTCCATCAATAGATTTACCTTATATGTACCTTTTGCGAAATCAGGCATTGCTATGTTAAGCTTATTTGAACCGATTGGCAATTGGTATTCTAACTCTCCATCTGCGTTAAGCACTTGTAGAAAGTTGATTGTTTTTTCTGTTGTTATGTTGAAGAAATCATTTGACTGATTATACGTCGCACTTACGATCATATCTGATTGATCCGCTTCTAGAACTGATAACTGTACATCTATATTTTCGAAAACTACCTCAGAGTCATTTCCTCCTGTTGTTGGCACTGTAGTGTTAGCTGTTGCGCTTAGAGAGAAGATTAAAAGTCCGATGATGATTAGTAAGTTTTTCATTGTAGTTATTTTTTCTGGTTGTTCGTTTTCGTAAGACTATATGTTTGCGTCGTACATTAACAAGAGGCGAAAAACGGCCTCGACACTGCCTACCCCCATCTACAGGTTTACTACAAGAGTCTACATATCGTCTACAGATCTAGTTTTAGAGGTAGTATTTGCTCAGTAGATTGCAATTAAGTTTTGTCTCTAGGATCATGATGTAAGGGTGTTCTAGGAGCTTGTTTATTGTCTAAACTAGTATTAGAAGGATTATTTAATAGTAAGATTCTTATTATAGCTGGTGCTTAACGCAGTTAACCATAAATCAGTCTCCTCTAAAAGGACTAAGATGCAGTAAAGAAATGAGAGGGATAATTTACTCAACAGATTCTTTCATTCGAATAATAATATAGCAGTAAATCTGTTTCTCTACTTTTATACAGATGTCCAATCTTTTATGGAATGGTCATTATTAAAAAAATCATGATAGCTGGTCTTACTAAGATATAATCTTAAAATCCTTTAATCAAGGAATTATAGTTCAAACAGTCGAGCATTGATTGCAATGAGCTTTACAATTTCAAAATTCTCCAGTTCTTACAGTCTTATCCTTCTAAGTGAAAAAGAAAGTGAGAATCCCAAGTTAAACAAGAAATAATAGCAGATAATAAAGCTAATTGCATTTAGCCTTCAAGATCCATTTCTCCTATCCTTACTTTAAAAGAGCTCCGAAGACGATTAATCTTGATAATCGCACTAAAAAAGTTTAAAAACTAGATATTTATGCGCACTTAATAAGTTTAAGTAAGTGGAGACGCTCAACTATATAAAACTACAAAATGGATAAAAATTCTTTAAAGGAAGCAGCTTTAAAATATCATGCTAATGGACGACCAGGTAAGATAGAAGTTATACCAACGAAGGAAACTGCCAATCAGAGAGATCTGTCGCTTGCTTATTCGCCCGGTGTTGCCGATCCATGCTTGGCAATTGCAGATAATGTTAGTGATGTTTATAAATATACAGCCAAAGGAAACTTAGTTGCAGTCATCACCAATGGATCAGCTGTGCTTGGCCTTGGCAATATTGGACCTGAAGCTAGCAAACCTGTGATGGAAGGTAAGAGTCTGCTATTTAAGATCTATGCCGATATCGATTGCTTTGACTTAGAATTGGATACTAATAATATTGATGATTTCATTAAAACTGTAAAGATCCTAGAACCAACTTTTGGTGGTGTGAATCTAGAGGATATTGCAGCCCCTGAGTGCTTCACTATCGAAGCAAGACTCAAGGAGGAATTAAGCATCCCAGTGATGCATGATGATCAACATGGGACTGCTATCATTTCTGCAGCTGCCCTACTTAACGCTTTAGACATAGTCGGCAAAAAAATAAATGAGGTCAGGGTAGTAGTATCGGGTGCTGGCGCTGCTGCTATATCGTGTATACGTATGTGGCATAAGATCGGAGTAAGGAAGGATAACATTACCCTGTTTGATATTGGAGGTCAGGTCGCTACTAACCGCCCAGATCTAAACGAGTTTCAATCCGAATTTGCAAATGCTTACAAGTATGCCAATATAAGCGAAGCTATGAAAGCGGCAGATGTTTTTTTAGGTCTTTCTGCTGGCAATATTATTTCACCTGAGATGGTGCAAAGCATGGCAAAAGACCCCATAGTCTTTGCACTAGCTAATCCTACACCAGAGATAAGTTATGAAAAAGCAACGCAGTCTCGTCCTGATGCACTAGTAGCAACGGGGAGATCAGACTACCCTAATCAAGTAAATAATGTTTTAGGCTTTCCTTATATTTTTAGAGGAGCATTAGATGTAAGAGCTTCTGAAATAAATGAGGAAATGAAAATAGGTGCTGTCTATGCCTTAGCTGAATTGGCAAAAAAACCAGTGCCTGATATTGTCAACATGGCATATAACAATGTCAATCTTAAATTTGGTAAGGAGTACTTTATCCCTAAACCTGTTGATCCGCGATTGATCACGACGCTTGCTCCTGCAGTAGCAAAAGCAGCCATGGAATCTGGTGTAGCTCAAAAACCGATAGAGGATTGGGAAGCTTATAAAGATGAACTAAGCTTACGATTAGGTCAAGGACATAGCTTATCTAATGTCATAGAAACCAAAGCTAAACAAGACATAAAAAAAATAGTCTTCGTGGATGCCCAAAATGTCACTTTGCTCAAAGCAGTACAAGAGGTAGTAGAAGAAAAAATTGCTGAGCCTATACTATTAGGAAAAAGATCAGTTATCGAAAACCTACTCAAAGAACATAGTATAGAACTGCCCAACATAAAGATCATCGATCCCAAAAACACGATCAATGAAGCAGAGGACCAAAAGATGCTAGAATATGGAAAATTACTTTATGAACGAAGAAAGCGAAAAGGCTTTACTTATCATGAAGCAATGGACCAAGTGCGTTCTCGCAGTTATTATGGAGCATTGATGGTAGCCTCTGGAGATGCTGATGCGATGATCGGAGGTATGACCAAAAAGTATGCAGCCACATTAAAACCTGCATTGCAAGTTATAGGAGCAAGACCGGATGTAAGTAAAGTAGCAGGGCTACATATATTGATGACTCGATCGGGGCCATTATTCTTAGCTGATACAACTATCAATCATCACTTGACTCCTGTCGATATTGCAAATGTGACTGAGTTGGTAGAAGCAGAAGTTCGTCGCTTTGACATTGAACCCAAGATTGCTTTATTGACCTATTCAAATTTTGGGTCCGTACCCGCAGGAGAATCTGCAGTGCTAATGCGAAAAGCTACATCAATTCTCCATGAGAGACATCCTGATTGGATATTAGATGGAGAGATGCAAGCACATATGGCACTCAAGCCAGAGGTGCTTAAGCAATTTTATCCATTTTCTAAACTTAATGGACATCGCGCTAATACTTTGATATTCCCTAATCTTTCATCAGCGAATATCGCGTATAACTTATTTGGTAGTGCGTCGAATGTAGATGTTGTAGGGCCAGTTCTTTTAGGTCTGAATAAGTCGGTACATGTCTTACAACTAGGGGCTAGTATCAGGCAAATAGTTGATGTCGTGGGCATAGCTGCTATACAAGCACAGAAATAAAAGAATTTCTTGAAATCAACTATCCTCGTAGCAAGCTTAGAGGTATTACGCTGATTCCATTTTGGCTTAAAAGCCAAAACCCAAAATTCTTCTATTTAGATTCCTGCATTCGTGGGAATAAAAATTTCAGCGGACTCCGATGCAAGCATCAGAGTATTCTTAAGAATAACTACAGAGGGACTCGAACGACAATTAACCGACATTCCGAAAAACTAGACATAAAAAAAAGCTGGAGTGAACGCTCCAGCTTTTTTACTTTACACCTTATTTAAATAAACACCTTATTAAAGTAGACACCTCTACTTAAAACTTTTTTACTAGCTCT